>Ga0187783_10004515_pt1 | contig 10311 bp, 10 predicted proteins | sample 1015_SJ02_MP02_2_FD_132471 | JGI IMG/M metagenome (GOLD analysis project Ga0187783, IMG submission 132471) | Tropical peat soil microbial communities from peatlands in Department of Meta, Colombia - 1015_SJ02_MP02_20_MG | ecosystem: Environmental > Terrestrial > Soil > Wetlands > Peat | place...
CCTGCAATCGTTCATCGAGGCCGATGCCGAGCTGGCTCGCGGCGTGCTCACCATGGACGACGCCGTCGACCAGATGAATCGCTCCTCGTTCAAGGCCCTTACCAAGGTCATGGAGGAGCAGCCTCACATCGCTCCTCAGGCTCTGAATGCGCTCATGATCTGCCGCAGCCTCGAGCGAGTCGGAGATCACGCCACCAACATCGCCGAAGATGTCATCTTCTGGGTGCAAGGCGCGGATGTGCGCCACCACAAAAGCGTCGCCGCCGCCGCTGCTGCGGCAGCTGGCACCACCCCCGCCCAAAGCTGAGATCGACTCGCGCTTTCATCCAAACTGTGCTATCGTTTGGTAGGAATATTTCCTACCGAGGTGGCTGTGCCCTCTTCCATCGAGAAAGTCAGCATCGCCCTCCCGCCCGAAATGCTTTCGATTGTTCGAAAAGCAGTCGAAAAGGGAGAATACGCCTCTTCAAGTGAAGTAGTGCGCGAAGCCTTGCGAGACTGGAGCCATAAACGGACATTGCGCGAAAAAGGTCTCGAAGAACTCCGTAGGGTTTGGCAGCAGGCTTTGGAGGATAATTCAAAGGGCGTCTCTCCCCATGACGTCTTCGAGCGGCTTGAGCGTAAGTATCAAGCCATCGCGGATGCGGCGGGAGAACGGAAAGAGTGCGCCTAGAGTTTTCGCGCTTTGTCGAAACTGACCTCGAAGGGATCGCAGATTACATCGCCGCGGAAAGCCCGGAGCGTGCGGTCCGCTTCGTCCGCCAAGTTTGGCAGGCCATTCTCAAGATCGGCGAGCAGCCTTATTTGTACCAGCTCCGCCCCGAGATCGGGGAAGAAGCGCGGCTCGCTGTGGTGGGTCGCTACGTTGTTCTCTTTCGAATTCTTGCAGATCGAGCCCGCATTGAGCGTGTCGTCTTCGGCGGGCGCGACCTGCCGCATCTCTTCTCGGGCCCTGAAGCAGAAAAATCCGCTTGATTCACTGAGCGAGTTGCCTGCTGATCTCCACGCTATAATCTGTGCGCAATGCAGTTCGAGCACCAGCCAACCCCGCACGTCACCCCAGAAGACGTGGAAAGAGTGGTTCACCGAGATTTTCCAGCCGACGAATATACCGCTGTCCTTGCGATTCTCGACGAGTATGGAACGGAGAAATGGCATCGCGAACGCGCTCGCGTTCAACTCGCCGCATTAAAGATGGCTAATGCGAGTATGCAGAGGCTGCGAGCGTATATTGACGTTGCAAAGCGCGACTACCGAGATGTCTTACTTGCTGCTGAGTATCCTGCTTGCGGCAAGGCAGGATTTCAGGTCCAGAAACTCCCCGCCAACGAGCGGAGCCGCATCTACGAAAGTGACTGGCAGCAATATCAAGAATGGTTGAAGAGATCGGATTGATAGCGGACGCCCGAGATCCAGCACCGTGTAGCTAAGTACGCATACCAGACAGCAACCTCCGAATCCATGCGGCAAATAAAAAGGCCCCGCATCATGCGGGGCCTCGCAGCTTGGTCCTTGAATTTGTCTACCTCGCCGCGTTTGCGGTGCTGATCCTCACGCCCATTCCGTTCAGCTTGCTGCGCGCACGCGCCGCCTCAGGCGTCTGAGGATGACGCTGAATCAGCTCGCGCAGTTCGCGAATGCCCTCGTCCCGCTTGTCCTCAGAGAGCAGCGCCAGTCCTTTGTGCAGTTGCGCCGCCGGCGCTTTGGCATTGCCGCTGAATCCCTCCAGCACCGCGTTGTAGGACTGGATCGCATGCGCATAATCCTGTTTCTGGTACGCAATTTCACCAATGTAAAATTGCGCGGTGCCTGCAGCGTCATCCAAAGGATAATAGTGCACCACGTCCTGAAACTCTCCGGTGGCCACATCGTACCGCCCCGCATCGAAGTCGCGTTCGCCAGCCTGTAACGTTTCTTGCAACGGCGGCGCCTGTTGCGTCATCGAGGAATTTGGCCCCGCTGCGCCCGGCGTTGTCCCGGTCCCGTCCCCTCCCGGCAAGGCGCCTGCGCCCGGGTTTGCCTGCTGCGTCGTTTGCGGCTGTTGCGCCTGCATCGACTGCAATTGCGTTTGCAGGTCCTGGATCGTCTTGTCCAGTTTCGCAACCCGCGCCTTCAGCTCGTCCACCGAGTCGTTCAGCGACTGCACTTGTCCCGAAACCGCGTCCACCTTGCCGCCCATGGCGTCGGTTTGCGCGTTGAGTTTCTGCTGAATCGCGGTCACCGTCTGCGTCACCTGATTGGCCGCGTCAGCGGTCTGCTCCGCCAGGTGCTGCATCACGCTGAACCTTGAATCCATCGTTGACTGCAGGCGCTGCACCATATCCAGCAACTGCTGCACCTGGGTCTGCAGCTCCACCATCTCTTTCGATACCGCGTGCGCCGGCCTCGCGGCAGAATTCAGCACCAAAAACAACACCGTGGCCCTGAGCACGCATTTGCTAATAGCCCTTGATCTCAACATGCCTTCCTCACTTCTGAACCCTGAACCCTGAAACCCGGCACTCGCCCTAACGGTCGAGCGTGAAGCCCGCCCGCCTGTTCAACTGCCAGCACTCCTCATTCGATTCGGTGCAGAACGGCTTTTCCTTGCCGTAGCTGATAATGCGAATCCGGTCCGCCCCTACACCCGCCGTCACCAGCGCGGACTTTGTCGCCTGCGCACGATTCTGGCCCAGCGCCAGGTTGTATTCATCCGACCCGCGCTCGTCGCAATACCCGCCGATCACGACTTTGATGTTTGGATGAGAGACCAGGTAGTCGGCATCCTTCGACAGCGTTGCTTGCGCATCGTTGCGAATATCGTAGGTATCGTAATCGAAGAAGATATCCTGCACCCGCGCCCTGAACTCATCGGCTTCACTCATCGTGGTGCTGGGCACTGACACCGCAGGCGGCCCATTCACCGTCACCCGCGCTGTGGCATCGGCAGAGCCGCTGTCGTTGCGCGCAACCAGGCGGTAGGTCGTCGACTCGGACGGAGTCACGGTCTTTACGCCCACCGAGGGAACATCGCCAAGCCCGTCAATTGAAATCTGCGTGGCGTTCGTGGTGCGCCACGTCAATTGCACCGGATCTCCAGCCGAAATCACGTTCGGCGTCGCACTGATTTGGGCCGTCGGTGGCGCGCCGGCCGAAGGCGGCGCCGTCTCCTCAGGCGGCGGCAACTGCTGCTTCTTGTGACAACCCGAAATCGCGGCCACGGCAATCACCACGAGGCCAGCCGCCAAACGAAAACTGCGCAGATTTGAGAGATTCAAAAGGATTCTCCTTCCCAAAAAATGTTTTGCAGTCAACCCTTCGGACGATGGGGTCTTCTTGTCACCCCAAACGCCGCCTTACGTTCTCGTACCCAACAAATGCGCCCATAAAATGATAGAGCATCGCGTATGTGCGCCGGTTCCTATACTGATATGCGGCTCCGAGCGCGTGTTTGTTCTTAGGCCTGTGGTCAGGCAGCCAATCCCGCAATGCCCCGTCACTTCCAGCTCCAGTTAGGCATTGAGTTATCGCCCACATAGGTCAGTTGGTGCTGTTGCGTCCCGTCAGCCAGCATCGACCAGAGCTGCACCCGGTGGCCGATCTGACGCTGGAACACGATGTGACGCCCATCCGGCGACCAGGAAGGGAAGTCGTTGTTTCCCGCTTCGTGTGTCGCCTGCAGCCATTTCTTGCTCGCGATGTCCATCACGTAAACGTCCTGTCCTCCCGGGTCGCCCGGCCCATACTTGCGATTCCAGCTGAACGAGAGCATCGCCCCATTGGGCGACCAGCTCGGCGATATGGCATAACCGCTGTCGGTCATGCGCTGCACGTTGGCGCCGTCCTGGTCCATGATGTAAATCTGCGGCTCGTCGGTCCGGCCGCTCACCCATGCAAGCTGCGTCCCGGTGCGCGGATTCCAAACCGGCGACACATCCCGGCTGAACGACGTAAGCCGGTGCGAGTTCGCGCCGCTCGCATCGGCGACCCAGATCTCGGGATGACCCGAACGATCCGACGAAAACGCAATTCTCGCCCCGTCGCCGGACCACGCCGGAGAAAGATTTGTGGGCCCAACGTCGCCGGCCGGAAAACTTACCATCCGCCCCAGGTCGAGCGAGAACATGCGAATCGCCCATCCGTGGCTTCCCAGCGAAGAAAATGCAATTCGCGAATTGTCGGGCGAAACGCGCGGAGACATCGAGATCGTGCCCAGGTGCGTCACCGCGTGCTGGTTGGCGCCGTCGTAATCCATCACCCAGATTTCTTTCGATCCGGTGCGGTTGCTCACGAAATAAATCCTGGTTTCGCAGATGCCGTCGATGCCGCCCCCTAGACGCTGGATGATCGCGTCGGCAAAACGGTGGGCGATCGTCCGCGCCATGTCTTCGCTTGTCTGTTCGTTGTACTGCTGCGCCAGCACCTGCGGATTCGCTGTCGCGCTCGCATCAAACAGCCAGCCGTAAACCACCAGCCGCCCGTTGGACGCTGAAATCGCGCCAAACGCAACCATGGACGCATTGGCGGGCGCCGCCGTCCACTGGCTCAACACCAGCTCCTGAGGCGAGCCGGGCGCGGCTTGCGGCGCAAGGCTCTTCGACACCATGTCAAAGACCCCCGCGTTGCTCAGGTCATTGAACAGCGTGGAGTCAAATACAGCCTTCAGCGGCGGCAACTGCGGATCGCCGCCCACAGGCTTGAAGTCTGCTGCAGCCAGGCGGATTTTCCCTGCGCCCAGGTTCGTTCCTGTATAGAGCCAGTCCTGAGCCGGCAACTGTGGCGTTGAAAAGTACGCCAGGGAAAGCAAAAACAAGGGTAAAACCCTAAAAACTGCCCTCATGCGATGTGCATTCCTTCCTGTTGCGCAGCGAGCGCGTGGCTCGACGAGCTGACCCATGCGCCGTTGCCACTACCTCAGGATTACAAATCCTTAGATGCCTGTTCTTTAAACGATGACTTCGGCCGCGTCGCGATCACCGGCATAACTCGCCGCTTTTCTTCGACCCCCGGCCCAGGGCCCGGCGCCAGGAAAGTCAACCGCGAACAGCCAAAAGTTACTCTCTGCTTCTCAGTACTCGCAGTAATACGACACCTTCAGCGTGCTTTGATTATAAGCTGCGGGCAGATTGCCGAAAGTAGTCACTCGCTGCGCCGCCAGCAGGCACGACCTGTCAAGCGTAGGGCTGCCGCTCGAGCGGTCCAACCGCAGGTCGCTCACGCTTCCATCGCGATGGATCTCGAACACCATGAAGATCCGCGCTCCCTTGGGTGTGCGCGAATCCACCTGCCCTTTATTCCAGTTTTGTTGCATCGTGCGATTGATTTGGTCGACATACCATGGGTACAAACTCGCAAAGTTGTTGTCTCCCACCGTCGTCTGTCCGATCGGGCCTGCCTGCATCGCGTGCGGCATCAACGATCCGGCCTGTTCGCCATACTGCGCCATGTTCCGTTGCGGCTGCGGCTGGTGCACTTGCGTTTTCTGAGCCGTCTGCTGTTTTGGCTTCACCTGCTTGCCGGGAATCGGAATGGCTTTCTCGTCCAGGTGTTCCTGTTGCTTGGGACTGGGCGCGGCCGGCGCTTGGCTTGGCGTTTCCGTAGCTAGGACGTTCTGATTGACCTGTTCGGCGGGCAGAGGCAGCGCGCTGCTCACCAGATTCACCTGCATCGCGCCGCCCGCGCCCGGACTGCCCCAGATGTTGTGATGAAGCAGGCCCATCCACCATGCGTACGAGATTACGAATGCACCCAGCAGAAGATGCAGTCCAACAGAGCCGGCCGCCGGGCCCGCAAAGTGCTCCGCTGCAAGCTCCCGCTCCAGATGCTCGCTGCTGTCGAAGATGCCGTCCATATTCCCGCGAGCCCCGCTAACTCTGCGGTTGCCCCACCCTTTTCCGCGTTCTGTGCGGAAAGGGTGGGAATCCACCAAATCCGCTAATCGCCGCCCATCCTCAATTTGAACCCTCCGTCGCTTTTTTCTCCTCTAGCGGCTGCGTCACAATCGACACATTCGAAATCCCCGATTGCTTCACCGCATCCATCACGCTGGCAAATGCGCCGAACGGCACCCGCTCATCGCTGCGCAGATAAATCGACTGATGTGCCGGGTCGACGCCCGGCTGATGCAGCCGGCTCGGCAAATCGTGCACGTTGACCGGCTCGTCGTTCAGAAACACGTTCTGTTCGCGGTCGATCGTCACCACCATCCGCTGCTCAGTAATCTGCTTCACCGTCCGCGTCTTGGGCACATTCACTTCGATCCCCGATTGCAAAACCGGTTCGGTGATCATGAAGATCACCAGCAGCACCAGCACCACGTCTACCAGCGGAGTAATATTGATATCCGCCAGCGACGTGCGTGTCTGTCCCGAATTGCTCGTGAATGCCATCTCTAGATCCCGGCAAATACTCAGGCTTTGGCCTGTGAGCGAGGCCTCTCCATTGCTTCAAGGCATCGACGCACTTAGTTCAAACCTCGCGCCGTCAGGCTCGGCGCCGGCGCCGCCTGCCGGTCCGGCATTTGTTCCAGCGAGTTCAGCAGTTCGCGGCAAAAATCATCGGTCGCTGAAGCGAAAATTCTGATCCTCGCCGTGAACTGGTTGTAAGCCACCACAGCCGGAACTGCCACAAACAATCCCGCAGCGGTCGTGATCAACGCCTCGCTGATTCCCGGCGCAACGGCTCGCAAGGTTGCCGCGCCCGCCGATCCCAGGCCGTGAAACGCGTCAACCACGCCCATCACGGTTCCAAACAGCCCCACAAAGGGAGCCGTCTGCGCAATCGTCGCCAGCCATGTCAACCGCCGTTCCAGCGCCGTGATCGACTCACTCGCGGCCGTCTGTGCCGACCGCTCCAGCGGAGCCAGGCTTCGCGGCGGACCCGCTCCCCCCGTCGTTCGCCTGTAGGTTTCATAAACATCTTCGAAGACCTGCGCCAACGGGCTCGCGCTGTAGTCCTTCGTAATCGCGGCAATGTCCTGCAGCCGCGTCGCCTTCCGGAATGCGCGAATAAACCGCCGGCTTTGCTTCGTAGCTCTGCTGAAAGTCGAAGCCTTGCCCAGAATCAACATCCACGAGTACAGGCTGGCCAACAGCAGCAACAACAACACGCAAACCGCAATCGGCCCGATGTTGCTCATCATTTCGGCCAGCGCGCCAAATCCCTGCGTCGATTGCGCCGGGCCCGGGCCTGCGCCATTGTCAGTTTGCAAAAAGAATGCCAATGCTGCGGTAAGAATCGCCAATCACCTCAATTTCCACGGTAACAGACCCGATCCCCGCGCCAAAGTGACGCTCTGGATGCCTCAAAACAACTGGCTGCCCCACCCTTTTCCGCGTTCTGTGCGGAAAGGGTGGGAGTGCACCAAATCCGCTAATCGCGGTTGCAATCCTTTTCCGCGTTCTATGCGGAAAGGGTGGGAATACACCAAATCCGCTAATCGCGGTTGCCCCATCCTTTTCCGCGTTCTATGCGGAAAGGGTGGGAATACACCAAATCCGCTAATCGCGGTTGCCCACCCTTTTCCGCGCTCTGTGCGGAAAGGGTGGGAGTGCACCAAATCCGCGAATCACTGGCGCCCCAGGTCTCGATTCTGAGACCTGGGAGGCGGTTGCCCCATCCTTTTCTGCGTCTTGTGCAGAAAGGGTGGGAATACACCAAATCTGCTAACCGCGGTTGCCCCATCCTTTTCTGCGTCTTGTGCAGAAAGGGTGGGAGACCATCCCGGTTTCCTCGACCAACCAGCGTGTTACAACCAAATCATGCTCGTCGAGCTGCGCGCCGAGAACTACGCCGTCATCGACCACGCCATCGCCTCCTTCGGCCCCGGTCTCAACCTCCTCACCGGCGAAACTGGCGCAGGCAAGTCCATCCTCGTCGATGCGCTCGCGCTCCTGATGGGTGGCAAGTCTTCCGCCGACGTGGTCCGCCACGGCGCCGAAAAGGCGGTTGTCTCCTGCGTCTTCGAATCCACTCGTGGCGCCGAAGCCATCCTCGAAGAAAACGGCATCGACATGGAAGGCGCCGAGGTCATTCTCCGCCGCGAAATCTTCTCCAACGGTAAGGGCCGCGTTTTCGTCAACAACCAGCCCGCCACGGTTGCCGTCCTCAAGCTGCTTGCGCCTGAGCTTGCCCTCGTCCACGCGCAAACCGAGACCCTTTCGAGCTTCGATCCCACGCAACAGCGCCTCCTACTCGACCGCTTTGCCGGCATTTCGTTAGATGCCGTGTCTGAAGCCCACGCTCGCTGGCGCGCAGCCCAGGCCAAACTCAACGATCTTCTCCAGGGCGAGCACGATCGCCTGCGCATGGTCGATCTCTGGAGCTATCAGCGCAACGAAATCGAGCAGGCCCATCTCCAGGCGGGCGAAGACCAGGCCCTCGAAACCGAAAAGCGCGTCCTCGCCAACGCCGAAAAACTCTACGCCGCCGCAATGGGCGCCTTCGAGCAGCTTTACGAAAGCGACGCGTCCGCCGAATCCTCGCTTCGCGCCGCGCTTCGCAGCGTCGAAGAGCTCGCCCGTTTCGATGCCCGTTTCGCCGAGTCCTCGCAGCAGCTCGCCGACGCGCGCGCCATCGCCTCCGATATTGCTGTCGCTCTCCGCGACTACGCACAGAGCATCGATGCCTCGCCCGAACGCCTCGCCGAAATCGAGGACCGGCTCGCTCTCCTCGATCGCCTCAAGAAGAAATACGGCAAGACCGTCGCCGACGTGATTGCCTTCGGCGAAGATGTTGCTCAAAAGCTCACCGAAGTGGAAGATCGCGACGAAATTCTGAAAACACTTCGTTCCGAACTGGAATCGGCAGCTGCAGCTTATCGCATCGCCGCCGGCGCCCTCACTGCCGAGCGCGTGGCCGCCGCGCAAAAACTCGCCCGCCTGGCCGAAACGCAAATCAATTCGCTGGCCCTCAAAGCCCGCTTCGAAGTCGTCGTCGCCGCCGCGGATTCGACAGCCTCGAACGTCTCCGCAAGGCACGAAGTATCAGGGCACGACTTGAGTCGTGCCAACAAGGACGGAAAAGATAATGAGGGGGCTTTAGCCCCTGAATCCAACGCCTCCGCAAGGCACGAAGTATCAGGGCGCGACTTAAGTCGTGCCGGCAAAAGCTCAAATCCCGCTGAAGGGCATTTAGGCCCTGAAATCAAAGCCTCCGCAAGGCACGAAGTATCTGGGCACGACTTGAGTCGTGCCGCAAAAAGCTCCAATCTTGATGATGGGCCTTTAGGCCCTGAATCCAAAGCCTCCGCAAGGCACGAAGTATCAGGGCGCGACTTGAGTCGTGCCAATAAGGACGCAAAAGATAATGAGGGGGCTTTAGCCCCTGAATCCAACGCCTCCGCAAGGCACGAAGTATCAGGGCACGACTTGAGTCGTGCCGCGAAAAGCTCAAATCCTGATGAAGGGGCTTTAGCCCCTGCCCAATCCGCCTGGACCGCCTCCGGCTGGGACTCCGTCCAATACCTCATCGCCACCAACCCCGGCGAGCCGCTCAAACCGCTCACCGAAATCGCCTCAGGAGGCGAGCTCTCCCGTGTGTTGCTTGCCCTGAAAGTCGCGGTCGAGCAAAACTCGTCCAAAACCAACAAAAAAACCACGCCGCGCACGCTCGTCTTCGACGAAATCGACATCGGCATCGGGGGCCGCGCCGCCGAAGCCGTCGGCCAGAAGCTCAAAGCTCTCGGACGCGCGCAGCAGGTTCTCTGCGTGACCCACCTGCCGCAGATCGCCGCCTTCGCCGATCAGCACCTCGCCGTCGAAAAACGCGAGAAAGACGGCCGCACCCAAACCCGCATCCGCGTCCTCGACGATCGCGCCCGCACCCACGAAGTCGCCCGCATGCTCTCAGGCGCCAAGGTTACCGACACCAGCCTGCAGCACGCCACGCAAATGATCGCTGCCAGCCGTTGACGCTAACGGCAAGGCCGACCTCGAAATGCAGATCGGTCGCAGTTCGTTGTGCAGCTATCGCCGCAAGAAACGCTGCTTATAAAAAGGGAGCCCGTAAACGTCCTCTTCAAGCTTCTTCCAGCCGACCTTTGTGAGAGAGCCAGCAGGCGCGAAGCCCAAGAACGCCGCTCTCTTTGCGATCCCCGCGTAACTTAGCGTCGTCCGCGTTTCGTGCTTTAGGACCACCAAATCCCGCGCCGTGCAAGCGCCCTTCGCTACGCCCATATCTGTTAAGTTCTCCGTAAACATCCGTTCTGGGTAAATTAGCTCGGCCGCAAATACTTCTGCTCCGATCTCAATTTCAGCCGACTGATTCGAGGGATCACAGAGCGCCACGAGCGAATCCCGGTCGACTAGATGATGTTTTAGCTCATGTCCCATC
>Ga0187783_10004516_pt1 | contig 10311 bp, 7 predicted proteins | sample 1015_SJ02_MP02_2_FD_132471 | JGI IMG/M metagenome (GOLD analysis project Ga0187783, IMG submission 132471) | Tropical peat soil microbial communities from peatlands in Department of Meta, Colombia - 1015_SJ02_MP02_20_MG | ecosystem: Environmental > Terrestrial > Soil > Wetlands > Peat | place...
CACCGACGCGAACCACTGGTCGCAGACCGCGTACCCCTTGGCCAGCGCGGACAGCACGGGCAGCGCCTCGGGCGTGAAGCAGCCCATGATGTCCCCCTCGACCGTGCCCGACACGATCGGCCAGCTCGCGCTCTCCTTGGACTGCCAGCCGAGGGTGTAGCCGTAGTTCGTGACGAAGCCCTGGCCGGGAGCTGGCAGCCCGGGCGACGCCGGACCGTCGTTGTTGCCGTACAGCTGGTCGTTGGTGGCCATGTAGCCTTCGCCGGGGTCCGAGCCAGGCATGAAGTACGCGTTCGGCGTGGTCGGCTCGATCCGGAACACGGTCACCGGCTGCCCGTTCGTGCCGGGGTTCGACTCGGTCCCGGCCAGGCCGTCGAAGGGCTGGCCCGAGGTTGACACGTTGCCCGGATACAGGAACCCGACCATGTGATCGAACGACCTGTTCTCCAGCATCAGGACCACCACGCTGTTGACCGAAGCCAGGCCGCCGCCGTTAGCCATCGCTGCCCCCCTTGAAGTTGCCTGAAATCCGTCGAAAACCTTACCGCGCGCATCTGGTCGCATGCAGGGGATTGCCACGTGCGGTCAGCCAAGGTGAAGCGTGGCGATCGGGACGTAGACGCCGATGAGCCCCGAGCATCACCAGGTCATCGACGTTGGTCCCGTGAACAGGGCGGTGGCCGCGGCGACCTCGGCGGGAAGTGAAATCACCAGTAGACGATAGTGCTTGCCCCCTCGGGAATGGAGCACAAATTCTTACCAGTTTATAACCAGCCTGCGCTCGCCCCCCTGGCTTGAGTTGGCCCACTAGGCTGATCACGACCACATCACCGGCGGTTTTGTGAGCCGAGACCGGACGCGTTGCAGCCTGCCTGATTACTGTCGTGGCCCGCCTGATTACTCATGCGTATACGAGCAGCGTTTGGTTAGCCAGGAAAGCGAGAAATGGCTATCGACCACCCCGACACGTCCGCGCATGAAATAGCGCCCGGCTCCCACGGGCCCGCCGTACTCGACCCGCAGCACGTCGGTGACATCCTCGGCTCGTTCGGTACCCTTAAACGGAGTGAGACGGGAAAGACGAAATCGTGGCGGCGCAGGCTCAGGCTGCTGCTGATAATAGTCGGGCCCGGACTTATCGTCATGGGCGGCGGGAACGACGCGGGCGGCGTGTCAGTCTATGCCCAGATGGGCCAGGACTACGGCATGAAGCTGCTGTGGGCCCTGGTACTCCTATTCCCCATCTTGTACTTCTGCCAGGAGATGGTAGTGCGCCTTGGCGCGGTCTCGGGAGTCGGGCACGGCAAGCTTATCTTCGCCAGGTTCGGGAAGTTCTGGGGAACCTTCTCCGTCTTCGATCTGTTCGTCATCAACGCGGTTACCATCGTCGTTGAATTCATCGGAGTCGAGCAGTCGCTGTCGTTCTTCGGCATGTCCAACTTCTGGGCCGTGGTCTCGTCGGCGATCCTGCTCTTCGCGGTCATGGCGGGCGGGACCTACCGGTACTGGGAGCGCTTCCTGATCTTCCTGGTGATCGCGAACTTCATCACGTTCCCGATGGCCTACTTCGTCCACACCAGCGCCAGCTCGACCGTCGCGGGCGTGGTCCCGAGCATGCCGGGCGGGCTGAACGCGACCCTGCTGCTGCTGATCGTCGCCGTCGTGGGCACCACCGTCGAGCCGTGGCAGCTCTTCTTCCAGCAGTCCAACGTGGTCGACAAGCGCATCACCCCGCGCTGGATGAACTACGAGCGGCTGGACACGGGCGTGGGCGTGGTCATCGAGGTGGCAGGCGCGCTCGCGATCATGGCCGCCTGTGCCTTCGGCCTGGCGCACACCAAGGCGTTCGGCAACTTCAACGACCTGAGTGACACGGCCGCCGCCCTGCAGCACTACGTCGGCCACGGCGTCGGCGACCTGCTGGCTTTCGCGGCGCTCGACGGGTCGCTGATCGGCGCCAACCTGACCGCCCTGACGACCACCTACACGCTCGGCGACGTGTATCCGAAGATGCGGCACTCGCTGCACTGGAGGCCGAGCCAGGCCCCGTGGTTCTACGGCCTGTACGCGGCGAGCATCGGGCTTTCCGCCGTTATCACGCTGGAGTGGGGCAACGACCTGAACGTGGTCATCAACGGCGTGGAGGCGCTCAACGGCATCCTGCTGCCGTCGGCGCTGGTCTTCCTGATCCTGCTCGCCAACGATAAACCGGTGCTCGGGCCGTGGAGCAACACCACCGCGCAGAACTGGGTCGCCGGCATCATCGCCTGGATCGTGCTCACCTTCTCGCTGGCCCCTCTCGTCACGACCTTCTGGCCCGTCATCACGCTGAAACAGTCCTTCGCCGGCCTGGCCGCCTGCACGGTCCTCGGGCTGGCCGCCGCCGTCCTGCTCGTGCGGCACCGGCCCTCGCGGAACGAGCCGTTCGTCGACGGCCCTGACAGCAACCGGCGCCCGCCTGAGGCGGACCGCGCCACCTGGAAGGAAACCCTCAAGGAGCGGCGCGCCGCGTGGCGCACGCCCCGCATCGACACCCTCGAGCGGCCCGCGCTCAGCATGGCGCGGAAGATAGGCCTGCTCAGCCTGCGCGGCTACATCGTCTTCGCGGTCGTCATCATGGTGATCAAGCTCATCCAGTTCACCACGGCCCACCACCAGCCCTAGAGGGGATGACGCGATCGGGCCGCGCGCTCAGGCGCCCTGGTCGCCTGCGCGCCCGCCGCAGCCGCGTTCGGCGGCCAGCCGCACCATGGCCCGCGTCATCTGGACCGTCGTGGGCGGCTCGGGCAGCCCGGGCGAGCCCTGGCTGGAGAACGCGTCCAGGGCCAGCGCCACGAACCGCCGCCAGGCGTGCGGCGCATCGGCGCGGGTGACCTGCATGACCGCGCCCGTGGCGATCAGCAGGAGCAGGAGATCCGCGCCGGCGAAGTCGTCCCGCAGCGCGCCGCTGGCCTTGGCGCGCTCGATCAGCGTGCTGATGTTGTCGTTGGCCGTCCTGCGTAGCTGCTCGATCTGCTCGTCCGCGGACAGCGTCATCGACAGCAGGTCGCCCAGGCCGCGGTCGCAGGCCTGCAGCTCGCAGATCCGCTGCACGAACCCGGCAAACCCGGCCCAGGGGTCAGGGACCTCGAGGGCCTGCTCGGCGGCGCGCGCGTACTCGGCGACCTTCTCCATGAGCGCGGCCGCGACGAGCTTCTCGCGGGTCGGAAAGCGCCGGTACAGCGTGGCGATCCCGACGCCAGCCCGGGCGGCGATCACCTCGAGCGGAACCTCGAGACCCTGCTCCGCGAAGACGTCCCTGGCCACCGCCAGGATCGCGGCGCGGTTGCGGGCGGCATCGGCGCGCAGCCCGCGGCAGGCTGTCATCCGCTCATGGTAGACGATCTGGAGGCTTGCCTCCGGAACCTGCTAGCATCTGGCGGGATCTGCCCGCATCGGATGAGGAGAAGCCATGGAAACCAGCCCGGAGCCGTGGATCGGCGCCCTCAGGCACTCTCACGACCGGCTGCAAGCCCTGGTGGAGCCCCTCGACCTCGGGCAGCTTGAGCAGCCTTCCTACGCGAGCAAGTGGTCGATCGCCCAGGTGCTCTCGCACCTCGGTTCCCAGGCTGAGATATTCGGCATGTTCCTTGACGCCGGCCTGAACGGCGAGGAGCCGCCGGGCCGGGAGGCGTTCGGCCCCATCTGGGACTCCTGGAACGCCAGGAACCCGCAGGCCCAGGCGTCGGACGCGCTGCACGCCGACCAGGCCACGCTGGAGCGGTTCGAGTCCCTCGACGAGGGCCAGCTGGCCCGGCTGCACCTGCCGATGTGGGGGATGGACCTCGACGCCACCGGGCTGGCGCGGATGCGCGTCAGCGAGCACGCCGTTCACACCTGGGATGTCGCGGTGGCGCTTGACCCGGCGGCGAAGGTCGCGCCCGACGCCGTGGCGCTGCTCGTCGACACGCTCGGCCAGTTCGTGGGCCGGGCGGCCAAGCCGGACGGAGTGCAGCGCCGCCTGCGGGTGCTGACCACCGAACCGGAACGGGACTTCATCCTCGCCTCCGGTGAGTCCGTGACGCTCACGCCGGCCGGCGGCGAGGAGGGCCTACCCGAGCTGCGGCTGCCCGCCGAGGCGCTCATCCGCCTGGCCTACGGGCGCCTCGACCCGGCCCACACCCCTCCCGTGCAGGCCTCGGGCGTCGACCTGGACGACCTGAGGGGCATCTTCCCCGGGTTCTAGCGCTGCGTGGTACCGATCACGACCATCGCGTCCAGATCGGCGGAGGATTCCGCCCGCGCGCGCAGGCCGCTGGCCACGAAGGCCGCTACGGCCGACGGCGCCTGGCGCTCGCTGGTCTCGATGAGCAGGTGGCCGCCGGGAACGAGCCAGGCCGGCGCCGCGGCGGCCACCCGGCGCAGGACGGCGAGGCCGTCCGGCCCGCCGTCGAGCGCCACGCGCGGCTCGTGCGCGCGGGCCTCGGCAGGAAGCAGCCTGATCTCGCCGGTCGGCACGTAGGGGACGTTGGCGACGACGAGGGCGACCCGGCCGCGCAGCGCGGGGGGCAGCGGGTCGAACAGGTCACCCTCGTAAACCTGAACCCTTGATCCGCCGAGACCCTCGAGGTTGCGCCGGGCGCAAGCCACGGCGGCCGCGTCGATATCGACCGCGTGTACCTCGGCCCCGTCCACGGACGCAGCAAGCGCGGCGCCTACGGCGCCCGCGCCGCAGCACAGGTCGACGACGACCGGGGGGGCCCAGGGGGGTTTGGGGGGACGGCCAGTCCCCCCGAGATCGGGGGGTCCAGGGGGGTCGCCCCCCCGGGCCAGCAGCAGCAGAGCCTGCCGGACCAGGAACTCCGTTCGGCGGCGCGGGACGAAGACCCCAGGGGCCACGGCGATCCGCAGGCCGCAGAACTCCGCCCAGCCGAGGACCTGCTCCAGCGGCAGGCCGGCCACCCGCCGGTCCACCATGGCCGTCAGTTCCTCAGGCGTCCGCGCCGCGGCGGCGAGCAGCCGGGCCTCATCCTCCGCGAAGACACACCCGGCGGCGCGGAGCCTAGTGACGATGAGGGCGTCAGATGGGGTTATCGCCGGGTCCTTGGAGCAGGGAGCGCAGCACGTACTGCATGATGCCGCCGTGCCGGTAGTAGTCCGCCTCGCCCGGGGTGTCGATCCTGACGATGGCGCGGAACTGCTTGCCGTCGGCGGTCACCACCACCTCGTGGGGGACGGGGCCCGAATTCATGGCTTCGATGCCGCTGACGTCGAAGGTCTCCTTTCCGGTCAGGCCCAGCGAAGCCGCCGACTCGCCGGGGCGGAACTGGAGCGGCAAAACGCCCATGCCGATCAGGTTCGACCGGTGGATCCGCTCGAAGGACTCCGCGAGCGCCGCGCGCACGCCTAGGAGCAGCGTGCCCTTGGCGGCCCAGTCGCGGGATGAGCCCGTACCGTACTCCTTGCCGGCGAGCACGATCAGCGGGGTGCCCTCCTCGAGGTAGCGGCGTGAGGCCTCGTAGATGGTCAGCTGCTCCCCATCCTTGACCGTCACGCCGCCCTCGGTACCGGGGGCGAGCTGGTTGCGCAGCCGGATGTTGGCGAACGTGCCGCGGATCATGACCTCGTGGTTGCCCCGGCGCGACCCGTAGGAATTGAAGTCGCGCCGGTCCACTCCGTGGGAGATCAGGTACTCCCCCGCCGGGCTGTCGGTCTTGATCGCGCCGGCCGGCGAGATGTGGTCGGTGGTAACCGAGTCGCCCAGCATAGCTAGCACCCGCGCACCGGTGATGTCGGTGACCGGTTCGGGCTCGATCGGCATCCCGTCGAAGTACGGCGGGCGGCGCACATAGGTCGACGCCTCATCCCAGGCGAAGGTGTCGCCTACCGGGACGTCCAGCGCGCGCCAGTTATCGTCGCCGTGGAACACATCGGCGTAGTCGCGGGTGAACATCTCCTCGGCCACCGCGTCCCGGACGACGGCGGCTACCTCGTTCGGGGACGGCCAGAGGTCGGCCAGGTAGACCGGCTGGCCCTCAGGATCGGAGCCGAGCGGCTCGCGGGCCAGGTCGATGTCCATCGTCCCGGCCAGGGCGTAGGCCACCACGAGCGGCGGGGAGGCCAGGTAGTTCAGCTTCACGTCGGGGTTGATCCGGCCCTCGAAGTTCCGGTTCCCCGACAGCACGGCGACCACGGCCAGGTCGTTGGCGTTGACCGCGTCGCTGATCGCGGGGGGCAGCGGCCCGGAGTTCCCGATGCAGGTGGTGCAGCCGTAACCGACCAGGTTGAAGCCGAGCTTGTCCAGGTAGGGCAGGAGCCCGGCCCGCTCGTAGTAGTCCATGACCACCTTGGACCCGGGGGCCAGCGAGGTCTTCACCCATGGCTTGCGGTTCAGCCCGCGTTCGACGGCGTTCTTGGCCAGCAGCGCGGCGCCGACCATGACCGACGGGTTGGACGTGTTCGTGCACGACGTGATCGCCGCGATGACCACGGACCCGTGATCGACGGCGGTCGTCGTGCCGTCTTCCAGCGTGACGTGGATCGGGTTCGACGCCCGTGTGCCGTCGCTCGACGCGACCGGATCGGACGCCGGGAAGGTGCCGGCCAGGCCGTTGTCCAGGCTGGGCTCGTGGACGTAGCCAGGCAGGGCGTCGCGGAACGCGGTCTTGGCGTCGGCCAGCGCGATCCGGTCCTGCGGGCGGCGCGGCCCGGCGATCGACGGGACGACGGTGGAAAGGTCAAGGCTGAGTTCCTCCGAGTACCGGGCCTTCTTATCCGGGTCGTGCCAGAGGCCCTGCTCGCGGGCGTAGGCCTCGACGAGCGCGAGCTGCTCGCGCGGGCGGCCGGTCAGGGTGAGGTAGTCCAGCGTGTTCTGGTCGATGGGGAAGATCGCGCAGGTCGATCCGAACTCCGGCGACATGTTCCCGATCGTGGCCCGGTTGGCCACCGGGACCGCGGCCACCCCCTCGCCGTGAAACTCCACGAACTTGCCCACCACGCCGTGCTTGCGCAGCAGCTCGGTGATCGTCAGCACCAGGTCGGTCGCGGTGGCGCCGCTGGGCAGCTCTCCGGTCAAGCGGAACCCGACCACCTTGGGGATGAGCATCGAGACGGGCTGGCCGAGCATCGCGGCCTCGGCCTCGATCCCGCCGACGCCCCAGCCGAGCACGCCGAGGCCGTTCTGCATGGTGGTGTGCGAGTCGGTGCCCAGGCAGGTGTCGGGGTAGGCGATGCCGTCGCGAGTCATCACCACCCTGGCCAGGTACTCGATGTTGACCTGGTGGACGATGCCGGTGCCGGGCGGGACCACCTTGAACTGGCTGAACGCCTGCTGTCCCCAGCGCAGGAAGCCGAACCGCTCCCGGTTGCGGCTGAACTCGATCTCCACGTTCCTGGTGAACGCGTCGGGCCGGCCGAACACGTCGGCCACCACCGAGTGGTCGATGACCAGCTCGGCGGGGATCAGCGGGTTGATCTTCCTCGGGTCGCCGCCCAGGGCCTGCATGGCCTCGCTCATCGCGGCCAGGTCTACGACGGCCGGCACGCCGGTTAGGTCCTGCAAGATGACCCTGGCCGGGATGAACTGGATCTCGGTGTCCGGCTCGGCCGCGGGGTCCCAGCCCGCGAGGGCGCGGGCCTGGGCGGCGGTGACGTTGACGCCGTCCTCGTTGCGGAGCAGGTTCTCCAGCAGGATCTTCAGGCTGAACGGGAGGGTGTCAGAGCCGCTCACCGCGTCCAGCCGGTAGATCTCGTATTCGTGGCCCGCCGCCGCAAGCACCGCGCGGCTGCCGAAGCTGTTCACGGTCATCGTCCCTGGGCCTCCTCGTCGCTGCCTACCCCGCTAACCTACAGTATCTCGACATCAAGATACTTAGGGAGGGGGGCGGTGGTCAAGTGCGAGGGGCGGCGGTCAAGTGCGAGGGGCGGTGGTCAACTCCAGTCGGGCGGATCGGGGTCAACTCCAGTCGGCCGGATCGGGGTAGCCGTCGGCTTTCGCGCTGGGGCGGGCGGTCCGGCGCAGCCGCATGGGCAGCCGGGCGCGGCTGCCGATCAAGACGGCGGCGACCAGGGCGAGGACGGCGCCCAACAGGAGGCGGGTGGCCGCGGCCATCAGGGCGATCGCCTCGACGATCAAGGCGGCCGCCTGCCGGATGCGATCCCGCCTGGTGTCTAGGTGCTCCCAGTACGGCATGCGCTGGCCCGCCGAGAGCTTGCCGAACGTGCCCAGCTTCTGGGCGAGGCGGGGGTCGGACCTGAGCATGCGGGTCTCAATGCGGTGGAGCTGGTGCCGCTGGCGGTGGTTAAGGCTCATGGGATGCTCCCGGGCTGGGTTGCGGCTGCGGGTCGGCGGACGGCGTAAGGTCGCCCGGCAGCCCGGGGGTGCGGGTCCCATAGCGGTCAGGGCCCGCACCCTCAGGCGGTCAGCGGCGGCTTGGCCGGCGCAGGGCGACGGCGCCCAGGCCGGCGAGCGCCACGGCGATCAGCACACCGCCGGCCCAGCTGTTAGACCAGAACATCGCGTCGGCGATGGGGTGCCGGTAGCTGAGGATCGGCCCGGCGATGATCAGCCAGACGCCCAGCAGCGCGGCGCCGACCTGCAGGCCGGCGAACCCGCGCGGGCCGGCCAGGGCGGCCGCGCCGACTCCGGCCACCGCCACCCCGGAGACCAGGTTGACGATGGTGGCGTTGTTGCCGGTGGTCTGGAGGGTCATGAACCAGGGGGACAAGGCGACCCAGACCCCGGTCAGCATTCCGAGCACACCGAACACCTGGGCGCCTAGATCGCTCAGGGAGGCAGGCAGCCGGTACTCGGCGGGGCCTTCGGCCAGGGCCGGGACGGCCTGGACGGGAGCGCCGTCAGAGTCCGGACGGCGCATGAGTGGCGTGGACATGACAGATTTCCTTTCTTCCGACGGCGGGCGATGACTCCCCCGCGACCGCTTGTGGCGAGCCGAGCAGGGGGCGGGGCTACCGCCGCGGATGCTTTTCGCCCTCGCGCTGCGAGCGTCTCGCCGGGGTGGGTGAGCTGTCCTCGCACAAACCGTGCGATCTGGAGGTGTGAGGGAGGTTCCGCCGTTGCCAGCGTCTGCGACACTAACTACATCTCGATCGCCAAGATGCCCAAGCGCTACCTGGGCCGGACCGGCCCGATGGACGGCGCCCACGCGCGGCGAGTACCGAGGCTGAGGGCCCGAGGTTGGCGATGCGGGCCGGGCTTGGCTCGGGATCGCGTCCCCGGTTGGTGGCACGGCGGTCCGCGTGTGCAGGGTGGTGCCTGTGGTGCACTAGAGCGCTGCGATGCGCCCGGCCGCCGAAAAGATCGGGGAGGATTCGGGTTCTGGGGAGTATTTGGTGCACTATGACCCCCCGGATCCTCCCCGAAGCCCGGATCCTCCCCGGAAGATGGGATTTTATCGTACTAGTGAGCGATGCGGTGCGGGCGGGGCTGCCGGGACAAGCCGGCTCAGGCAGCGATTCAACAGGCGCCAGAAGCTCCAGGTTTCTCGCGTGGTTGCCTTCTCGGAGCCTGCGGAAGAGGTGGTTCCGCTGCTCAGCTGGCCAGCTTGCGCGCGGAAGGCGCGAGCAGGCCGAGGGCGCGGGCCCGCTGCACGGTCTCGTGGCGGGTGTGCGTGCCGAGCTTGGCGTACAGGTGGCGCATATGCGTCTTGACCGTGTACCAGGACACCACTAGCTCATCGGCGATCTCGCGCGCGGACAGGTTGGTGGGCAGATAACGCAGCACGCGGATCTCGCTCTCGCTGAGCGGTTCGGGCAGCGCCAGGAGTGCTCCGGCCGGTGCCGGGGGATGGCCCGAGCCTGTAGCGGAGTCCAAGATCTCCGAGATCAGGGCGGCGTGCGCGGTGCGGTGCCGGGGCAGGCGCTCAAGCAGCCCCGAGACCGGGTGCAGGAGGAACGGGAGGATCGCGCCGTCGGGTTCGGCCAGGTCCAGCGCGCGCTCCAGGGCGCGTCCGGCGGCCGCCGGGTCGCCGAGCATGTCGCGAGCGGTCGCCTCGAGCAGGAGCGCCTCGCCCACCGAGGCCCGGTTCGTCACGGGGGCGGAACCGTCGATGACCGGCCCGAGGGCGAGGATCGCCGCTCGCGGGTCGTGCTGGGCGAGCCGCAGCGCGGCCAGCGTGGCGCGCATCTCCCCGGTTTCGCGCTCGGTGTCATCGAGTTCGGCGAGGGCCTGCTCGACGCCTTCGGTCGCGCCCGTCCGCAGCAGGGTCCGCAGCAGCAGTCCGCGTAGCCGGGCGGCGAGCGGGTGCGGCGCGACGAGCCGCTCGGCCTGCCGCTCGCCGGCGTGGAAGGCGGCCAGCGCCTCCTCGTCACGCC
>Ga0187783_10004517_pt1 | contig 10304 bp, 9 predicted proteins | sample 1015_SJ02_MP02_2_FD_132471 | JGI IMG/M metagenome (GOLD analysis project Ga0187783, IMG submission 132471) | Tropical peat soil microbial communities from peatlands in Department of Meta, Colombia - 1015_SJ02_MP02_20_MG | ecosystem: Environmental > Terrestrial > Soil > Wetlands > Peat | place...
AGTCGAGTCCCTGCGCGTCGTGCTCGGCGCCCGGCGGACGGATCCATTCCTGACACCAACGGGTGACCTGCTCGGGCAGACATTGCAGTTGCGGATCACTCAGCGCGACTGCTAGGCGCGGAAGATCGAGTGCCTCGCGCAGCGCCGCCTCGGAGCGGCGCTCATCGAGCAATCGCTCGACGTCCGTGAGATAGCTTGTGAGCATGCGCGAGCTCGAGGGCGGTGCGGCAATTCTCCGGCTGCCGATGCCCGATTGCTGCGACCGCTGCAGGCTGCTGTGAGTCGGTGGCTCTTGCATTACTCGGTCCTCGTCATTTTTGTTCGTCAGGCCGCCTGCTCAGGAGTTGGTGCGGCCGCCGCACTGTCTTCCCTGGTCGGGGTCTCGGCGACCACCCGCGGTGCACTCTGAGCGAGCGGTGTCGCTGGCGGTGACGTCGCCTCGTGGCGCCGACGGCGCCGCTGTGGCACTGGAGCGACCGCTGCGCGGGCACGCCGGGAGGCGCGCACGGTGCGTGCAGCCGCCCGCCCGCGGTTCGACCGCCTTGCAGCGCGCCGGGGGACACGTACGGCCGAGCTGCGGCGCCGACTGCGCCGGCGGCGTGCAGCAGCGGCAGGCCGCGGCGCAACATGAGCGGCGCGTCTGCCGGCCCGGGTTTGGACCGCGACGGCGGTCTCACCCGCGGCTTTCTGCGCGCGGCGCGCCCGTTTCCATGTCTTGCGCGCGACGGCGGCGTGCTTGCGCGCGCGCTTCGCCTCACGCTTGGCCTCTTTCAGCCGCTTACGCGCCCGCTTGAGCTCTTCCTTGGCGAGGCGCACGCGCTGCTTCGCGACCTCCGCCTGCAGACGGGCCCGCTCCAGGGGCTCCGCAGGGGTCAGCTGTTCGCTGCTTATTTTCTTCATCCGTGGTTCGCGTCGGGACAAGAACTCCCAGTCTCACACAAGGCACGGCGTGTTTCCAGCAGACCGTTTGTCCACAGAACTTGTGCATAACCGTGTGGACAAAGTCGGTGGGCGCGCGCAAACGATGAGTGCGCGCAAGGGCTTGCATTATCGTGAGTGTCTTTTCGCCAGCCGAGCGGCTGCCAGTGCTCGACCGCGGCGTGCTAGCGGCGACTGCGTCCCGGGCCGCGCTGAGGTCCGCCGCCGCCGCCACTGGCGCTGCCGCCGCCGTACATGGTGGCGGTGAGGCGGTTGCGGCCGGAGTGCTTGCTGCGATAGAGCGCCGCGTCGGCAATCTTCAGGATGCGCTCGGCGAGGCCGCGCTCACCCGTCGGCACGCGATCGAGACCGCACAATCCGAAGCTCGCGGTGACGGCGATGCTCTTGCCGCCCTCGACCTTGAACTGCTCGTGACCGACACAGCGGCGCAGCTTGCGTGCGATTTCGAGCGCGGGCTCGTAACCGGTCTCGGGAAGCACGACCGCGAACTCTTCGCCGCCGATGCGCGCAATCCAGTCGATTCCGCGGCGCAGGTTCTGCTGCAGGCGCGGACCGAGCTGGCGCAGGATCTCATCGCCGCCGCTGTGTCCCAGGGTGTCGTTGATGCGCTTGAAGAAGTCGATATCGCACAGGATAAGGGAGAGTGATCGCGCATAGCGTGCCGCGCGCTCGACCTCGCGCGGAAAATGCTTGCCGAAAAATCGACGGCTGGCGACGCGCGTCAGGTCATCGGTCGCCGACAGCTTGCGGTTCTCGGCGAGCGTGATGCGTACCGCGCTCTCCAGCTCGGCGATCCGCCGCGCCACCGCCAGCCGTGAGTCGAGCTCACGCTCCGAGCCCCGCCGGCCGACGCAGTCGTCCGCGCCGGCGGTGAGCCCGGCCTCGCGCTCCGCGGCTGCGTCGCGCTCGGCAATGTAGAGGATGAAGGGCGCGCGCTCATCGACCCGCTCGCGCAGCTTGCGCACCGTCTCGAGGTTATCGGTGACGATGACCGGCCGGAACTCCGCCGCGATCAGCTGCAGCGCTTCCTGCTCGTGCGCGGCGACCTGCACATCGAGCAGGTCGGCGGTAATCCGTCCCTCGATCTGCTGGCGCAGCTGACCGTCGCGGCACACGAGCAGCGCTTTCGGTGGCGGCATGACGCGCAGCATCACCGCGATGGTACCGGTGGTCTCGGTGCTGCCTGCCGGCAGGCGCTCGGCGCGCCGCTCGAGGATCCGCTGAATGACAGTGGTATGCCCGCCACCGGTGGGCATTTTCCCCCCAAATGCCTGCTGTTGGCCGCTGCAGAAGTGGCGCAGATTAGCAGACAGCCGCGCCAAAAGGCGCGGATCGCCCTACAAAGCCACCGGGCCTGCCACAACTGGCCACCTCCCCTAGGGCAGCCGCAGGTCGGGATCCCGCGGTCCCCGGCCGCGGGCGTGCGACGTTATGATTGCCGGCATGCAAGCGCCGGGCATCACACGCCATCGCCGGCCGTTCCTCGCGCCCTTGTGGGTCACGCTGCTCGGCATGGTGGTGCTGGCTGCGCTCGCCTGGGCTCTCTACCGCAGCGGCCCGACCACGGTGGTGTTGCTGGTGCGGCCGACGGAACCGGCTCCCGGCGCCATCGACGATCCGCCGCTCGGCCCGGAGGGAGAGACCCGCGCTGCGCGTCTGGCGCAGATGTTCGGCGGCGACAGTGGGCCGGGACGCATCGACGTGATCTATGAAACCAGTGATCGGCGCGCCGAGCAGACGGCGGCGCCGCTCGCCGAGCGGCTGCATCGTGCCCCGGTGGTGTTCGCGAGCACCGACACCCAAGAGGTCGTCTCGCGCGCGTTGCGCGATCACTCCGGCGGCACGTTGCTGGTAGTGGCAACGGGTGCCGTGGTACCGGAGATGATTCGCGTACTCACGGGCGTGCCAGCCCCACCGGCGGCGCCCGATGAGTCCGATCTCATCTACCTGGTCAGCGTGCCGCGCTTTGGCCGCACGCACCTGGTACGCCTGCGCCTGTGAGGCCCGACGCGCTCAGCCATCGCGCTCGCGAGGTGCAGTGCCGGCGCTCAGCGCAATCGCGCGCCGGATGAAGTTCTCGTGCTGGCTGATACGAAAATCGGCCAGCACGACGGCGCGAATGTAGCGAGCCTGGTCGATGAGGTAGGTGGCGCGGCGCACGCCCAGGCCGAACGGCCCCTGCACGTCGTACATGCGGATGACGAACTTGTCGACGTCCGCGAGCAGCGTGAAGCGCAGCTGATGCTTCTCGCGGAAGGCGCGGTGGCTTGCGGGCGTTTGTGGGCTGACGCCGGCGATCTCCATCCCGGCCCGCCGAATCTCGGGGTGCAGATCGCGGATCCAGCACGCCTCGCGCGTGCAGCCCGGCGTGAAGTCGGCCGGATAGAAATAGAGGATCAGCGGCCCCTGGCGCAGCAGCGTGCTCAGTGACACGCTCTGCTCATCCTGGTCCGGCAACGTAAATTCCGGCGCGCGCCCGCCCATGGCCAGCATGCGTGGGATCTCCTCCAAACCGATCATAGCCGCATCCGCGCGCGCCGTTGAAACTCGATTGGAGCTCCCGGGTCGCGATGCTAGAATCGCCCGCTTGACCGCGGCCACCCGCGAAATCACGCGTCCGTCGGGCGGCTGTACGCACGCTTTTCACGACCAGCGTGATCTCAATGGGTGGTCGTCGGTGGGGCGGTAGCTCAGCTGGGAGAGCGTCGCGTTCGCAATGCGAAGGTCGAGGGTTCGATCCCCTTCCGCTCCACCAGATTTCCCGCTGGTTACTGCATGAACCAGCCGTGACTCACGACCAGCGATTGTCCGGTGAGCGCATTCGAATCGAAAGCGGCGAAGAACAGCGCGGCTTCGGCGACGTCGCTCACGGTGGTGAATTCCCCGTCGACCGTTTCCTTGAGCATCACGTTCTTGATCACGCTCTCCGGGGGGATGCCGAGCTTGTGCGCCTGCTCGGGAATCTGCTTATCGACCAGCGGCGTGCGCACGAAGCCGGGGCAGATGACGTTGGCGCGCACGCCGCGCTCGGCGCCTTCCTTGGCCACGACCTTGGCGAGACCGATCAAGGCGTGCTTGGCGGCGACGTAAGGGGCTTTGAAGACTGAAGCCACCTTCGAGTGCACCGACCCCATGTAAATGATGCTACCGCCGCTGCCTTGCCGGTACATCTGCCGCAGCGCGGCGCGCGTGGTGAGAAACGCCCCGTCGAGATGCACTGCGAGCAACCGCTTCCAGTCGGCGAACGGCAACTCATCCAGCGCAGCGACGATCTGAATGCCGGCATTGCTCACCAGCACGTCGATACGGCCGTATGCCGCAACCACGGCAGCCACTCCCGCATCGACTTCGGACTCGCTGGTGACGTCCATGCCGACGGCCATGGCGCGCCGGCCGGCACGCTCCAGCTCGCTCGCCGTGGCGCGTGCGCCGGCCGCGTCGAGGTCGGCGATCGCGACCCGCGCCCCCGCCGCGGCAAACGTACGGGCGATTTCCTTGCCGATGCCGCTGGCAGCGCCGGTGACCAGCGCGACCTTGCCATCGAGCTGCATGCGACCGACGCCCTCAGGCGATGAGGTCGCGGTAGGCGTGCCAGGTCGCGTAGCCGAGCAGCGGCGCGACGATCACCATGCCGACCAGCAGCGTGAGGAAGCCGATGGCGGTGACCGCAACGATGAGCGCGGCCCACAACAGCATCGCCGGCAGATTGACGATCGTCACCCGCAGGCTGGCGCGGATCGCATCCGCCGCGCTCGCGTGCCGGTCGATGATCAGTGGCACGCTGACGACTGAGACGGAGAACACCACCGCTGCCAACACCGCGCCGCAGGCGACGAATCCCAGAACCTGCGTTAGGGTCGGCAGCGCCGATCCGCCCCACAGCGCGACTGCCAGACTCGGAACAGGCGCGCTCAGCACCGACTCGAGCAGGACCGCTGACAGCACGAACCACAGCAACGCGATGAACGCCAGCACGCCGCCGAAGTGCAGCAGACCCTCGGGATTGCGCGTCAGCGCCTGCAGCGACTCGTCGAAGCCGAGCGGCTCGCGTGCTTCGCGCCGCCGCGCCAGCTCGCACAATCCGGTCGTCATGATTGGGCCGACCAGCAGATAGCCGGTGACGGCCGCGGCGGTCAGGTACAGATGCGTGCTGCCGAGCATGAGCAGCACGCCTCCGAGTATGGCGATGAGGGCACCGTGGGCGAGCCCCGGGCCGCCGATCTGCTTGACGTCGGTCCAGCCGCGCTCGAGCCACTCGAGCGCCTGCCGCATTGCGACGCGACGCACCTCGACGTGCAGATGTTCAGGAACGCTGATGCCGACGGGCGTTGTCATGGGGTGCCTCCAGCGTGCAGCGCACGCGTGCACGGGATCCAGGCCTGGCCCGCAGATAGTACGCCCTCGCGCGACCGATAGGAGATGGCCGGCGGCGGACGGGCGCGTAAACTCGTATGCCACGCGCCCCCGTAGCTCAGTGGATAGAGCGACCGCCTCCTAAGCGGTAGGTCGTCGGTTCAACTCCGGCCGGGGGCGCCAGCTTTTCGCACTCTCCACCCGAGGCTACGGATGAGATCTCGTCCCAACATACTGATTCTCATGGCTGACCAGTTGAGCGCGCCGGTGCTCAGCGTCTACGGCGGTTCGGTTGCGCGTACGCCTCACATCGCTGCGCTCGCGAGCGGCGGTGTCGTGTTCGATTCCTTCTACTGCAACAGTCCCCTGTGTGCGCCGTCGCGTTTCTCCTTCATGGCCGGACGCCTGCCGTCGAAAATCGGCGCCTTCGACAATGCAGCCGAGTTTGCCGCCGACGCCCCGACCTTCGCGCACTATCTGCGTCGCGCCGGCTACCAGACGATACTGAGCGGCAAGATGCATTTCTGCGGTCCGGATCAGCTGCACGGCTTTGAGGAGCGGCTGACCACTGACATATATCCCGCGGATTTCGGCTGGACTCCGGACTGGACGCGGCCCGAGGAGCGGCCTGACTGGTATCACACGATGGATTCGGTCACACAGGCCGGACCGTGCGCACGCACCAACCAGATCGACTTCGATGACGAAGTCGTGTACGCCGCCCGCCGCAAGCTCTTCGACCTTGCCCGCAGTGAGGATCGGCGGCCGTTCTGCATGGTCGTCTCCATGACGCATCCTCACGACCCCTACGCCGTGCCGCAGGAGTACTGGAACCGCTACCGCGACGAGGAGATCGAGCCGCCGCGTGTCCCCGACCTCGCGGGGCGGGAAGAGGACCCTCATTCGCGACGTCTTCGCCACGTCATCGGCCTCGGACTGGTTCAGCCTACGGAGGCGCAGGTGCGCGCGGCGCGGCGGGCGTACTACGGCGCCACGTCCTACGTCGACGATCAGATCGGCGCGCTGATGGCCACGCTGGCACAGGCGCGCTTCGCGGAAAACACGGTGACCGTATTGCTGGCCGATCACGGCGACATGCTTGGCGAGCGCGGACTTTGGTACAAGATGAGCTTCTTCGAGCCGGCCTGTCGCATTCCGCTGATCGTGCATGCACCCGGACGCTTCGCGCCGCGCCGCGTACCGCAGACCGCATCGCTCCTCGACCTGCTGCCGACCCTGGTGGCACTGGCAGATCCGGGCACCCCCCCGTCTTACGCAGCACCGATCGACGGCGCGAGCCTGCTGCCCGCACTCGCGGGCGGCGCAGCGCCGGGCGAGGCGCGGGGCGAGTACCTGGCCGAAGGCGCGATTGCGCCGATCGTGATGGTCCGGCGTTCACGGCATAAGTTCATACATTCACCTGCCGACCCCGATCAGCTCTACGACGTTGTCGCCGATCCGGACGAGCGGCTGAACCTGGCCGAGGAGCCGCAGCATGCAGCGCTCGTGGCCCGTTACCGCGACGAGGTGGCAAAACGCTGGAATCTGGCGGCCGTGCACGAAACGGTGCTCGCCAGTCAGCGGCGGCGTCGGCTGGTTTACGCGGCGCTGCGCGAGGGACGTTATCGCCCGTGGGATTTCCAGCCGCTTCGCGATGCCGGACGAGCCTATATCCGCAATGACCGCGACCTCAACGATCTCGAGCGCACCGCGCGTTTTCCGCCGCTGCCCTGAGCTGCTCGCCATCGCGCTGCTCACGCTGGCCGGCGTGAGTGCCGTCGCGCGCGCGTCGCCGCCGCTCGAGCCGGCCAGCTGCCGCAATGTACGTCTCGCCGACGCCGGCTGGACGGATGTCACCGTCACGACCGCTCTGCTCAGTGAGCTGCTTCGCGACCTCGGTTACCAGCCGCACACGACGCTGCTGTCAGTCCCGGTCACCTTTGCAGTGATGAAGAGCGGCAACATCGACATCTTTCTCGGCAACTGGATGCCGGCGCAGACCCGCGATCGCCAGCCGTACCTCGACGACCGCTCGGTGGAAGTGGTGCGCGAGAACCTGGCCGGGGCCAAGTACACCCTCGCAGTCCCCGCGTACACCTATGGTGCGGGCCTGCGAAGCTTTGCCGACATCTCACGCTTCGGACCGCAGCTCAACTTCTCCATCTACGGCATCGAGCCCGGTAACGATGGCAATCATCACGTCCTCTCCCTGATCCAGGGCGATAGCTACGGACTCGGCGGATTTCACCTGGTCGAGTCGAGCGAGCAGGGCATGCTCGCGCAGGTCGAGCGCGCCACGCGCGCGCACGCTCCGATCGTGTTTCTCGGCTGGGCTCCGCACCCGATGAATCTGCGCTTCGACCTGCGCTACCTGTCGGGAGGAGAAGCGGCCTTCGGCGCCAATTTCGGTGGTGCATCCGTCTACACGTTGACGCGGGCCGGCTATCAGGCGCAGTGCCCCAATCTGGCGCGGCTGCTGCAGAACCTGCAGTTCACCGTGCAGGGCGAGAGCGAGGTCATGGACGCGATGCTCAACGGCCATCAGCCACCGCAGCTTGCCGCTGCGTCCTGGTTGAAAGCCCACCCGCAAACGCTCGCCGTCTGGCTCGCCGGCGTCTCGGGCTTCGGCGGGCGGGCTGCGGCCGCGGCCGCGGCTGCGGCGAGCGGCGGCGGCAGCGCCGGCTCCGGCTTCGAGCGCTGGCTGACCGGGCACAAGATCCCGGTGGGCGAGGCGGTCACGGTCTTCATCGAGTACGTCAAGACGCACGGCAAGGTGTTATTCGACGTCGTTGCCGCAGTTCTCGGCAGCAGCGTAGCCGGTTTGACAGCGCTGCTGCAGGCGATTCCGGCGCCGCTGCTGGTGCTCGCCATGGCCGCGCTCGCCTGGCTTCTGAGACGCTCGATTGCGCTGGTCGTGTTCGTGATCGCGGCGCTGCTCTTCATCATGAACCAGGGCTACTGGCTGCCGACACTGGAGACGCTCGCGCTGGTGACGGTGGCGGCGCTGCTCTCCATCCTGATCGGGGTTCCGGTCGGCATCGCCGCGGCCCACAGACCGGGACTGTTTGCGGCACTGCGTCCGGTGCTCGATCTGATGCAGACTCTGCCGACTTTCGTCTATCTCATCCCGACGCTAGTGCTGTTCGGTCTCGGCGTCGTCCCCGGCTTGATCTCAACGGTGGTTTTTGCCTTGCCCGCGCCGATCCGCATGACTCAGCTCGGCGTCAGCTCGGTGCCACAACCGTTGCTGGAGGCGGGCGCGGCCTTCGGCGCTACCCCGCGGCAGATGCTGTGGAAGGTCGAGCTGCCGAGTGCGGCGCCCACCATCGTCAGCGGCATCACTCAATGCATCATGCTCAGTCTTTCGATGGTGGTGATCGCCGCGCTGGTCGGTGCCGGGGGTTTGGGCGTGCCCGTCGTCAGGGCACTCAACACCGTACAGGTGGGCATGGGCTTCGAGGCCGGCCTGGTCATCGTGCTGCTGGCCATAATGCTCGACCGTATCGCGCGCCCGCCGGGCCCCGGCAGGTAGACCGCAGAAAGCCGCTGTAAGGCTGCGCCTACAACCGATTGCGCGGCCCGATCGCCGATCTTAAGTCAGGGTCCGTCGCTGCGGTCACGGTCACCGCCGTATCGTTGCGGGTGTGTTGTGGCTAAGGAGCAGACGATGAACAACGATCAGATTGCAGGTGCTTGGCATCAGCTCAAGGGCAAGGTGAAGGAGAAGTGGGGCAAGCTCACCGACGATGACCTCAAACAGCTCGAGGGTCACGGCGAACAGCTCGCGGGCAAAATCCAGCAGCGCTACGGCCTCGCCAGAGACGAGGCCGAGCGGCAGGCCAAAGAGTTCCGCAAACTGAATAACTGGAACTGACGCCCTTGCCGCTCCGCGGACCGGCGTGCGTCGGTCCGCGGGGTGGCGCCCGTAGTGGCGCGCGCTGCGGCGCGGCCACGCCGCGCGCACCGCAGCACGCCAGCAGCGTTCGGCGGCAACAAACCTCCTGGCTTCATTCCGCCGCGTGAAGACGCGGAAAAAGGGGTTACACTCCGCCGGCTGCGCTACGCGGTCGGCGGGTTGAGACGCCGCGCACGCCTTACGGTGCTATTCGCGGCGCGCAGCGCAAGGGAGATACCACATGAACGCGGTATTCGGGGGAGCGACCGGGGGTACCCGGCCCCGGCCGTGCGCATCGATGCTGACCGTCGGCCTGGCCGCCGCGGCGGTGGCGATGGACGCGTCCGCGGAATCGCTCGATGAGTATCTCGCGAGTGGCGCGCTCAAGAGCGTCACTAACCCAGTCCCGATTAATTATTTCCTCGAGCAGGCTCCGGAGTCGCTCTCGGAGAGCGATCGCGCGCGCGCCATGGAGCAGGTCAACCTTGCGCTACGGCGGCAGACGAACGCCCTGAGCAACATCATGCAGGGCGGTTTGGGCATCTTCAGCGGCACGGTGACACAGCAGGTCATGCAGCAGGCGCAGCAGCAGGCCTCCGCAACCAACACGGTGAAGCAGGCGGTGCTCGGCCATTTCGGCATCGCAGCTCCTGCGCCCGCGATCACGCAGCGGCAGATGCAGGCCATGCAGGAGGAAGAGCAGCAAGGCATGACAGATCCCTGGATCCGCGGCATCGAGTCGGCACACGCGCTCGAGCGGATCGGCGACGCGCAGGGCGCCGCGCGTTTCTACATGAATTGCATCCAGTTCCTCCCGGCCAATTGGCTGGCGGACAGCTGCCTGAACGGGATCCTCGGCATGGGACCTGCCCGTGCGCACGCGCTGCTCACCTGGATGGCCGCCAACGCGGAGTCTGCCGGTACGGCGAACAAGGCCAGCGACTCCAACCACCCGCGCGGACCGCAGCATAATGTCGTACAGCTGCGCGCGGCGTCGCTGCGGGGTCTCGGCGAGCTCGTCGGCTCCGGGCTGCTGACTCCCGAGCAGCGCGAATCCGCACTGCAGCCGATCCTCACCTACGCACAGGGCAAGGAAAACGCTCCGTACTACGCCGCC
>Ga0187783_10004518_pt1 | contig 10304 bp, 6 predicted proteins | sample 1015_SJ02_MP02_2_FD_132471 | JGI IMG/M metagenome (GOLD analysis project Ga0187783, IMG submission 132471) | Tropical peat soil microbial communities from peatlands in Department of Meta, Colombia - 1015_SJ02_MP02_20_MG | ecosystem: Environmental > Terrestrial > Soil > Wetlands > Peat | place...
CTGGTCCGGGGCACCACGGGTCGCGGCGTCGAGCGCGGACTCGTCCCCGACCGTGACCACCGGGAGTCCGGGCTCCGGCGCGCCGGTGAGATAGAGGCGATCCCCCCGGCGCAATACGACCTCCTCGCCGGGATCGGGGCGCAGCGGCTCCGCGTGCGCGTCGTGGAACCGGGAGAAGCCGCGGCGTCGGGCCCGATCCACGATCGCGGCCCGGAGCGTCGGCTCCGTGGCGCGGATCGCGATCGTGACCCGGTCCCGCGTCACGGTCTCGACCTATCCCCCGTGGAGAAGAGCGGCGATCTGACGGGCGAGGGGGACGACCGGACGCCGCTGGAACAGGTTGCGGCCGATGCAGATACCGGCGCCACCGGCGCGCACGCTGTCCTCCACGATCCGAAGGAACGCGGCGTCGTCGTCGAGCCGCACGCCGCCGCCGATGAGCACCGGCACCGGGGTGGTCCGGCACAGGCGCGCGTACTCCTCGGCCGTGCCCGGGTAGCTCGTCTTGACGATGTCCGCGCCGAGGTCCGCGGCGGCCCGGGCCGCGTGGCGCAGCTCCTCCGGGGTGCCGCCGCTCGGCTTCTTGACGTAGGCCATGCACAGGAGCGGGAGGCCGAGCGCTCGGCACTGGTCGACCGCGAGGCCGAGGTCGGTCAGCATGTCGCCCTCCTCCGGCACGCCGAAGTTGACCTGGACCGACAGTAGGTCGGCGCCGAGCGCGACCGCTTCCTCAGCGGAGCCGACGAGACGCTTGTGGTTCGAGCTCGGCCCGAGACTGGTCGAGGCCGAGACGTGGACCCCGAGCCGCGTGGACGGTCGCAGGACCGGGGCGAGCTCGCGGACCGCCCCTTTGGTCACGATCAGCAGGTCAGCGCCGCCTTCCTGCAGATCGCGCGCGAGGGGGGCGAGCTCCTCCAGGCCGTCGATCGGTCCCATGGACAGCGCGTGGTCCAGCGGGACCGAGAACAGCCGGTATTCCGGCCGCGGGAACAGTCGGCGCAGTCGGATCGTCTTTCCGTACATCGGTTTCTTCTCCTTCGTTCCGTTCCGAAGGGAGGTCACCGAAAGGGGCCGACCCAAAAGCGTGGTGGGCACGCTGGGGGGCGCCCTCCCGGCGCCTCCCGTTCACCAGAGCCAGGCCCCGGCAGCCCGCAGGCCCGGCCGCGCCATGATCGAGCGGCCGCCCCGGTCTGCCATCGCTCCCTCGAGCCCGTTCCTATTATTTATGCTTCACTCGGGCGGGCTGGCCGTTCGCCGCCGCAAGGACGCCGTCGACCAGCAGTGCGTGGATCGAGAAGCCGCGCAGCATCTGGTCCCACATCTGCTTGCGGACGGGGGTCGAGGAGGCGAAGCCGGCGACGATCTGGCCGATCCACTCGCTGTGCTCCACATCCGCCGTGACGTGCAGTCGGTAGTACTCGAGGTGGTCCACGTCGACCTGGTAGTGCCGGCGGAAGGCGGGCAGCAGCCGAGCGCACAGTTCGACGTTCGGCGGTTCGGAGGAGCCCGCCGCCGAGACGTAGAATGGATTGATCCGGTTCGTGTAGAGGAAGTCGTCGATCGCGACCATGGTGCTCGGCAGCAGCGGTGCCGACTGCACCTCGGCGCGTGGTACCCCGAGCCCCTCGCAGAACCGGAGCCAGAGCTCCGGGTGGCCGGGTTCCTTGCCCTTCGGGTCACCGGCTTCCTCCACGAGCTGGTCGAGGATCATGCGACGGTAGCGGTCGTTCGCCGGCTCCCACGAGCAGTTCGAGAACCGCTCGGCCATCGCGATGGGGACCGACGCGAGCCACGGGTAGAACTGCTGGACCCAGGCCGCGAGGAGCGGGCGCGGCACCTCTCCGCGCTCGATGCGGGCGAAGAACGGGTGCGTCTTGAACGGGTGGTTCGCCATCTTGAACTTCGTCAGCTCGTCCCGAAACCGCTCGCCCTCGTAGATCTCCCACGGCGCGCCCGTCATACGCGCGCCGGACCCGCGCGGCGTATTTGGGACGGGAGGTTTCGGGCTGAACCTCGGGATTTATCGCGCTCGCGGCACCTCGAGGGCGATGTCGTCCCCGACCGGCTCGGCACCGTTCCCTCCGCCGTTCGGGCCCCTCGAGGGGCTCCGCGTTCTCGAATCGGCCCGCTTCGTCGCCGGCCCTTGGGCGGCGACCTACCTCGCCGAGTTCGGGGCGAGGGTGATCCACATCGAGGGCCCGCCGTTCGGCCCGCCCTACGCCGACGCCACCCGGTCGCTCCGGCCGCTCCTCGCGGGCGACGATCCAGCGGACCGCGTGTCCGAGTCGTGGGTGCAGTATGCCCGGAACAAGCTCTCGGTGGGCCTCGATGTCCGCGACGCCGCGGGCCGGGCGGTCTTCCTCGATCTGGTGCGCGCCTCCGACATCTGGATCGAGTCGTCGCGCCCAGGGACCTACGCGAAATTCGGCCTTTCCGACGAGGCGGTCTGGGAGGCGAACCCGAGGCTCGTCATCGTGCACGTCTCCGGGCACGGGCAGACGGGCGAACCGAGCCGGGTCAACGCGCCGTCCTACGACTTGACCGCCCAGGCCTTCAGCGGGTTCCTCGCGCTACAGGGCGAGCCGGATCCTCGGCCGCCGATGCGCAGCGGGACGGCGCTCAACGACACGGTGACGGGTCTCGCGGCGGCGACGGCGGGACTGATGGGCTACGTCTGCGCGCAGCGGACCGGCCGCGGGCAGTCCGTCGATGTCGCGCAGTACGAGGTGTTCTTCATCTTGCTCGAGAACCTCGCGCTGGACTACTTCATGCGAGGAGTCGTCCGGGGGCGCTACGGGACCGCGCACCCCCGTCTCCACCCGTACGATGTCCACCGCGCGGCGGATGGGTGGGTCGTGGTCGCCGCTCCGACCCCCGAATCCTGGCGTGCGCTCCGCGCGCTGATCGGCTTCCCCGATGCCGGGTACGACGACCGGGACTTTCGCCTAGCGCATCGCGAGCCGGTCGACCGCGCGATCGCCGAGTTCTGTGGGTCGCGCTCTCGCGACGAGCTGGAAGCGCTCGCGCGGGCGCACGACGTCGCCATCAACCGGGTCCCCGACATCGCCGAGCTGGCCCGGGATCCGCATTACCGGGCCCGAGGGATGTTCGTCGAGTGGGACGACCCCATCGCGGGCCGGGTCCGGGGGGCCGGCGTCGCGCCGCGCTTCTCCGCGACGCCCGGGGGCGTCTGGCGCGGCGCGCCGTGGCTGGGCCAGGACAACGACCGGGTGCTCGGTGGCGTTCTCGGCTATTCCGCCGATCGGATCGAGCGACTCCGGCGCGATGGAGTGGTCGGCGCGGACCCTCCGAAGGGCCCGGCATCCTCCGCGGCGCCGTTCTATCGACGAGGTTCGTCGTAGATGGCCGAGCTTCCTCCGCTGCCCGCCGATCCGCTCGCAGACGAAGTGCGTGGGCTCGCCGAGCGCCTCCGCCTCGGGGAGCGAGCCCGAGCGATCGACCGGGACCGGGAGTTCCCGCGCACGGAATTCCGCGCGTTGGGCGAGGCGCGCATGCTGGGCCTTCACGTTCCGTCGCGCCTGGGGGGGCGCGGTCTTCCGCTGCCGCGGGTCGGGACCCTCCTCTTCCACCTCGCGTATCACGGCGGCACGGCGTTCGCGAAGCTCTCGCTGCAGCCCGAGTTCTGCGCGGTACTCGCCGACCACGGCGCCCCCGAGATCGTCGACGAGTGGTTTCGGCCGATGATGCGCGGAGAGCGGCTCGTCGGCAACCAGATGACCGAGCCCGGGGCCGGCTCGGATGCCGCGGCGATCGGTCTAAGGGCCGAGCGGACCCCGGAGGGATACCGCCTGACGGGGACCAAGAGCGAGGTCGCCTTCGCCACCGAGGCCGATGCCGCGATCGTCTACGGACGATGCGATGCGGCTTCGAAGGGGATTTCGGCGTACCTCGTCCCCCAGGACCGAGCCCGCGTGGAGCGCGAGCTCGGGGCGCCGGACCTCGGCGAGCGCTGGCAGCGACGGGGCACGGTCCGCTACGCTGGCGCGACCGTTCCCCGAGAGAACCTGCTGGGGCCGGAGGGCGCGGGGCTCGACCTCGCCCGCGCCGAGCTCGTCCGCGAGCGGGCGCTCCTCGCGTCGATCTACCTGGGCGTCGCGCGGGCCTCGTGGGACGAGACGGTGCTCTACGTCGAGGAACGACGCGCCTTCGGGCGAACCCTCCGCGAACAGGAGGCCGTCGCGTTCCCCCTGGTCGAAGACGGGGCGGCGCTCGAGGCCGCTCGGTTGTACGTCGACCGGGCGCTCGAGAACGTGGAAGCGGGGCGGCCGGCGGACGCGATCACGGCGATGGCGAAGTGGCTCGCGGTCGAGGCCGCCCTGCGCACGCTCGATCATGCGATCCAGTTCCACGGGGGCCGCGGCTACTCCGGTGGACTTCCCCACGAGCGGCGCTGGCGGGACGTGCGCAGCGGCGCGATCGCCCACGGGCCCTCCGAGGTGATGCATCTGGTCGCGGCACGCCATCTGTGGCCCAAGCCGCGGCCCTGACAACCCTTATCTTCGGCCAACCCCCGGGGCGTCGAGCGCCGCGACGCCCGCGCTCCGGACCACCTCGTGATCGGAACCGAGCGTCGAGTTCGTGCGAGGGTCTCGACCCTTCTGGCGCTCGCGATCCTCGTCCTGAGCACCGCCGCCGGCTCGGCTGCGATCGTCGCGGTCGGCGCGTCGACCGAACCGATTCATGGACTCCTCGTGCCACCGCTCGCCGCGCTGGAGCAGGGGCCCCGAGCCGCCGTGCCGCTGCTCCCGAGCGACCGTCCGACGCTCGGCGCGGTTCCGACCGACGTCTCCCCGAGCGGAGCACAGAGCGTGTTCGTGTCCTTCGCGCCATCGAACCAGTCGGCCCTGCGCGTCTTCCTCGCCGCGCTCAGCGACCCATCGTCGCCGGAGTACCATGAGTACCTGACGGCTCCCGAGTACTCGGCGAGGTACGCTCCCTCCCCCGCCGCCTACGCGACCGCGCTCGAGTACTTCGAGTCCTTCCCGGTGCAGGATCTGCAAACGTTCAGCGATCGCGCGGGCATCGGGTTCACGGCCGCCCCGAGCGTGCTCGCCCAGATCTTCGGGACGACCCTCCGGACCTACGCCTCGGGTGGGTCGAGCTACGTCGCGCCGGCCGGCAGCCCTACGCTGCCCGAGGCGTTCGGGGCGTCGGTCGACCAGGTATCGGGACTCGGTACCCGCACCGCGCTGCTCGCGACCACGCTCTCGCTCGAGCGCTCCTCCACGGCGCCCGCGGCCGCGAGCCCGTCGCGGCTGGTGCAGGACGGGTTCCTCGCGCCGGCTCAGGCCGGTCCGATCCAGTACGAGTACGCGCCCGACTTCCAGGTCGCCTACGACGAGCAGTCGCTGTTCAACACCTCGGGATTCCCCACGAACCAGACGATCGCGACGATCCTCTGGAGCGGAGAGTACGGGGCGACGAACGACTCTTCGGTCTGCTCCTCGCTTTCGCTGAACGAGGCGGTCGGCCCGTACGACCCGTCCGACATCGGCTCGTTCTTCAACGCGACGCTCCCGGCCGGGGAGCCTCACGCGGAGGTCTTCCCGGTGCCGCTCCACGACGCCCCGTACCCCAGCCCCCAGGCGTCGTGCGACACGACCGGGGCCGTGTTCGAGAACACCCTGGACCTGGAGATGGCGGGATCCACCGCGCCGGGCGCGCATCTCTACAACATCTACGTTCCCGATGCAGCGCGGACCGAGGCCGACTTCGATGACGCCATCGCCTTCGCCCTCAGCCCGAACGCCTCCGAGTCGGGGCTGAAGAACGTCTCCGTCATCTCGAACTCCTGGGGGGAGCCGGACCTCAACGACACCGCCTGGATGGACTCGCTCGAACAAGCCCAGGCACGCGGGATCACGGTGCTCGCCGCCAGCGGTGACTCCGATGACAGCAAGTCGAGCTCGAAGTACGTGGGAGGACCCGACTGGACGGAGTTCCCGGCCTCCATGGCCTACAGCACGTTCGGGATGACGGCCGTCGGTGGGACGGTAGTCACCCTCAACGCCACGACCCTCGAGCTCCAGAATCAGACCGTCTGGAACGAGTCGGTCGGCTACACTCACGGCGACCCGGTCGGCTCGACCGGCGGGATCAGCTCCGTCTTTCCCGAGCCGTCCTGGCAGCGGACGACGTCGGCGAACGTCGTGATCGGGGGTGCCGGCCGCGGCGTCCCCGACATCGCCGGCCTCGCCAACGACACGCTCGTGACGTTCAGCGTCAACGGCGAACGGTTCAATGCGACGAACGCCACCCACGGCGGGGTGTTCTACTTCGCCGCCGGGACCAGCGTGGCGACGCCCCTCGCGGCGGGATTGATCGCGACGATCGACCGGGCGCTGCTCGTGCACCACGACCCGGCGGTGGGATTCCTCGATCCGAACGTCTACCGCATCGCGAACGTCGAGTACACGCCGATCCCGACGACGCCGACCACGGGGGACTACGCGGTCCCGCAGTACAACTCGAGCCTGCCCGCGCGCCCCTTCCAGGACGTCCTCTACGGCTCGAACTATGCCGAGGCCGCGCGGACCGGCTACAGCCTCGTCACCGGATGGGGGTCGCTGGACGCCTACAACTACACGATCTACGTGCTCAGCGTCAGCTCCGACGGCGTGAAGGGCCACCTCACGGCCCTCCAGGACCGACTCGACCTGACCGGCCTGGCCGTGACCTCCACGCTGCCCTCGTTCGTCGGCGGCGGGATCAACACCTACTTCAACGCCTCGACGCAGCAGAACTTCTTCGTCGCCGACAGCCTCGGCGCCCCGATCTATTGGATCCAGAACGTCATCTACATCAGCGGGACCCCGGGCGACTGGGCGATGAACTTCAGCGGCTGGGTGGTGTATCCGTTCTGGGGAATCTATCCGGCGCTCGCCGGCTACGAGTACAACTTCCCCGTCTCGGGCCTGATCGAGCCGCTGCCGCTCGACCTCAATCTCACCACCTCGCTGTCGAATCCCGGCGGCTTTGACACCCAGAGCGTCACGTTCTCCTTCGGCGCGCCGGGCACGCCGGCGCTCTCGCTCCCCGTTCCCGGCGCGTCGTACATCCTCGGCAGCCTCAACGCGACGTTCTCGTGGGAAGGCACGTGGTATACGAACGGGCCGTACGCCGGCGTGCCCGCGAACCTCAGCGGGTTCCTGGCGCCTCAGTTCGGGTTGGTCGGCGGTCCCAGCTACGGGATCGGCAACTTCCTGCCGCCGACCGGCGGAACGCTGTCCGCCTGGATCGAGCCGAGCGGCGTCGGCCAGTTCCTCGCCGCCGCCACCGAGCTCGTGACGCCGTCCTTCACCCAGACCGGGGAGAGCTCGAGCAACCTCACCTACGCCCAGGTCGGCGGGAATGTCTACCAGCTCCAGTACGGGCTCGGCAGCACGACGCAGGGGGTCGCGCAGTACGAGGGCGTCGTGCCCGAGACCCAGACCGTCCAGTTCAACGAGACCGGCGCCCCGCTCGACACGAGCTGGTTCGTCAACCTCAGCACCGGACTCTCGCTCGAAGCCCCGGGGACCGATCTCACGATCTCGACCACCCTGGTCGCGGGGCTCTACGGGTTCGCCGCGAGCGAGAGCGACCCGAACGTCGTGATCTCACCGGACAACGGCAGCTTCCGCGTCGTCGGCGCTACCGTCTACATCGATCTCGCGATCACGCCCGCGACGGGGACGGTGCTGTTCGTCGAGAGCGACCTGCCGACCGGGACGAGCTGGTTCATCAACGTCACCGGCGGTCCCCGGCTTTCGAGCTCGGGCACCGAGATCGAGCAGACGCTGACGGTCGGGCTCTACGACTTCACCGTCACGGACGGGAACGCGAGCTGGGCCCCCCCGGAGTACGTGGCCTCGGTCGACGTCGCCGTGGGCACGAACCGGGTGCCGATCACGTTCCACCTGGTCCTCTTCGGCGTGACCTTCCACGTCCTCGGCCCCGCCGGCGAGGTCGTCGACTGGAACCTGTCGGTGGACGGGCAGATCTACGAGAGCGGCCCGGCGGTCACGAGCTATCTCGAGTTCCCCAACGGCACCCACCACTTCGTTATCACCGGCGTCTCCGCCGGGTTCACGGTCTCGCCGGCGAGCGGCTCGTTCCCGGTGGAGGGCGCGCCGGTCACCGTCGCGATCAATTTCAGCGCGAACGCGACCGCGCCCCCGCCGGCCCCGACGTACTTCGGCCTCGGGCTGTCCGAGCTCGTGGCCATCGCGGCGCTCGTCGCGATAGGGTTGCTCGCGGTCGCCCTGGTCGCCACCCGCCGACGTCGGCCGCCCGAGCCCCGCCGCGACCCACCCGCCGGATAGACGATCGCCGCCCGGGCGGACGTCAACCCGCCCGGGGCCGACCGGAGCGCGAGCGACCGGGCTCCGTGGCGACGTCCGGGGACGCGGCCGGTGGCGGCGCCGAGAACTGCTCGCGTTCGGTCGAGCCGCTCATGGCGAGGGTCGAGGTGAGGCCTCCTGAGAGGACCTGCGCGACGTCGTCGAAGTAGCCGGTGCCGACGAACGACTGGTGCTTGACGGCGGCGTATCCCTCCTCCTCCGCGCGGAATTCCTCCTCCTGGAGCTCGGAGTAGGCGGTCATCCCGCGCTGCGCGTAGCCCCGCGCGAGACGATAGACCGAAAGGTTCAGCGCGTGGAACCCGGCGAGGGTGACGAACTGGAACTTGTAGCCCATCTTCGCGATCGCGCCCTGGAACTCGGCGATCGCGTCCGGGGCGAGCTTCTTGCGCCAGTTGAACGACGGCGAGCAGTTGTAGGCGAGCAACTTGCCCGGGTGCTCGAGATGCACCTCCCGCGCGAACCGCTCCGCGTCCTCGAGATCGGGGCTCGAGGTCTCGAACCACAACAGGTCGGCGTACGGTGCGTAGGCGATCGCGCGCGAGATCGCCATGTCCAGGCCGCCGGTGATCTCGTAGAACCCCTCGGGGGTCCGCTTCCCCGTGAGGAACGGCGCATCGCGCGGGTCGATGTCGCTCGTCAGGAGCTTGGCGCTGAGCGCGTCAGTTCGCGCGACGACGAGCGTCGGGACCCCGAGGATGTCCGCGGCCAGGCGGGCCGCCCATAGCTTCTGGTTGAACTCGCGCGCCGGGACGAGGACCTTGCCGCCCATGTGGCCGCACTTCTTCACCGACGCGAGCTGGTCCTCGAGGTGGAGGCCGGCCGCGCCCTCCTCGATGAGCGCCTTGGTCAGCTCGAATACGTTCAGCGTCCCGCCGAATCCGGCCTCGGCGTCGGCGACGATCGGAGCGTACCAATAGACGTCGCCCCGTCCCGCCGCGTGCTGCTTCTCGTCCTCGCGGCGCAGCGCGTTGTTGATCCGACGGACGAGCGCCGGCATCGAGTCGGCCGGATACAGGCTCTGGTCGGGATAGGTCTGGTCCGCGGTGTTCGCATCCGCCGCGACCTGCCAGCCGCTCGCGTAGATCGCGGGGAGACCGGCGGCGACCATCTGCACGGCCTGCGTGCCGGTCATCGCCCCGAGGCTGGGCACGAACGGTTCGGAGCTTAGCAGGCGCCAGAGTCGACGCGAGCCGAGCTGCGCCAGCGTGTACTCGACCCGGACCGACCCGCGCAGCCGCTCAACGTCCTCGGGCCGGTACGGGCGTACGACACCGGCCCAGCGGTCGTCGCTCTTCCAGGCCGTCCCGATCGCCTCGCTCATCCGCTCCCCCCGCTCGGCGGCTCGAGCCGGTCGTAGGCGTCCCACGTGATAAACTCCGCGAGCGCCTCCGACGTAACGGCCCGATCGAGGAGCCGGACCGCGCCGTCGATCGCGGCGTCCCGACCGGAGGGGCCAGACTCCGCTCGCAGCTCCGCGACCTCGGCATCGAGCGCCGCGCGGAAGCGGGCGATGTCGACGACCCCGCCGTCCTCGGTCGTCGCCCCGTGGTGGATCCACTGCCAGAGCTGGCTGCGCGAGATCTCCACCGTCGCGGCGTCCTCCATCAGGTGGTCGATCGGAACGCAGCCCGCTCCCCGGAGCCAGGACTCTAGGTAGCGCACGGAGACGCGGACGTTCCGGCGGATCCCGTCCGCGGTGACCGCGCCGCGCGGCAGCTCGACGAGCTCTTCGGGTCGCGCGGGTCCGCCGGGCGGCACCCGATCGATCTGGTTCGGCGTCGTCATCCAGCGGTCGAACACCTCGCGGGCGATCGGCACGAGACCGGGATGGGCGACCCATGTCCCGTCGTGGCCGGCGCGCGCCTCGCGTTCCTTGTCCGCCACGACCGAGGCGATCGCGCGAGCGTTCGCCTCCGCGTCGTCCCGGATCGGGATCTGCGC
>Ga0187783_10004519_pt1 | contig 10303 bp, 12 predicted proteins | sample 1015_SJ02_MP02_2_FD_132471 | JGI IMG/M metagenome (GOLD analysis project Ga0187783, IMG submission 132471) | Tropical peat soil microbial communities from peatlands in Department of Meta, Colombia - 1015_SJ02_MP02_20_MG | ecosystem: Environmental > Terrestrial > Soil > Wetlands > Peat | place...
ATTGTATAATGTCCTTGGGCTGAAGAACCGGGCCAAACGAAAAGGGCGGAGCGGCAGGCGCGATTCGTTAGGCGGGCAATGCATGTGACATCCAATGCATCTCACTCCACGAGAAATCGACAAGCTATTGATTTTCACCGCTGCCGAGGTTGCAAGGAGGCGGCGAGCCCGAGGCCTTAAGTTAAACCATCCGGAAGCCGTGGCGCTGATCACTGCGTAATTGCTCGAGGGGATTCGCGATGGCCGGTCGGTATCAGAACTGATGGATTTCGGCTCCACTATCCTGGCCCGTGAAGATGTAATGGAAGGCGTCCCGGAGATGCTGGGAGAAGTGCAAGTGGAAGGGACTTTCCCGGACGGCAGCAAACTCGTCACAGTTCATAATCCGATTCGTTGAATGCGACTCACAGGCAACCGACAATATTCACGCACGGAGGAACTCCAGTGATCCCGGGAGAGTATCTACTCCGAGACGAAGATGTCATGGCCAATTCCGGTCGAACAGCCATTTCTCTAAGCGTGGCCAATACCGGAGACCGACCGATTCAGGTCGGTTCCCACTTCCATTTTTTTGAAGCCAATCGGGCGCTCCGCTTCGATCGGCGGGTGGCTTTTGGAATGAGGCTGAACATTCCCGCCGGCACGGCAGCCCGATTCGAGCCGGGTGATGAAAAGGTTGTCAGCTTGGTACCGATAGGCGGAGAAGCTGCCGTTTATGGTTTGAATGGTTTGACGAACGGCGTCGCTGACGAACCCACCTGCGCCCGGGCGATTGCTGAGGCCCGTCGGGCAGGATTTCAGGATAGCTTCAAGTGACTCTGCGAATTCCCCGCAAACAATACGCTGAACTTTATGGTCCGACTACGGGGGACCGGATCCGCCTGGCCGATACCGATATGTTTATCGAGGTCGAACGCGACCTCACTGTGTACGGCGAAGAAGCAAAGTTCGGCGGAGGGAAAGTCATTCGCGATGGCATGGGACAGTCTTCTCGCGCAACTTCCGCAGACGGAGTACTGGATCTGGTGGTGACCGGCGCGATTATTCTGGACCATTGGGGAATCGTCAAAGCCGACGTCGGCATTCGCAATGGAAGAATCGTGGGGATCGGGAAGGCTGGCAATCCCGATGTGATGTCCGGCGTTACGCCCGGAATGGTTATCGGCGCAGGAACCGAGGTGATTGCCGGCGAAGGAAAAATCTTGACGGCGGGCGGCATTGATGCCCACGTTCACTTTATTTGCCCACAATTGGCGGAGACAGCTCTTTCCGCAGGTATCACCACATTGATCGGAGGAGGAACAGGGCCGGCGACTGGTACCAACGCGACAACTTGCACGCCGGGGCCTTCGAATCTCCATCTCATGCTGCAAGCCGCGGAAGGATTGCCGGTCAATTTAGGGTTTCTCGGCAAGGGTAACTCGTCATTCCCGAATCCGTTGCGCGAGCAAATCCAGGCAGGTGCGATCGGTCTGAAGCTTCACGAAGACTGGGGGACCACCCCCGCTGCCATCGACTGCGCGTTGGGTGTCGCCGAAGAGTACGACGTGCAGGTGGCGATTCACACGGATACGCTCAACGAAGCAGGATTCGTCCAGGATACGATTCATGCATTCAAGGGGCGGACCATTCACACCTACCACACCGAAGGCGCCGGGGGGGGGCATGCTCCGGACATCCTTAAGGTGTGCGGCGAGCCTAACTGTCTTCCGTCGTCGACTAACCCGACCATGCCGTTCACCGTCAACACCCTGGACGAGCACTTGGATATGCTGATGGTCTGCCACCACCTGAGCCCTTCGATACCGGAGGACATCGCGTTCGCCGAGTCTAGGATTCGCGCCGAGACCATTGCTGCGGAAGACGTCCTTCACGACCTGGGCGCGATCAGCATGATGTCATCCGACTCACAGGCCATGGGGCGTGTCGGAGAAGTGATTATCCGCACATGGCAGACGGCCGACAAGATGAAGCGGCAGCGCGGCCCCTTGCCGGGCGAGAAAGCTGGTAATGACAATCTACGGGCGCGGCGATATGTCGCGAAGGTCAGCATTAATCCTGCGATCGCACATGGCATCGCGGGCGAAGTCGGTTCAGTTGAGGCTGGAAAGTTTGCCGACTTGGTCGTATGGAAGCCGGCTTTTTTTGGGGTCAAGCCGGAAATGGTCCTGAAAGGAGGAATGATCGCGTGGTCGGTGATGGGTGACCCGAACGCATCAATCCCGACACCGCAACCCGTGTTCTACCGTCCCATGTTTGGAAGTTTCGGGGGCGCGTTGCGTAAGACATCGTTGACCTTCGTTTCGAAGGCGGCGTTGGAAGCCGGCATTGCCGCTCGATTGGGGTTAAAGAAATCCGCCGCAGCTGTGAACCATTGCCGCAATCTCTCCAAGCGCGACATGATCCTCAACGACACAGTGCCTAAAATGGAGGTTGATCCCGAAACCTATGAAGTACGGGCGGATGGAGAATTGCTGACCTGCGAGCCGGCACAGGTTCTTCCGATGGCGCAGCGGTATTTTCTGTTTTGAAGGGTGACGGCGATGTTGGTGGTCGACCGGCTTCCGAAGATCGCAGGCCCCGAAGAGCTTCTGGGCAAGGAAGCGGACGAAGTCGTGCTCACGTGGGAGCAACGACGGTGGACGCGCGGCCGCTTGACGACTTCCAGTGGCCGAGAAATCGCAATTGCTCTCGAAACGGGCTCCGTTCTTCAACCCGGCTCGATTCTGTGCGTTGAGCCAAGCTGGTACGCCACCATCGAGGCGGCGAAAGAACAAACCCTAGCCATCTCTCCCCCTAATCACAACGCGGCACTGAGGGTCGCCTTCGAAGTGGGGAACCGGCATTTTCCACTCGCTATCGACGGCGCGGATTTGCTGGTTCCCGACGATCCGGCGATGGTCCAGTTGCTCACGCGCCTTGGTGTTCGATGGCAGCGGCGTACCGCGGTCTTCAGACCAATCGGAAGCGGACAACGACATGAGCATTGAGTCATTTTTGAGCGTTCTTCAATTCTCCGACGGATTGTTTCCCGCCGGAGCATATGCCCATTCGTTCGCTCTCGAATATTACGTTCAGAGTGGAACGGTGACCGACGCCGAAGGCGTGGGCGAATTCATCCGTGCCAGCCTGGAGGGAGCAGTGGGCACGGCGGACGTGGTGGTCATGCTTTCGGCCCTTCGCTGTGTACTCCGAAGTGGTAATTTGGATGACCTAATGTCGCTCGACGCCACCGTGGAAGCAATGAAACCAGCGCAAGAACTGCGGAGCGCCAGTCGCCAAATGGGAAGGCAGACGATCAGAATTGCCGCTGCGCTAACGGATCACGCATTACTTAAATCGTATTTCATGGCCACTGAATCCGACTCGACTCCAGGGCACCATTCAGTTTGCTACGGTGCCATTGGAGGAACACAGGAATGGGCTGAGCTTGACGCGGCCAACGCTTATCTTTATTCCGCAGCATCCGCCATGACGGGAGCGGCCCTCCGGCTCGTGCCCCTCGGGCAACTTCGCGGACAACAGTTGCTTTGGGACATGCGGAAGGTGATCGCGCGGCTCGCGAACGAATCAGTCACAAAAACCATGGATGACATCTGGAGCTTTGTCCCAGGGCTGGAGATCGCGTCAATGCGCCACGCTCAGCTTGATGCCAGGTTATTTCGATCATGATTCCGAAACCTCTGAGGATTGGTGTAGGTGGCCCGGTGGGGTCCGGCAAGACGGCCTTAGTGGAAACCTTGTGCCTCCGTCTGCGTGATCGCTACAACTTGGCCGTCATTACTAATGACATCTACACTAGAGAGGACGCGGAATTTCTGACCCGGCGGGGAGCGCTCCCGCCAGAGCGGATCATTGGTGTAGAGACCGGAGGCTGTCCCCATGCGGCGATTCGAGAGGATGCCTCGGTCAACCTGGAAGCAGTTCGAGAGCTAAATCGGCGGTTTCCCGATCTCGCGCTGCTGATTATCGAGAGCGGCGGAGATAATTTGGCCGCCACGTTCAGCCCCGAACTGGTGGATGCGACGATCTACGTGATCGATGTAGCCGAAGGCGATAAGATCCCGCGAAAAGGCGGTCCGGCGATAACGGCTTCGGGCCTCCTGATCATCAACAAAATTGATCTCGCCCCTTATGTGGGCGCCGACCTTGCGATCATGGATCGTGACGCCAAGCGCGCGCGCGGAGAACGCCCTTATGTCTTCACGAACCTTAAGAACGGCACTGGAGTTGATGCCGTCACCAGATGGATTCAGCACGACCTCCTATTCGAATCCTGACCGCGTTGGGCGAGACGGCTACCTTTCGCTTGAATTCGAACGACGGAACAATCTTACCGCTCTTAGGCGCTGCCGATTCAAATTACCTCTACAAGTACTGAAGCCCAGCTATTTTGAGGGTGCCCATTCGGCGTTTGTGTACATGCTGAATCCAACGGGAGGCATCGTCGGCGGCGACCGGCTGAAAACTGACGTTCGCCTTGGGAAAGACTGTCAGGTTTGCCTGAGTACACCATCGGCCACGACTGTATATCGAGCCCTGAATCGTCCCGCCCTCCACCGAACGAATATCCAATTGGATGAAGGCGCCGTTCTGGAATATTTCCCGGAACACCTGATCCCATACCCCGGTTCGGCGCTGCAGCAGTCGTTGCGTGTTCAGATGGCTACTGGCAGTTGCCTGATCCTAAACGAAGCGTTCGCGGCTGGCAGGATTGCGCGCCAGGAGTATTGGAAATTCAAGGAACTTGTCACCGCCACGGAAATCTATCTTGGCAAGTTGCCGGTTTACATCAATCGAACGAAAATTGCTCCAGCTGATTTGCTTCCGCATGGCGTGGGAATCTCGGAAGATTTCAACTATTTCGGCAGCCTTGTGGTGGTCTGGGACGGGTTCAGCGGATGGAAAAGTCTGATCAATGACCTTTCAACGGCAGCGAATACCGTGTCTGGCGTCCATGTAGGATCAAGCTGTGGAGGCGTATCGAGCTGCGTGGTCCGGATCATGACATCGACGGCCGCCCAATTGACGAGCGTCACGCAGATGCTCTGGGGCCGAATCCGCAGGGTGGTTTTGGCTAAACCAAAAATTTCCCTAAGGAAATACTAGCCCAGTGATAATTCAAGCCTCTGTCAAAACCCTCCCCAAGGAGAACTGCGAGCGCGTCGCATGGTCTGGGCATTGGCGTAGCGCCTGCACGGGTCCGTGCCGGTGCAGCATGTAACCGCCGTCCCGACCGCAACCGACTCCCGGATCAATCCCCGGCGCTGGCTGGTTTTGACCCGCCGACCTATGGCCGGTTTTGAAGTGACCACCGAGGTTGACGGTAGTCAGGTGGATGATCTATCCCCATCCACAGTCTTTGCCAATTTCCAAATGACATCGGCGTTCTCGCAGCGGCCGAAAATCGAGAAGTCAACAAAATAGCAGATTATTGGTGCGCGCGCCCCGCCTCTCCAGTTATTTCCCTTGGCCGGCGCCATTTGCCGCCCTTTCCGCCTTGGCGTTTGCGTAGATTCGCCCGAAAGCATTGGTCGCGTCCCTCTGTGGCTTGTCCAGCAAATGTGCGTACCTCTCCGTGGTCGCAGCTTGCGTATGGCCTAGTAATTTTCCGACTGTAGACAGTGATGCGCCCTCGCTCAACATGTATGACGCAAAGATATGTCTTAAATCATGAATTCTCAGCATGGGCTTGTAACGAGTGATCGTGCGCCGCTTGCCTTTCAAGGTGACTTCGCGGGCAAGTCCGGCCCGCTTGCAGGTTTGGACCCAAGCCCGCCGCAGAGTGACCCGCATCCCTTTTTCGCGGCCAGGGAATAGCGGGCCGGTGGCCCCTTCTGGCTTTATGGCGCGGAGGACAGGTTCCTGCTCAGGCATGTTCCCGGCTACACCGATTATATCCAAGGGGCTCCCGAACGCTTAATCCCACGAATTTGGTGAAGGAGGAAAACATGGAATGCTCAGCTTGCCATTCCACAAATCTCGTCAAGGTATCGCTGGCGTATGAACAGGGTTTCTCGGACTACCAGGGACAGTCGCGCTCGCGTGGTCTGTTCGCCGGTACCGGAGGGCTCGGCCTCTGGGGCGGCAGGACGACCACGACCGGAACCTCTCAGAGCCGCCTTTCCGCGCGCCTCAGTCCTCCCAATAAGTGGTCGTATTGGACGACGCTCAAAGTGTGGTTCGCCGGACTGATTATCCTGTGCCTTGTGGGCGGCGCGCTCATACCGGCGAATGCACTCAATGCCAAAGAGCTCATTCGGGAATTCGGCTGGGGCCTGGACGCCTACGTGGGCCTTTTGGTCTTTTTCGGCTGGTTCGTATGGCGGTACAACCGCCGGATCTTTCCCGTGAAGCGCCGAAATTGGGACCGTTCGTTCCTGTGTCGACGCTGTGGTAACACGCTCCTGATAGCTGACTAGACCGGCGTCGGAGTAGGGCCGTAGGAGGCACTCGCAAGTCGAGACCAGGGCTCCAGATTCTACAAAAACTGGAAGTGACCCCATGACTACACTGACAGTCCCAGAAGGGTACGAATCGTTTCTCAAAGGCCTCAAAGAACGCGTGCGGGCCGCTCAGCTTCGTGCGGGGCTGTCGGTTAATCGGGAGCTTGTCCTGCTGTATTGGAGCATCGGTCGCGACATCTTGGCAAGGCAGAAAAAGCAGGGTTGGGGAGCTAAAGTAATCGAACGGCTCGCGGGTGACCTCCCTCGAGAATTCCCGGAAATGACCGGATTCTCGCCTCGTAACTTGAAATATATGCGCGCCTTGGCCGAGGCGTGGCCTGATGAGCAATTTGTGCAGCAGGTTGCTGCACAAATACCCTGGTTCCACAACTGCGCGATTCTGGACAGGGTGAAAAGCCCGGTCGAGCGAGAGTGGTACATGCGAGCGACAATCCAGAATGGTTGGAGCCGCAACATCCTCGTCCATCAGATCGAAAGTGGCCTCTATCGCCGGCAGGGGAAGGCGCCGACCAACTTTACTCGCACCCTACCGGCTCCTCAATCCGAATTGGCAGAACAGGTAGTCAAGGACCCATACAATTTCGAATTCTTGACCTTGGCTCAGGAAGCGAAGGAACGCGATCTTGAGCGCGCGCTAATCGAACATCTTCGTGACTTCCTGCTTGAGTTGGGTGTGGATTTCGCATTTGTCGGAAGCCAGTATCCACTTGAGGTGGGAAGCGAGGAATTCCGCATTGACCTGCTGTTCTATCATCTTCGCCTTCGAGCCTACACTGTGATCGAGCTGAAAATGGAGGACTTCAAACCGGAGTTCAGTGGAAAGATGAATTTCTACCTGTCGGCCGTGGACGACCTGCTTCGCCATCCAGAGGACCAGCCGAGCATCGGAATCATACTCTGCAAATCAAAGAACAAGATCGTAGCGGAGTACGCGCTTCGAGATCTTGGCAAGCCAGTCGGAGTTTCCGAATACCATCTCACGCAGGCGCTTCCAACAGGTTTGAGACAAAGCTTACCTTCGATCGAACAGCTCGAAGCACAGATTCGTAAGGAGACGAAGGAGTAAGTTGAATGTCCGATCAAACTTCGGGAGGAATGAGGTGTTCAGGTTATGTTCAACAGAACCATTGCCCAAAGGCTGAGACCTTCGGCACACGTTCGGAGCCATGCTCCTCGCCGCTGGCGCTCCCCTAAACTATGTCAAAGAACAAATGGGCCATTCCAGCATTCAGGTGACGGTTGACACCTACGGCCATCTTATCCCAGGTGTGGGTGAACGTTATGTTGACAGGTTGGATGCCAAAACAACTCAGCAACAATCTGCAACTCAGGCGCAACCAGCATCCGAGCCGCAACAGCGGGATGCCGCGCAAGTTACTGAAATGATTGGTAGCGGGGGGGAGGATCGAACTCCCGACCTAGGGATTATGAGACCCTCGCTCTACCACTGAGCTACCCCGCCAGGTTTCCACAGCCAAATTCGCGAGCGGTCACACAATTCATCATAGTAGGGCAATCCCGCGCATGAGGTCAAGAAAGGCACGAGCGCAGAAGTACCGCCTGCTGCTCGCTAGATCGCAGTCATGGCCAGGATGGCCATGCCGCGAGCGGCGGCGCGGCTTTCGCCTTATTCGACGTTCGGCCGTGGGCGGGAGCCGAAGCGCTTCTTCTGCTCCGCTTTCATTTCCTCGATGGTTTTGGCGACTCCGGGTGAATAGAGCGCTCCCACCCATTTTGGATTGAGCCATTCAGGTTGAGTAATCGACGCTCCCGCGAACTCATTCACGGCGCGGTCGACCTGCTGCGCTTGCCATTCCGCCACCGCCATGCCCATTCGCCTCTCATTGAAAAGTCCCCGGCGCTGATTTGGGAACCCATAGACAGAAGAGGGATAGTGAGCAGTGGCCGATTCGAAGCGCTGCATGGCAGCTTCCAGATTATGCTGTTCAATCAACACCCAACCCAGGCGGGATTGGAGCCAGGGGTCACCGGGACGCTCTTCCACTGCACTCTGAAGCCACTTCGCCGCCGAATCGAATTGGCCGACCCTATAAAACCACCAACCGTAGCGGCCCCGCAGTACCGGCGGCAAGCTCGCGGCGTCGCGGGAAACGGCAGGGAATAATACAGCATCGGCAGCGGCCTCGCCTTTAGCCGCGAGGGTCAACCGGGCAAGTTCAAGACGTAACTCAAGTCGCCCCTTTAGCTCCGGGTGCGAATCGGCCAGGTCCGTAAAAGCCCGGAGTGACTCGGCAGGTGCATGGCGGGCGGCCAAGGCGTCGGCATAATGTCCGATCAACTCACCGTCCTCAGGCGTAAGGTCAAGCGCCTGGCGGAACGCCCCGGCGGACTCGGCAAAATTCGCCTGAGCGAATTCGGAATGGCCTAACACCTTGAGAGCTGTCAGTTGATCGCGCCGCATTTCCAACGATTGTTGCGCAAGCCCGACCGCTACGCCATAATGTCCGGCTTCGTAAGCCCGCTGCGCCCGCTCCGTCCAAAAGATGTAAGCGACTTCCAAATCGCGTTCGTGGTTGAGGCCGCTCCAATTGTTTTCCGCAATCAGCTTTCGAACTTGGTCGATGCGCTCGGAAGGCAGCGGGTGCGAGCGAAAGTAACCTTCGATGGTTTGAATGGCCACTTTCGAAAGCTCTTCCTGCGGCGATTTTGCCCGCCGGACATATTCCTGGTAAAGACGCTCGAAGATTTCGAACATGCGCAAGGCGCCCAGAGGAGAATATCCCGCCCACACAGCCAATTGTGTGCCCTCGCGGTCAGCTTCAAGCTCCTGATCCTTGCTGTACCCGGCCTCAAAGATCGATAGGGGAATCCCCATCAAACTGCCAAGAGGGATTTTCCGAAGGCGCTGCTCCGTTTGCTCACGCTCGATGCAGTGGTAATGGTCAATATGCTCGATCTCGTGGCCAAGCACCGCCGCCAATTCGTCTTCACTGTCCATCAGCTCCACAAGTCCGGCGCCGATGTAAACATGCCCCCCGGGCAGCGCGAAGGCGTTCACAAAATCCATGCTCGGAATGTAGTGAAACCTGTACGGTAGTTTGCGGTGAGCTCTTGCCGCCACCTTGGCCCCTACGCCGCTCACGTAATCCTGCACCAGTTTATCTTGCTGCTTTTGTTCTAAGGTCCGGCCCGAGTTCCCTTGTAGATACCAGGAATTATTCCTCGCCAACTCATTGCCAATATTGATTTCTTCCCGGTCGGAAAGGCGGGTGGCGGACATCGGTAGGCGGCTCAATTCCCGCTCCGAGTCGGCGATGAAATAGAGGAGAGACTCAGGTGTGACGCGTACGTCCCCCGGATGCCGCTCCGACCACACCAGCGCGGCAATACCCAGGGTCGCGATAATGGCGAAGGTGATCCAGCTCTTCATGTAATAAGTTCTCAGTAGTCAGTTCTCAGTTTTTAGCTTTCAGCTCAACGCACTGCCCGAATCTCAGAGCCCGCTACTAGGCGCTATAGGTACTGCCGAATTGTTTCGCGGAATCTCGTGTAAAGGAACGAAACGCCTAGCAGCGCAGCCCCCAGCACGATGAACGTCAGGTAGCGATCGCGGGGCAGCAAGCCCCAGACATCGAGCACTACGATCTTGCCCACGCAAACCAATAGCAGCCCCAGGCCGGAAAGGCGATAGCTGCGTTGGCCCACCATGAGCGCAAAAAGAAAAACTGCCACGGCTTCCATGCCCCAAGCGACCGTCACCATTCCTTTGGGAACTTCCAGCGCCAGAAGAACAGTGAGCAAGAAGAAGGGGATGAAGAAGAATACTTGGTCCGGGCGGCGGCCCAATGCGTTGAACATGCCCCTCCACCGGCCAC
>Ga0187783_10004520_pt1 | contig 10299 bp, 11 predicted proteins | sample 1015_SJ02_MP02_2_FD_132471 | JGI IMG/M metagenome (GOLD analysis project Ga0187783, IMG submission 132471) | Tropical peat soil microbial communities from peatlands in Department of Meta, Colombia - 1015_SJ02_MP02_20_MG | ecosystem: Environmental > Terrestrial > Soil > Wetlands > Peat | place...
CCGGTGAAGATCGCCGACCGCGACGGGCAGCACAGCGAGTCGACGACGTAGTAGCGCGAAAACGTCATCCCGGCCTGCTGCAGCGCGACCACGTGCGGCATGTGGCTGACCAGGTTCCAGGCCAGGTCGTCGGTGAGGACGAAAACGAAGTTCGGCCGCGGAGCGGGCACCGAGTGCGTACCGCCCTGGCTGGCGCAGCCAGATCCGGCCAGAACAGCGCAGAGGGCACCAGCCATCAGCAGAGCGGTTTTCCTGTTCACTGCCGGACGAGGATAGAACAGCGGACCCGCCGCCCGGCGGCGGGCCCGCGGTATCCCGGTCTTCGCGCCACCGAACGGCACACGAGGTCATCCGGGAGGGCTGAGGTGGGCGGCGGCCTGCTATCGCGGGGTCGCTAGTTTCGGCTGTGCCCCGTAGCAGGGGCCTGGCCGACCGCCGCGGGGATCGCTGAGCCTAGCCCCGGCGAGGTGCCTGGCGCTGCGGCCTGGAGGGTCGCTTCGATGTTGGGCCAGGGCAGGCCGGGTGGCAGCAGGACGGTGACGATGTCGGCCGCGCGGTCCCAGGACTGGAGTTGCTCGCGGACCTGATCGCCGGTTCCGTAGGCAGCGAGCTGGTCGAGCACGGCCTGGCCGCCGGGGGGGACGGTCCCCCGCCGTGGGCTAGGGCGCGGGTTCGCGGCGATGATCGCCTGAACCTCGGCGGCGTAGCCTTGGCCAGACACGGACCGGGCGTAGACCTCGCCCATGGCGCTCAGGTACCAGGCGGTGCAGTCGGCGGCGATGCCCCGGGCCGTGCCGGCGTTTTCATCGGCGACGGTCAGGGGCCCGGCCGCTACGGTGAAGGGTCGTGCGTGGGGTGCGGCAACCGCGCGTAGCTCGCGGAGCTGGGCCGCCCAGCCGGGCAGGTGGTCCCGGGCGACCAGCGCGGGGATCCAGCCGTCACCGAGCTCGGCGGCCACCCGGATCGTGTGGTGGCCCAGCGCGGCGACCCAGATGGGTACCTCGGGGGCGGGGGGCTGGCCCAGGCGCAGCGGGCGCGCGGCCGAGCCGTGGCCGAGCTGGGCAGGCTGGCCAGCCAGCAGCGCACGGACCTTGGTCACGACGTCGCGCAGCTTGGCGGCTGGGTGCTCGAATGCGGTGTCGTGGAATCCCTCCGCCAGCGCTTTGGTGCTGGCGCCCAGGCCCAGCACGTAACGCCCGCCGCAGACCTGGTGGAGGGTGGCGGCGGTCATCGCCAGCGTGGCCGGGGTGCGCCCCCAGACCGACAAGATGCCGGAGGCGAGGTAGATCCTGGTGGTGCGCAGCGCGATCTCGGTCAGTACCGGTGCTGGGTCCAGTCCCCAGCCCTCGGGCAGCGCGAAGATCTCATATCCCAGCTCGTCGGCGAGCACGGCGGTGCGGACGATGACGTCCCGCCGGGTCTCCATCGGCGTGAGCGCCACGCCGCGGCGGGAGATCACGACACCCCCTCAGCGGCCAGCTCCGGAGCCGGGCGCGGCACGGTGAGCCACACGGTCCTGGCCGCGGCGAGCACCTGGCCGCCGGGCCCGAGCAGCGCCGAGGAGGCCAGCAGCTTACGGCGGTCACGCCCGCCCGGCCAGGCGATCACCCGGCACTGCTCACCTGACCGAGGCAACACCGCCAGGCGGGCGGTCATCCGGCCGAGCAGGATGGCGGTGTCCTGGCTCAGGTCGGCGGCCTCGGCGGCAGCGATCCCGCTGGGGCAATCCAGTGCCGCCCAGACCACCTCCGACCGCACCCTCCCGTCGGCGCTGGCCACCGAGAGGTCTGGTGTCCACGGCGCCGCCCACAACGCTTCCCCGGGCACCGGCCCGGGGAAGATCCGCAGCCCGTCGCCTGGCGGGCGGTTCGTCCCGCAGACAAAGCAGTCAGGGAACACCGGGTCGGTGTAGTAGCGGGCGCGGCCGGCCGCCATGCGGGCTTGTGCCGCCTCGACCGGTGCTGGGATCTCTGCCGCCGGGCTGTCCGGCGCGGGGGTCGCCTCGGCGATCAGCGTGCCGCCATCGTGGATGCGGACTGAGCCCTCCGGGTCCCGTTCGACGGCCAGGGGCGTGGCCAGCGGAGGCGGCCGGCGCAGCGTGACGACGGCCGGGCCGTTGACGTAGGCGGCGATGCGTCCGCAGACGTAGCCGCCGTTGCCGCTGCCCACAGGGCCGCGGAAGCGGGACGAGACAACCAGGGAATCGGTCAGGTCGGCGCCAGCGGTCTCCACCGCTGCCGGACCCGGCGTCGTGGCAGGTGACATACCTCGACGCTAAGAGCGGTCCCGGCCGGGCGGCTATCGGGTGAACTACCGGCAATTTCGCGTTTCCCCCGGCCGAGGCGGCGGTTCCCCCGTGGGTACGTCGGGCGAACTACCGAGGCGCTCAGGTGCGCAGCCGGTGCGCGGTCACCCACGCCGCGATCTGGGCGCGCGAACGCACCTGCAGCTTGCGGCGGATGTTCTCCACGTGCGCCTCGGCGGTCCGCGGCGCGATCGACAGGCGCCGGGCGATGGCCTGATTGGTCAGGCCCTCGGCGACGAGTTCGGCCACCTCCAGCTCACGGCCGGTCAGCCGTGGCTCCGGGCTCGCGGGCTCGGACAGGAAGCCGAGCATCGCGTCCAGGACCGTGGGCCAGTCACCGTGATAGAACAGGTGGCTGGAACCCGGCAGCGGGATCAGCGTGGCCCCGGGGATCAGCGCAGCGACCTCCCGTCCCAGCTCGAACCTGGTGCCCTTGTCCGCCTCGCGGTGCAGCACGGCCGTGCGCGCCCGGATCTCCGGAAGCATGGCCCTGACGTCGGTGTCGTAGTAGACCTCCAGGAGCCGGGCGGCCACGTCGGCCGAGGCGCTCGCCCGCTGGAACCGGGCGAACGCGTCCACGTCCTCGGCCGTGGGATCGGTGATAAAGGCCCCGGCCAGTGCCTTCAGCCCCAGTCCCCAATGGGCCCGTACCAGGGCCACGATGGAGTTCCGGATCTCGGCAGGCGCCAGATCCCGGCCGCTGGCGCACGTCCCGTACAGCACCAGCGCCTCGACCCGGTCCGGATACCTCGCCGCGATCGCGGCGGCGAGCTGGCCGCCTTGCGAGGCCCCGAACAGGCGGAAGCGATCGGCGCCCACCGCGTCGGCCACCGCGATCGCCGCGGCCACCTGCCCGTCGAACGACAGGTCGATCCCGTCCCGGTCCGACAGGCCGCACCCGGGCTTGTCGTAGCGGATCACGGTGAACCGCTCCGCCAGATGCTCCACGAAATTTCCGAAGGAAAGCAGCTCCAGCTGCCCGCGCAGGTGGGTGATCCAGCCGGAATCGCACAACAGCGCCGGGCCCGTGCCCGCGGTCGAGTAGGCGACGCGGCCCGCAGGCGTGGCGCAGTACCGGACCGTCACCCTCATCCGTCCAGGCTGACAGCCCAGCCTGGCTCAGTAAAGGAGCAGCGCGGGTGCCGCCCGTCGGCTGCCGCCGTGGCCGCGATGCCTTCGCAGAGATCCGGCCGACTGCGCGGCTACGGCGAGGACAGCCCGGTGCCGCGTAGGCTCGTCACGCACGAGGTGTTCGATGGCGGGGTGGCCGCGCCGCGTGGCCGGTGATCCGCGAGAAAGGCGCACAAGTTGGGCAGCGAAGGCGCGCAGGGAACTGGCCGGGGACCGGATGACGCTGCCGTCGGCGGCGCGGAGCACGTGTCCTTTGACACGAGCGTGGCGCATATCGCGCGAGTGTACGACTACTGGCTGGGCGGCAAAGACAATTTTGCCGCCGACCGGGCGGCCGCCGAGCAGGCGATCGCCGCGTGGCCGGACATCGTCTTGTCGGTTCGCGCCAACCGGGCCTTCCTCGCCCGCGTGGTGCGCTACCTGGCCGGCGAGGCAGGCATCAGGCAGTTCCTGGACATCGGCACGGGCATCCCGGCCGCCAACAACACCCACGAGGTCGCCCAGTCCGTGGCCCCCGAAAGCCGGGTGGTGTACGTGGACAACGACCCGGTGGTGCTCGCCCACGCCCGGGCGCTGCTGACCAGCGGCCCGCACGGGGTCACCAGCTACCTGGACGCCGATCTGCGCGACACCGGGCGGGTGCTGAGTGCCGCAGCCGAGATGCTGGACTTTTCCCGGCCGGTGGCCGTTATGCTCATGGCGATCTTGCAGCACGTGGGCAGTGCCGAGAACCCGTACGACATCGTGACGACGCTGGTCGGCGCGTTGCCTGCAGGCAGCTACCTGGCGCTGTCCCATCCGGCTTCGGACATTGAAGCCGAGGCGCAGGGCGAGATGGCCGAGCGGCTGAACCAGACGATGGCGGAAAAGGTGACCATGCGCGACCGGGCTCAGGTCGCCCGTTTCTTCGATGGCCTGGAACTGGTCGAGCCGGGGCTGGTGCGGGTGCCGGAATGGCGGCCCGCCTCGGAACTCGAGGCCAGGAGCCCGGCTGGGCTGTGGGGCGGCGTAGGCCGCAAGAACTAAGGCGCCAGCCCCAGGTCATGGTTGTGACGGCTTATGGCCGCTTGACGTCCACGAGCCGAAGGCCCGCGAGCCCTGCGGCGATGGCCGTCCGCACCGGCGGCCGGGACTCAAGCCGCCAGTCGACGCCGGCCTTGTCGTAGTTGAACCAGACGAAGCCGAGCACGTCAGATTGCTGTCGTACCCCGTTGACCAGGTTCTGTGCGGCCGTAGCCGCATTCGGGCCGGTCTGGACCGAGGTCTCGGCGATGATGAACGGCTTGGTGGTGAAGCCTCTGATCTCCTGCATGGTCGGCCCGTACAAGCCGTCAAAGGTGTCCGGGCCGCCGACGGCGAAGTAGCCGGTGATCCCGACCCAGTCGACGTACGCGTTGCCCGGGTAATAGGCACCGAGGTCGAGCTGCGGCTCCGCGGAGATGACGTTGGGATTCCACACCCAGATCACGTTGGTGGCGTGCGCCGCGGCGAACAGGCGGTGGATCAGCCGCCACGCGGCCACGAACTGGGCGGCGGTGGTGCCGGTCGTGCCCCATGGGTACCAGAAGCCGTTGAACTCGTGCCCGAAGCTGATGGCGACCGGGAGGTTCAGCGCACGGACCTGCTGCGCGAGGCGGGAGATGTAGCCGTTGCTGCGGCCGTCGGCGATCGCGGCGACGGTCGTGTGATAAGGCTCCCAGACCATGTAGTAGAGCGCCCCGTACGACCAGGCGTTGGTTACCGCCTGGATGTCCAGCGGGTCGTTCCAGGACACGTACTGGCCGATCAGGTTGGGCCGGGCCGCCGCGCTGGCGGCGAACGACTGCACCGGCTTGAGCGAGTCCGGCGCTCCGGGGGCCTGGACCCCGAGAAACTTCCCGCCCACGGGGTCGCGCAGCCCCGACACGTCATACGGTCGGCTGCCCGGGACCAGGGTCGGGGTCGAGGACGGCGGCGACTCGGCACCCGGAACGCCGTAGAGCGCCGACGATCCGCATGCCGCCAGCGCTACCGCCAGCACGAAGCCGCCGAGAATTCTCAGCTTCAGCCAGGCCATCACCGCGCCGCGCGGCCGAGCGCTGTCCCGAGCCTGCCGACGACGCGGCCGATCCCCACTGGTTAGCGTCATGGCGGCACCATTCTGCTCCCGTTGAGCACAACAGTCGCCTTCACAGACCACGATCCCGCTGCCGGAAGTACCGCAACCATTCTGGTTCTGGCCGCGGGCGTACGGTTCGGCGTGCCGGCCCGGCCTGCTCACGGGCGGAGGCCGTCATGCCCGGGGTGGATACGCGTTGACGAACAGGGCGAGGATTTCCCGGTGCCGGCGGGTGTACCGGCCGTGGTCCCAGTCGCAGCCGGCGTCGTTGGCCAGGTGCTGGCTGATGACCCCGAAGTGCATGATCGACAGCAGCTCCAGGCCGGCGTCGGTGGCGGCGTCGGGGTGGACCTGGCCGCGTGCGGCGGCGGCCGCCAACGCGTTGCGGAGCTCGTCGACGATATCCCGCGCTGGCGCGAACGCCTCGGCTGAGGGCTGGTATCCGGGCACGGGCCGCCAGAACAGCAACTGGGCCAGGACCGGGTTGGCGACGGCCCAGCGGGCGGTGGATTCCATCGCGCGGGCCACGGCGTCCAGGCCGGGCTCGGCATCGCGCATCCCGTCGCGCAGTGCCTTGAGGTTGGCCAGCTGGCCGCGGCGGAACAGTGCGTCGTAGACCGCCAGCAGCGAGGGGTAGTACTTGTACAGCGAGGGCGGCCGGATGCCCATGGCCCGGGCCAGGCGCGCCATGGTCAGCCCCGCGACGCCGTCTTCGGCCATGATCTGCAGCGCGTGATCGAGGATCTCGCGGCAGGTCTGCTCGTGACGCAGCGTCCTGCGGTCCGGCCCGCGGCCGCCGGTCTCGGGACGTGCTGCTGCGGTCGGGGACATCGGTGTCCGTTCGTTCTCGTTCGGGTGGCCAGGCTACAGCGTTGACTCCGCTGGCTAATAGCCATAGCATAAGCTATGTATATTAGCCACATGTACCGACCATGAGGAGCCGTCATGATGGTCCTGGCCGAGTCGCACAACACCGGCGATCCCACGCCGCACCTGCAGGCCGAAGCGGCGCGGATGGCTGAGCTGCAGCAGGCAGGGCTGGTCGAGCTGATGTGGCTGAAAGCAGACTGGTCAGGCGCGGTGCTCTTGCTGCGCGCCGCCGACCTGGCGGCCGCGCGCGAGGCAGTCGGCAGCCTGCCGCTGGTCGCCAACGGGATCACCAGCTTCCAGCTGACCGAGGTGATTACCCCCGGCAGCCCCCACGGTGAGCCGGCCCCGCAGCCAGCTTCATGATCAGCACGCCAGCCTCGTAGCCCGGGTGACCCCGCTCCTGGTCAGGTCGCGAGAACCCACTCATCGTCACGGATGATCTCTACTGTGCCTTCCGGGCCCCGGCCGGTCACGGTCATGCCGTCGCCGCCGATCACGACATCGGTATGGACGGCCGAGTTGTTCAGCCCGATCTCGTAGCGCTCCTCGTTGCTCTGGTTCAGGCCGCCTGCCACTGCGAACGGGAAGCTTTGTCCCCACGCGACGTGGCAGGCCGCGTTCTCGTCGAACAGCGTGTTGTGGAACAGGATGCCGGCCTTCGCGATCCGCGAATCCCGGTCGACCAGCGAGACCTCGCCCAGGCTGCGCGCTCCGTCATCGGTGTCGAGCTGAGCCCGCACGGTCTCGGCGCCTGAGGCCGCCGAGATATCGGTGATGCGCCCGGCGGCGAACGTGACCGTCAGCCCCTCCACCACCTGACCGCCGATGATCACCGGCTTGGTCAGGCTGATCGTGCCGTCGGCACGACGTCGGTCGGGGCTGGTGAAGACCTCCTCGGTCGGGATGTTCGGCATGTAGCTGACACCGTCCGGGTCCTGCATGGAGCCCCCGGTCCATCGGCTGTCCGGCACGAGCCCGACCTGCAGATCGGTACCGTCGCTTCGGTAGCAGATCTCGGTCAGCCGCAGCGCGTCCAGCGCGCGGGCTCGAGCGGTCAGCTGCGCCGCGCGCTCGCGCCAGCAGGCCACCGGATCGGTCTCATCAAGGCGCATCGCTGTGCTGACTGCGTCCCAGAGGCGCTCGGCATCTGGCTCGCCGAAGACCTCCTGCGCCCAGCCTGGGTTCGGCGCCGGGACAACGGTCCAGCGCAACTGCTGCCCGAGCAACGCCTCCCGGCGGGCCAGCACCTCTTCCATCGGAACCGCCGCCGCCTTGGCCGGGTCGACATCGTCGAGCAGGTGCGGGTGAGGATCGCCGACGAGCTGGATCGCGACCCCCCGCTCGGCCGCCCATGCCCTGGTCCGCTCAATCGCCCACGGCCGCGACCTGGTCAGCGACTCGATGCTCGCGTGGGTGAGCCGCGAGCGCCGGATGGGACCGTCCGACCAGTCGATCTCGACCCACGCGGCGCCGGCGGCGTAGGCATGCTCCACCACCGCGCGAGCGATCTCCAGGTGGGCGATGTCGGTGCCGAGCAGGACACCCGAGCCGGGCTGGACATTGGCGCCGACGTGGACAACCAGCTCAGCGAACCGTTCCAGGCGATCGTCGTTAGCCATGTCTGGCACAGTAGGACATGGGCCGAAGCTGACCGTCGGCGCGCCCTACGATCCTGACGTACCTCATCGCAAAAGAGGCCTTTCCTTCGTAGCGTGCTTGAGTGATCGTCTGGCTGAACGGAACCTTTGGCTGCGGCAAGACCACCACAGCCGCCGAATTGCGCTGTCTGATCCCATCCAGCCGCGTGTTCGACCCGGAAACGGTCGGCTACATGCTGCGGCCCAACCTCGCCGACCACCCGGTGACCGACTTCCAGGACTGGCCGCCGTGGCGCCGCCTGGTCGTGGGCACCGCCACGGAACTGGCCCGGTTCACCGGCCAGCACCTCATCGCCCCGCAGACCGTCCTGGACCGCGGCTACCTGGACCAGATATTCGCCGGGCTGGTCCACGCCGGGCTCACCGTGTTCCATGTCGTGCTCGACGCCGACGACGACATCTTGCGCCAGCGCATCCTCGGCTCGGCCGAAGCGCAGCAGTGGCGGCTGGCTCATCTGCCCGCCTACCAGCAGTCGCGTTCGTGGCTGATTCGCCGAGCCGACCTCGTCGTGGACACCGGGAACCGAAGCCCTGCCGAGGCCGCAGGACAGATCGCCAACGCGCTAGGCCGACGAACGTGACCGGAGGTGATGACAACCTACGGTGCGACGCGTTCGTCACGGCCATCGGTCGTCCGCACCTGAGCGTTCACGCTGCGTCTTCGGTGCTCATCAGGGCGGCGATCGCCGGGTCGCGGCGCAGCCTGTCCATGCATCGGCTGCGGCTGGGCCCGATGCTCCCGACGGGGATGCCTAGCCTGGCGCTGATCTCGGCGTACGGTACCGGCGGGTCTTCGATGAGAAGGGCCATCAGCTGCCGGCACGGTGGCGGCAGGCGGTTGAAGGCTTCGCGCAGCGCCACGTGGCGCTCCGCCAGCAGCAGCTCACGTTCGGCCAACCCGGTCTGCTCCCCCGGAATGCTCTCAACGTCCAGCACATGGTCGAGAGCCTGCTGCCTTCGCGCTGCCCGCCGGAACCGGAGGCATTCTCGCCGGGTGGTGGTGGCGAGCCAGCCAGGCAGCGCAGCCGGATCGCGAACTGCCGCGAGCTGGTCGACCAGCCGCAGCCAGACGCACTGGCCGACGTCATGGGCGTCGGCAGGCTCTAGCCGGTACCGGCGACAGATTGACCAGATCAGCGGGGCGAATCGCTCGACGAGCGCGTTCCAGGCATCCGAGTCGCCCTTTCTCGCCCGCATGACCAGGTCAGCTGTTGGCGGGTCATGGCACATCGTGGTTGCCTTCCCTCGAGGTGCACCGGCCGCGGCTCTGGTGCCAAACGCGATCGGGGTGCCCGGCCACCGGTCGGGACCGGTACGAGAGCGATGGTGAGACTCGACGCTATGTCCTGGGCGCAGCCCGGTCTGTCTGGCGGACAACACGGCCAGTGTCGGCCTGCCAACACACGCCCGCCAGCACCAGCGGGCCGGTCATGGCCGCGGCTAGCTTCGTTGCGAGGGATCTGCCCGTCGGTGCAGCTCGCTGCGGTTCAAGACGACGATCTGGCCACGGCTCACCTCAACCACCTGGCTACCGGCCATCCGCCCGAGCACCTGGTTCGCGGTCGGGCGAGTGGTCCCAGCCAGGCTGGCGAGCATGTCCTGAGTCACGGGGATAACAATGCGTTGCTCGTCGTCGCCGGTATAGAGCTGGCACAACTCGAGCAGTCGGCGCAACACGCGCTTTTCGGCAGGCACGTACAGCGCCTCAAGCAGGTATTGGTTCAGCCTGTCGACTCGTGCGGAAAGGAGCTCCACCAGGAAGCGATCGATGCCGGGATACGACGTCCGGAGGCTTTCGAACTGGTCCCGGCTCAGCGACAATGTTTCGCAGCGTTCCAGAGCGATGACCGTGGCTCCGCGGGGACGGGGACGGCCGACGAGAGCGCCTTCACCGAAGGCGTCTCCGGGACCGTGGATGGCGACGATCACGAATTCGCCGCCGGGCAGAGTCACCCGCACGCTGGCGTGGCCCTGGGCGATCAGGTGGAGCGTGTCAGCCGGGTCGCCCTGATGAAAGATCACCTCATCCCGGCGGTAGGCACGCCATCTCATCCTGTCGACCAGCCTGCGCCGGTCTGCTGCAGGCACCGACGCGAGAACCGGCCAGTCCATTACTCCACTGTCCTGCGGGCGACCTGCTGGAACTAAAGCGCCACTTTTGGTGGAGTGTAAGACTACGTCCCGCGCGGTCATCGTGGCGACCGTGGGCCAGATCCCGGCGAAGGGCTTGACACCGC
>Ga0187783_10004521_pt1 | contig 10298 bp, 8 predicted proteins | sample 1015_SJ02_MP02_2_FD_132471 | JGI IMG/M metagenome (GOLD analysis project Ga0187783, IMG submission 132471) | Tropical peat soil microbial communities from peatlands in Department of Meta, Colombia - 1015_SJ02_MP02_20_MG | ecosystem: Environmental > Terrestrial > Soil > Wetlands > Peat | place...
AACTCGCGTTCCGCCGACGTCCGCGCCGTCCCGCTCGCTCCGATTCTCCACCGATCCCTCCGACCCGGAACGTGCGGGATGCCCCGCCCACTCCAACGGCCGCACTTGACACTACGGAGCGGGGTTCGACGGCGCGGTCGCCGCGGTCCGCCGCAGTTCGCCGCGACGCCGGGCCTGGTACTCGCGCGCGGCTCGGACGGGCGCCGCCCAGCGGTAGAGGCAGTAGAGCCAGAGCGTCGCGATGTACGCCTGGCGTCGCCGGACGGCCGACACGCCGAGCCTGAGCCAGTCCGCGGGCGAGAGGCGAGCCGTCGGGTCGAGCAGGAAGACGATGGTGGTCGTCTCGAGCCGCCACGCCTCACTCAGTCGGACCGCGTCCGGGTGGCCTGGGGCGGTCGCGATCGCCCTCCCCAGGAGGTCCGCCGTCACGAGCGCCTTTCGAAAGTCCCGCACGTCGGACGCCGCAGCGGCGTCCCCGATGGTCGGGTGGCTCGTGCTCGCGTGCACTCGGTACTCGGTCCAGCGCTCCGGCTCCAGCCGCACCGCGTCGCCCGAGGCGAGCGCGAGCGTGAAGAGCACGACGTCCTGGGACGCGGGTACCTGCCGCAACCACTCGGCCCAGCGCCGCACGACCGGCGTGCGGACCGCGAGCGAGCTCACGTTGACGTACCCCCCGTAGTGGTGTACGACAGGAAATCGAACCCGCCCGTGGGCGCCCCCGAACGTGACGGGAGTCGGGGTCTGCGGCCGGTACTTCGCCCAAACCGGAAGCACCCGGCCGTCCAGGTCGATCGCGTCGAACGCGTTGTGGACCAAGCCGAGGCCGGCGTCGTCACGGAACAGCGGACGGAGGCCCGCGAGCTTCTCCGGCCGGAATCGGTCGTCGTCGTCCAGGAAGCAGAGCACCGCTCCGCGCGCCAGTTCGGCACCGCGCGCCAGCATCTGTCCGATGAGGGGGAGGTCCTCGGTCACGATGCGCACGGACGGACCGAGGCTTGTGAGCCACGCGTCGAGCTCCGGGTCGCCGAAATCCTTGAGCACGAGGATCTCACGCTCTCCCGGATCGATCGTCTGGTCGAGGACCGACTCAACCGCCCCCCGAACGAAGTTCCGTCGACGGTACGCGGTCACAATGACTGTGAAGAAAGGCCCGGGTGCCGACGCGGGGACGTTGGCGTCCCCTCGCTCCATGTTGGCCTCCCGACGCCGGGGCGTCCCGACGACGGCGAGCCAACGGGGGCGGGCTTTTGAACCTACGGCTGGGGCGGGCCGGGGCCGGCCGCCGACGCGGACCGTCGCAGGTCCCCGTGTCGCCGCGCCCGGTACGCTCGAACGGTCGCCTCCGGGCGGAGCCAGCGACGCACGCAGTAGAGCCACAGCGTGCCGAGGTACGCCTGCTGCCGCCAGAGGATCGTGCGGCCGAACCGGAGCCACTCCGCGAAGGGCAGTCGGGCCTGCGGGTCGAGAAGGAACGCCACGACGCGCGATTCCAGTCGGAACGACTCGCTCATGCGGAATGCGGCCGCGTGCCCGGGAGCCGACGCGACCGCCTCCGCGAGCACTTCCGCGGTGGCGAGCGATTTCTGGACATCCCTGAGGTCGAGCGCCTCCTGCCCCTCGGCGATCGCGACGTGGCTGGTGCTCGCGTGCACGCGATAGTCGTTCCACCGCTCGCTCTCGACCCGCACGTCCACGTCGGAGACGAGTGCGACTACGAAGAGCGAGACGTCGCAGCTCGCGGTCACGCGGTCGAGCCACGGCCGCCAGCGCCGGCCAATCGCAGTCCGCAGGGAGATCGTGCTCTCGTTGATGTACCCCCCATACCGGTAGAGCCACGGCAGGAGGAGCGGCCCGCTCCCCCGCCCCCACAGCGCGGAGAACGGCGGTTGGGGGCGGAACGATTCCCACGTCGGGACCGCCCGTCCCTCCGCGTCAATTGCGCCGTAGGAGTTCCGCACGAGCCCGAGCGCGGCGTCGCGGTCGAACAGCGCGCGGAGCCCCGCGAGCTTCCCCGGTCGGAACCGGTCGTCGTCGTCGAGGAAGCAGAAGACCTCCCCGCGCGCCAGGTCGAGTGCGCGGACCAACATCTGCCCGATCCCGGGAATGTCCTCCGTGACAGTGCGGACGCTCGGGCCCTGGGCCGCGAGCCACGCGTCGAGCTCGGGGTCGGCGAAGTCCTTGACGACAAGGATCTCCACATCCGATCGCGGGACGGTCTGGTCGAGGACGGATTGGACGGCCTCCCGAAGGTACTGACGACGGCGGTAGGCTGTGACGAGGACCGAGAAGTACGGGGTCGGGTCCGACGCGGCGGGTGCAGCGGAAGTCGTGTCGGCCGCAACGTCGTTCATCGGTGCCGGGCCCTCCCGTCTCCGCGGTCGCTGCCCGGTTCCGGCCGAGCGTCCATAGCCTTAGGCCGTCGCGTGGGCGGGGGGCGCGAGGAGCACGTCGATCGTTCCATCGACCGTGTGCCGGCACTGGAGTCCCAGAGCGCGCTCGGTTGCGCTCCGCGAGACGGCGAACTCCGGCTCGATCAACTCGACACCCGCCCGGGGGTTCGGCACGACCTCGACGCGGACGGGGGCGCCGGAGGGGTGAAGGGCGCCCCAACGATCCGCCACCTTCTGGGCAATCTCGAGCACCGAGTACGACTCGCCCGTCGCCACGTTGAAGGTGACGGAGCCGTCGGACGGGGAGCGGCCCCGGAGGAACCGGACGGTCGCTTCCCAGTGGGCGATCACGTCCTCGATGTGGACGAAATCCCGACGTTGCGTCCCCGGTGCGTTCACAGTCAGGCGGCCCCGCGCGGCCTGCTGGGAGAACAGCTCCAGCACGTTCCCCTTCGCGACTCGACGGCCCGAGGCGAAGTACCCGCCGTAGACGTTGCTCATGCGGAGGGTGGCGGTCGGGGACCGTGCGCTGCGCCCGAGCTCGCGCGTCAACTCCTCTCCCTGCGATTTCTGGCGGGCGTACTCGTGCGTCGGTCGGGCGGGCGTTTCCTCGGTCACAGGGAGATGTTCGGGAGCCCCCACAACCGCCAGCGAGCTCGCAAACGCAACCGCGACATGGCGCTCGCCGCAGGCGGTGAGCAGTCGGCGCGTCCCCTCCACGTTGACGCGCGCTGTCCCGACCGGATCCTCGGCACACGCCATCACTCCCGAAACGGCGCCGAGGTGCAGCACGACGTCGCAGTCGGCCAGGATGCGGATGCCCGCGTCGGAGGCGAAATCGCGCGCCCGGACCGGCCACTCCGCGAACTCGACCCGGACGGGGCCCGAACCGTCGTCCACCGGAATGAGGTCGTACCCGAGTCGCGCGAGGTGGGGGAGGAGCGCTCCTCCGATGAATCCCGTCGCCCCGGTCACGCCGACCCGAGTCACAGCGCGGCCCGGACCGAACGCGCTACATAAACTAGTTCGTCCGGCGGCCCGCCGGCGACCGTCAACCGAGCCGCCAGCGACGTTCGCTCGCTCGGTAGAGGAGACGCCGCGCCCCCGCCGGTGTGACGAGGGCGACCAGCGCGCTTCCCACGACGCCCCGCTGTCGGAGCCCCGGCCCGTGCCACAGGACCCGCCACGCGGCGGATCGGGGGCGCACCCCGCCCTCGAGGTCGGCGAAGAAGTGGAACGCCACGGCCCCTTCGGCGAGGAACCGTGTCATCGGCGCCGTTGGGCCGCGGCGAACGCGCGCCAGCGCGGTGAGGACATCGTACGCGCGGGCGAATCGGGCACTCGACTCCCCGTGCCGTCGTCGGAACTCCTCGGGAGTGGCTCCGCGAGTCTGGGACATGTTCCGTTCGTGCAGGCGGAGTCGTACGAGCGTCTCGCCGGAGAGCTCGAGCTCGCGGCCGCTCAACAGGGCAGCGACGAACCAGAAGAGGTCGCACGCCCACCCGGCCGAGCGGAGCGACCCCACCCACTCGAGCGCCCAGCCGCGCCGCACGACCGTGGAGGAGTTGTTGCCGGGCCAGACCTCGTCTACGAGGCGCTGAAGGTCCCCCCGGTCGACCTGCGCGAAGCGGGCGGGGTCCTTCCCCTGGATCTCGGGATGCACGGCGGTGACGGGCTGCCCATCCCGGTCGATCGGGCGCTGGCAGTGCACGAAGTAGACGACCCCGGGGTCCCGACCGAACACCTCGCGGATCCGGGGGACTTTCGCCGGCTCCCACTCGTCGTCATCGTCCAGGAACCCGACGACGTCGCTCGTGGACGCCTCGACCCCCCGAGCCTCCTTCTCCCCAGTGTCGGGGATGTCGCACGGGACGTCCCGGTACCGTCCCTCGCAACCCTCGATCGGCCCGGAAAAATTTCGGACGACGACGACCTCGTCCGCGCCGCCGTCGAGCGCGGACCGCACCGCGCGGGCGAGGAACTCGCGTCGGTCGTGCGCCGTCACCACCGCGGTGACGGAGGGCGCCGTCACGCCCGCCTCACGAGCGGTCCGGCCGAACGCAGTGGGGCTGCCCGAATTTGAATCGGGGTCCCGGGCTCCCAAAGCCCGAAGGATGGACCAGTAGAGCGGGCCGAGGGTCGTGCCTCGCGCCCGTAGCTACCCCACAGCCCCACATCCGGTCCTAGACCGCCTCGACCCGCTTGAGCGTTCGTCCGATCCGGCACTCCGCGAGCTCGCTCTCCACCCGCTCGATGCGGAACCGCTGCTTCGCTGGTACGCTGGGACCGGCGCAGACCCACCAGTTCGGACAATCGAGCCGGGCGCACGGGTAGCGACCCGTTTCGACCGAGCTCCCGACGACGGCGCTCCGCGAATCGACCACGAGCGGGCGGGCGACCGCCTTCACCTCGACCACGTGCGCGGGGGACTCCTGCAGCGCGCACGGATGCGTGACCGAGCGGACCTTCGTCACCGCGTAGCGTCGGCCGACGTCGAGCGTCAGGCACGCGTGCCGGTACGGGCACGTTCGGCAGACCGGGGCCCCGCCCTGGTAGAGGAACTCGTACCCCTCGCGAGCCTCGGCGGTGGCGATGAGCGTGATGTCGGCCATACTACGGGATCACCCCGGTGCGCTTCGCGAGCCGCTCGGCGGCGTCGCGCGTCAAACCGTTGTCGCCGAGGATGGTGTAGCGCTCGGGCCGCAGCGTGTGGGCGAGGACGAGCGCTTTCACGACCTCCTCCGCGCTCACGCCGAGCTCGTTCGCGGTCGTGGGGGCGCCGACCGTGCGGAGGGCGCCCTGTATCTTCTGCCAGTCGCCGCCGTGCAGGTACATCATCATGATCGCGCCGACCCCGCACTGCTCGCCGTGGAGGCTCGGGTGCTCGGCGACCCGATCCAGCGCGTGGCTGAACAGGTGCTCGCTGCCGGAGCACGGCCGGGACGAGCCCGCGACGCTCATCGCAATCCCCGCGACGATCATCGGTCGGATCGCGATCCAGACGGACTCCTCGAGCCCCGGCTTGATCGCGCCGGCGTGGTCGATGATCTCGCCGGCCGCGTACTCGCTGAGCGTGGCGGCCGTGGACGAGAACTCCTCGTTCTTGAGCCGGACGGCGAGGTGCCAGTCGCGGACCGCGGTGACGTTCGAGATGACGTCCGCGCAACCCGAAGCGAGGAGGCGGAACGGAGCCTGGACGATCACCTCGGTGTCGGCGATGATGCCGATCGGGACCGCCGCCGCGATACTCGTCGTCCGGGCCGACCCGTGCAGCGACGCCCGCGGGGAAGAGATCCCGTCGTGGGCCGCGGAGGTCGGAACGCTCACGAACGGAATCCGGAGTCGGTCGGCGACCACTTTCGTGATGTCGATCTTGCTGCCGCCGCCCGCGGCGATGAGGAATCGGGCCCCGAGCGCGCGCACCTCCGATTCGACCCGAGCGACCTCGGCCTCGGTCGCCTCGTTGGCGATGATCGGCGGAGCGCGGAATCCGGCGGCCGCGAGGATCTCGGAAGCACGGTTACCCGCCAGCACCGCCGTCTTCGGGCCGGTGACGACCGCTCCCGACTCGAAGAAGTCGAACTGGTGACACGCGTTCCCGAGCTCTCCCAACACTCCATGGCCGGCGAGCACGACGCGCGGGAAGACCATCCCGCGGGCCTTGCCGAACGGCGAGTCGGAGCCCGGCGGCGGCTCGCGCGACGCAGCGTCCTCGCTCGCCATGGCTCTCGGGGGGCGGACGAGGGGCGCGACTTCTTTAGCCTATGCTCGGGAGCCGCCGGCGGGCACGGATTCCTACCGGCCGGGCACGTCCCCCCAGAGGACCTTGTGCTCCTGCAGCATGACTCGGACGTCGAGCCGGTCGCGGAGCACCCAGTCGGCGAGGCGGCCGGCATCGCTCCCCCAGACCGGCTGGAAGACCACGGTCGCCGGTCCGTGAAAGTCGCGCACGACGCGGCGCGCATAGAGGTAGTCAGGGCGGTCCCCGATCACGAACTTGAGGACGTCCCGCGGCCGGAGGAGCGGTAGATTCGACCATCGGTTCCGCTGCTCCATCCTCGAAGACGGACACTTCACGTCGACGCTCAGGATCACTCCGGGGATCCCGAGGTACGGCCGAACGTCGAGCGACCCCCCCGTTTCGATCACGGTCGTCCATCCTCGCCGCGAGAACGCCCGGACCAGGGAGACCGATTCCGACTGGAGGAGCGGCTCCCCTCCCGTGAGACAGACGTTCTTGGTCCGATGGCGCGCGACCTCCCGAACGAGCGACGGGATCGACCGCTCGACCCCGGGCCCGAACGAGTAGACGGTGTCGCACCAAGCGCACCGGAGGTTGCAGCGGGCCGTCCGGACGAACGAAGTTCGGACCCCCGTGAGCGGCCCCTCTCCCTGAACCGAGTGAAACACCTCGATGATGCGCATCCGTCCCAGAACCGGTCGCAGAAACTAAAGACGTTCCCCCCCGGCACGGACCAGCGGGACCATTCCGGGCGCAACCGTTCAATAACCGGCGTCGCTCGATGGCGCGCGATGGAGAACCGCGAAGCGCTCCGCTGGCAGGAGGAGTGGGCGCGCGCCCAACTTTCGGTGGGTCGGCGCGACCCCGGGCGGACGAAGTTCTACGCCCTCGTCGCCTACCCGGGCGCAAGCGGCTTCCTGCACGTCGGTCACCTGCGATCGCTCGTGTACGCCGACGCGCTGCACCGCTACCACCGGGCGATCGGCGAATCGGTCCTGTTCCCGTTCGGCCTCCATGCCTCCGGGATCCCCGCGGTGAGTTTCGCCCAGCGGGTGAAGGACCGGGACCCGACCATCGTCCAGAGCCTCGATGACGCCGGGGTCCCTCCCGCCGTCTGGCCGGCGCTCGAAGACCCGGCCGAGGCCGCGCGGTTCCTGGGTGACGAATACTGCCGCGTGCTCCGCCGGATCGGCGCGCTGATCGACGAGACGACGTACGTCACGACGATTGACGAGGACTACCAGCGGTTCGTGAGCTGGCAATTCCGGACGCTGGGAGCCCTCGGGAAGGTCGTCCAGGGCACCTACTTCGCCTCGGTCTGCCCGGTGGACGGGCCGGTCGCGGTCGACCGCTCCGAGACCGACCTGGACCGCGGGGGGGACGCCGAGGTCGTCCACTACGTCACCGTGCCCTTCTCGCTCGAGGACGGCCGCGTCCTGCTCGCGGCGACGCTCCGTCCCGAGACCGTCTTCGGAGTCACCAACCTCTGGATCGCCCCGAACGAGGAGCTGGTGGTCTGGCACCGCGGCTCCAAGGAGTACGTGCTCGCCCGGCCGGGGGCCGAACGGCTCGTCGAGCAGCACGGCGGGCGGGTCGGTCACACGGTGCGGGGCGAGGAGCTACTCGGACGCAGCGTCCGCGTTCCTATCGTGGATCGAACGGTCCCGATCCGCGCGAGCTCGCTGGTCGATCCGAACGTGGGAACGGGCGTCGTGATGAGCGTCCCCGCCCACGCACCGGCCGACGCGGCCGCGATCCGTGCGCTCCCCGATCCCGAACGGGGGGCGCTCATCGAGCCGCCGGTCCTCATCGAGATCCCGCGCGAGCGCGCCCTCTCCTCCTCGGAGGAGGCGCTGATGGAAGGGACGGGCACGCCGGCCGAACGTGCCCTGCGGGCGACGGGCGCCCGGGGGCTGGAGGACTCGCGGGCGGTGGAGGAGGCGACCGAGCGCCTCTACCGGCTCGAGTTCGTCCGGGGACGCATGGCGGTACCCCCGCTCGCGGGCGTGAGCGTCCGCGACGCGCGCGAGCGTATCACTCAGGAGCTGACGGCCGCGGGGGACGCGGTTGAACTGCAGGAGTTCTCCAAACCGGTCATCTGCCGGAACGGACACGCGGTCGTGATCCGGAGGGTCACGGACCAGTGGTACCTCCGGTACAGCGAGGCCGAATGGAAGGCCCGGACCCTGGCCGTCGCCCAGAAGCTCCGCACCTGGCCGACGGAGTACCGGGGCGAGCTCCCGGGGATTCTCGAGTGGTTCGCGGACCGCCCGTGCGCGCGCAAAGGCCGGTGGCTGGGGACGCCCCTTCCCATGGACCCGAGCTGGATCATCGAGCCGATCGCCGACTCGACGTTCTACATGGCCTACTATCTCGTCCGGCGGTTCGTCACCGCCGGCCGGGTCGCCCCCCCGCAACTGACCGACGCCTTCTTCGACCACGTGTTCCGGGGCATCGGGACCGGCGAACCCACCGTTGCTCCCGAGCTGCAGGCCGAGATTCGGCAGGAATTCCTGTACTGGTACCCGCTCGACATCAACATGGGTGGCCACGAGCACAAGAGCGTCCACTTCCCCGTGTTCCTCTACACGCACGCGCTTCTCCTGCCGGAAGAGCTCCAGCCCCGCGCGATCTATGTGAACGGCTGGATCACGGGAGCCACCGGGGCGAAGCTGTCGAAGAAGGAGGTCTCGTCGAAGGGGCGGGGAGTTCCGCCGATCGACCAGGCGCTCGAGCGATGGGGACCGGACCCGCTCCGACTCTACTACACGACCTCGGCTCAGTCCACCGCCGACATCGAGTGGAACTCGGAGACGGTCGACGCCGCGCGCGAGCGGCTCGACGACGTGGAACGGCTCGCCCGGGGGACCGTGGGCTCGGGCCGGGGGAACCCCGAGTTGGATGCGTGGCTCGATTCGATGATGCACCGCGTGATCGCTCGCGTTCGGAGCGCGCTCGACGCCGCCGACGTCCGAGCGGTCGGCGAGGACATCTACGTCACGCTTCCGAGCCTGCTCCGACGCTACTACGCCCGCGGCGGAGAGCCCGGCGACGCGACCGATCGGGTCGGTCGAGCGTGGATCGGGCTTCTCGGTCCCGTGACCCCTCACCTGGCCGAGGCGCTCGGGGCGGGCCGGGGCGACGGCCTGGTCGCCACCCGGCCGTTCCCCCGGGCGGAAGACTTTCCGGTCTCCGACGTCGCCGAAGCGCGCGAGGAGTTCCTGCGCACCGTCGAAGAGGACCTGCGGGCGGTACTGCGACCCGCGCAGGAACGGGGAGCGAGCGCGCCTCCGGAAGAGGTCGTCTTCTTCGTCGCGGCGGCGTGGAAGTCGCCGGTCGAGGCGTGGATGCGCGAGGCGCGCGCCCGCGGAGAGACCCCCTCGGTTCGGTCGGTCATGGAGCGGCTGTCGGCCCACGAGGAACTGACCGCCTACCGTTCCGAAGTGCCCGCGTACGTCGCCCGGATCGCACCGCTCCTGCGCTCCGAGCCCGCCGACGGCCCGAGGGCGCTCGACGAAGTGGGCGCGCTGCGCGACGCGGAAGGGTACCTCGTCCGGAGATTCGGATTCCGCTCCGTGCGCGTCCTGGCCGAGGCCGAGGGGGCCGACTCCGACCCGATGGGTCGTCGCGGGCGAGCGCGGCCGGGGCGGCCCGCCTTCTACTTCGTCCGTCCCACGTGAGCGGTTCTAGTCACCGGCGCTTTCGGCCGGAGATTTTCCGCCGTCGTGGGCGCGTACGGGCCGGCGCAAAGTTCAGATGCATCCGGGAGGGCGTCGGGTGCGAGGAGACGGTCCGGTACTTCGCGGTGGACTTCGCGTTGTAGCTCCGTGCCACCGGACCCGAGATCTCGAAATAGATGAGCTGACCCACGGGCATCCCGGCGTAGATGCGCACGGGGAGCTTCACGCTCATCTCGAGCGTCCAGTAGTTCGAGAAGCCCTCGTCCCCTTTGCCCGCAGTCGAGTGGATGTCGATCCCGAGACGGCCGACGCTCGACTTCCCCTCGAGGAACGGAACGTACCCGTGGGTCTCGGTGTACTCCTCGGTCACGCCGAGGTACAGCTGGCCGGGAACGAGGACGAACCCTTCCCGCGGGATGCGGAACTCGTCCACGGGATTGGCGACGCGAGCGTCCAGCGCACCCGTTCGGTAGACCGAGAGGTACG
>Ga0187783_10004522_pt1 | contig 10297 bp, 6 predicted proteins | sample 1015_SJ02_MP02_2_FD_132471 | JGI IMG/M metagenome (GOLD analysis project Ga0187783, IMG submission 132471) | Tropical peat soil microbial communities from peatlands in Department of Meta, Colombia - 1015_SJ02_MP02_20_MG | ecosystem: Environmental > Terrestrial > Soil > Wetlands > Peat | place...
ACTCGCGGGGAGTATCCGGCGATGTTCACGTAGGTGGATGTCCAACCAGCGATACATGCCTCATTGCCAGACTCCAGAAACAAGATGAACGCGAGCAGCAGCACGCCGCTGTATCGCACCGCTTCGAGAAGTTCCCTCCAGGAAAATGCAAGCTTGGTCCTGGCCGGCGGGAACGAGATCGCCGCGTACCAGAGAGCACAAACGGTCGCCAGAATGGCACAGCAGAGAAACAACTGGGGAATTGTGAGTTGTCCTTCGATGCCGGCCGCCGCGAGGGGAATGCTAAGGGCACCGACTCCAAAGAATATGCCGAGCAGATTCAACATCGGTCCCCGCTGCGCTGGGTAAACATCGGACACCAGCACGTTGGTCGAAGCATTCAGACCGCCACCGCCAAGTCCGAGCAGGATGGCGGCGACGCCTGCAGTCGTAAAGGAGTGCGCGCTCGCGAACCCGACCATCGCTAGCGCAACCATCAGAGAAGAGGCCAGCAAATTGGCTTTGTTTCCCAAATGATCGATCAATGGCCCTACCACGCAGGAGGCAACAAATATGCCCAGGTAGAGCAACAGGAACAGCGTGCCCTGCTCGGCTAGACTCACCTGCAAACGTTCGCGCATCGCGGGCAGGCCCAACACCGTTCCCAGGATCGCGAGAACGATTCCGAAGACCAGGATCCCTGCGCATGCGCTGACAAACAGCAATCGCGGCCGGATGGTTTGACTCACAGGCTATCTCTTCAGCAGGCGTTCGTATTCTTCGTAGACCCGATTGTTGTTATCCGCTGGTATGCCTGCGACGTTGGGCGAAACGAAGACCGGAGGATTCTTGCCCTCCTCCGCCAGATCCGCGGCCACCTGCGCGATGATCGCCATGGCGATCGTCACCGTCGAGACGGTCGATCCCGCGGCCACCGGAGCCTTCCAACCCTCCACCTCGACCAGCGCGTCTTCAGCGGGCACGCAGTTGTCGATGACGTAATCGGCAACGTCCGGCAGTTTCTTACCCGATGAGTGCGTCGCCTGCCGCTTGTGGTAATTATCCATGGATGTGACGGCTACCGTGGTTAGCCTGCGGTTCTTGGCTTCCTGCAGCACTTCGATCCCGGCAGCGTTCAGGCCTCCGTGAGAAAAGACCAACATCACGTCGCCCGCACGAATCGGTTGGTTTTCGAAAAGGATGGCTGCGTAGCCCTCGCGCCGTTCCAGCCAGAGCAAGCCCTTTGCCCCTCCGGAGCCGATCACGTTCGTCCACATCAGCCGCATGTCCATCAGCGGCCGAAACCCCGGAAAGGCACCGTAGCGCGGGAACATGTCTTGCACCGGAAGCACGGAATGCCCGCTGCCAAACATATGCACCAGGCCACCGGCGCCGATACATCCGGCCATGACCGCGGCAACTTTTTCGATGATTGCCGTCTGTGTACTCCAAACTCGATCCAGAACTTCCGTAATGCGTTGCCGGTAGCGGGAAACACTCACAATCACTCCTCCACAAAAAATGTGATGCAGCAAGTCGCTGTAAATGGCTCGATTCAGAACGCGATTCGGTAAACCCGCACGCTCTCGGCTGGAACCTCGGTTTTCAGATTCACCTCAGTTCCTTCAGGAGCAACGCCCTGGCCGGTCATGATTTCTCGGATGCTGGAAGCAGGCTTTTCCACTGTCCGCCGAAACTCCACCGATGCCGGTTTGTCCGCGTGATTGAAGAAGAATACCCAGCGGCCTGTCGGCGCATACATCTGACGAAGCTCGAGCCGTTCTGGAGCTCGCAGCTTGGGTTCTGACAAGCCCGCCCACCGAACCAACAGCCCGGCGAGTGGATGCATCGCGGTCGGATGCTCATAGTTTTCTTGGCCGACAAAGGCGCCCAGGATAATCGCGCGTCCTTTGTGATAGGCATTCTCATAGGCGATCGGAGTGCCGTCGCTCGTTGCCGCGACCGGATGTGCGCTATGATTCTCCACTTCAAACTGTTGGCGGAGAGTCATGGCCTTGAATTGCACAGCTCCCCACTTGACCGCGAACTCTTTTTCCGGAATCAGCTGTTTTTCGCTGACTCCCAACATTTCGTCCCAACCGAAACCGGGAACTCGCGCCTCAGCGTGTCCTCGTTCATCCACCCAGCCGGCGCGCGCTTCGACAAAAAGGTGGCCCCCGGCAGAAACATACTCCTTCAATATCCGGGCCTCCTCTGCCGTCAGCATCAAAGGATAAGGAACGATCACCAGCCGGTAGCGCTCGAGACGGTCTTGGGCCAGCTCTCGAGAACTGAGCACATCGACCGGCAAACTCCGTTCAAAAAACATTCTGTGGTATCCGGCCACGCCTTTATGAATCGCCGTGCGGCTGCCTTCTTCGTCGTAGCCTCCGACCAACGGAGTTAACGGGCTGAACACGATCGCGACTTCCGCCGGCTCCGGGTGCGATTGCAACAACAAATCAGCATTTTCCTCAATGTGGCGAGCGATCTCGCCTGCGTGTCGGCTCCGTTCGGTAAGCGTGCCGTCCAGCAGGATCATTCCATAACCACCCGACTCGTACCCCGCGTTCATGGGATAAAACGCGTAATAGTTGATGGCCCGGGCGCCACGAGACACCATTCCCCATGTCCACATCTCCAGGTCGGCGGCCGTCACCGGCGAACCCACCACAGTGCCATGCACGCCATACCCGGCCTGCAGTTCCCCTACGTAGAATCCCCGGCCCCCGGTTATGCTGCTCGTCAGGTCCATCGCTAGTACTCGCCGTTCCAGTGTCCAATTGTGCTCGGGAGCGGTGAGTTTCGGGTAAAAACTCGTGCCGAAATAATCAACCGAATCTTTCATCAGGAAGTCGTCGGTCGGATCGTACGGGTCGGCCAAGGTGCGTACCAGGGGAGATGGATTGGGCGCATGGCTGGTGGTCACATGATCTGGATCAATCGCCTTCACCGCCCGATTGCGCATCGCTAAATCCTCGGCCAGCTTGTAGCCGTAATACATGCGCCAATCCATGAAGTCGGTGTAGGTAAGAATGGTTCCGTAACGCGGAGGTTCCACCTGGCTCCAGTCAGAAAACGTCCTGTGCCAGGACTGGTTAAGACGATCAAGCGTCTGATACTTTGCTTTCAGCCACTGCCGGAACCGCTCCTGGCTGCTGGGGCAATAACAGAACATTGGCTCAGATTTGTACCCAATCCGCGCCCAGTTCAGCGCAGCCGGCTCACTCCACAGATCCCATCCATAAAACGCGGGGCTTGCCGCCGCGTGTCTGGCCACTTCCTGGAAGAAATCGAGAACCGCTTGGCGCACGCCGCGATTATCAAAGCAATACCCCGGAGCCGCCTGCGAAGGGAGCGGTAACCCGTCTTGTGCGGCATAGCGCCCGTCGGGATACTTTTCCCCCACCCATTCCGGTGCCGAATCGACATAAACCTGGACAATCGCTTTCAGGCCGACTTCGTCGGCCAGTCGCAACAACAAGTCAAAATTCTCCAGGTGGTATTTGCCCTCTTCCGGTTCGGCGACGCTCCACTCCACCCAGGTGCGAACGGTATTAAACCCGAGCTGTTTTATTTTCGACAAGTCGTTTTTCCACAGCCTTGCTGAATCCGGAGTGATGGTTTCGAGCATCGGCGCGCGTGCCTTGCCGCCGCTATACCAAACAGCCACGGGGAAAAATGCCGTTGCCTGCCCTTGGCTCGGGCTGACTTCAGACTGAGACGGCGAGAGAGCGGCCTCCGAGCCCAGGACCGGAATTCCGCCCCCGGTTGAGGGGAGCACGCCTATGGCAAGTGCAAGGAGGACGAACGATGACCATTTCTCGGGCACGATTCGCACGTATTTCCCAGGATTGTTTTGAAGCAAGCCATTGTACGCCGAGAGGCAAATCAGGGTCTCGGCTTTCAAATGGCTTGGCATGGTGTTTCGCAGGCCAGACCCTTATGTCGTGGCACCGGCAGTCTGATGTCGGTTCACCGGGTTCATAGGACCTGCTTCTTCAGGGCAGGACATTCTCAAATGTACATACTCGGGGATGCGGGCTCGGCGGCTGCGGGCGATTGCCGGGCCGTTCGCAGAGCAAAACCCGAAAACTGGCCGTTCTTGCGGCGTCCAGTTCTGCTGTGACGTCGGAAATGAATACGACTTCCTCCGGCGACCGCTCCAGAGCGAGAGCGATTTTTTGATAGCTGGCTGACTCACTCTTGGCACCTGTCGTGGTATCAAAGTACGCGGAGATGTAAGGGGTCAAGTCGCCTGCGCGCGTGTGGGAGAAAAGCAGCTGTTGTGCGAGGGCGCTTCCAGAAGAGAAGATTGCGATACTTCTGTTCTGTTTCCTCCAACGCCGGAATGCGCCGGGAACGTCGTCAAAGACTGGAGAGAGCAAGCTGCCGCTTTGATATCCGTCTTGCCAGATTTTGCCCTGCAGGGACTTCAAGGCCGTCGACTTGCGGTCGCGCGCCATGAGCCACTCGATGTATGTGACCATCGACTCCAACCATGAGTCATAATCCAGCGCAGGTGGATTGAGGGTTGCCCGAACGTCCGCCTGGTGCTCCTGATGCAGGCCGTCCAGGTCTGCCCGGACATTTTTCGAGGAGTGGTGTTGTTCCAGGAACTGTCTCACGTGCGACCGAGCGTAAGCAAAAAGCGTGTCGTGCACGAACGCTAAGGGTGTGGTGGTACCTTCGATATCGAGGAGAATGGCTCTGACCGGTTCGCGGAGCAGCACAATCGTCAGGACCGGGCGCCAGCCCTATTCGCCGGGCCAGGCGATGACGGCAGATACGAGGTCCCCAGGCACACCGGCTCGTAATTGCGATCGACTCCGCTGTCGGTGTAGTGCGGCGTCCATCCCGAAGCGTCCTGGAACAAGCGAATGGCGCGGATTGTCCGATCGCCGCACAAGTCAAACCAGTGCCGTGTGCCGCGAGGCACACAAAGCAGATCGCCCGCCTCCACTTCAACCGCTGTCAGTGGCCCCGGGGACCGATGAATGTGAAACAGGCCACGGCCACGGATGATAAAGCGAACTTCATCTTCGTCGTGCCAATGTTCGCGATTGAACTTCGCCAGCATTGTGTCCAGGTTGGGGGTGGCGGGAGTGACATCGATCACGTCCGCAGTGACATAGCCTCCTCGTTCTTTGAGCGCCTGGATCTGTGTGGCGTAGGCCGCGAGAATTTCTTCCGCAGGAGCATCCGGCGCAACCGGTCGATTGGTCTCCCAGCGCTCGTAGTTGATCTGAATACTCGCCAGGTAGCTTTGCACGTCTTTCATTTCGCGAAGGGTTCGATTCTCGTCCGGGATTCTAACGATCGCCATGATGTTGTCTCCGACTAACCGAGCGCCGCAATCGAAGTCCTAAGTAAGGCAGTTCGCCCCAGCACTTCCAGCAAGAACTCCAGTATCTCAAGATGCCGTTTTGCTTCGCTGAGATTCTCACCCCAGGTGTACAGACCGTGGTTTCGCAACAGAAAGCCATGGATCGCGGAGTGTTCGTCCAAGATTTTCTCGACCTCGCCGGCCAATCTGGGCATGTCCTGATCGTTCTCCAGAATGGGTAACCACTCGCGGTGGCGGTGAGAGCTCACACCTTTCAGCCCCTTTAGCATCTCATACCCCTCGATTGACAGGCCATGCTCCGGGGCGTGAAGGTCGGAGATGATTGTGCTCCAGACCGAATGTGTATGCAATACAGCGCCCGCCCGTCGCACGCGCGCAACAACCAAATGCAAGGCGGTTTCAGCGGAGGGCTTGCCCGCGCCCTGGATGAATGAACCGCTTGCATCTACGCGCACGAATTGATCGGCTGTGAGGCTGCCCTTGTCGAGTCCGGTGGCAGTGATGGTCAAACAGAAAGGATCCCGGCTCACCACCGTGCTGAAGTTCCCGCTTGTGCCCAGCACCCAACCGCGCCCGTAGAAGTGCCTGCCCAGCTCGGATAGCTGCGTCTCCGCTTCCACGTTCTCAGGCGATCCGAGACGTGGTGGCCGCTTCGACGATTTACCTGAGTTCCCCATGTCCGTTAGGAAACGAATGTTGAGACGCTGATCCGGCAGCTTGCGCTCGGATACTTGCCGATTGTAGCGCTTTCACCTGCCGCTGCTGCCCGAGACGTTCGCTTGCGCGAGCGTGCGGGCACGCCTCAGACAGGTCGACTTGCAGTTTCGAGGCCATATACTCTATCTTTACAATCATATTAGTAGAGATATGTCGGCACCGCTCGGATAAAAAAATGTAAACCCCGTCGGGATGCGTCCACGCACCCCAAAAAAGGAGAGAGAACATGTCACGCGTTGCGATCCGATTGGTTGTTCTTGCTGTCGTCCTCCTCGCCGCGAGTCGCTTGTTGTTGGCCCAGGGAGGCGCCACTGGCGCCATATCGGGCTCCGTGCACGATCCCACAGGCGCGGTGGTGACGGCGGCCGAGGTGGGCATTACGAACCAGGATACGAGCGAATTGGTGCGCACGGTGAAGACCAGCGCGGACGGGAGTTTCGCGGTTCCTCTGTTGCCGGTGGGCGCGTATACAGTGGTCATCCGGAGTCCGGGATTTGCCCAAGCGAGCTTCCGGGATGTCGCGGTGCGGGTGACCGAAACAACGCGCCTGAATGCCCGGCTGAGCCCCGAGACGGTGCAGCAAACGGTTGAGGTGCAGTCGGAAGTCGAGACCGTAAACACGAGCGACGCCGCCACGGGACAAGCGATTGAGACCCGCACGATCCGCGAACTGCCCCTGGCCACGCAAAACTTCCAGCAGTTGCTGACCTTGTCCACCGGGGCGGAGAGCGATCTGAATGCGGCGGCGCAACTCGGACGGGGGAACGCCAAGCTTTTCGTCAACGGACAGCGCGAAGACAACAACAACTACCTGATTGAAGGCATCAGCGCCACCGATTACAACGTGGCCCAGAACACCAATGTTCCCCTGCCCAACCCCGACGTGATCGGCGAGTTCAAGGTGCAGACCTCGTTGTACGACGCCAGCCAGGGGCGCAACGGCGGCGGCAACGTAAACGCCATTCTCAAGTCCGGAACGCGGACGTTTCATGGGGATTTGTACGAGTTTTTCCGCAACGACGTGCTCAACGCGAACGAGTTCTTCCTGAACCGCGCGGGACAGCCGAGGCCGCCGGTGAAGCAGAACATTTTCGGCGGAAGCCTGGGCGGTCCACTGAGCCCCGGAGGCAAGCTGGGTTTCTTCTTCCTGAACTATCAGGGCACGCGACAGAGGAGCGGGTTGTCGCCGGGAACGGAGATCGACAATCCCGGCTTTCCGGTGCTGCCGACCGATCGCTCGGATGCATCCCTGGAAGCAACATTCAACGTACCCACGATCGATCCGGTCATTCACAATCTGTTGAATGCTCCGGGAACGCAATTCGGAAATTTTCCCGGAGGATTTCTGATTCCGTCGATTCCCGGGACGCCAGGAACGACAGCCCCGCTGGTCATCAGCAAGCCGGGCCGATACACCGACGATCAGTTCACCGCGGGGTGGGACCGCGAGTTCCGCGGGGGAAAAGACAAGCTGGCAACGCGCTTTTTCTTTTCGAATTCCGAATCTTATCTGCCCTTTGGGGCGGGCGGCCTACAGGCCTCGCTGGGGGCGACCCTGGCCAGCAGCATCAGCAATACCGACCTGAACTTTCCTTTTGACCTGCCGGTCAACGCGCGTTTCTTGAGCGTCAGCGAGACCCATTCGGTTTCGAGTAGCCTGGTGAACGACCTACGGATTGGGTTCGTGCGCATCAACAACAGTCTCGATAACATCGATCCAGTAACCGCGACCCAACTCGGAATCGACCGTCCCACGAACAACGTTACGCAATCGATCTATAAGTTCACCCTCAATAGTTCGGGATTTCAGATCGGCCCGGCGCCCTTTGCCAATCAGCACCAGACGCAGAACAATTACAACGTGGTGGAGACGCTGGGTTGGGTTCATGGTTCTCACGTCTTGACATTCGGAGGCGAGGCTACGCGGGTCAATCTGGATAAGATCTTCCCGCAGGTCTTCAACGGGCAGCTTATTTTCGCCAGCGGGGTGAACCCGGTCGACCCCGGCCTCGGAAGCTTCACCGACTTCCAGTGGTTCCTGATGGGGGCGCCACCCTTCAGTTTTGGCGGCGGCGGGGTTTATACCCATCAGTACCGAACCGACGATTTCGCGGTGTTCGCCCAGGACGACTGGAAGGTGCGGCGTGACCTGACGCTGAACCTGGGTTTGCGCACGGAAGTTCTCGGGGCATTCCACGACGACCTTTGCCACATCGGCAACCTGGACGTCAGCCGGGCCAACGCAGAGCAATACCCTTTCATCTACGGCAGCTGCGTAAAAGGACTGAATGTGCCGGGCCTGACTGCGGACGGCAACAACACGACGCTCAACAACAACTACGCCACCGGCCTGGGCCCGCGCGTGGGGTTTGCCTGGGATGTGTTCGGCCAGCACGAGACTTCGCTGCGCGGGGGCTTCGGCAGCTACTTCGTGCGAGAGGATGTCGGCAACGTCGACCAGCTCAGCTTCCAGGCTCCCTTTCTCCCGGTGGCGTTTGGCGGAGGTCTGCCGGGTTGCGCCGCCACGTTCTTTTCCGCCGACGCTCCGGCAAGCTGCTTTCCCCCGGGCTCGACTTCGAATCCCAACGCGTTGCCGGCGGGCGGCGCAATCGATCCAGCGTTTGTGCCCTGCCTGTCTCTGTTTCAGGGATTCGTGGTGAACGGCACCTCGACTCCGACAAGCGACACGACGCAAACGCCGACGTTCGCTTGCAGTGGGGCGGGGCTGCCCTCGACGGCGATCTTCGGGCTGGTCGTGCCTCGGCACTTCGTCACTCCGAACACGCAGCAATGGAATCTTACGCTGCAGCGGGAACTCGGCCGGGGATGGATGTTCGAGGTCGGCTATGTGGGGACGCATGCCATCCATCTGCGGGAGACCCGCACCAGCCTGCTGGCGCAGAGCGTGGGTGCAAGCAATCCGCTGGTCATTACGGCGGCGGGCGGCCAGCAGTACTCGATCACCCAGAACACGCTAAGCAACGCGGAGGCGCGTGGACGGTCGCTCGAAATCAATGGCTACAGCGGAATGCAGCTGTTCGCCGACGACGCCTATTCCCACTACCATTCGTTGCAAACGACCGTTTCACGGCGTTGGAGGGCGGGATATTTCCAGGGAGCGTATACCTTCTCGCGCTCGACCGACGCCACTTCCAGCGGCAACACGGCCTTCAATACCGCATTCAACGACGAGGCAACGCTCACTCCGTCGCGCGGGTTGTCCGACTTCGACCGCACGCACCGTCTGGTGGTGAGCTATCGCTATGATCTGCCGTTCTTAAGCGGCGCGAAAGGTGCGAAGGGTGCCCTGCTCGGCCATTGGGCGGTTAGCGGGATCACCATCTTTCAGTCAGGCACACCATTTTCAGTGATCGACTCGGGAGCGGGCAGTGCCTTCATTTCGCCGGGCTTCACGACCACGCTGGGAGCGCAACTGGCACCCGGCGGATCGATTGCCGCCGGCACAACCGGCGGCAACATTCGCCAGCGCATCAATGGCTACCTGAACATCCCGAACTTTACGACCGCACCGCTGCTCTATCCGAGCCTGTGCGCGACCAATTCTAATTACTGCGGCACGGCTTTCGGCGATTTGAGCCGCAACATTTACCGCGGGCCGTTCCAGCAGAATTGGGACTTCTCGCTAGGCAAGAATTTCCAGATCACGGAGCGGGAGACCGTCCGGTTCACAACCGATTTCTTCAATGTCTGGAATCACGCCAACTTCGCCAATCCGGCGATCACGGACGTGGAGACGACCGCGGGCGGCACGCTGCCGCAAAGCCAGACGCCGTTTGGGGTGATCACGCAGACCGTCGGGACGCCCCGGCTGATTCAGTTCTCGTTGCGCTGGGCGTTCTGATCGGAGGAGAAACCGGCGCGAGTCGCGCAGGGCCCTGGGCCCGGCTTCATCCGTTTTGCGGAACTGTCGGCTCGAGCGCTACCAGTTGCGCGCCCAGTTCGCCGCTTGCCCGGCTGGTGAAGACTGTGTGAATTTCGCGGACCAGCCAGTCACGACCGACAAAAAACGTAGTGGGCCACGCATTCAGCTTTACGGCCTGCGGGATTTTCTGGTTTCGTTCGCCAGCCACGCTCGCGTCCCAAAGCCCATCGACCCGTTGCGCTGTGGCAGGGAGGCTGGCCGCTAGCGGAGTCCCGGCAAGGAAGCCACCCAACCGGATGCACGAGGTGACAATCGCGCCCAGAGAGAAGCCGAAGCGGCCACGTTTCAGCAGAAAAGCTCGAGAAAACAGT
>Ga0187783_10004524_pt1 | contig 10297 bp, 13 predicted proteins | sample 1015_SJ02_MP02_2_FD_132471 | JGI IMG/M metagenome (GOLD analysis project Ga0187783, IMG submission 132471) | Tropical peat soil microbial communities from peatlands in Department of Meta, Colombia - 1015_SJ02_MP02_20_MG | ecosystem: Environmental > Terrestrial > Soil > Wetlands > Peat | place...
CGGCGTACAGCAGGACGACGAGGACGGAGGCGGGAGCGCCCATCTGCAGCGCACCGGCCCCGCGGGGCCGGTGCGCTGCAGATGGGCGCTCCCGCCTCCGTCCTCGTCGTCCTGCTGTACGCCGTCACCCTTGCGTACCCTGCGGACGTGCGGGTGGCGTACGGGGCGTACGCCCTCACGTTCCTCGGGCTTTCCTCGGCGATCCCGACGTTCGTCGCCGCGTTCTTCTCGGGCGCGCTGGCCGACCGCCACGACCGGGCGCGACTGATGCGCGCGGTGAACGTCGTGTCGATCCTCGGCGTCACCGGCGCCGCCGCCGTCCTCCTCGTCGCGCCGGCGGGCCGACTCGTCTTTCCGGCGACCGGGGGGTTCTACCTGCCGGTCTGGGTCGCGCTCCTGTATCCCTGCTGGGCGACGGTCGTCGTCGGAGCGACCCTGTTCCGCCCGGCCTTCAACGCGTCGATCCCCCGGATCGTCCGCGCTCCTGAGCTCGGGCGGGCGAACGGCCTGATCTACGGCATCTCGGCGCTCGTCGGCGCCGGGGCCACGCTCGGGGCGGGGCTCCTCTTGACGGCGGGTTCCGAAACGGACGCTCTCGTGCTCGCGTTTGCGATCTTCTTCGCGACCCAGGTGGCGCTCCTGCGCGTCGAGGCCGACCTCTCCGTCCACCGCGCCCCGGCGCGACGCTCGGTCGCCCGGGACGCGGTCGACGGATTCGTCTATCTCGGGCGCCGCCGAGAGCTCTTGGAGATCACGGTCGCGGCGCTCGTCGTCAACTTCCTCTCCGCGGTCGCCCTCGTGGAGCTCGGCCTGTACGTGGGGAGCTGGCTCGGTCTCGCCGAGGGGATCTGGTATGGCGCGATGGTCGCCGCCTCCACGCTCGGGGTCGCGGTCGGCTTCGCGCTCGTGTCGCAGTTCTCGTTCGAGCCCCGGGCGGGGCGAGTCATCATCGGGCTCACGCTGGCGATGGGCGTCTCCCTGCTCGCGCTCGGACTCGTCCGGTCGATCTGGCTCGCGCTCCCCGTGATCTTCGTCTACGGGATGATGCCGGGAATGATCATGACCGTCTTCCTCTCCACCGTGCAGGCGACGGTGCCCGACGCCTTGCTCGGGCGCGTCTTCTCGGCCGACGAAGTCGGAAGTTACGCGCTCGTCCCGTTCGGACAGACGACCGGCGGCATCCTGACGAGTTCGGTCGGCGTGCAGGGAACCTACCTGGCCGCCGGCGGTGCGATCGCGGTCTTCGGTCTGGTGATGGTCGTGGGGTTCGGGGCGCTCCGTCGACTCGGCTTCCATCCTCGGAGCGAGGCGGCGGTCGCGACGGCGGTCCCGTCCTAAAGTTCGGCCGGGCGCACCGGTACTCGCGCGAGCGAGTACCATCCGTGCGACGGCCCGAGGGTGCGCACGAAACCGAGGCGCTCGTAGAGCCGGATCGCCCGCGTGTTCCCTTCGGTGACGTTCAGCACGATCACCGGCTCCCCCCGGGCCCGCAGCGCGCGGACGGTCGCGGTGAGGACGGCGCGACCGAGGCCCCGCCCCTGACGGCTCGGGTCGACCATGACGTGGGCGATCAGCGGACCGTACGGCGCGCGCGTGACCAGGGTCGCGGCGACGACGAAGCTACTCTCCGGCACGACGAACGAGGCCCATGCGAGGCTCTCCCCCCAGCGGCCATCGAAGATCTCCCGGATGCCGGCCGCGGAGTCCTTTTCGGGGTCGGGGTCGAGTTGGAAGAGGAACCGGTCGATCTGGTCGCGGTACGCCCGCCGATGGAGCTGCTGCAGGCCCGGTTCGTCCTCCGGCCGCACGGTGCGCAGCCCGTCGACCTCGCGCGCGTCGGGCGTCGGGGCCTCGGGAGGGAACCGCATCTCCGAGCGCGCGAACATCGCGAACCCCAGCGACTCCATCAGCGAGCGCTCGTCCCCGTCCGCGAGACCCGCCAGCCGGCCCGGAGCGAACGCGACCGGCCCGACGGACGCCTCGATATCCCGGAGGAAATCGCCGTACTCGCGCGTCGACTGACGATCCTCCGCGAGGTGCAAGAGCTCGACCGTGAGCCCGAGCGGGGTCGGAGCGCTCCAGAGGGCCACGCCGACCGCCCGTCGGTCCTCGAACCGCAGCAGGCCGTGGGCCACCCCGGCGCCGACGTCGCGCTCGATACCGGAGAGGAACGGGGCGCTCTCTTCGACGGGGTCGTGGCGGGAGCGGACGGCGGCGTGGGCGAACGCGACCGCGGCCCCCGGGTCGTCCGAGATCGGCCGGAGATACGTCACTAACGAGGTACGAGTCCGGGACGGGTTCATCATCCTGCCGATGCCGCCGGACGCGGTCGGAAACCGTTTAGAGCCCCCGGTCCTCGGACCGGCATGGCCCGCTACGTCCGGCCGATCGATGCGCTGCTCCAGGAGCGACACCTACTGCGACATCCGTTCTACCTCGCGTGGAGCCGAGGCGAGCTCTCCGTTGACACCCTGCGATCCTACGCGGGCCAGTACTACCATTTCGAATCGAATTTTCCCCGGTACGTCGCCGCGGCCTACGCTCGGCTCCACCGGGCGAGTGAGCGGCGCGTGCTGCTCGAGAACCTCGTCGACGAGGAGGGCCGCGACCCCACGCATCCGGAGCTCTGGCTCGACTTCGCCGAAGGCCTGGGGGTCGGTCGGCGCGCCGCCGGTTCCGCTCCCGCCCGGACCGGGACCGAACGGCTGCTGGCCACGTACGACCGGCTCACGCGGGGCAGTCCGGCGAGCGCCGTCGCCGCGCTCTACTCCTACGAGTCGATCTTCCCCGAGATCGCGGCGGAGAAATCCCGGGGCCTGCGGGCGATGTACGGGATCACCGACCCGAAGGCGCACGAGTTCTTCCGGGTCCATACGGGGGCCGACGTCGAGCATTCCCGCGCCGAGCGCGCGATCCTCGAGCGCGCGCTCCGGGACGCGCCGTCCGAGCGCGCGGTCGCCCTCGCCTCCGCCCGTCGCGCGATCGACGCCTGGTGGGGATTCCTGGACGGTTTCCCCTGCGCCTAGGCGTCCGACGATAGTCGCGGGACCTGCGGCGCCGGCGGGAACCTGCGCCTAACGATACGGGCAAGACCCCCGCCCGGTTCGCGCTCGCCATGCCGCTGTTCGTGGTCGAACATCGCCACCCCGCCGACCGCTGCCCCGCCGGGAACGCGCAGATGGCGCCGTTCCTCCTGCAGATCCTTTCGCCCGAGAACGCGAAGAAGGCCGGCCTCACGCTCGTCGGGGACGCGGTCGCTCGGGGCCAGCACCACCTCTACGTCATCATCGAGGGACCGAACGAGGGCGCCGTCCGGCAGTATCTCGGACCGTTCGGCCAGGCCGGGTCCCTCGACGTGATCCCAGCGTCGACCTGCGAGGACGTCGTCGCCCGCGGCGCCTGCTGAGCTTCCCCTACGACGCGGGCCCCTTCCCCCGGGGGCCCGCGAGAGACCCGCGCCCCCGTTCCGGCGTTCGCGCGTTCCGCCTGATTCATATACGAGCGACGCGATATGTCAATCGTCAGACAAAGCTAGGGGTGTTGTCTGACGCGCATGGTCGACACGTCGGAGCGGGTCACGGTCCGGATCCCGCAGGAGCTGCTCGAGAAGCTGAAGCAGATCCAGGAGGCGAAGGAGACGCCGACGATCTCCGACACGATCCGCGACGGACTCGAACAGTACATCGAGCTGAACCTGCCGCCGCAGAACGTGCGCAAGGTCGTGGTCGAGCTGTCGCGCCAGGACAACAACCGGCTCGAGGAGTTCGTCCGCGAGGGAAACTCCGTCAGCGTCGACGACGCGGTCCGCTCGGCCGTGCGCGAGTACATCCGCGGCCGGATCGAACAGCTCAGCCCGTCCACCCGCTCGCATCGCCGGGAGGGAGAACCGGTCGCCGCCGAGGGCTCCCCTCCGCCCTAGGCGGTGGGGGCATCGATGGCCACGGACGGACGGCCCCCCGAGGCGTGGGCCTCCCTGGCCCTCGCCCCGCCATGCGCCGTCGTCGGCCTCGGCGGGGCGGGCAGCGAGGCGGTCCAGGACCTCGTCAACCTGGGGATCCCCGGCGTCCGCGCCCTCGCCGTCAACACCGACGCGAAGCATCTTCTCCGGATGGGGGTCGAGGAACGGATCCTCCTCGGGGCGCGGGAGCTCCGCGGACGCGGGAGCGGCGGCGACCGCGCCTCCGTCCTCCGGGCGGCCGAGGAGAGCAAGGAGGAGGTCCTCCGCCGACTGGCGCCGTTCGAGATCGTCTTTCTCCTCGCCGGCCTCGGCGGAGGGACGGGCAGCGCGCTCCTGCCGTTCCTCGCCCGGGAGCTGCGGGCGACCCAGGCGCTCCCGGTGCCGGTCGTCTTTCTCCCGTTCCAGGTCGAGCTCGACTCCAATCAGGGTCGGCGAGAGAACGTCGAGGCGACCCTGCGCGAGCTCGAGGAGATGGGCGGTCTCCTGCTCGTCCTCGCGAACGAGAAGCTCCGCCGGTTCGAGTCGCTGCCGATCCACCGGGTCTTCCAGGTGCGGAACGCGTACCTGCATTCGCTCGTCTCGAGTCTCGTCGACATGGTCGAGAACCCGTCGCAGCTGAACGTCGACCTCGCGAGCCTGAAGAACCACCTGCGCGAGGCGGGGCTTTCCACCCTCGTCGTGGGCGAGTACCACGTCTCGGAGCCGGAGCGGCTCGTCCATCAGGCGCTCTCCGACTCCCTGCTCGACTACCACCCTTCCGACTCGGCGTCGGCGATCGTCCACCTCGACGGCGGAGCGAATCTCACCCTCCGCACGCTCGACCGGGTCCTGCGCGCGATGCGCCAGCGCCTCGGCGAACCGCAGCGGCTCGTCTTCGGCACCCGGGTCCGTTCCGAGCCGCGGGAGGTCGTCCGCTTGACGGCGGTGATCGGCGGCTTGCGTCCGCGCAGCGTCCGCGACGCGCTCGCCGCGGGGGCGTCTCGGCCGGCTACGCTCGTCGCCCGCTAAGGTCCGGCCCGTCGGGTGCCGCCTCGGCGAGGTCGAGCGCGTTGTGGACGAGGTCCACGACCTGGGAGGTGCGGAGCGACCGCGGGCCGACCGACCGTCGCGGTACGCCGGACGCTTCGAGCAGCCGCCGCTCGTCGTCCGACGGCTCGTACGGGTCCGAGATCACGAACCGATGCGCTGCGCCGTTCCCCGACTCCCCGCGGAACGGGGTGCCGGACTCGGTCATCCAGGTCGTGCCCGGCACGGCGAGGAACGCCCGCAGCTCGGCCAGCGGGTCGGCCGCGCTCACGCGGAGTCCCGGGGACGACTCGAACTCGCGCGGGAAGTTCACCGACCGCACGAGGGCGTTCTTGAGCAGGGCGGCGGTCGACCGTTCGTCCGGATTCAGGTAGCGGAGACGGGCGCCGACCATCTCCACTTTCCGCGCCGCCGGCGGGGGAGCGGCCGTGAAAAGGACCGTGAGCTCGGTGTCCCGGCGAAGGTCGTTCGAGAGGGTGAAGGCGGTCGACACGGCGCGAGCGACCTCGTCCATGCGGCCGCCACCGCCGGCGAGGTCGTTGAGCGTAAACTCGCCGCTCGGCGGAACGCGGTGCGCGATCAGCAGGAAGCGGCGCATCCGGTGGGGACGACCCGCCGGGGCGGTTAACGGTTCGTCCTATTCGTCGGCGAGGTGGCGCCGGCCGCGGCTCGGCGGCTCCGGCGGCGCGACCGGGTTCTGGCGGCGCTCCAGCCAGATCTCGTCCCCGAGCTCATGGTAAACGGCGTGGGCGGGCATGCCGGTGCCGTGCTCGCCGTGCGGGAGATGGAACGCGCCCGACCGGGCGGCGTTGGACGAGTAAACGACCTCCTGCTCCCCGGCGGCCGCCATCGCGGCGCTCTCCTCGCGGGCGAGCTCGAAGATGCGGTCCTTGCGGAACATCCAGTAATGGATGCGCCACTCGCGGCCGTCGTAGAGCGTCGTCTCGTCCCGCTCGGTCTCCAGGATGCCCGTGTCCTCGAGCATGTAGAACGTGTCCCGGTCGTCGGGCTCGAGCACGTTGTCGATGATCCGCTCGTTGAACCCGAAGAAGTTCAGCACGTGCGCGGCGATCGACCGGGCGTCCTCCGGGCGCATCCCCTCGTGGCCGACCGACCGTCGGATCGCCTTCGCGAGCGAATCGAAATCGACCGGTCCCGCGAAGTCCGTCAGGGTCGCGTCCGTCGGGATGCCGGCGCGGGTCTGCCGGATATCGGCGTCCGACCGCAGCGGCAGCGGGTTCCGAAGCGTGTACTTCGAAGGCGACGCCTTCGGCTCGGCTCCCGTATCGCGCATGGTCGAAACTATCGAAAGTCACCGTATAAATACGTTGGGCAAAAAAGCGAACACTTAAGCGCCGATTTACTGCCGTAAAACACTTCGCTCACCGTCTCACAGAACGACCTTCCGTCCGCGACCGACCTTTTGCAACGCTTCGATACCGGGCCGCCACTCCTCGTCCTCGATCCGGAGCTCCAGCTCGGCGAGCTGCGCGAACTCCCGCGGGAACGGAAACAGGGACTTCGCGACGTAGACGTGGGCGAACGGGCCGTTCGCCGGCCCCGTCCAGGCCCGTCCGGACTCGACGACCGACCGGTACTCGTAGTACTCGGGCGCCGGAACGAACCAAACGGTCCGATCGTCGGTCCCCCGGCCGGCGCGGGGGCCCCGCGAGTAGACCTGCAGATTCAGGTGCCGCACGACGGCCGTCGGGAGGCTGAAGATGTGCCGGTCGCCGGGACGCGCGGTCGCGAGGAGCCGTCCGCGGACCGTCTCGACGGCGAGCGCCTCGCGCGCCGGGTGCGTCGCAATGACCCGGACGACCCCGGGACCTCGCGCGAGGAACGAGATCGCACGGCTCGACTCGAACGCGGCCCCGTCCTCGGGCCGGAAACGGAGGAGCTCGGCGACCTCGAGCGGGAGCTGCATCGTCAGCCACGTGGGGTGTACCGCGCGGACGATCACATACTCCATCGGACGAAGCAGGCGGGGCGCCTGCTATAAGAATTCTGAGAAACGGGGACCAGCGTTCACCCACGCGGCGGGAGGGCCTCGACCCGACCCGCGACCTCCCGAAAGTCCCGGGTCCGCAGCACCACGTCGGCGGCCCGCTCCACTTCGGGGAGCCGCGTGTTCAACGCGATCCCCCGGCCGACCCGCGGAAAGAGCGCGGCGTCGGCCCAGCCGTCGCCGACGTGGACGTCCAGCGCGGCGGTGGTGCCGGCCCGGTCCGTCAGTCGCCCGAGTCCGGCCCACTTGTCGGCCCGGACCGTGGACTCCGGAGCGATGCGGCCGTCGCGGAGCGGCGCGGTCGGAACGCCCTCGAAATCGTCGAAGCCGAAGCGGCGTAGGTACCAATCGCAGACGTACGTCGGATTGTGGGTCAGGAGGGCGACCCGGCTCCCCGCGGCGTGCAGCCGCTCGATCCCTTCGGTGATGCCCTCGAGGCGGGGCGTCGCTTCGAGCGCGGCTTCCACCTCACCGACCGTGTGGCCGCGGGCGATCCGAAGCATGTTCGCGAGATGCTCGTCCTCGCCGATCTCCCGGGCAAAGAACCGCCGCTGCGTTCGGTCGAACTCGTCCCGCCGACCGAGCGCGTCGGCGATCACCTGCCAGCCGTGCACGGTCGTCAGCGTCCCGTCGATGTCGACCGTCACGAGCGGCCACGGCGGAGGCGAGGTTGGCGTCAGGATCGGCTCCCGATGCCCATGAGGATGCCCCCGAACCACACGAGGGCGATACCGGCACCCCCTGCCGCGACCAGCGAGCCGACCGTACCGGGCACCGAAGGGAACAACAGGGAGACCAGCGCGATCCCCGCGATGGTCAGCAAGAGCCCAAGCCCGATCTTGGTCGACTTCGAGAGCCCCCGGGGTCGAGGGCTCGCCCCGGCGTCGGAAGAAGGCGGCATCGGCGGGGACGAGGGACGGCCGAGATAACCGTGCCGGGGTAGCGAGGACCGCTACCGCGGCGTGTTGGGCAACGGTGGTCGCTCGCCGCTCGTCTTCTGCGGAAGGAACGTCGTGCCGGCCCACTGCGTGGGAGGCTCTCTCGTCTCGCGTCGCGCCCGCAGCGCGGCCGACTTCATCGCGCGGACGAACGGCCGGGCTCCGATCGGCGAGATGATCGTCGTGATGAGGCCGGCCGCGGCCACGATCGTGAACTGGGTCTCGTTGAACACGCCCAGGTCGACGAGGATCACGGCCATCGCCAGCTCGACCGCGCCCCGGCTCGTCACCAGGAAACCGGCCGCAAACGACTCATCGCCGGACCAGCCGAGCGACCGGGTGATCGAAGCGCCGATCAGGAACTTCGACCCGACCGCGAAGATCACGAGCGTCCCGAAAGCGATCAGCGCGACGTACGACGTCCCCAGCAACCGGAAGTTCGTGTCGAAGCCGACGAGCGCGAAGAACAACGGGATGAAGAACCCCCAGGTGACGGCGTCAAAGATCCCGCTGATCGACCGGTGGACCTTCTCGCCGGCTACTTCGGGCGTGATGAGGATGCCGGCGTAGAACGCCCCCACGATGAACGTCAGTCCGAGGTACTGGGAGTAGAGTGCCGAGGCGAGGCCGACCACGATCAGGAGCGCGAAGCCGGCCTCGCGCGTGTTCCACTCGGTCCGGAAGCGCTTGACGAACGACTTCCACCCGGGGCGGTCCCCGAGCCAGCGTAGGAGGAGATAGAGGCCGAGGATCGTCCCGAGAAAGAGGAGCACCGTCCCCACGGCGAGCGAGATGTTGGTCACGGCGCTGCCGCTCGTCGTCTGGAACCGAAGGAGGGCGGCGAAGACGGTCACGGCGCACAGCTCGTTCACCACCGAGCCGTTCAGGAGCGAGATCCCGAACTTCGTGTCGATCAGGTCGAACTCGCGCAGCATCACGCCGAGGACGGGCAGGGCGGTGATCGAAATCGTCAGGGCGAAGAACAGGTCCAGCAGCGTGCTGAACGCCGGATAGATCAGGTGGACGACGACCGCTCCGAACAGGAACGGTACGAAGAACATGCCCATGCCGAGCACGGCCGACGGGAGCCCGGTCTCCCGGAGCGCTTTCGGGCTCACCCCGAGGCCCGCCATGAGCAGGATGAAGAACGTCGCGAGCGTTTGGAGGCCCGAGAACTGCGACGTGACGGTCGTGGACGTCAGCCCGAGCGCGGGGCCGAGCAGGCTCGGCCCGAAGAGCACTCCCACGAGGAGCTGGCCGACGAGCGCGGCCTGACCGAGGTGGGTGAAGATCTCCCCGACGAGGACGGCCGAGGCGACCAGCAGAAACAGCCCGATGATGAACTCCGTCGTCGCGTTGATCATTCGGCGCCCTCGCTCTCCGGGACCGCCCGGCGGGTCTGGGGACGCATGGCAGCGCGGGACCGGGGGTGGGGGGATTTCTACGTTTGCCCGGACCGACCACCCTCGGACGACGGCCCGACGGCGTCATCTTTGCGCGGCGGCTCTCCCCGGCGTGCCGAAACGACGGGACCGGGCCCCCCGAGCGGCCGCTCGGGGCGCCGACCCGGAAGCGGTGGACCGGCGGCGCGCTCGGGCCCTCGAGGAACCGCTCGACGTGCGCCTTCGGGCCGACCGACCGTACCCGCTGCTCGAGGTCCGCAACCCGCTGCACGCGACGCGATATCTCGTGATGCTGCCGGAGTTCCCCGGCCGGGACGTCGCGCTCTGCACGTGCACCGACTTCGCTCGGCGGGGGCTCGGTACCTGCAAGCACATCGAGGCGGGGTTCCGCTGGAGGACCGAGCACCCGGACGTCGCCCCGTCGTACCCCCGGTCGCGCGAGCTCCCGACCGCATCGATCTGGCGGGCGATCGACCAGCGCGTCGCGGCCGTGCGGCGCGGGGACCGGCCGGATAGCACTCGATGGCGGCGGCCCGGGGCGGTGCTGCTCGAGCGGGACCGCTCGAGTGCGCGCTAAGAATCGTTCGGAAGGGGTTGCCGAGCGGCGAGAACCGCGGGCGGTCTACGCCGACGACATGCCCGGGGCGCCCTTGAGCGCCCGGACTTTGTAGTACTCGGGGTCGACGACGACCTCGCCGTTGATGCCCATCGTCTCGATGGTCTTCAACGCGGCGCCGCCCTGCTTCTTGGCCGCCTGCCAGTCGGGGATCGGGATCGAGAACTTCTTCTCGACCTCCGTCCGGTAGATCGGGCCCGAGTTGTACGAGCAGAACGGGATGACACGCCCGTCGGGGACCGCGTAGTGGATATCGCAGCGCATCAGGCGCTGGATATCGTAGTCGTACGCGTCCTGGAAGTGCATGTTCCCGATGTAGAGCGTCCGCCACGTGAACTTCGCGAGGGC
>Ga0187783_10004525_pt1 | contig 10296 bp, 4 predicted proteins | sample 1015_SJ02_MP02_2_FD_132471 | JGI IMG/M metagenome (GOLD analysis project Ga0187783, IMG submission 132471) | Tropical peat soil microbial communities from peatlands in Department of Meta, Colombia - 1015_SJ02_MP02_20_MG | ecosystem: Environmental > Terrestrial > Soil > Wetlands > Peat | place...
ACACTACCCGTTTTTGGCGCACAAACGCTGCCGGAGACCGTCTCGTCCTCCCTCGCCGAGAGGCGGTTCTTGATGGAAACGATCGCCTGGTTCGCTGTGACGGCTTTACTTCTCGCAGGGCTGGGAATTTACGGGGTGATTTCCTACATGGTCAGCGAGCGCACTCACGAAATCGGAATTCGCCGGGCGCTCGGCGCGCACCAGGGGGATATCCTGCGCCTGGTTGTCGGGCAGGGATTCGCTCTGGCGGTCGCCGGGGCCACGGTTGGGCTGGTGGGCGCGGTGATCGTATCGCACCTCATGGCGGCACTGCTCTATGGAGTGAGGACGACCGATCCTCTGACCTTCGCGGGCGTCGCTCTCCTGCTCCTCGGTGTCGCCCTGCTGGCTTGTTATGTTCCGGCGCGGCGCGCCTTACGGGTCGATCCGATGGTGGCCCTGCGGTACGAGTAACCCATGGCGCTCTCTGAGCCACCACGAAGCATGAAATTGGGCCCCAATAAACTGAAGAGAGGCGTTCCCATGAAACCGACACGAATGTTCTTACTGCTCGTCATCGTTACTTCGATTGCCTTGCTGAAGGGCACAACCGGGGCCGCAGCTCGGGACCCGCAGCCGGCTACGCCGACGATCGCCACGGTCGTCGATCGTGACATCAGCTCGGTCGAAAAGTTATGTACGGAAGTTGCCGATGCCATGCCGGAAGATAAGTTCAGCTTCACTCCGGAAAGCTTGAACATCCCGGGCAGCGAACTCAAGGGCGTGCGAACGTTTGCCGTGCAGGTCAAGCATGTGGCCACTTCCAATTACTACCTATGGTCGCCGCTGACCGGCGAGAAGCTTCCCGAAGGTTTAGGGGACGACGGCAACGGTCCGACGAACCTAAGGACCAAAGCGGAGATCATCAAGTTCCTGAAGGACTCATTTGCGCTGGGACACAGGGCCGCAGCTACGTTGACCGCCGAGAACATTTTGCAGAACCCGGGAAACAGCAAATCGACGCGCTTGCGTTTGGCTGAATTCGCCGTCGCTCACGCCTACGATCACTACGGACAGATGGTCGTGTATTTGCGCATGAACGGAATTGTGCCCCCCGCCAGCCGGTGACGGCCTGAATGATGGTTGGTCCGGGTTGCATACCAACGCGAGCATCCCAAACCGCATCTCGGACGGTTCACCACTGGGCCGCTAGCAGAGGACAACCGGTTCTATCCAACAAGGAGACCGAGAGCTGGGTGTTCGTTTCCGGACATCTACGGCCCGGTGGCGGACGGTCTGGTTCGACAACGGGATTCTCTTGTCCTGTGCCAGGAAGGGGTTAGACCTTGTATTGGATGGTAATTGTATTGCGAGCAGAGGTACCAATCTGACAGCGGGCGTGATCGTTTGACCTTGGTATTGGCCCCCTGTGGCACTGCTGGTGCAAGGAGGACGAACCCGAGATGGGCGGACTGGTCCAAGATCTTCGCTACGCGCTGCGGCAGTTGCGTAGAAGCCCGGGCTTCACCGCTGTGGCCGTGCTCACCCTGGCCCTTGGTGTTGGTGCGAACACCGGTGTTTTCACGTTGATCAATGCGGTGCTGCTGAAATCCTTGCCCGTGCCCAATCCAGAGCAGCTCTACCTGGTTGAGGATAACCCGCCACATGGCGGGCGCTTCTCGTATCCGATGTTCCAGGAGGCGCGTGCAGCCATGCCGCGTGGTTCCGAGCTAACTGGCATGTCCTGGCCGGCCACCTTCTTCGCATCTTTCGGCGGTGGGCAGCCCCAGCTGGTCACTGGGCAGCTGGTTACAGGGGATTATTTTCCAACCCTCGAAACGCGTTCGGAACTGGGACGGTTGTTAGGCGAGGAGGACGACCGCGTGGTCGGGGGCAGCCCGGTGGCGGTGATCAGCTACGCCTGCTGGGAGCGGCGTTTCGGACGTGACCCGAATGTGGTCGGCCGCAAGCTGGTGGTGAACGGCATGCCGTTGCAGGTTGTGGGCGTTGCGGCGCAGGGTTTTTTGGGCACACACGTCGGCGCCGCACCGGAATTCTGGACTCCCACGGCGATGCAAGCTGCGGTTCGCTACGCCCAGCACTACAGCGAGAGCACGAATGCCAAGTCGGATGAGCCTTGGCTGCCACAACAAAATATTCGTTGGCTGCGATTCATGGTTCGCGCCAAGAATCACCCAGCGGTGTCGCCCGCGTTGGCCGCGCTCAACCAGGTGTTTCGGGTGAAACTGGAGCAGGAGGCCGCGGGGATCAAGGATCCTCAGGAGCGAAAGGCTGTGCTCCGGGAGCGATTAGAGCTCAAGCCCGGCGGCCACGGTCTGACCACCGCCGGTCTTCAGGATTTTGCGCAACCGCTACTGGCACTGATGGCGATGGTCGGAATCATTCTGCTGATCGCGTGTGCGAATTTGGCCAATTTGTTGCTGGCGCGCGCTGCCGTGCGGGAACGCGAGATTGCAGTGCGGCTTTCGATCGGGGCAAGCCGGACGCGGCTGGTGCGGCAACTCTTGGTGGAGTGCATTTTGTTGTCCGCTTGCGGAGCCGCACTGGGCAGCGTGGTCGCCTATTGGCTGTGCAAGATCTTGCCCACATGGGCATCGCGTAGCAGCTCGCCAATACCGCTGAGTCTTGCCCCAGATGCCCGTGTACTCTGCTTCAGCGCTGCGGTTGCGGTGCTGACAGGAATTGCTTTTGGGCTTGCCCCGGCGTTCGCGGGAACGCGAGTGGAACCCATGCAGGCCCTGACGGCGGGCGGGCGCGCAGCTCCGACCGGCGGGGCGCCCTGGACGCTCAAGCAGGCCCTGGTGGGTTTGCAGGTGGCGCTTTCTCTTGTTCTTCTTGTAGGAGCAGGGCTGTTTACCCGCACCCTGCGAAACTTCACCGAGCTCGATCCCGGCTTTGACCGCAGCCACTTAGTAAACGTATGGTTCGACACGCACCTCGGGGGCTATTCGCAGGCGCAGCTTCCGGCTTTGTACCGCCGGCTGATCGAACGGGTGGAGACGCTGCCCGGAGTGCGCTCGGCAGCGCTGGCGAGCTGCGAGATCGCTTCCGGATGCGGCGACGCCAGCGACATCTATCTGCCCGGCGTCGCCCACTCCAATGGCGAGACCGACGCGCAGCAACGCCGAGTCAGCCAGGAGTTCTTTGCCACCACCGGCATTTCGCTCATCGAGGGCAGAAATTTTCGAGATTTCGACACCGAGAAAAGCCCCGCGGTGGCCGTGGTGAATCAGGCTTTCGTGCGTGAATTCCTGCACGACAAGGATCCCCTGGGCCAGTATTTCGGTTATGACGCAGAACATCCCTATGACATCCAGATTGTTGGAGTAGTGAAAGATTCGCGGGTCAACGACATCCACGAAACTGCTCCGCCCACGATCTACCACTCGCTGGCGCAGGATGTCGTTGACGTCGAAAGCCTGTTAGTGCGCACCACCGGAGATCCGGCGCAACTGATACCGCAGGTTCGGGAGGCAGTGCGCACGGTCGACCCGAACTTACCGATCGGCAGCACAGGCACGGTGGCCGAGCTGATCAGCAACAGCCTGGCCGAGCAGCGGCTGATTGCGCGCCTGACGTCGGTCTTTGGCGCATTGGCCCTTGGGCTGGCGTGCCTGGGACTTTACGGGGTAATGTCGTACACGGTGGCGCACCGCACCAACGAACTTGGAATTCGTCTTGCCCTAGGGGCGACGCCCCGTGGTGTGCTCTGGCTGGTGATGCGGCAGAGTGTTGCAGTGGCTGGAGCGGGTATCGCCGCCGGATTGTTCTTGTCGTTTCTAACCGCGCATACCGTAAGCAGTCTCCTCTTTGGGCTAAGTCCTTACGACCCGGCGACCTTGACCGCGGCCGCAACCGTGCTGCTCGCGCTGTCCATGGCGTCAGGTCTGCGGCCGGCCTGGCGCGCGGCCACAGTTGATCCCATGGTGGCTTTACGGTACGAGTGATCGCGCCTCCCTACCGGAGCGGCTGAGGAAGAATTTCTCGACATCCACAAACGTCTTCAACGATGGAGAACGAGGCGACCATTCTTGAAATCGATCGCCACGGAACTAAATTCGTCTAGAACGTCTTCTCCAAGAATCCCGTCTACCCGCTGCTTCATGCCCTTCGAGATTTCTCGAAACTCATTCATCACAAGAACCCTTCGATTGCCCCCCTTGATCCCGCCGAGATCGATCGTTGCCGTGGCCCATCCCGCAATCCCGATCAACCCCGACCCCTGGACCGGAGCACTGGCACGCTCTAAGAGCAGGGGATCCAATCCCAGAAAGTTCCCGTTCAGAATGGTATGACTCGACCCGGTATCGACGAGCAGGATGGCAGGCTCGCCGTTTACCCGCACTCGGACCAGGATTGAACCGAACTGGCGATTCCGCTCGAACGGGATTTCGAGGCTCGAGGCTCCTCGGCCGCGAACACTCTGCGCTCGAGCGACGGAGGCGGCCGTCAGGCAAGCCAACACGAAGATTACAGTTCGACGCTGCATAGGCCGAAGACCCCGCGATGCCCGGACGAACGCGTGAAACCTAACCTTCAAACTAGCTTTCTACGGTGAGAAATGTAATATGCCGCAACCTAACTTGTCAAGAACATTTTAAAGGTTAGAAAGAAGGACATTCGAAGTTTGGGCCACCGAGCCAATCCTTAGGGCAGGCAAGCTGACAAACCGGGAGTCGCTCGCGGATCACCCGGCCGACCCGCTCGACGGTGCTACATCGAATTCCACAAAGGATCATTGGTGAATTGACGTGGACGCTGGCCCAAAGGGCTAGGGCCACGGAGAGCTACAGCTACGAGCGGCGCCGGCAATAGACTGAGTGGCTGGAATGAGTCCGTCCCGACCCGGAAGCTGCTCTCTAGGAATGCGGGGAAGGCGAAGGGGCATGAGCTACGTCCTCAGCCCGGCGCGACTGGCAAAAAGAGGGAGGCCTGGGCGATTCCAAGGCCGGCGAACACGATCGAAAAGTTGCCCATGAACTCAACCAACTCGTCTTCGAGAAACAAGCTCAGCTCCCACCCACGCCATACTCTTTGCGGGCTGCTCCTGATCCTGCTTGCCGCTGTCGGACTGGCGGGTTGCGGCGGTTCGTCGAGTTCGTCGTCTGCTAAAGGCTCCGCGCCGACGATCGTTTCCTTTGCCGCAGATCCGACAGCCGTAACCTCTGGTCAAAGCAGCACTCTCAGTTGGACGACAGCAGGAGCGACCAGCATTGCCATCACGCCCGGCACATTCACGTCGACATCCGCCAGTGGTTCGACCGGCGTGAGCCCAACGGCGACGACCTCCTACACGCTAACTGCGAGCAATGCTTCTGGCTCTACCACATCGACGGCCAAAGTCACGGTAACAGCGGCCGGCGGTTCCCTTGCGATCACAACCACCTCGTGCCCGGGCGGAACACAAGGCACGGCCTACATAGGCTGCACCATCGTCGCCAGTGGCGGCTCTCCTCCCTACAATTATTCGGTAAGCACCAGTTCCAGCTTTCCTCCCCTGCCCGAGGGAATGTCTCTCAATCCGACGACCGGGAACATTACCAGCGCAGAGATTGGCGGCCAAGGCACCTACACGCCGGATTTGGTAGTCACGGACTCAACCGGTACGCAGGCGACCCAGAACATCAGTTTCCCTATGAGCGGCAGCAATACGTTCCTGGCCACCATCTTTCTGTCAACTTCCATTTTTCACCATCGAGTGGATGCGGCTACGACAGGCCTGCCGGTCGATACTTCCCCCGCAGCACCGATGTATAGCGGGTATTTGTCGGCGACCGTGAAGCCATTCTTTGGAAACAACTCCAATGCTCCGTTTCCGAATGGAATACCGGCCATCGAGGTTCCGTACAATCAGGCGCTGGTCAAGGTTACAACCACCGTTTATCAATCCTACTTTACCTCCGGTCCAATTCCCGCGAATGCTCCGGTCGAGGGCACCAGCAACTCGACGGGAGATCGACACGTGCTGGTCTACCGGGAGGCAGGCGGTGGAAACAACCCTGCTCTTTATGAGATGTGGCAGGGAATCTATGAAGGCGGTCCCTGGACCGATTCTTCGAATGCTCTTTGGCCCGACGTATCTTCGAATGCCCTGACCCCGCAAGGGATGGGAACATCCGATGCCGCCGGACTTCCGGTAGGCCCGCTGCTCGCCAACGCCGACGAGGTGATCGGCGCAGGCACACCCAGCGCACCGAGCGGTACGATCGAGCATCCCATCCGATTCACACTCAACCATATGGTGAACTACTGGGTCTGGCCGGCCACGGAGACCGCCGGTGTGGGCAGTTGCACGGAGACGGGAGGGGGAACCATTCCTACCGAATCGGAGATCTCCCAATCTTCTCCTCCCGCCAGCTGCACCATGTCCGGACCCGCGGGCGAGATCTATCGACTCAAGGCTTCCGTCCCAACTCCCGCTTGCGCCTCCAGCAGTCCACAGGCAGCCATTATCATCACCGCCTTCCGAAACTATGGAATCATTCTGGCTGATAACGGAGACAGTGGAGGCCTGATCGGCACACCCGACGCTCGCTGGAACGATACCGATCTCCAGTGTCTTACTAGTCTCACCTTGGCGGACTTCGAGCCGGTTAACGTCTCGAGCCTCATGGTCAGTAATGACAGCGGGCAGACCAGCCACTAGCCCGCGGCTCGGCTGAGTCGGGCCTCGAAACGCCCCACCTCTCGGCTGGCGGCAAGGCCGATGCCTACCACTACAATCGGGTTCTTTCCAGTCTTTATTCGCTCGGCGGTCTGAAATAAGTTGATGCGACGAGCAGCCGCGGAGATGGCCACCGAACGAACGCAATAGACACCGCCCCCATCACATTGTTCGGTCAAGATGAATTCAGCTCCTAGTACTTCCTGGCGCGGCCATCCAAACCCAGGCGGCCGGTGTCAAAAGGAACATAAGGACGGCTCCGGCGGGAGAAAACGCCGGTTGGCAGGAGCCATGGCGCAAAACTCGGGCCAAATTCGATCGCTGCCGAACGCAACCTTGGTCCGATCCCGCATTCTATCAACATAACCGAGGAAGCCTGGTTATCTGCGAAGTATCTCTACGGAGGACCGTATGGACTACAGCAACCGGTATGCCCGGGCTCGATTCGCCGTCCTGCTCGTGATTGTGTTTCTCGCCATCGGCTGGCTGCTCGCCCCTGAACCGTTCCACGCGTCTCCTCCGACACCATCGCCGGGTGCAACCTATTCGCAAGGTGTGCTGCGGATCACCATTCCCTATCAGCTCGAGCGCACCGGCGGCGGACGACTGACAGTAGAAGTGCTGGATCCGGAGGATCACGTCCTTGGTCGTCGAGAGCAGCGGGTGGAAGTCAACCACGGGCGAGGGCAGTGGCAAAGCGTGATCGAGCTGGATCACCCGTTGTCCGTCGAGGATCTCGTCTGGCATCGCTTGCGTTACTGGCTCGAATATGACGATACCAACCATATTGCGCTCGAACATACGGAATCGATCTCCGCGATTCTGTGCCGACCGGTGGTTCATATTCTTGGACAGAAGTCCTATCTCACCGGAGGTCCGGCAGCGGTACGCGTGATCGTCACGGATTCGAAGGATGAGGTCATTGCCGGCCATGGTTCCGTCGAGATCGAATTGCTGGACGGCGACCGGAAACCGCGTCTCCTCTTTCATGGCCCTCTGAATCGCCGCGGCACGACCGAGGCGCAATTCCGCTTTCCTCCCGGCCTCGTTGGCAATTACCGTCTGCACTATGTCGCGGATACCGCGATCGGTTCCACCGACTTTACCCAGGATGTGCGGTTGGAAGATAAGGTTTCGATTCTCCTGACTTCGGAAAAACCGCTCTACCAGCCTGGCCAAATGATCCATGCCCGTGCCCTCGCGCTCGACCGCTCCGACCACCGGGCGGCGGCCAAACGCAAGCTGACCTTCGAACTCGAGGATTCTCGCGGCAACAAGGTATTCCAGCGTGTCACCGCCACCGACCCATTCGGCGTCGCCTCGGCAGAATTTGGGCTCGCCGATGAGGTCAACCTGGGCACCTATCATCTGCGTGCGCTGATGGGCGATGCCGACGCGCCCAGCAATACGGCCGAGATCGCCCTCAACGTAGAACGATACGTTCTTCCAAAATTCAAGGTGGCCGTCGAACTCAGCCAGAGCGGAATCAAAGCGAAGCGCGGCTATCAGCCTGGCGATCACGTCACCGGCACGGTGCGTGCCAACTACTTCTTTGGAAAACCGGTGGACAGCGCCGAGCTCACCATGAAGGCCTCGGCGATGGATGTCGAGGTTGCCGAGGTAGCCTCGGCCAAGGGAAGGACAGATTCCGATGGTGCGTATCGCTTTGACCTCACGCTGCCCAAATATCTTGCGGGAAAGCCTCTCACCCACGGAGCGGCTCGCGTCCTGATCGAAGCCACGGTAAAGGATTCCGCCGGGCACTCGGAAACTCGCGGCGAGCCGATTACCGTGAGCGACTCTCCCTTGTTGATCACCGCAATTCCCGAAGGCGGCACGCTGGTTCCGAATCTTGAAAACCAGGTGTTTCTCCTGACCTCTTATCCCGATGGAACTCCTGCCAAGGCCCAATTAAGCTTTCGCTTTGCCGCCGGTTCCGTCCAGCATTTGACCAGCGACGACGGCGGGGTGGCTGTAGCTTGGGTTATGGTTCCGCCAACCAGGCCGGTCGCCGATTCCAACCGCATGGAGATCAACGCCACCGATCAGGAGGGAAATGGCGCCTCAACCACGATTGACCTCAAAGAGCGCGACGGCGAGGATCAGATCCTGCTGCGGACCTTGCGGGCCGTGTACCGCACCGGCGAGCCGATTCGACTGCAGGTCTTTTCTACCAAGACGCGCGGCGCCGCTTACGTCGACATCGTGAAGGAAGGCCAGACGGTGATGACGCGCGACCTCGATCTCGAAAACGGCCAGGCCGAGCTTACATTGCCGGCTACCCCAGAGATGGCGGGAACGGTGGATGTCAGCGCATATCTGTTTGGCCGAGATGCGCGACCGGTGGGCGATCACCGCCTGATCTTTGTGCAGCCGGCCGACGAATTAAAGATTCAGACATCGTCCAATGTCTCCGTTTACCAGCCCGGCGGGGACGCCCGCATCCGGTTTCGCGTAACCAATTCGCAAGGCGAAGGCGTCCACGCGGCTCTGGGACTGCAGGTGGTGGACGAAGCCGTGTTTGCGCTGGCGGAAAAGCAGCCGGGGTTTGCCAAGGTCTTCTTCTATCTCGAGCAGGAAGTGATGAAGCCGCGCTATGAGATTCACTCGATCGGCATGCCGGACGTGGTGGAGCCGGCCGAAGCGTCGCAGGCCGAGGAGCACGATCGGGCGGCGCGGGCATTATTCGCCGCCACGGAGCTGGTCGATGGGAACAAGTTCGAAACCGAATCCGGCAGGGCTATGCCGATGACGAAGTACGACGCCTACTGGCGGCGATACCAACTGCAGTTTGATAAGCAGGCGAATCAGCTAACCGGCGAACTCAACGAAGCCTATCGGAAAAATCCCCAGGCGGGAGATCTGGCGGCCGTCTATCAGAAGCTTGCCCGGTCGGGCGGCGCGGAATTTCGCGACCCGTGGGGCAACCCTCTCACGGTTGAGCCCATGCCGGGGAATTCAGCGAAACAATATTACCTGATGCGGAGCGCCGGGCCAGATGGAACCGGGAACACGCTGGATGATCTACGGGTTGCGCTGCTATTCGAACGCAAATGGATTGCGGCGTCTCCTGGTCCAAAGTCGATCCGTATCGACGTCTATATCGAGCACGATCGCGGGCCGTTCAACGGCCGAGCCGGCCTTGTGGGCACAGTCTCGGATCCCACCGGCGCCGTCGTACCGAACGCCAAGGTTGAATTGCGCAGTCTATCGAGGGGAAGAGCCCTTCTCGCGACCACCGACGCCTCGGGCCAATTCAATTTCTCAGGCCTTTCCGCAGGGGATTACGTAGTTCAGGTTTCGATGCCAGGATTTATCGACGCTTCCAGCCACTTCACACTTCGCGCTCGCGACCGGGCCGTGCTATCGGCAGTTCTGTCCGTCGGGCAAGTCACGGAGGAAGTTGAGGTAACCGGGCCGGTCACGCGGATTCCGACCAAATTGGCGAGGGTGGAGGTTCGCGACGGACAAGTGGCGCCCGGTGTTATGGGTGGTGTAGCCGGCGGGGTCATCGGCGGGGTCGTCTCAATCGACGGTTTAGCGAGTCCTGTGGCGATGAAGGCTCAAAGCAACGCCATTCTTGTCAAGGAAGGTTCGACGTCCGCATCGCATGCGCGCGCGTATTTTCCCGA
>Ga0187783_10004526_pt1 | contig 10296 bp, 8 predicted proteins | sample 1015_SJ02_MP02_2_FD_132471 | JGI IMG/M metagenome (GOLD analysis project Ga0187783, IMG submission 132471) | Tropical peat soil microbial communities from peatlands in Department of Meta, Colombia - 1015_SJ02_MP02_20_MG | ecosystem: Environmental > Terrestrial > Soil > Wetlands > Peat | place...
AGCGGTACTCGGCGCTCATCGAGCTGGCGGACGGACCGCAGCTGATCCCGCTCGGCCACGCGGTCGAGGAGCTCAGGATGGTCAAGGACGAGACCGAGATCGGGCTGCTCGCCAGGGCGTGCGCCATCACTTGCGAGGCGTTCGCCCAGGTGCTGGGCGAGATCATGGTCGGCCGGACCGAGCGGGAATTCGCCATCCTGCTGGAACGCGCCATGATTGACCTCGGCGCCGAGGGGCTGGCCTTCGACACCATCGTCGCCAGCGGCCCTAACGGCGCGATCCCGCACCACTCACCGGGCGAGCGCGCCTTCGCGGCCGGTGACTTGATCACGATCGACTGCGGTGCCCGGTTTGCCGGCTATCACGCGGACATGACCAGGACCGTGGCTCTCGGCGAGCTGGCCGGCTGGCAGCGCGAGACCTATGAACTGGTCTTCGCAGCCCAGCAGGCCGGGGTAGCTGCGGCCGTGCCAGGTGCCGAGGTCGCCGACGTGGACGCGGTGGCCAGGGAGCTGATCGCGGCGGCCGGCCACGGTGCGCATTTTGGCCACGGCCTCGGCCACGGCGTCGGCCTTGAGGTGCACGAAGCGCCGATGATGGGGCCAGGCCGGCCGGGTAGACTCGTGGACCGGGTTCCCGTCACCGTCGAGCCTGGGGTCTACCTGCCTGGCAAGGGCGGGGTCAGGATCGAGGACACGCTGGTGGTCCGCGGCGATGCGGTCAGCGCGGCCAGTCCGGCGGCGGGACCGGCCGAGATACTCACCACGACCACGAAGGAATTGCTAGTGCTCTGATGCGGGCACGGCAACCCCGGACGCATGCAGGAGACACAGCTGTGGCCACCACAAACGACCTGAAGAATGGCATGACGCTGAACATCGATGGTCAGCTCTGGAGCGTTGTGGACTTCCAGCACGTCAAGCCGGGCAAGGGCGGCGCTTTCGTGCGCACCAAGCTGAAGCACGTGCTGTCGGGCAAGGTCGTGGACAAGACCTTCAACGCCGGCGTGCGGGTCGAGGTAGCCAACGTCGACAAGCGCGAGATGCAGTACCTGTACCGCGAGGGCGACGACTTCGTGTTCATGGACACCCAGGACTACGACCAGCCGCACATCCCCGCGTCGGTTGTCGGAGACGCTGCTAACTACCTGCTGGAAGAGCAGATGGCAGTGATCGCCTTCAACAACGGCGCGCCGCTGTACGTGGAGTTGCCGGCCGCCGTGGAACTGACGGTCAGTCATACAGATCCCGGCCTGCAGGGCGACCGCTCGACCGGCGGCACTAAGCCGGCCACGCTTGAGACCGGCGCGCAGATACAGGTGCCGTTGTTCATCACCACCGGCGAGAAGGTGCGCGTCGACACCCGCTCCGGCGAGTACCTCGGCCGCGCCTGATCTCGCGGCCAGCCCACGACGCCGGCGGTAACGATGGCAGCGCGCAGCAAGGCCCGCAAACGGGCACTTGACATCCTGTTCGAGGCAGAGGTGCGCGGCCAGCCCGTGCTGGCGGTGCTCGCCGAGCGGACCGAAGCCGCGGATCCGCCGGTGGCCGCCTATGCTGCCGGCCTCGTCCAGGGCGTGCACGCGCACCAGGATCACATTGACCGCCTGCTGGCAGCGCACGCGCAGGGCTGGACGCTGGACCGGATGCCGACGGTAGACCGCAATATCCTCCGGATCGGTGCCTACGAGCTGCTGTGGAGCGACGACGTTCCCGATCCCGTGGCTATCAGCGAGGCGGTTACGCTGGCCGGCGAGCTGTCCACCGACGACTCGGCGGGCTTCGTGAATGGCCTGCTTGGCAGGCTGCTTGAGCTGAAGCCGACGCTGTCTCTCTGACGCGCAGTGTCAGTGCCCCGCGTTACAGTCGCTCAGGGAATGCGACCGCGGACTCGTGGCGGTGACTGATGGGCGGCGTGCCAGCCAGCGACACTGGCTGCCACATCCTGCACGTCGACATGGACGCGTTTTACGCCAGCGTCGAGATCCGTGATCGGCCGGAGCTGGCCGGGCGGCCGGTGATCGTTGGCGGGGCGTCCGGCCGCAGCGTGGTGCTGTCGGCTACCTACGAGGCACGGGCCTTCGGGGTGCGCTCGGCGATGCCCATGTCCCGGGCCCGGCGACTGTGCCCGCAGGCGACGGTGATTCCGCCGCGGCACGGTGTGTACGGCGCGGTGTCGAAGGAGGTCATGGCCATCTTTCAGTCGGTGACGCCACTAGTAGAGCCGCTCTCGCTGGATGAGGCGTTTCTCGACGTGTCCGGCGCGATCCGGCTGCTGGGCCCGCCGGCCCGAATCGGCCAGCTGATCAAGCAGCAAGTGGCGCGGCAGCAGCAGATCACCTGCTCGGTCGGCATCGCGGCAAACAAGTTCCTGGCCAAGCTCGCTTCCGTCCAGTGCAAGCCAGACGGCCTGCTGGTCATCCCGGCCGACGGCGCGCGGGAATTCCTGCACACGTTGCCCGTCTCGGCGCTATGGGGAGTCGGCGACAAGACGGCCCAGTCTCTAGCCAGGCTCGGCCTGCGGACCGTGGGTGACGTAGCCCGAACCCCGGTCAGCGCGCTGGCGGCCGAGATCGGCAAGGCGGCAGCTAGCCACCTGCACGCGCTGGCCTCCGGCCACGACGATCGAGGAGTCGAGTCGTCGGTACGGGAGAAGAGCGTCGGCGCCGAAGAGACCTTTGAGGTCGACGTGACCGACCCGACGGTGGTCAGGCGTGAACTGCTCCGGCTGTCCCGGCGCACCACCAGGGCGCTCCGAGCCTCCGGCTACGCTGCCAGGACGGTTGTCGTGAAGCTGCGCAAGGCCGACTTCTCGACCATCACCCGGTCGAAGACGCTGGCCGAGCCGACCAGCGAGACCCAGCGGATCTACGCAACCGCATGCACGCTCTACGAGTCGTCTGGCCTGAGCCGGCAGGCCAGATTGCGCCTTGTCGGGGTCCGGGCGACCGGCCTGGTACCAGCCACGACTGCCGCGACTCAGCTCGCGCTCGGCGAGCGCGGTGCCTCGTGGCGCGATGCGGAATCGGCGCTGGACCGGATCACCGGCCGGTTCGGGCCGGACGCTGTGCGGCCGGCCACGCTGGTGGACCGGGGGCATCCAGGCCATGGCGAGGCCGAGGCAGGTACCGTCCGTAGGGATTAGGGCCGGAATGTAAGCACTGTCCGTAGTCATCAGCTGCCAGATCAGCACCTGCTGCCGTGTACCCTTCCACAGTGCGCCCTACCGCTCGTATTCTGGGCGTAGAGCAAGGTCGTACTGCGTGTGGACCGCAGGCCGGCATCGTTGGGAGGCACAGTGCCGCTCTCTGAGCACGAGCAGCGTCAGCTCGAGCAGATTGAGCAGGCGCTCTATGCCGAGCATCCGCGACTCGCTAAGGTGATGCGGGCAAAAGATCCTAAAGTTCACTACCGCCGCAGAGTCGTCGAGGCCGCCATCGGCTTCGTCATGGGTGTCGGCATGGTCGTCGCGGGCCTGCTGTTGAAGGACCACTGGCTCGCGGGCGGCGGCTTCGTGGTCATGGTGGCCAGCAGCACGTGGGCCATCACGAGCTACCGCAAGATGGCCGGGATGATCACGGGCTCCGGTCACCGCCGCCGGGCTCGCGGTCGGGGTCGTCGCGCGGCGCGGCCAGCGCAGAGCGGCGGGCTGATGGAGCGCATCGAAGAGCGCTGGCGTCGTCGCCAGGAAGGCAACAGGTAAGCCTCGGCGGTCGGCCTGGGGAACTGCTCAGGTCAGCCGGAGCGGTGCGGCACGGTCCGCCTTAATCGGCGTTGCACGCTCGGCAATGGGGAGTCCAGCCAGCCGAGCCAGTCACCCATCCGTTGCGTCAGCCTGCGCGCCGCCGTCAGCGTCGAGGGCGGCATCAGCAATGCGCGCACGCGTTGCCCGCGCGGCACCGATGCAGCCAGAGACTTGCGGACCGTCGCTACATCGGCAGCCAGCCCCCGGCCCGGCTTGGCGGTACGGGCGTAGCGTGCTCGTTCCTCGGCAGCACCGATCCTGGTGATGGCTTGCATTGCGGGCTGGTTCAGGCTAGCTTCCGCAGCCACTCGCCTGGCCACGGCTCGCGGCGTCTCGCCCGGCTCCCCGGCAAGGCCATAATCGGCCAGGTCATCACTGAGCTCCAGCCATGCGGCATGGGCAAGACCGGCATCACCAGATGCCGCCAGCCAGCGACGGCGCCTGGTCACCTGGCGGGTCAGGGCCGGCCAGGCGAGCAGCAGGAACAACGCGACCGGAATACCGATGGCGAATCCGACTCCCGATCCCTGCGCCTGGCTAGCCTGGCCCGGACCGGGAAAATCCGGGCGCGTGATGCGGCTGAGGCCAGACCCCTTACGGTGCCCGGCAGTTGTAGGATGCGGGCCCGAATTGCCAGCCGCGGACTTTCCGGATGCCGACTTGCCGCTGGCGCGTGGCGGGCCAGTGGCATAAGACGGAGCGATCGCGGTTCCCTGGCCACCCTGTGCGGACCCCGGCGTCGGTTCGAACCGCAGCCAGCCGTAGCCGGTGAAATACAACTCTGGCCAGGCATGCGAATCGGCCGTTGTGACCTGCCAGGTCTTGTCGGGGCCCGGAGTGCCTGCGGTGTAGCCGACCGCGATCCGGGACGGGATGCCCACAAGCCTGGCTAGCACCGCGAAGGCCCAGGCGAACTGGGTGCATACCCCGCGCTTCTCGGACGTCAGGAAAGTCAGCAGCCAGTTGGTCTTGGGCAGCTTGGTCTTCAGGCTGTAGGTGAACTGACCAGATAGGAACCAGTTCTGCAGGGCTACCGCTTGCTGGAATGGCGTTGCGCCCACGGCATGCGCAGCCGCGATGTTGAGCAACCGCTGCTCGTCTGGCCCGGTATAGCTGCCGTACTTTGACGCAATCGCCGCTGGCGCCGGCTGATAGCTGATTTGCCTGGCGGTCGGGTCCGGCTCCTGGCTCACCACGATGTAGTTAAGGTTCGCCAGCTGGAGTTCCGGGTTGAAGACCATGAGCGAGTTCGAGCTCTCCAGCCAGCCGGACAAGCCGGTGGCCAGCGAAACCGGTGCGTACGGCACGGGCAGGACGGCCTCGCCGTGCTGATCTTTACTGAGGTGGACCGTTGTGGTGACCGTCGTCGTCGGTGTCGAGCTGGTGAAGCCTGGCGCCTTGAACGGAAGCTTCAGCCCCTCGAGGGCAAGGGTCTGGCTGCCTGGCACGATCAGCCAGTCGTTCACGCTTGGGCTGTAGTTGAGCACGTACTGCTGCAGGTACTGCTGCCGCGGGTCAGCTGAGGTGGTGGTGTAGGAGAGCACAGGCTGCTGCTTGAGGCTTAGGTTGTCCTGCACTTCAAGCAGCGCGTCGAACGTTGACGAGACGCCGGACTGGATGCCGTCGTCGGTCGTGCCGAAGACGTCGTGCGGGCGCACAGACGGCAGGACCAACGGGACGACAACGGCCAGGCACATGGCGGCAAGGCCGATCCGCCGGCCGGAAGCGGCCAGCTCCCTGGTATCCGGTCCGGACCCGGCCTCGTCGGCCGGCTGAACGTACCGGAACGTCACCAGCCTGCCCCACATCCGCACCCGCTGACGCCCGTCGGCGGCCAGCAGCGCCAAGAACCCGGTCAGGCCGGCCATAAAGGTCACGATCTGGGTGGCGCCGAATGCCTTGATGTTGCTGGCCACAGGCACGCTGAACAGCAGCAGCAGGGGCAACCCGGCGACGGCCGGGCGGCGCAGCCGGACGGCAATGATATCGACGACGATCGCGATCAGGCCGATGCCGCCGGCCGCGACCAGGCTCACCGATCGGTAATCGCCCACCGGCGGCGCATAGGCGAACCTGCTGAACGCATCCCGGCACAACCCCTCCAGCCTGGCCAGCGAGTGCTGAGTCGGGATCACGTACCACAAGGACGCGGCGCCAGCGAACACCAGGTTCAGGTAGATCAGCAGGCCGCCGAGATAACTCACCAGGGTCGCGAAGCCGCGAAGCAGCCGCGCACCGGTCGCGCTCGCGGCGGTCGCCACCACGATCGCCAGCCCGGCTGTCCGCTCCAGCCAGGTCTGCCCGAATAGCAGCGGCAGGACAACGATCAGGGCGAGGAACGTGGCCGTGAGCACCGACGGCAGCCAGGACATTCGCGTGACCAGGCCTACTCCGGCGACCACAATCACTGCTCCGACCCCCGCCGCTAGCCAGCCATTTCCGGCTAGCACCGCGTTCAGTGACAGCGAGGCCAGCAGCACAGCCACCCCTGCCGCGAAGGTCAGCCGGAGGTTCATGCTGATGCTCCGTGTTCTGAGTCACGGCTTGCTGCCGCTGCCGTCGTGACGAGCATCTCGGCCGTCCGCGGCAGTCGTTGCCAGGCCACGGCAAGCGGCGTGCTGGCGTCGACGGTTGTCACGTGCCAGCCGGCTCCTCGCAGGGCGGTTGCGGCAGCGGCCGTCTCTGCAGCGGCTGCACTGGACTGAGCAGGCCCGGTCGCTGCGACCCGAGCCACCAGGTCGGCGACCTCGTCATCTGCACGGCCGCGGCCGCCGTTTGCGGTGCTGCCGCGCGACGCGGCGTCATCCGCCGGGGTAAGGCTTGGTGCGCCGTAGATCACGGCACCGTTGGTTGTCGTGGTCCCGTCCGCAGTACTGTCAGCGGACGGCACTGCGGCGGGCCGGGTGCCTTGCCCGGCTCGGTGGCCGTCGGCCCAGCTTGATACCGCGAACAGCAGCGCGATGCCCTGGCTGCCCTCGCTCCGGCACGCCGCCAGTTGCTGAGCCTCGGCGACCGAAAGCTGGCCCATTACCGCGATGATCACTCCGGCGCCTGATGCCCGCAGCTCCTTCAGTGCGTCGGTCATGCTGCGGCGGTTCGACGGCCTGATCACGGCTAGCTCGTCGAGCAGCGCGTCCTCGAACACCGGTCCGCCTCTGACCACCTTGGATTCGGTAATGAACTGGCCGGTCAGACCTTCCTGCAAGATGTGCACGCCGACTGACGCCGCCGCGCTGACGGCCGCTTCAAATGACGACGCTGCTCCGCTGCCCATGTGAGCAGATGCCCGCGCGTCAAGCAGGATCGTCGCCCTGTTCCGCCAGCGCTGTTCCTCGCGGCGCACCATCAGCTCGCCGTAGCGTGCCGTCGACCGCCAGTGCACCCGCCGTCGCTCGTCGCCGTCCCGGTAGGCCCGCGGGATAACGTCGTCTTCGCCGGCCGCGGAGGCTAGCCTCGACCTGCCCTCGCCCTCGCCGGCCCAGGACCGGCTGATGACGGTCTTCGACAGGCGAACCACCCGAGGAGTGACGACGAACGTGGTTCGTCCGGTCAGCAAGCGCGTGACCTCAACCAAGCCGAAGGAATCGGCCATCCGCAGCTGCAACGGCCCGATCTCGAACTTGCCGCGCAGGTCTGACCGGAGCGGATAGGTAAGCTCCCTGACTCCGTTGCGCTCGATTTTGTCGAGCACGTACCTGGGGCGCGTGCCCAGCGCATACGGGACGCCGTCCTCGGCCAGCAGCAGACCGGTAGGTACACGGGAGATGTTGTGCAACCGCAACGTCACCCTCGCGGTGTGCCCGGCAGGTACCCGCGGCGGGCTTATGATCCGGCTCGAGCTGATCCGATAATGCGCGCGCCTGGCCGACGCGGCAGCCAGCACCGGGAGTGCTATCAGCGCAACGCCGACACACAGCAGCGTGCGCTCGCCGAGCAGAAAGCTAGCCACGGCCGAAGCCACACCGGCAGCAAGGAAAGAGGTCCCCCGAGTCGTCAGCGCGCCGAGCAGCGAGATCCGCATCAGAGTTTCCTTCCGGCTGCCCTTACCCCCGATTGTATTTCTGCTTATCTGCCAGGCAATGGCAGCCGCCGCACAATGGCCGACAGCACTTGATCAGGCAATTCGCGGCCGACGATCGCCTCGGCGCTGGGCAGCAGGCGGTGCGCGAGCACCGGCACCGTCAGCGCTTGCACGTCATCAGGGATCACGAAGTCGCGTTCGTCCAGGGCAGCATAGGCCCGGCTAGCCCGCAGCAGGTGCAACGCGGCTCGCGGTGAAGCGCCGAGCCGCAACTCAGCGGAGTTTCTGGTGGCGTTGACCAGGTCGATAATGTACTGCCGGATCGCAGTCGAGACATGAACCTGGCGTACAGCCGCCACCAGTGCCCGCACGTCGCTGGCGTGCGAGACTGGCTCCAGGTGGTCCAGCGGTGAACTCGAGCCATGGGTTTCGAGCATGGCGAACTCCGCGGCTCGGTCAGGGTAGCCGATCGAGATTCTGGTCATGAACCTGTCGCGCTGCGCCTCGGGCAGCGGATAGGTGCCCTCCATTTCGACTGGATTCTGAGTCGCGATCACCATGAATGGCGACTCAAGCGGGTAGGTGCTGCCATCGACAGTGACCTGCCGCTCCTCCATCGACTCCAGCAGGGCCGACTGGGTCTTGGGTGAGGCCCTGTTGATTTCGTCGCCAAGTACGACATTGGCGAATATCGGTCCCGGCTTGAACTCGAACTCGCGCAACTCCTGGTTGTAAGCACTGACTCCGGTGATGTCGCTAGGAAGCAGGTCAGGCGTGAACTGCACCCGCCGGACCGAACAGTCGATCGACCGCGCCAGCGCCTTCGCCATCTGGGTCTTACCCACGCCGGGCACGTCCTCGATCAGAATGTGGCCCTCGGCCAGCAGCACGGTGAGGGCCAGCCGGATCGCCCCTGCCTTGCCGGAGATAACCGTCTGCATAGCGGCACTTACCCGCTTTGCGACGCCTACTAGTTCATCCAGCGTTCGGTCAGCGTCCTGGCCGGTGTCCGTGACCACGTACCCTCCTGGCGGCTAGTCCCCAATTAGCTGCTCTGGATGCTCATTTAGCACTTCAGCACGAATTAATCACATCGGCACCGACGGGCGTGATGAGCCGTGCCTTCAGACAGTACGTCCTTGTATAGCTAACGAGCGATCCCGCTCCCGTAACACTGCGATGACTATATGAGGCCGGCTCAGCGTGCGAACTAGCGGACTGGCCCTGGAATGAGGCTGGCGGGTTCCGGCTGACCTCTCCATTTTGCTCCACCTTCATGGCCTGCAGAGTTCTCTGCTGAATGGACGGGTTATAGGCTCGTGACGATTGACGGTGGGGGAGAGTGGAGTACAGTGGTGCCCCGTGGGGCGAGACTCGCCCTTCTTGCCCGTGCAGTGGGGACTTGGGGAGGTGAGGCGGGTGTTCCTTGGCACCCATACGCCTCGCCTCGACGAGAAGGGCCGCCTGATCCTGCCTGCCAAGTACCGGGACGAGCTGTCGGCCGGCCTAGTCCTGACGAAGGGCCAAGAGCGGTGCCTCTACGTGTTCCCGGTCACCGAATTCGGCCGGATAACGGAGGCACTGCGAACTGCACCGGTGACCGCGAAGGCGGTCAGGGATTACAGCCGGGTCTTCTTTGCCAGCGCTTCCGACGAAGAACTGGACAAGCAGGGTCGCATCACCATCCCGCTGAGCCTGCGGGACTACGCGGGACTGCAGCGGGACTGCGTGGTGATCGGCGCGAATACCCGGCTAGAGATCTGGGACGCGACTGCGTGGACAAGCTACCTGGACCGACAGGAGGACGCGTTCTCCGACGCATCTGAGGAGGTTCTGCCAGGAGTGCTGTAGCGCGCTGGATGCCCGGCGAGGTCTCCACCCGTGCTGGAGGGCCGACGGCCCGGCTGACGTCACTTCCCCGGCGTCAGGCGATCACCGCGACCCGTCAGTGCAGTGGCGCGGATGGGGGCCTGGCCGGGCATCGCGGCAGCGGGACGAGGCAGAAAGCCGTCGGTTGACGGCGAGAAAGCTGCGAGCGAGGGGGCACGATGGCGTCGGCTGCGGCCGGACACATACCGGTCATGCGCGACCGGGTTCTCGCCCTGCTCGCGCCCGCGCTCGAGTCGCCTGGTGCCGTGGTGGTCGACGCGACTGTCGGCCGCGCCGGGCACGCCAGTGCACTGCTGGCCGCCCATCCAGGGCTGAACCTGATCGGCATCGACACCGACGCCACCGCGATCGAGGAGTCACGCCAGGCACTGACCAGATTCGCCGATCGGGTGACGCTGATCCAGGCGGTCTACGACGAGTTGCCGCAGATCCTGGCCGACATCGGCCGCCGGGATATTCAGGGCGTGCTGTTTGATCTCGGCGTCTCATCACCCCAGCTGGACAACCCGAGCCGGGGCTTTGCCTATGCGAAGGACGCCCCGCTTGATATGCGGATGAACCAGGCAAGCGAGCTGACGGCTGCCGATGTGCTCAATACCTATCCGGCCGAGCAGCTCGCCAGGGTGCTACGCGACTACGGG
>Ga0187783_10004527_pt1 | contig 10295 bp, 6 predicted proteins | sample 1015_SJ02_MP02_2_FD_132471 | JGI IMG/M metagenome (GOLD analysis project Ga0187783, IMG submission 132471) | Tropical peat soil microbial communities from peatlands in Department of Meta, Colombia - 1015_SJ02_MP02_20_MG | ecosystem: Environmental > Terrestrial > Soil > Wetlands > Peat | place...
CGGCAACGATTCAGGGCCAAGCCATCTCGCCGCCGCTGCGAGCGTTCCTGCCGTGATCATTTTTGGGTCCACGAACTCAGTTCATTGGCGGCCCTGGCAAGCCGAGCACCGCGTGGTTCAAAACGAGTTTGCTTGCAATCCTTGCAGAGGCGACCGATGCTACGCGTTTGATGAACCGCGGTGCATTTTGTCCGTGGCGCCCGATCAGGTGCGCCAGGCGTGCGACGCACTGCGCGCAGAGCGTCCCGCCGCAGCTGGGGCAGAGCTGGACACGCCGGCCAAGACTCCAAGGATTGGGACTCATTGAGAATGCCGAACCGGAATGGTGTTGAAACAGATGTCAGGCGCCTGACAAACCTAGTCGGCAAGTTTCGCGGACGGAGAATCGCGGTCGTGGGCGACTGGATGCTCGACCGCTACATCTGGGGCACCGCGACGAGGCTTTCGCCCGAGGCCGCAGTGCCGATCGTCGATTTCACGAAGCAAACAGAGTGCCTCGGAGGCGCCGGCAACGTTGCCGCGAACCTGGCCGCGCTTGGCGCGCGCGTGGCTTCATTCGGAATCATTGGGGACGACGAAGCCGGCCGCGCGCTGCTCTCGTTGATGCGTAATCTGAAACTTTCGACTTCTGGAATCGTTTCGGACCGCGCGCGTCCAACGACGTTGAAGACGAGAATTATTGCCCGCCAACAACAGATCGTGCGCGTGGACCGGGAATCCAGAATGCCGGCGGCGGCGATTGTCGAAAAGAAAATTTTGCGCGGGATTTCGGGGGTGCTCCCGGCAACAGATGCTGTAATTATTTCGGACTACGACAAAGGCACGGTTACGGAAGGACTGATTGAGCCGGTCTTGGAAATTTGCGCTGGCAAGAAGGTGCCGGTTTTTGTGAAGCCGAAGTGGTCGCGGCTGCCAACGTATCATGGCGCGAAGACGGTTATTTGCAACTCAAAGGAAGCCGGGTTTCTCGTCACTCGGACGCTTTCAGACGATCAATCGGTTGAAGAGAGCGCGAAAGCGCTTCTCGACCAATTTGACTGCTCGAACGTGGTGATTACCCGCGGCGGAGAAGGCTTGACCGTGTACGAGAAAAATTCGTCGCGCGCGTTTCATGTTGCGGCGACAAGCCGCGAGCGGCCTGTTGGCCAGCATGGCGAACGCGGATCCGGGCCGGGCAGCGAGGTTTATGACGTCACGGGAGCGGGCGATACCGTTCTCGCGACGCTCGCGCTCGCCATGGCCGCGGGCGCAAACGTCAGCGAGGGTGCCGTGCTCGGGAACGCCGCCGCGGGTGTCGTCGTCACCAAACTTGGGACCGCAACTCTCTCCGTTGCCGAACTGATCGCTGCCGTTCGCGGGCTCGCGGGTTCGGGAACTGGCCGCACGAAGTGAATTCCGGGCGCACGGAGCCATTCTCGCGCTTCGCTTCCCAATGGATCTCTCCCGCGCGATACGCCATTGCGTGGCTCGTACCTGCATTACTGTGCGTCGGAACGAAATTAATCACGCTCGGGAACGGCCGTGGATTTCGAGTTGTGGCGCGTTATTTGGGACGATCCGAGGGCCCGGGCTTTCCGGGGCTCACCGTCTGGGAGCGCCTGACTTTTTTCCGCAGCGAAATCGTAATTCTTTTTATCGCGGTTCCTGTTGTCCTCGCCATCGCGCTCACGAAAATGACACGACGCTGGCGGCTCGCTCTGACGGCGATTTTGTGCGTCTCGGTTTCACTGATCATTTTTGTCCAGGCGCGATCGCTTGAGGAGGTCGGCGATTTCGTGTCGTACACGATGTTCCGGGTCGCCTTGACGTGGGGAATTCACGATCCGGGGGCGAACAAATCATATCTCTACACACGGGAGTTCTACGTCTTGCTGTGCGGGTTCGCGGCGCTGGCGGCGATTTTGATTTGGGCCGGCCGTAATGACGGCGTTGGGATTACCGACCGTGGTGCAAGACGCTGGCGCGATGCCGTCGTACTTTATTTTGCTGGCGCGCTTATCGTGGCGGGATTTGCGTTGCGGCCGCTAATTCCCGAGACTCCCTATCACGACAACATACTTGCGCGCTCTATCGTGGCGCTTTGGGCGCCCGGCGGCCTCGATACTCGTGAATTCGAGAATCTGTCGCTTGATGAGCTTGCAGTTCGCTACCGCGAAATGGTTAATGCGCCCGCCTCTCCGCCCGAATCCAATTACTTTGGCTCCATGCGAGGCGCAAACTTAATCCTGTTCGTACTGGAAACCGAGCCCGAACGGTTTTTGCCTTCCGACGATTCGCTTGGCGATTTGCCAACTCTTCGCCGGCTCGAGCCGAAGTCATTCGTCGCCACCCAGCATTTCACGACCTATCCGTACACGAATCAGGCCCTGTTTTCCGTCTTCGCGTCATGCTATCCGCCCGACGGGACGCACACGTTCAACGAGGAGCATCCAGATGCGGTTGCGCCGGGCCTGACGACTGTGCTGCATGCAAACGGATACGCGACAGCGCTGTATCAGCCTTCGCCACAACACGGCGATGCCGCCGTCGAGACGTTCCGCGGATTCGGTTTCGACCGGGAAATCGCGCCTGACGCGGCGGAGATTCAGGCGAACTGGCCAGCGGGATTGTCCCCGGATTGGAAAGCGGAGCGGATTGCGCGCGATCTCGCCATCCTCGGAGTCGGCAGGCGTGACATCGAGCACTGGCTGTCAACCGGTCAGAAATTCTTCGCGACTTTCGCTTTTCAGATCAGCCATCTGCCGTATCCCGATGAGTATCCCGACGTGGGCCCCATCGGCGTGGCAGCGCGCAACCGGCGCATTCTGGTCAAGGAAGATGACTGGATCGGCGAAATTGTCGAGTTGCTCGATAGCCATCGTCAGCTCGACAACACGGTCATCGCCGTCTTTGGCGATCATGGCATCCGGACGCAACATGAAGATCCCAATTTTGTGGGTGGCACTTTGGATGATTACTCGTTCCATGTCCCGCTGCGGATTTACGCGCCGAAATCGCTGGCGGCGACGGTCAGAATCAATTGGCTGACGTCGCACGTTGACGTCACTCCGACGCTGCTCGATCTTCTCGGACTCGATCGGCGGCGCGAACTGGAACAGGGCGCGCCCATCTGGGATCCAGCGCTTGCGGACCGCACGACCTTCTTTCTCGCGCGCCAGACTTTCGGCACTGACGGATACTACGCAAGCCCGCAATATTGCCTGTGGAACCAGCTGTCTGGCACGGTTTCAGTAAGCACGCGCATGCACTTCGAAACCCGCGATATTCTCGCCGCCGGCGCGCCTGCGGCGATGGACGCCGTTTCGCGAGTCAAGCGGCTGCTATCTTTTGAGCAGGTTTGGTTGGATCGGCTGAGCCAGATTCGAGACGCCGGCGGGCACAAGAATCGTCAAGGCGGATAACTCATCGACTGGTCTTTGAATTCAACCCAGAGGCGCGCCTCTTTCGTTTTGCTCTGCTTGATTTCGTCGTTCGCGGCTGGGAACGGCTGGTAGGGGCTAACTTCAAATACGATGATCACGCCGGAGCTCCCGCCCTTCGGCCGCTCCGCATCCTCGAAGTGATAACTCTTCACCGGGCCGTAATATCCTTCCGTTCCCCAATCATCCATGAAATCCTTGAACGAGTACGATGGCTGAGGTTTCCAGATCTTGTATGCCTCCTGCATGTTCCCCGCAACGACTGTATCGAGAAAATTCCGCACCGTCAGCTTTTCCTGGTGGAAGCGCATCAAGTACCAGATGGCCAGGATGACCAGCAGGATGAAGACAAGCGTCGTAATCAAATAACGGCGAAGCCTTGACTGCGGATGTTCATCGGTTGAGTCAAGAAGTCCCAAATAGTCCTCCAACCGGATGCGTCACACGAAAAAACGACACGCTCGCTCTTCATGAATATAGCGAATCCTCGCAAAGCTTGCACGCTCATACAGCCTTCATTGATGCCCGACATCGGGGCATCGTGGTGCGCGTTTGAATTTCGCGGTAGAATCGGAGTTGCGAACGCCAATCTTTGGCGGCTTGCATTCTCCCGGCGCGCCCGTAGCTCAGATGGATAGAGCGTGTGCCTCCGGAGCACAAGGTCGTGGGTTCAACTCCCTCCGGGCGCGCCATTTTTTGCGAAATTATTTTCGCCGGGCCGCATGATCGTCCCCCGCATCGACTTCGCGCGCACCGCGGCGCAGCGCATCAAGTTCGGCGGCATTCACGCTCGAGCAAAAAAAACGCAACGTAATTGCCTGAGTGAAGCGGCTGGCGTAAAATGCACGGGCTGTGCCGGACGCACCTTCCATCATCGGACGCGCGATCTCCCATTACGAAGTGCTTGAGAAATTAGGCGGCGGAGGCATGGGTGTCGTTTATAAGGCGAAAGACACGCGCCTCGGCCGGAATGTCGCGCTGAAGTTTCTGCCCGACGATGTCTCGCACGACCCTCAAGCCATTGAGCGGTTCCGACGCGAAGCGCGCGCCGCTTCCGCGCTCAACCATCCCAACATTTGCACGATTTACGTCATTGGAGAATTCGAAGGACGGCCGTTCATCGCGATGGAGCTGCTCGAAGGACAGACCCTCAAGCACCGGATCGCGACAAAGCCTTTCGACGTCGCCGAACTCCTGGAGATTGGAATTCAGATCGCGAATGGGCTCGACGGCGCGCACACGAAGGGAATCGTCCATCGTGACATCAAGCCCGCCAATGTGTTTCTTGTCGAGCGCGCCCAGGCAAAGATTTTGGATTTTGGATTGGCGAAGCTGACTCCTCGCCTCGGGTATTCCACCGAGTCTGCGACGGCGACGTCCATGCGTTCGGCCGCGCCACTTCTGAGTGAAGAGCAGCTGACGAGCCCCGGCAGCTCGATGGGCACCGTCGCGTACATGTCTCCCGAGCAGGCGCGGGGCGAAGAACTGGATGCGCGCTCGGATTTATTTTCGCTCGGAGTTGTACTGTACGAGATGGCGACCGGTACGCTGCCGTTTTCTGGAGCAACTTCGGCCGTAATTTTCGACGGACTCCTGCATTCGACGCCCACGTCGGCCAAGGAACTGAATCCGCGGCTTCCGATCGCAATGGACAACATCCTGGGCAAAGCGCTTGAGAAAGATCCGGACTTGCGATGCCAGACGGCCGCGGAACTTCGCGCCGACCTCAAGCGGCTCAAGCGCGATATCGAAACCAGCCGGCGTCCAGGCGCCGAGAAGAGCGGCACGGAGAAGAGCGCGCCGGGTTCGGGCGCGCACCCTTCGACATCTCAGCAAAAGTCCGTCGCCGTGCTTTATTTCGAAAATCAAAGTGGCGCGAAGGAAGACGAATATTTCCGTGACGGCATCACGGAAGACATCGTCACCGAGCTATCGAAGATCCGGCAGCTCGAAATTTTTCCCCGTTCCGAGATTCTTGCGTTTCGCGATAAGCCCGTCACCGCGCAGCAGGTGGGCCAGCAGCTCGGCGCCGCCTACGTTCTCGAAGGTTCGATTCGCCGCGCCGGCAATCGCGTCCGAATTACGGCCCAGCTAGTGGAAGCGTCCACGCGGCATTCGGTGTGGGCCGAGCGCTACGACCGCCAGCTCGAAGACGTCTTTGCCATCCAGGAAGAAATCGCGCGGAGCATCGCGCAGGCTCTTCGCATCACGCTCACGCCGCAAGAAGAAAAAACGATGGCGAGCAAGCCGACGGAGAACCCGCAGGCGTACGATTTTTATTTGCGTGGCCGGGGTTATACGCGCCGCGAAAACCTGGATTACGCCCTGCAAATGTTCGAGCAGGCCATCCAGCTCGATCCGAATTTCGCCCTGGCGCATGCCGGGATTGCGACGCTGTGCGGGCTTAACTACGAAATCCGCGACCAGAGTCCGAAATGGATCGAGAAGGGACTATCGGCCTGCGATCGGGCGACTGCCTTGGCGCCCGACCTCCCCGAAGTGCTCGTGGCGCGCGCTCGCATCGCCTACGCGCAGCGGAAATACGATGAAGCCGCGCTTCTCGCTCAGCGTGCCATTGAGCGGAAGGTGGACTGCGAAGGTTCGTGGAACATACTGGGTCGCGCGTTTTTCGCGAGCGGCCGCTTTGAAGAGGCGTCGGCGATTGTCGACAAGGCAATCGAAGCCGGCGGCGACGACTACAACACGTACGTTCCGTACGAACAGGCGCTGTTGAAACTAGGGAGAATCAAGGAATCGGAGACTGTCCGCGTTCGCGAGATCGGGGTGCTTCGGCAACAGCTCGAGCTCGTTCCGGAAGACGTCCGGGCTCGCATTTTGCTCGCTTCAAATCTCGCTTACTTCAAGCAGGACGAGGACGAAACGATCCGCCACTTGCAGACCGCTGTCGCGCTTCGGCCGGGAGACCCCAGCGTTCTCTACAACGCCGCCTGCACGTACGGCTTGTTGGGGAAAAAAACGGAAGCGCTCGAGACGCTCAAGAAAGTTTTCGCCTGCGGGTACAGCAATCGGAATTGGGCCGCCAACGATCCCGACCTCGCTTGTCTGCACGGAAATCCCGAATTCGAAAAGCTGGTCAGCCACGACGACGATCCGGCCTGATCGAGCTCCGGCGGCGGATTACTCGCCACGCCCATGAACGAATTCTTGCGTCGGGGCGGACATTTCACTACGCCCCTCAGCGTCTGAGACTTTGCTAACGCCATTTTTACGAGGCTCATATGAAATTTAAGGCCGTGGGTCTTTGCACGCTCATCCTCTTCTGCGTCTTGACGGTTGCAGCGCAGACGCAGCCCGAATCGAAAGACTCGCAAGCACCCGTGTTGCCCTACTGCCCAAGTCTCGATTTGACCTCGATGGATAAATCGGTGAATCCGTGTGAGGACTTTTACCATTACGCCTGCGGAAACTGGCAACGGAAGAACCCGATCCCGCCGGACGAGCCGTCATGGTCCGTTTACGCCAAGCTGTTTCAGGACAACCTCAATTTCCTTCATGGCATTTTGGAGCAAGCGGCTTCGACCTCTGCTCCTCGAGACAAAGTGACGCAGGAGACTGGCGATTTCTACGCGGCGTGCATGAACGAGTCCGTGGTCGAGGAGCGCGGCCTCTCCGCAATTCAGCCTCAACTTGACCAGATCGCCGCCCTCAAATCCGTTGCGGAATTGGCGCCGCTGGTCGCGCGACTCAAGCTCGACTACGGCCGGTCCATCGTTTTCGCAGCCAGCTCCGGGCAGGATCCCGATAACTCCGAAAGCGTGATCGCGGATCTTGATCAGGGTGGGCTGGGCCTGCCGGACCGCGACTACTACACGAAGACAGACAGCAAGTCGAAAGAAACACGCGCGCGGTATCGCGCACACGTCCAAAAAGTTTTCGAGCTGATGGGAGATTCGGTTGAGATCGCATCGCAGAGTGCTGACTCAGTGATGCACGTTGAAACCGAGATGGCAAGAGCTTCGCAAACTCGCGTCGAGCGCCGCAATCCTTACAACCTCAAACATAAGATGAATCTTGCCGGACTAGAAAAGTCGTATCCAGCGTTTGATTGGAAATCGTTTTACAGTGAATTGCAATATCCCCCGTTTGAGACAGTGAACGTGGAGTCGCCCGATTTCTTCAAGGAATTGAATCTCCTGATCAGCTCCTTGCCCATTGAAACCTGGAAAACGTATTTGCGCTTCCACGTGGTGAATTCCGCTTCTCCATATCTTTCATCGGCGTTTGTGGATGAGAACTTCGACTTCTATGGCAAGTACCTGCGCGGCGCAAAAGAGTTGCAACCTCGCTGGAAGCGGTGCGTCACTTATACCGATCACCATCTCGACGACGCGCTCGGCCAGCTCTACGTGGCGAAGGTATTCTCGCCCGAGCTGAAACAAAGCACGGTCGACATGGTGCAGCGCATCGAAGCCGCCATGGAGCAGCGTATTAAGGACCTCGATTGGATGAGCCCGGAAACCAAACAGCAAGCGCTTGCGAAACTGCGCGGAATTCGCAACAAGATCGGCTATCCCGACAAGTGGCGTGATTACAGTTCAATCAAAATCGATCGCGATGACTTCGCCGGGAACGTCCGGCGCACTGTGGAGTTCGAAACTCGCCGCGATATCAACAAAATCGGAAAGCCCGTGGACCACAACGAGTGGTTTATCCCCGCTCCGACCGTCGACGCCTATTACTCGCCGGAGATGAACGACATCAATTTCCCGGCGGGCGTCCTTCAGCCGCCCCTATACGATCCCAAGATGGACGCGGCGCCAAATTATGGCGATACCGGCGGCACAATCGGCCATGAGCTCACGCACGGCTTCGACGACGAGGGCAGTCAATACGATGCCACCGGCAATCTAAGGAATTGGTGGACGAAAGAGGACCGCGAGAAATTCGACGCCCGTACCAAGTGCGTTGCCGACCAATACGCCCAATATGTCGTCGTTGACGATGTCCACATCAACAGCCGGTTGACTCTTGGCGAGGACGTGGCCGATCTGGGCGGCGAGATTCTTGCCTACGTCGCTTGGAAAGTTGCAACGAATGACAAGAATCTCCAACCGATTGACGGCCTAACACCCGACCAGCGCTTCTTCATCGGCTTCGCGCAATGGGATTGCGCGAACGAGCGCCCGGAAGATCTCCGCGTCCGCGCGATCAGCGATCCACACTCGCCCGCGCAGTACCGCATCAACGGCGTCGTCGTGAATATGCCGGAATTTTCGAATGCTTTCTCATGCAAAGAAGGTCAACCGATGGTGAAACCGCCGGATAAAATCTGCAAGGTTTGGTAGTCTCACACACCGAATATGCCCCCGATTCGTCGAGCTTTCTTGACGGGCGGACTCATCCTTCTGCTCGCTTCCGCCGGTTGGACAGTTCAAACCAAATCCGGAAGCGGCGAGGCTGGCTTCGCGACCGCAGTCCAGAAGATTCAGCACATCATCGTCATCTACCAGGAAAATTGGAGCTTTGACGGCCTCTACGGCAAGTTCCCGGGCGGCTACGGACTGTCATCGCCTGCCGCAAGAATTACTCAAGTTGACAAAGACGGGAATCCGCTAATCGAATTGCCGCAGCCGTTGGACACTGAAACATCCCCTTCTACTCCAGACAAACGATTCCCTCCGGCAAACGGCAGCCCCGAGCTACCCCCGCTGCCATTCGATATGACGAAGTATGTTGGCGCGGATCAGACGGCAGGCGATCTCGTTCACAAGTTCTATCACGAGCAGTTGCAAATTGACGCCGGCAAGATGGATAAGTTCGTGACGTGGAGCGACAACGGCGGCTTGGTTCTGAGCTATCTCGACGCAACCAACCTTCCGGAAGGGAAGTTGGCCCAAGAATTTGTCTTGTGCGACGACTCGTTTCACTCCGCGTTCGGCGGTTCGTTCCTCAATCATCAATTTCTCATTGCCGCGGCGCCGCCGGTTTGGAAAAACGCTCCGGCAACAGCGATTTCGAGTCCGGATCCCAGGAATTTGCGCGACGCCATCGTTACGCCCGACGGATTTGCCGTGAACACCGTCTTTTCCGTCAATTCCCCTCACCCCTCCGATAGCGATCCGGCCATGCTCCTACCGGAGCAAACCAACCCGACAATTGGCGATCGCCTGAGCGAAAAGACGATTTCCTGGAAGTGGTATTCAGGCGGTTGGAACACGGCGATCGCCGGATTTCCTGACCCGCTGTTTCAATTCCATCACCAGCCGTTCGCTTATTACGAAAACTTCAAAGACGGGACCCCTGCGCGGAATGAGCATCTTCAAGATGAATCCGCATTTCTCACCGACTTGATTCTCGGCAACTTGCCCGCTGTCAGTTTCATCAAGCCACTCGGCGAAGACAACGAGCATCCGGGCTACGCGACGGTCCTGCGGGGACAGCAGCACGTGCAGCAAATCGTGGATGCCGTTCGCCAGAGTGACTACTGGAAGGACAGCGTCATTATCGTTACGTACGACGAAAATGGCGGGCGTTGGGACCACGTCGCGCCGCCGGTGATCGATCGTTGGGGGCCGGGAACTCGCGTCCCGACCATCGTAATCTCGCCGTTCGCAAAGAGGCATTTCGTGGATCATACGACGTACGAAACCGTATCGATCTTGAAGTTGATCGAAACGCGATACGGCCTTGCGCCTCTGAGCGACCGCGACGCGAAGGCAAACCCATTTTCGAATGCTTTCGATTTTGCAAACGGAGAGACAAACGCCGGCGCGAACCACTAGCGCGCGGAGATCAAACAAGGGATATGTATTAGCTGATATTTCCCCGAGAAGAGGCCCAAGTGCGAGCCAGCTCTCGCGTCATTTGCCAAGCGGCCAGTGCGGACACAATGACAAGCACTGAGCCTAATCCATA
>Ga0187783_10004528_pt1 | contig 10295 bp, 5 predicted proteins | sample 1015_SJ02_MP02_2_FD_132471 | JGI IMG/M metagenome (GOLD analysis project Ga0187783, IMG submission 132471) | Tropical peat soil microbial communities from peatlands in Department of Meta, Colombia - 1015_SJ02_MP02_20_MG | ecosystem: Environmental > Terrestrial > Soil > Wetlands > Peat | place...
GCCGTTCAGTTCACTGTGGATCGTGGTCGTTTCGACTTGGTGGGCTTTGCAAGCAGGGCCGCGGCTGGACTTCGGAATTCATCCACTCCGACCCCACGCGCCAGTAACCCCGCTGATGATCGAGCAAGTCATCGGCGTGGTTGTCTGTCCAAGTTGTGGGGGGCAATGGGCGCGGCTGACGTGCCAAGAACGGTGAGTCTGGTGGCTCCCGCGGGCGGGTGAGTCACTGCACAGGCGTCACAGACGCGAAGATCCGCCGAAGCCCACGTGGGCCCGGCGGATCTTCGCGCTAAATGGTCTCGACTAGATCACTTCAACCATGTTGCCAGGTAATGCTGAATTGGCTGCCGTCGTTAGAAAGACCGGAAACCGATGCCGCGGCATTGCCGTCGTTGAATGCGCTCGCATCTAAGGTCACAGCCGTATTGGGGTGGTATGAAATCGGAGCCCCATAGACTGCGGCATCGCTCCCACCGGCGTCACAGTTAGTGAAAGTCATAGTTCCGAACGGTGCCAAGGGAAATGAGGGGAGCCCGAGTATCGACGTGTCGGTATCTTCAGTGATCCATTCTGCAGTGGCATTTTGGGTGCCCGGTTGGCACTGGTTTGTGGAGTAGTTCCAACCCTGGGTTTGGTCCTGTAGCTTGAGCAGGTAGCAGGAGTTACCTCCGGACGTCCCGGAGTACTGGACCGAGGCGTTCATCACATCTCCCGCATTGACGGATTCCGGAATCCCTTGCTGGCTATTTTCCGGATACATCTCCCACCAGGCCCCATAGGAACTCCCATTCCCAAGAAGGTGGGGAACACAGGTCGAATTCGTTCCGATTTGCTCCACGGTGTTGTTACCGTCCCCGTCGATTCCAACCCAACTTGACGAGAACTCCGTCGAGAAAATCGTGTTGCAACTAGACGCTGGAACTGTCCAACTCCCTGAGACATAGGTATATGTCTCACCTGTATCAACGTAGCCCGCCCAGTTGGGCGACTGCCTTGACTGAGTTGAAGAAGTCGGGTAGCCGACGGTGGCGGTGTAAGTGCCACCAACGAGTTGCACCGTCAAGCTGTCGCCTTGATTCAGAACCCAGTCAAGCCCGCAACACGTGGTGCCGTAGGAACCGGAGAGGCTGAACACGACCTGCGTGTTCGACCAAGCAACGTTAGCCAGAGATACGCAGGACCCTGGTTCACCACTCGTCCAACTTTCAGTGTTGTCTTCGATCCAGAGGTCGTCGTTACTGATTTCAGTCCCCGATGCGTCACAACCGGGAGCCGCGGTAGGCGGAACAATGCCAAATCCCGACCCATTGACCGTAATCGTGGGACCTGACGCAGGTGGTGCACTCGGGGCGGGAGGGGAGCCACTCCATCCGCTGAAAATGACCGAGCTGATCGTCGGTGGCGGATACTCGACGGTGAGGGTGTCGCTGGCACCGAGGAGGTACATCGTCACGTTGTCGCCCGGATTCAGAACCCAATCCACCCCGCAACATGTGGTTCCGTACATGCCCGAGAGGTTGAAAGTGACCTGTGTGTTGCTCCACGACACGTTGGCCAGCGATGCACAGGTGCCTGCTTCACCAGCCTTCCAACTCGCAGTGTTGTCTACTATGTAGAGGTCATCATTGGCATAATCAGTCCCCGATGTGTCACACCCGGGGGAGGCTGTGGATGGAGCAATACCAAACCCCGACCCGTTAACCGTGACTGTGGGATCGGCACTGGTTCCGTTGAAGCTGACTCCGCTGATGGTCGGCGGCTGGTACTCGACGGTGCCGGTGTAGGTGACATCGCCTACGTACATGATGTACGTGTCGCCCTGGTTCAAAACCCAGCCACTGCTGGTATAGAAGCCCCCAAGTGTAAACACCACCTTGGTGGGTGTGTAGGAGACGGTTCGAATGGTGACGCAGTCGGTCTGGTCGCCCGCATACCACCCGCCAGGGACATCGGTGAGGCTGAGCTTCTGATTCTTATAGTCCTCACCCGACGTCGGAGTGCCCAGGTAGCACGAAGGCTTGGCGACTGCCGGCGGGTGGTGGCCAAACCCGGACCCGCTGACGGTGATCGTGGGAGCCGCGCTCGTTCCGGTGAAGCTAACCGAAGTGATGGTCGGCGGTCCCGCCCATGCTGGGGTTGCGAAGCCCACCAAGCCTCCTGCCATCGCCACCAATGCGAAGATGGAGATGACAGCCGGGATACATGCGAGGGACCCACGGTGTTGTCGCGTGTGGCGTCCCAGGCCTCCTGGCGGGGCAGCCTTGGGTCCAAAATCGGGCGTTGAATCCGAGCCGAACTTCGCCAGGACCTGGCTCAGCTTGTTCTGTGTCGCAAACGGAATGCGCTTCATCTTGATCACCTCGTTTCAAGGACACTCGGTGGTCCGTCCACCAGTGCTCACGATGGAGCGCCGCCCTGGAGGGCCCCTGCAATGGGGCTGTATCAACGCTGCAAAATGTCCCGAAGCCCCTCGGCGGGCTCATCCACTAGTACCGCCTGGTCGGCGTGAGGTGGATGACATTTTGGGCAGCCGCAGGCCACATGTCCCGGGCGCGACGGTGCGGCCCCTTTGAGGGACCGCACCGTGCTGTGCCGGGGTGCCGCGATTAGTGGTAGCTCACGACGCCACTCGTTGAAGCTCCGGCGACTCCGACGGCATAGCTGGCACCGGGGTCGAGCACCCAGGTGTTGTAGTAGTCGTAGTAGCTCCCGAACTGAAGGACCACCCGAGTATTGGTGTAAGAGACGACATTCACAGTGACCCAATTGCCCGGCTGACCCGCGTACCAGCCAGAGGACGTGTCGAGGACATACAACTCATCGAGGTTGTAGTCGGTACCCGACCCGCCTCCAGGAGCACCCGAGGCGCTGGCTGCAGGACCGCTGCCGAATCCTCTACCCTCGATCGTGACGGTCGGGTCACTGCTCGAGCCACTGAATGACACCGACCTGATCTTGGAATATTCAACGGTAGCGCTCGCCGTGGCGCTGGCCACGTTGACGGTGAATGCGTCACCCGCATTCAAGGTCCACCCATGCGTCTTGTAGTAGCTCCCAAACTTCAGCACCACTTGAGTGGGAGAGTAGGTCACGTCCAGTCCGACGCAGTCCGGCGACGGAATGGTCAGACCGGCGTGCCAGCCACCGGTGACGTCGATCAGACTCAGATCATTGGACGCGTAGTCACTTCCAGATCCTGGGAGCAGTGGAAGCCATCCGCAATTGGCAGGCTCGGCGGTGCCGGCTGGAGCGTTGCCGAATCCCGTTCCCGTGATGGTGACGGTCGGATGCGATGCGCTTCCCGAGAAGCTAACCCCGGAGATTGCCGGTTCCGGCGTGGTCTGCCGTACCTCCACGGAGCCGATATCGCATGCTGGACCCTGAGGGCGGCTCACGCCCCTTTGATCGGTGCCCGGACACAAGGAGAATGTGTCAGCGCTGGTTGGGTCGGGAATCTTGTTGATGGCGGGGCTCCCCACCTGTGGCTCCATGGTCTGGGTCATCCCACCATTGTTGGTAAGCGTTCCAAGTTCCGGATTCGTCCCAGGAAGGCTGGTGGAGCTCGACAACCCGCAGCTGCCATCAGCGGCCAAGTTGTAGCCGTCATCGCTCCAGGTCGAATCGCTTACGATGTCGCAGTTGCCGGAGCCCGGGGTTTGCGAGTTCGTTCCAACGATGCTCCCGGCAAGATCAGTCGTCGCGTCGGAGCTCGTGGCGACTCCGCCGCCGTAGACAGCGGTGTTGCCGGCGATCGTGTCGGCGTTGAGCTCCACCGTTCCCTCATCGTTGTAGATACCCCCGCCCGCATTCGCAGACCCGAGCTCGACGTAGGCAGCGGTGTTACCGGCAACGGTGTCGTCGTTCAAGGTCGTCCAGCCGGAATTGAAGAGCCCACCGCCGGTCCCACCGCCAACATTCCCTGAGATGGTGTCGTTCGTCAGCGCGGTGGAGCTGCCACTGGCCGTAAAAATGCCTCCGCCCGGAAGCCCACACGCTGTGTTGTTTGAGACCGTGTCGTCGGAAAGGGTGGCCGTGCCGGAGTTGTAGACCCCTGCACCCTCCACATTGCCAACTCGACAATCGGTGTTGTTCGTAATGGTGTCGTCGACGAGGTCGGCGGAAGCGTTCTCCGAGATGAAGACACCGTCTCCCGAGGCTTCATCGCCGAAGACGGTGCCCTCCCCATCAGAGATGGTGAGGTTCTCCAGTGTGACGCTGGCGCCACCGTAGACAGCGAACACGCTTCCGACCTGAGCGGTGGTCGACTCGCCGTCAACGGTCGCGCCGCCGGTCGGTCCCGTAATGGTGAGTCCGGTCAGGGTCGCAGGAATTGAGACGATGTCCTGGTACGTTCCTGCCGCGACGTCGATAGTGTCGCCCGATGCGGCCTGGGAAACCGCGTAAGAGATGGTGGCACAGGGGTTGTTCTGGCAGTTGCCCGCATTGGAGCCAGTCGTGCTGACATTCAGTGTCGTGCTTGCGTACGCTGGTGTGCCGACCAACGGAATGGTCAGCATCCCGGCTAGGAGAGCGAGGCCTCCAATCACCGACTGTGCCTTATGACTGAATGGCATCCTGCTGCGTTCGCCTCGGCACGACCGTCCAACCGGCGAGGCGGTGTGGTCGGTGAGGCCATCTTTTGTGGCAACGGCGCGCTCTGGCTCGAACTGTCGCCGACTGCCCTGTCGTGGGGATGGATTGCGCTTCATCGTGATTTCTCCCTTCGGGGCACTGCGGGGTGGTCTGTCCACCACGTCTCACGATGAAGGGACGCTCTCCAGCGCGGCTCCAACGCGGCTGCACTCACGCTTCAGCTTCCCGGTGCGTGCCAAGGAGTCCGTCCCGCTGTCTGACTAGGACTGACTCCCCAGATGCTTGCGTCAACAAGAATGTGGAATCGCGGCCAAAAGCGTGCACAAACAGCCCTAACCGCCCTCGACGGCTAGGGCCATCGCCGCTTGACGAATTTCGTTCTCTTCGGAGCAGGCTCTTTTCCTGCGCCGCGCGACATAGGCATCTGTCGAGGCCCGGTGGTGAGCCGGGTTCGATGTACATCGCGCTTGGTTGGCGTCGCCCTACGCCCCCAGGCGTTCGAGCGACTGAGTCGCCAGACGTTCGACCAAGTGGAGTCCGTGTTCGGCAGCGAGCGTCTGCGCTCGGGTCAGGAGCTCTGTAGCCCGCGCTTGTGCGTCGGCCCCGGCGCTGCCAGATAGGGCACGACCCCAGTCGAGGACGGCGTGGGCGGCATACAGCGGCGACTCGGCCTCCTCCGCCGAGCGTACGGCCCGCGCGAACAGCTCGTCGGAACGTTGCTGCTGGCCCGCCATCGAAAGGAGCTTGGCCACCGGCCGGGCTACGGGCCCAAGTGAAGGTGGAGACGTCCAGTCCCATTGGTCGGCGTAGGGCTCGAGAAGCGCGAGCAGCGTGGCGACCGGCTCGCGCCATTCCAGGTCGCAGATCGTGTCGGCCACGGAGGCGACGATGTTGAGCCAGAAGACATCGCGCACGATGGAACCGAAGTCGTTCTCCACCCACGGAGCGATGAGGCGCCGGGCTTGCTCGTCCTCTCCACGGTCACAGTGGATCCGGGCTAGCGCCGCTCTGGCCGTTGCGTCCTTCGGGTTTTCGGCGATGACCCCCTCGACGATGGGGACGAAGTCGGCCGCCCGGTCCCTCTCCCGGGCGAGTCGCAGCACCTGCGAGCCGTAGACGTTGAAAGCATCCGGTTGGCCGGTGTCCGCGCCGAGCTGCAGGGCCTCCTCTGCCAGGCGCTCCGCCTCCTCGAACTCGGCGGCCATCGTGGCGCGGTGAGCCCCGAGGAACCGAACCATCCAGAGGAGAGTTGGTTGCCCGAACTCGGTGGCGGAGCGATCCATGATCTGCCACATCCGTTCGACCTCGGGCCGATCGGCCCGCTGCCAGACGGCGCAGTACCGCCAGCCGGCGGCGAAGGCACTCAGCACGGGATTGTCGACGAGCGCGGAGAGCGCCACCGCCTCCGCCGTTTCGGCCAGCAACTCGTCGAGGGCGTCGCTGGTCCGCGCCGTGCTTCGCAGGTTGAGCACGAGGAGCAGGGTGGCCGGGTCACCGACCTCGCGGGCCACAGCCAGGGCCTCGTCGGCGATCTCCCAGCGATGTCGCTGGTCTTCGGCGAAGGCCAGCTCAGCGGCCCACAGGGCGAGCACCCGTGCCCGTCCTTCGTCGCGTCGTCCCGTCGTCAGCTTCGCCGTGGACTCGAGGACCTCGACTCGCTCCAGGTCCACGGTTCCCGTGGAGGCGAAGAAGCCGCGGGTGTTGGCCAGGGCGGCCCGCACCAAAAGATCGGGCTCCTCGAGCTCACGAGCCATATGCGCGGCTGTGAGGAGGTGCTCGCGGTGCTCGATGGCACCGCACTGGCGTTCGGCGTCACCAAGGCCAATGAGTAGCTCGCAGCGGAGGCGAGGGTCCTCGGTCGTTCGCTCGCCCACGAGGCTCAGTGCCCGCTCGTACCACTGGCGGGCGTCATGGGGCGCCAGGTGGGCCAGCGCCTGGTCAGCGGCTCCCTTCGCGTAGAGCAGCGCCTTGTCTTGGTCCCGGGGGATCGTCGCCGCCAACCAATGGCGGGCGAGTTCTGGCGCTCGCGTCAGGACATCGCTTCCGGCCTCCTCGATGGCGGTGGCTACCTGCAAATGGGTGAAGGCGCGGCGAGTCGGGCCAAGACGGTCGTAGAGCACCCGCTCGATGAGCCCGTGGGTGAAGGCGAACCGGCCTCGTCCGAGATCCTCGACGAGCGACTGGGCAATGGCCGGATCGAGCTCGTCCAACACCTCGTGCAGGGTGAGCCCGAGGGCGGCGGCAAGGACGTCGAGGTCGAATTCCCGACCAATCACTGCAGCCGTCGAGAGGACGCTGGCAACGGTGGACCCGAGACGAGCCACGCGGTCCCCGATGACTTCCAACAGGCTGGTCGGAAGTCCCTTCGACAGGAAGTCTGCGTCGGGGAGACCGTCGGTGTAATCGACCAACGCACCCGTATGGGCGAGATGGTGGAGCAGCTCTCTCACAAAGAACGGGTTGCCGTCCGTCTCGGCCAGCAGGGCGTCGCGGAGGGTGGTGCCGCCCTCTCCGAGGTCTCGGCCGGACTCGCCCTCGAGAAGCGCCATGAGCTCGAGGTCAGCGAGCCCGTGGAGTCCGAGCCGGACGACATCGCCTTGTCGGTGTAAGTCGGCCAGGAACTGAGAAAGGATGCTGCCCGTTTGCACCTCGGAGTCCCGATACGTCGCGATGACGAGGGCCGGCACCGATATCTGTCCGCTGGCCAGGCGCTTCAAGAGCTGGAGACTCTGGGCGTCTGCACCGTGGATATCGTCGATGACCAAACACAGGCCATCCGGCGGGGTGATGTCGGCGAGGAACTTGAGCAGCGCGCCGAAGAGCACGTAACAGTCGATGTCCTTGAGGATCGGGAGCGTGGTCCCGCCACCCCCAAGACCGAGCAGCGCCAGAACACCCCCGTCCTCCGGAACCAGACGCTCCAACGAGCGCGGTGCGTGGTCGATGAGCTGCGCGAGGGCCACGCGCCAAGGTTGGTAGGGAATACCAAGCTCTTGGTCGCACCGCCCAAAAAGGACGAGCGATCCCTCCTCGTGTGCCTGCCGGGCCGCGACGGCGGCCAGTGTGGTCTTGCCGATGCCGGGTTCCCCCCCGACGAGGGCGACGCGGGGTCTCCCGTCGGCCCGAGCTGCCTTGAGCACTCCTTGGAGCATGGTGAGCTCCGATTCCCGCCCCACGAAGATGTCCGGGGTGGCGAGCTCGCGGGGTACGGGCACCGCGGTCGCATAGACCGGGCCCTGCCGACCGCCCGGTTCATCAGCCGTCCGAACTTCCGGCTCGACCCAGTCCAGCTCCGGCCGCTGCTGGACGATCGCCTCTTCCAACGCGACGAGTTCGCGGGTCGGTTCGAGGCCGAGCTCTTCGTGCAGGCGTGTCCGGATGCGCTGGTAGGCCCGCAGTGATTCAGCCTGACGGCCGCAACGGTAGAGGGCGAGCATCAGCTGGGCCCAGAGGTGTTCGCGCAATGGGTGCTCCGCGACCTGTGACTCGGCACTGGCGACCGCGTCGTGATGTCGCCCTGCCGCCAAGAGGACGTCGTGCCAGGTCTCGATAGCCGTCAGGCGGAGTTCGTCGAGCCGGTTGGCCTCGGGCAGTGCCCACGCGGCTGCGGACACGTCGGCGAGCGCCGGCCCCCTCCAGCGGGCCAGGGCCGTCTGTAGGAGCTCGCCCGCCGCCACCAGGCGACCAACCGAGAGGGCCTGTTGTGCCTCCGCCACCTCCGCCTCGAATCGCACGGCGTCGAGCAGCCCGCCGCCCAACACGAGCTGGTATCCGGCGTCGGTGCGGCGGACGCAGTCGGGTCCGACCACCCTGCGCACGAAGGAGATATGGCTTTGCAGGGTCGAGGGGGCCCCGGCGGGAGGATGGCCCTCCCAGAGATCCTCGATGAGGCGGTCGGCGGATACGGAGTGGTTGGCAGAGATCAAGAGGCGGATGAGCAGCGCCCGCCTCCTCGCACCGCTCACGACGATTTCCCGCTCGGAACGCCGCACGGTGAGCGGACCGAGGATTCCGAACTCGAGCACTGGATCCGCCCTGTCTGCCCGTGAGTCCCAATCCGACAGTGCAATGGTACCCAGAGGGACCGGTACCAGCGATCTCGCTCCGGTGGTCGTCTCGACCACCGGATCCGGCTTCTTCTACTCGGAGGAGACCACCTCCGGGCCCAACAGTGCCATCCCGAGCGACTCGAGGGACGCGGGCCCGGTACCCGGACGACACTGGCTCCGGTACCCGGGCGACTCTGGCTCGGGTGCCCGGGCGACACTGCATCGTCCATTCAGGACGAAGTGGAAAATCTGCAACGCGGGGCGGCGCGAGTGAGCCTGAGACGCAGGAAGACGGCGAGGTGCGATTGCTAGGTTCAGAAGGTGGGTGGAGTCACCGAGACGTTGGTGATTGGAGCCTCAGCTGCCGGCCTGGCCGCTTCGGCAGAGCTTCGTAGGCGGGGGCGTGAGTTCGAGATCATAGAAGCGGAAGACGTCGTCGGGGCCTCGTGGCGCCGACAGTACGATCGTTTGCACCTACACACTCCAAAGAGTCTCTCGGCGCTGCCAGGCTTAGCCATGCCCAAGAGTTGGCCGCGCTATCCCGCTCGAGACCAGGTGGTTGACTACCTCGAGCTCTATCAGCAGCAGAGCGATCTACATCCTCATTTCCACGAGCTCGTGCAGCGCGTCGAACGGGTAGACGGGAAGTGGAAGACCACCACCAGCACCGGAGTGTGGCGCTCCGACAACGTTGTTCTTGCTACTGGCCGCGCGAGAGTCCCGGTTCGCCCAACGTGGCCCGAAATGGATCACTACCGAGGTGATCTTCTGCACTCGAGCGAATACCGCAACGGCGACCCGTGGAGAGATCGGCCAGTTCTCGTAGTCGGCTTCGGAAACTCAGCCTGCGAACAAGCTCTGGATCTCGTCGAACGTGGAGCCCAAGTCCACATGGCCGTCCGTTCACCCGTGAACGTCCTACCACGTGACATCTTCGGCGTGGTGCCCGTACTGGCCCTGGGGATCGTGATGCGTCGTCTTCCGACGCGTCTCGCAGACGCGTTGTCGTGGCCGATCATTCGAAGCAACGTCGGCAACGTAGCGAAGCTGGGTCTGCAAAGAGCACCGTACGGACCGAACACCCAGATTGCCCGCGACCAGCGCGTTCCCCTGCTCGACATCGGGACGATGAACGAGATCGAACGAGGCCGCATCACGATCCACGGGGGTGTTGACCGTTTCACCAACCAGGGTGTCGTTTTCCAGGACGGCTCGCGAGTCGTCGTGGACGCCGTGGTCCTCGCGACCGGATACAGAGCCGCTATCGGCGATTTCCTCGTCGGCTGGGAGGCCGTGTGTGATGGGTCTGGTACACCCTGGACATCGGGTGCACCCACCGCTCTTCCGGGCCTTTACTTTTGCGGCATGTATGTCTCGCCCGCGGGCATGCTTCGTGAGATCGGCATTGAGGCGGCACGCATCTCCACCCACATCGATAGGCAGCTCGCTGGCTCGGTCGCGGGATAGGCACCTCTTGTGGCGCAACGTGGCCGTAAGTGCGCCTGCGATCCGACAACGAACGTCACTTGATCCGCCGGCTGCGTCAGGCTCCGGAGCGCTCGTCTGCACCTACGCCCTGCCTCCGCCGCAGGTCTCACGGCCGAGATCATCACGCGTGGGAAGGCATACCTCACCCGGACGCGTCAGGCCAGA
>Ga0187783_10004529_pt1 | contig 10294 bp, 11 predicted proteins | sample 1015_SJ02_MP02_2_FD_132471 | JGI IMG/M metagenome (GOLD analysis project Ga0187783, IMG submission 132471) | Tropical peat soil microbial communities from peatlands in Department of Meta, Colombia - 1015_SJ02_MP02_20_MG | ecosystem: Environmental > Terrestrial > Soil > Wetlands > Peat | place...
CAGTGCCGCCAGCAGGCTAGGCCAGCTGAGCTCGCTGCGATCCGGCAGCTGCTCGGCCGCGAGCACGGCACCGTCGCGCCCGGTGAGCACAAGCCTGACCTGACCGCCGCCCGTTACCTGTTCGAGCGTGAGCCCGGCACGGTAGAGGCGCCAGTCGAAGGTGTCCAGCCAGACGCGGCGCCATGTCCTGACCGGGCCGCCATCGGCCAGTGCCAGCCCGTTGCTGTCCCCGCCCAGCAGCGTCCCCGTGCTGGCTCCGGCATCGCCGTCGAGCACGAACTCATGCGTTCCGTCAGCCACGCCCGTGCTCTCGTCTGCTCCGGTAGTAAGAATTATCAGACTTATTCACAAACAGACATCCTGTGTTAATCCAGAATTAATCATCGTACCAACAGCCGAAGAGCCGGGCCAGCGGCTCCGTGCTGCCCAGGAGTCACTGCAGCCGTCCGATAGCGTAGGCCCGTGACGGACTGGGCCACTATTTCCTCTCTGGTCACTGGCGGCGGCACGCTGGTGCTGGCTGTGGCTACCTTCGCCTCCGTGCGCTCGGCGAACCGGGCGGCCCGCGTTGCCGAGCAGGCGCTCTTGGTCAACGTGCGCCCGTTGCTCGTGCCGTCCCGGCTCAATGATCCGGCGCAGAAGATCTTCTTCCAGGAAGGCAAGTACGTCATGCTCGAAGGCGGCCGCGGGGCCGCCGAAGTCGAGAACGGCATCCTGTACCTGGCACTCTCGCTCCGCGGTGCCGGCCGCGGTATCGCTGTACTTCATGGCTGGCTGTTCCACGCCGGACGGATCCTCGACCCATCGCGTCCCGACCTGGACAGCTTCCGCCGTCAGGCACGGGACATCCTGATCGCGCCTGACGATATCGGGTTCTGGCAGGGGGCGTTCCGCGACAGCGACGATCCGCAGTACGACGAGGCCGTGGCCGCAGTGAAGGACGAGCAACCCGTGACCATCGACTTGTTGTACGGCGACAACGAAGGCGGCCAGCGGGTGATCAGCAGGATGATTTTGCAGGCGCTGGGGGACCATCGCGACACGGACCGGCGGATCTGGCTCGTATCGGTGGTCCGGCACTGGAACGTCGACAGGCCAAGCCCGCGCTAGATCACGGGCCAGGATGGCGGAGTCCGCTATCACCGGCTGACGGCATCAGGCGGCCGCGTGCGCGACTCCACCAGGCGAGCCCTGGTCGCTTGCAGCCGGTGCGCGGCTACCGACAGAAACCGGTCAAGCAGCGCGTAGCCAAGGCCAGGGTCAGCGTCACAGGCTGCCCGGACCGCGATCGCATCGAATTCAAACGCCTGCATCGGTTGCGTCGTGACCGCGCCATACGTGAATTGATATGGCGCATGCAGCCAGGACAGACCGACCACGTCGCCGCGGCCCAGTGTCTCCATGACGACCCTGCCTACTCCAGGCACGAGGGCGTCGAGCGCTATTTGGCCAGCATCGATGAGCCAAAAGCTGCGCGCGGTTGCGCCCTCATCGAAGAGCCGATGCCGCGCGGGAACGCTGATGTGCCGCGCGGTCGCGGCCAGCGCTGCTATGTAGCTGGCAGGCAGCCTGCGCAGGAACGGTTGCGCTCCGACGATTGACGCCTGGTCGCTCATGGCTATTCCCGGCGCGTTGTTCATCCGTCCAGTCCACGACCCGGGCGAACGCGAGGTTAGGGGCGAATGGCGGTCAACGCCAAGACCTAGGTCCCGGTTGCCGGACCGCCGGGCGGTACTGGCCTGGCCGGGCCGGCCTGCCCGCGCCGGAACGATGCTGGTCGTCGGCTGGTTCACTCGAATCGCACATTCTCCGGCGCGGTGATGCGGCCGAGCAGCGGCAGCGAGGCAAAGATCACTAGGACAGAGCCGATCAGGCCCCCGCCTATGATCATGAAGTAGTCGCTGCCGGGGACTGGTACCGGTGACCCGGCCGCCAGCTTGCCGACCGCCGCCGCGGCGAGTCCGTAGCCAGTCGCGCCGGCCACGATCGTCGCCGCCACCAGCGGGAGCACAGCCTCAAGCAGGACGACGCGGTACAGCGTGGCAGACGGCGTGCCGGTCAGCCGCAGCAGCGTGAACGGCCGCTTGCGCTCCGCCAGGCCGCCGCCCACGGCGACCGCCAGACTGCATCCGGCGACGATCAGCGTCAGCAGGACCGCGATGTAAAGCAGGCGCTCCACCGTGGTGGCGACGCCCTGCCGGGCCTCGACAGCCTCACCGAAGGTACGCGGCGCGTTCCCCGAAGCCGACTCTGCCGTGTGCGTGTCCAGGTACGTGCGGACCTTCTCCAGCGTCGCTGAGCTGTTCACCTTCACCAGTAGCGCCTGCAGATAGAGCCCGCTGAAGTTGGCGGACGCTGACGGGTCCGCCGGGCTGGCAATCGGCTGGGTGCTGTACTGCGGGTTGTCGTCGAACATGCTGCCCGCGTTGACCTGCTGTGCGCTCTGGCCAGGCGCGCACTGTCCGAGCACCTTCAGCTCCCGTAGGCCCGCACAGCTCATCACGGCGGCAACGCCCGGACCCTGGCTCTGGATGATCCCCGAGCTGCTAGAACCGCCAGGGCCGTTCCCTGGCGACGTCCCGCTGCTCTTGACTGGCTCTGAGTAGACCGGGATCACCGTGGCGCCGCGGAACGCCCTCAGCCCCTGCAGGAGGGCGGTCGCGGCTTCCGGCGGCAGCCCTGCAACCTCGATGCGCTGCTGGAGGCGGCTCGCGCCAACCGGCGTGCCGTTGACACCTGTGTTGCCTGAGCAGTTCACGGTGTTACCGCAGACCGGCGCGGAGGTGAACCCGTCAAGCAGCACGCTGCTGAGCGCCTTCGCGCTCGGTGTCGCCGTCACCGCTTCGACGGCAGGCAGCAGCCCAGCAAGCAAAGTGCCAAGGAACACCGCGAGCACGAGTCCGCGCACCGACCTGAACGCGGCCTGCGGGTTGTCGGCCAGCCGTCGTGCCGCCAGCAGCGACGAGGCATGGCTGCTGAGCCTGGCGAGCAGCCCGGCGGCCTGGTCGGTGAGCCATGGTCCGGCGATCACGAGCCCGATCAGGACCACGATCAGGCCGGGGAACAGGGGCGCTCCGATTCGCTGATTGTTCGTCGCCTCGATGCCGAGGAGCACCAGGACGACGCCCAGCACCAGCGGAGCGATGCCCCACACGCCAGGAGCGGGCGGGGTCATCCGGCGGGTGACGCCGAGCGGGGAGATCCTGACACGCCGGAGCGACAGCACTGACCAGATGGCCGACAGCAGCGGCACGCCGATCAGCACGGCCAGGTAGCCGGCCAGCGTCGGAGTGACCACGTCCGCGAAGTAGCGGACGCTGGTGATGGCCGTGTCGGCCAGCGGATGATGCAGCAACTGGAAGATCCCGATGCCGCCGAGGGCGCCGAGCAGAGCGCCGACGGCAGCGTCGACCGAGGCGATCGCGCCGATCTGCCGGGACGTGGCACCCACCAGCCGCAGCGCGGCGAATCGCTCCTCGCGCCGCGCCGCTGCAAGCCTGGTGGCGGTAGCGACCAGGATGAGGATCGGGAAGACGAACGCGAACGCGCCGACCACGAACAGGTCGCGGAAGTAGTGCGTCCAGACCTGTGCGCCTGGCATGGTGGCGATGTGACTGACGAGGATGGTCGCCGGCAGACCGGCGAGCTCCGCTGGCGCGTAACCGATGTAGACCACCAGCTCCGTCGGACCGGTCAGCGCACGCTGGCCGATGGTGCCGACCAGCTTGCCGGGGAACCTGTCGCCCAGCTCATCACCCGGCACGCTGCGGATGAGCGCAGCGAGAGCGGGCGAGGCGTAGTACTCACCAGCGGCGGGCAGCTTGACGATCCCCGGCGGGACCGGCGCCTTCGGCCCGAGCCCGGCGACGTCGAGCCGCTCGATCGTCTGGCTCATGTAGATGTCGTTGCTGTAGTTCCACAGCTCTGAGTCCGGCGCCGCTGCGTAGTTCCTGCGGACCGGCTGTCCAACCGTGGATTCCCAGGACGGCCGGTGGTTGGTGACCTCGAAGGCGTGGAAGTCAGCCAGTACGCACAGCATGATGGCTACGCCAACCGTGACCGCGGCTGCCGTGATCAGCAGGCGGACGAACGCCTCGCGGCCGCTGCGGAGGGTCAGCCGCAGCCCCAGTCGGTAGGTCATCGACCGACCTCGACCTCAGCCTCGGCCACCGTCGCCTCAGCATGCGCGATGACCTTGCCGTCTCGCACCAGGACTTGCCGGTCGGCGTAGGCGGCGACGCGGGCGTTGTGCGTTACCAGAACAACGGTGGTGCCTTCCTCGCGCGCGCCTCCGATCAGCAGTTCCATGACCATCTCGCCGGTCAGGGTGTCCAGGGAGCCGGTCGGCTCGTCCGCGAAGAGAACCTTGGGCTGCGCCACCATGGACCTCGCGATGGCCACGCGCTGCGCCTGCCCGCCGGAGAGCTCGCCGGTGCGTCGGGCGCCGAGGCCGTCCAGGCCGAGGCGCGGCAGCCAGGCATTGGCCTTTGGGTAGGCCGACTTGCGGCCGACGCGGCCGAGCAGCAGCGGCAGCGCGATGTTGTCGGCGACCGTCAGCTCGGGCACGAGCTGGCCGAATTGGAAGACGAAGCCGAACGCGGTCCGCCGCAGCTCGGTACGCCTGGTGTCGCTGAGCGTGTCGAGCCGCTGGCCATCGAACCAGGTCTCGCCCTTGTCCGGCGTGTAGATACCGGCAAGGCAGTGCAGAAGCGTCGACTTCCCTGATCCGCTCGGGCCCATCACCGCTAGGATCTCGCCGGGCTGCACCGCCAGCGTCGCCCCAACCAGCGCTGGCGTCTGGCCGAACGACTTGTATACGTCCCTGGCCTCGATGAAGGGCTGCCTGACCTGCGCTGTCGGCAGCTGATACCTAGGTGTCATTTCGAACGCACCATTTCCGCCAGCGCGTCAAGCCTGGCTGAGGTCACATCTATCCATCGGAGATCGGCGTCGAGGTGGAAGAGCCCGTGGTCGGCCAGCAGCGTCCCTATCAGGCTGCCGGTTCGCTTGATCTCGGTCAGCTCGCGCATCCGCTGCAGGTGCGCGATGCGCTGGATGTCGAGGTAGGAGGCGGCCGGGCGGCCGAGCATCAGGGCCAGGACGACTTTGGCGAACAGCGTCGTCTGCAGGTGCGGTTCAGGTGCGATCGGCTGCGCCAGCCAGGTGTCGAACTCGCGCGTCCCCAGCTCGGTGATCGTGTAGGGCTTGCGGGCCGGTCCTGCGCCAGGCTCGGCCTCGCCGCCAGTTACCTTGCCGTCCCTGGCGAGCCGCTTGAGCGTTGAGTACACCTGGCCGAACGGCAGCGGTTTGTCCCCGCCGAAGTAGGCGTCGTAATCGCGCTTCAAGTCGTATCCGTAGCTCGGCTCGCGCTCGAGCAGGCCGAGGAGTGCCAGGGGTACGGTCATGAGCAAGACAGTACTCGATGACTAGACACTGAGTGTATAGATTGAGTTGGTACTTGGTCACGGTTCGGTGACACGGTTCGGTGACACAGCTCGGTGACGGAGTCCGCGGCGTGGTGGCCAGCACACCGCGCCTTAGGATGCCGGCATGCGCTTCAGCATCTGGCCGGGCCCGGCCCAGCCCTGGAATGGGATCCTCGAGATCGCGGCCCACTGCGAGCAGACCGGCTGGGACGGCGTCTACTTCGCTGACCATTTCATGCCGAACAGCCAGGAAACCGAGCCGCTGGACGGCGACACGCTGGAATGCTGGTCGGTGCTCGCCGCACTGGCCGCCCTCGTGCCGCGGGTGCAGCTAGGTTCGCTGGTCAGCAGCGTGACATACCGGCACCCGGCCGTCCTGGCCAACGTTGCCTCAGCGGTCGACCAGGTGAGCGGCGGCCGGCTCACCCTCGGCGTGGGAGCAGGCTGGCAGCTGAACGAGCACGCCGCGTACGGCATCGAGCTCGGCACCGTGCGCGAGCGGCTCGATCGCTTCGACGAAGCAGTGCAGATCCTGCGCTCGCTGCTCAGCGCGCCTCGCACGACGTTCGACGGCGCGTACTACCAACTGCTGGACGCCCCGAACCAGCCGGGACCGGTCGGCGACAAGCTGCCGCTGCTCATCGGCGGCGCAGGCGAGCGCCGTACGATGCGGATCGCCGCGCAGTACGCCGACCAGTGGAACTGCTGGAGCACGCCCGACTTGCTCGCGCATAAGCTGTCGGTGCTGCGCGCGCACTGCGACGCAGTCGGCCGGGACCCCGCCGATATCCATGTCTCCACCCAGGCGCTGCTGTTCCTGTCCATCGACGAAGCCTGGCTCGAGGAGCGCCGCCAGCAGTGGACCGGGCGGCCGCAGGTGATCATTGGCACCCCGGCACAAGTTACCGACATCGTCGGCCGGTACGCCGAGGCTGGCGCGCAGGAACTGATCATCCCGGACTTCACGCTCGGCTCTGGACCTCGGAAGAAAGACATCTGCGATCTGCTCATCGAAGAGATTGCGCCCGCCTTCCGCTGACAGCGGAGCGAGGGCAGCAGCCTCTTAGGCCGGCGACCTCATGATGACGGCAGCCAGGTGCGTGTCGGACCGCCCGGCGATGCAGACCCGGCCGTGCTGGCCTGGCAGGGCTGGCCCGGCAGGGCTGGCCCGGCCGTGCCGACCCGGCCGTGCTGGCCCGGCAGGGCTGGCCCGGCGCTGCCGTCCCGGGTGATGATGGCTGGCGAAGGCTTCGGCGCTTTGGCCTTCCGCGTGGCGCGGGCGGGTCGGACTGGATGGGGAGACATGCTGCAGGTTTTCGGCTTCGATCGGATCGGCGTCGTGGTAGGGGACATCTATTTCATCGACCCTTCGCCGGCCAAGGGACAGGAAGGCCCGGAGCACGGGGTCCGGCTCGAGGTCAGGATGTTGCAGCCGGGCGAACTGACCGGCTCCATCTACTCAGCCCGGCCGATCACGGTGGCCGAGCCGGTATGGCGCGCCGACCTGCTCGAGAGCGTCGATGGGCCGGTCGGCAGCTTCAACCGGACCCACCATCACCCGCACATGAGTGGCTGGGAGCCGGGCCATCGGGTCTTCGACCGTGAGCTGTCCGGCGACCCGGTCGGCTGGGTTGGCAGGAAGCTCTCCGACTTGGAGGGCCTGCTCGGCCTGGTCGGCATCGAGGTCGACGAGGCACTGGCCGGCGACGCGGACCAGCTGCGCGAGGCGGTGCCCGAAATCGAGCGCGCAGTAACGGGCATGCTGGAGCAGGTCCACGCCGGCCAGCTCGGAACCGCTCCGGATGGCGACCAGCTCACCAGCGCCAGGGTCAGCTGGCTCTAGCTGCTACCTGGCGACAGACCCGACCGATTCACTTATCTACTCCGCGTCGCTCGCCGGCTCGATCCCGTGATCGCGCAGCAGGTCGTGGAGTCGCTCGATTTCGGCCCGCAGCCGCGCGACCTCGTCGGCAAGCGTCGGCCCAGCCACCAGTTCCCGTGATCGCCTGTCTCGCTCATCCAGCAGCTGCTTCTCGCTGGCCCGGAACGCGGCGGCTTGGGGAAAGTCCTCGGCAGCGATCGCTGAATCCTTCTGCTGGCGTAGCCGGGCGATGTCCGCATCGAGTTCGGTGAAGTCCGGAACCATGCCTACCCACCGCTCAACGGCGGCCACCCGGCCCACTGGCGTCTCGACAGGCGTGGGGCGACTTTCGCGCACCAGGCCCTCGCGACGGAGCTGAAGTACGCGGTCGCGGAGCTCGGTCAGATCCGTGCCCATGCCGACCAGCACCTCTGTTGCGGCCTGGTCGCCCCCGCGCAGGATGCCGAGCAGGATGTGCTCGGTGCCGATGTGGTCATCGTGCAGCTGGAGGGCTTCCCGCAGTGACAGCTCAATCGCCCTCTTCGCCTGGCTCGTGAACGGGATATGCCCAGACTGCCGGTTGCCCCTGCCTCGTACCTCAGCGACTCGCGTGCGCACCGCCTCCAGGGAAATGCCGACCGAGGCCAGGGCCTGGCCAGCCATTCCGCCCGATTCGCGCACCAGGCCAAGCAGCAGGTGCTCGGTGCCGATGTGATCGTGGCCGAGCAGCCTCGATTCCTCCCGCGCGTGGACAACGACCCCCCTGGCCCGGTCGGTAAAGCGCTCGAACATGACTCGCGTACCCAGTCCCGCCGTCTAGATCCGTTTGATGGTCGCGAACCAGGCCGGTGCTCCGTGCTCGTCGTGGAATCTCGTCAGAACCCGGTCCGGTTCGATGGCCGCGATTTTCCAGCCATCGCCCAGGTTGAACGCCGCTTGCAGCTCGTCCCGGCTAACGGGGTGCGGGCCAGTATCGGGACCCTCGTCACTGAAGCACAACACATGTACAGTTCCATCGCGCTCGGTGACCGACGCCAGACTCGCCACGTATCGCGGCCGCTCCTCGCCGTCGAAGGTATGGAAAAGCCCGCAGTCCAGCACCGTCTGAAACCTGCGCGCAAGACGATCTAGGTGGAAGGCGTCAGCCGCGGCGAACTCGACGTCGACGCCACAATCGTCTGCCTTCGCCTGGGCGATCGCCAGTGCAGTCTCAGCCACGTCAACGCCCAGCACTGACAATCCAAGGGAGGCCAGATGAAGAGCGTTCTCGCCAGTTCCGCAGCCGGCATCGAGCACTGCCCCGGCAAAGCCGCCTTCGGATGCCACCCGCACTATCGCTGGCTGCGGCTGGCCAACATCCCAGGGCGCCGGGCCGTCGCGGTACGACGCGTCCCATGGCAATCCCGACAGCCGTTCGTGGCTGGTTGGGCGCCGACCACTGAACGGATCGTCAGCCAAGGTTCTTGATCGCTCCGACAACTGTCACCTTCCTGCGACTGATCCTGCCACCTCGGCGTGGCACGCCCCAACCCGCGGAGGTGCTGACCGGGACGGGGCTTCCTTGGCTGCCGCCCCGTCAGTCAGACTGAGTGAGTGACGGACTACGACCTGCTGGTCATCGGCTCTGGTCCTGGCGGGCAGAAGGCAGCTATCGCGGCGGCCAAGCTGGACCGCCGGGTTGCCGTCGTCGAGCGGCCGGAGATGCTCGGCGGAGTGTGCCTGAACACGGGCACGATCCCGTCAAAGACGCTGCGCGAGGCCGTGCTCTACCTGACCGGCCTAGACCAGCGGGAGATGTACGGGCAGAGTTACCGGCTCAAGGACGAGATCACGATCGGTGACCTGACCGCCCGTACCCACCACGTGGTGAGCCGGGAGAACGATGTAGTCCGCAGCCAGCTCACCAGGAACAGAGTGAGCATACTGGTCGGGACTGCCCGCTTCACCGGCCCGGCCTCGGTCGAAGTGCTCGATTCCGACGGCCGCAGCAGGCCGGTCACAGCGGATAAGATCATCATCGCGACCGGCACCCGGCCGGCCCGGCCGGACACCGTAGCCTTCGACGACCGTACGGTCATCGACTCCGACGGGATCCTGCATCTTGAGCGGGTGCCGCGGTCGATGGTGGTGGCTGGCGCCGGCGTGATCGGGATCGAGTACGCCTCGATGTTCGCCGCGCTCGGGACCAAGGTCACGGTGGTCGAGCAGCGGGACCGGATGCTGGAGTTCTGTGATCTCGAAGTGGTCGAGGCACTCAAGTACCACCTGCGTGACCTAGCCGTGACCTTCCGCTTCGGCGAGACCGTGGCGGCCGTGGAGCGGCGGCCCGAAGGCGCGATCGCGGCGCTGGCCAGCGGCAAGCGCATTCCCGCCGACACCGTCCTGTACTCGGCCGGGCGCCAGGGAATGACCGACGAGCTCGACCTCGAGGCCGCGGGCCTGTCGGCTGACGGCCGCGGTCGGATCAAGGTCGATCAGTTCTTCCGGACTACCGTCCCGTCGATCTACGCGGTCGGCGACGTCATCGGCTTCCCGGCCCTCGCGGCCACCTCGATGGAGCAGGGGCGCCTGGCCGCGCACCACGCCTGCGGCGAGCCGATTCACGAGGTGAGCCCGCTGCAGCCGATCGGCATCTACAGCCTCCCCGAGATCAGCTTCATCGGCCACACCGAGGACCAGCTGACCCGTGACTGCGTGCCGTTCGAGGTGGGGGTGTCGCGCTACCGGGAGCTAGCCCGGGGGCAGATCATCGGCGACTCCTATGGCGTGCTCAAGCTGCTGGTATCGCCCATCGACCACACGCTGCTCGGGGTGCACGTGTTCGGCACCGGGGCGACCGAGCTAGTCCACATCGGCCAGGCGGTCATGGGGTGTGGCGGCACCATCGACTACCTGGTCGACGCCGTCTTCAACTACCCAACCCTGGCCGAGTCGTACAAGGTCGCTGCACTTGACGCGATGAACAAGATGCGCCAAGTCGAGCGGATGTCTGATTAGCCCCGGCCAG
>Ga0187783_10004530_pt1 | contig 10291 bp, 10 predicted proteins | sample 1015_SJ02_MP02_2_FD_132471 | JGI IMG/M metagenome (GOLD analysis project Ga0187783, IMG submission 132471) | Tropical peat soil microbial communities from peatlands in Department of Meta, Colombia - 1015_SJ02_MP02_20_MG | ecosystem: Environmental > Terrestrial > Soil > Wetlands > Peat | place...
ACCCACCACAACCTCTACTTTTACCTTGACATGATGCGGAAAATTCGGGAGGCTATCCGTTTTGGGAACCTGGAAAACTTCCGCTCTGACGTTCAGACTCGCCTGACCCAGGTTAATTCGTTCGGGTGAGCGCGGCACGAAGCGAATAGGTTTCTCGGGCGAGGGTTTCCATACCTGCCGGCCCCGGCAGCGACTGCTTTTGACGAAGAAGAGAAAATGAACTCGATATTCGGAATGAATCCGGCAGCGCTCCTGCTTGCGCAACCGTCTCAGCCGAACGGCTTCGCGCTGTTCCTGCCACTTATCCTAATTATGGTCATCTTCTATTTCCTCATGATTATGCCCGCGCAGCGCCGCCAGAAAAAAGTGGCCGCTATGCTGAAAGAACTGAAGAACGGCGATAAGGTAATCACAACGGGCGGGATGTATGGCACGATCGTCGGGCTTGAGGGCGATACCGTTCAGCTCCGCATTGCCGACCAGGTGAGGATCAAGATTTCCCGCAGCGCGGTCGCAGGGGTCCAGCCGGAACAGAAAGAGAGTTAAGCCTCCCGCATGAATTCGCAGCTGAGGTGGAAATTCACATTCATCGGCATCGTGCTGCTGCTGTGTATTTTTGGTGTGATCGGCATGCCTGCGTTTCCCACGTCTTTCTCCGAAGTGAAGCAGAACCTCGCCGATCGCATCAAGCTCGGTTTGGATCTCAAAGGCGGCAGCCACCTCGTACTGCAAGTCCAGCTCGAAGAAGCCATCAGCCAGCGCTGCGACGAAGCAGTCGATCAGCTGAAGACACAGCTCCACGACAAGAACATCGGCTTCGGCGAAATCCGTCGAGTCGACGACACGCACATCCTCGTTCGTAATGTCGACCCTGCCACTTCCGGTAACTTCCGAGATCTCGTCGCTAATCAGTTCACGGATTGGGGCCTATCGCCTGCTGCCGGCGAGATCAACGGCTACATGCTTACGATGAAGCCGTCCGTCGTTTCCGACATTCGTAAGGACACGATGAACCAGGCGCTTGAAACCATTACTCGCCGCATCAACGGCCTGGGTCTAACAGAACCGACGATCGCCTTCACCGGCCGTAGCGATGACGAAATCCTTGTTCAGCTTCCTGGCGAGGGCGACCCCACGCGTGCCAAAGCCGTGATTCAAGCCGGCGGCCAATTGCAATTGCAACGCGTTGCCGACGATCAGACTTACCCATCGGAGCCCGCCGCTCTCGCTGCACACGGCGGAATTCTGCCGCAGGGCACTATCATCGTTCCTGGTCGCGCCGAGGGAGCCGCGCCCGGCCAGCCCCAGCAGGTGTATTACATCCTCGATCGCGCTCCTATCGTTACCGGTGAAGATCTTCGCGGCGCCGATCCAGAGCCCAGCACAAACTACCCGGGCCAATATGAAGTTCATTTCCAGCTTTCAACTGCCGCGGCCGCTCGCTTTGGGCCGTTCACTGAGGCAAACGTGGGCCGCCGCATGGCCATCGTTCTCGACCATCAGGTCTACACGGCACCAGTCATTAACAGCCGCATCGAAGACTCCGGAGTGATCGAAGGGAACTTCACGCAGCAGACAGCGCAAGACCTTGCGCTCGTTCTGCGTGCCGGCGCACTTCCGGCCTCCATCAAGTACCTGGAAGAGAGAACTGTCGGCCCATCGCTCGGCGCCGATTCGATTCGTGAAGGCGTTCGCGCCTCGGTCGGCAGCCTGATTGTGGTGATGATTTTTCTTGTGTTCTATTACCGGCTGAGCGGTGTCAATGCAGTTGTGGCCCTGATTCTCAACCTTGTGATCTTGATCGCTTTCATGGCCTACGCCGGCGCCGTGCTGACGCTCCCCGGCATCGCGGGCGTCATTCTGACAATCGGTATGGGCGTCGATTCGAACGTACTAGTATTCGAACGCATACGAGAAGAGCTACGCGCCGGCAAAGCTCCGGCCGCTGCCATTGACACTGGTTTTAACCGCGCTTTTTTGACAATTATCGACACTCACGTAACTACAATGGTTTCCTGCGCATTTCTAGGGCTTTTTGGGACTGGCCCCGTACGCGGTTTTGCGATAACTCTCGTCGTTGGTTTGTTCGCGAACCTCTTTACTTCCGTGTACGTTTCAAAAGCGATTTTCCAGTGGCATCTGCTGAGCATGGGTCGGCAGGCTGAGCTGAGCATTTAGTGGCAGTGATGGGCCACAAAAGGTGAGTCTCAGACCTGAGAATTTCTTAATTGCAGTGCCAGGGCACAAATTTGTGTAAGCCGGTGTCAAACAAAGACGGATAGGACTCTGCATGGAATTTTTTCACGGCGTAAACATCACCTGGATGGGCAAGACGAAGTATTTTGTCACGCTCTCGCTCATCCTCTTGGCCATCGGCTGGTTTTCCGTATTCATGCACCACGGTCTGTTTTACGGCATCGACTTCCGCGGCGGCACGCTCGTTTACGTGCGCTTTGCGGGAAAGCCGCCAATGAACGAGATTCGGAAAGGGCTTGAGCAAGCCGGCCTGGGAAACAGCACGATTCAGGGCATTAGTGACATCCGTGATATCGGCTCGCAGAATGATGTCGTCATTGGCTTGGAGCAGACAAACGATGAATCACTCGACGCGGGCAAGCAAAAAATTCTCGATGTCCTTCACAAGACCTTCGGCTCGAATGCTTCCGGAAAGCCCGACTTCAATTCCGTTTCTACGTCCGCTCTGGCCGCTGGCCTCACTGAAAAAGACCCGCTCCGCCTCGGTCCTGCCGCTGCGGGCCGCTACAATCAGCTCGCCGCAGAGCTTACCCGCGCCCGCGACAACGACCATGGCGGAATCGTTACAAATTTCGATCAGCTCGCGAATCTTCCTGGCGTTAATTCCGTCGTCTTGGGTTCCCTCACGGATACCTATTCGCTGGCCGACTTCACCGTTCGCGACGCAGAGATCGTGGGGCCGAAGGTTGGCGCGCAACTGCGCCGCCAGGCCATCCTCGCCACTCTCTACGCCCTGGCTGGTATGCTGGTATATATTGCCTTTCGCTTTGAATGGGTATATGGTGCCGCAGCCGTCATAGCCGTCTTCCACGACGTGCTGATCACGCTCGGTTTCTTTTCGTTATTCCATTATGAGATTTCGCTCACTGTTATCGCGGCATTGCTCACTTTGGTCGGCTATTCCATGAACGATACGATTGTCATCTTCGATCGCGTCCGCGAAAACCTTCGCCTCATGCGACGCGATTCGTTCCCCGATATCGTCAATAAGTCGATCAACCAAACGCTCTCTCGCACCATTCTCACCAGTGGGCTTACGTTTCTGACGGTTGTCGTCCTCTATCTCCTGGGTGGCGAAGTCCTTCGCCCCTTCTCTTTTGCCATGGTAATAGGAGTTGTGGTAGGAACGTACTCCAGCTTTGGGATCGCAGCGCCTATTGTAGTTTTGTGGAATAAGTATCACGGTAGCCAAGGCCAGTTTGCGACTGCGCGCGCCGGATCCGGAACCGGAAAGCGTGTCGCGGTCGCCGCACGGAGGTAACCCATGTTTGATCAGCTCGTGATTTCCAGCGCCAAAGGCAACAAGACAAATAAGCCCTGGACCGTCGCGCTCTCCGCGACCGTCCAGTTCGTCATCTTGGGCATCCTCATTTTGATACCGCTCATCTATACCGAAGCCTTGCCGAACGGAATGCTCAGCACATTTCTTGTTGCGCCGGCACCGCCACCGCCGCCTCCTCCGCCCGCTGCTGCCGTGAAGGAAATAGTGCGGCCGCACATCGTCCAGCCCCAAAAGATGGTTGCGCCCACTGTCATCCCCAAAAAGGTCGTGATTGAAAAGGATGCAGCGCCTGACGTTGGCGCTGGTGTCGCTGGCGGCGTCGGTGTGATCGGAGGAACCGGCGGTCCGCTGGGCGGCATTATTGGAGGAGGCCCGCCGCCACCGCCGAAGCCCGTGATCACCGGCCCAGTCCGCGTCGGTGGAAACGTCATGGCCGCCAAAGCGATCGAACGCCCCAATCCGGAGTATCCGGCGATCGCAAAAGCCGCCCACGTTCAGGGCACGATTGTGTTGCACGCCATCATTGCGAAGGACGGTACGGTTCAGGACTTGCAATACGTCTCTGGTCCACCGTTGCTGATGAAGGCGGCCATGGATGCTGTGAAGCAGTGGCGCTATCAGCCCACGCAGCTCAATGGCGAACCCGTGGAAGTGGACACGACGATTCAGGTGATATTCACGCTCGGCGAGTAAGCAGTGCCCGGGCTCGCTGGCGGGTCCGGTTAGGGGGTAGGCATCAGCGACCGGCAGAATATCACTGCCGTGATCGACAAGCAGGAACGGAGGAGGATCAAAAGATATGCTTGCGAACTTATTGTGGGCTGGCGTGGTAATGATGTTTCAGGAAGGCGGCAATGTCAGTTGGAACCTGCTGGATATGTGGCACAGCATGGACTATCCCGCCAAGATAGTCGTCTGCATTCTCTTCGTCATGTCAGCATGGTCAGTCGGCATCATGATTGACCGGGCGCTCATGTACAGTGCAGCGCGCAAGCAGTCCCGCGTGTTCGTGCAGCAGGTGGCTGGCGCGTTAAAAGACAACAAGCTCGACGAAGCCATTTCGATCGCCGAGCGCAACAAGAAGAGCCACATCGCGAAAGTTGTCGCCACTGGCCTTTCCGAGTTTCAGGCTGCTTCCGCCCAGGTCAATGATGAGGAAGTGATCGAAGCCGCTAAGCGTGGTCTCGAGCGCTCCGTCGCAATTGTTCACGCCGAAATGAAGCGCGGCTTGTCCGGTCTCGCGACCATCGGAGCAACGGCGCCTTTCGTCGGTCTCTTCGGCACCGTTATGGGGATCATCTCCGCCTTCAAAGGCATTTCGAACCAAAAAGTCACCGGTTTGTCGGCAGTCGCCGGCGGTATCGCTGAAGCCCTGGTCACCACCGCGCTCGGCTTGCTCGTGGCCGTGCCTGCAGTGTGGACCTTCAACTACTTCACGAATCGCGTGGAAGCTTTCGACGTCGAGATGGACAACTCCTCAATGGAGCTGATCAACTACTTCATCACGCGCCGAGGCGGAAAGAAGTAACAAACCATGGCTTACAAACCCAAAGCGCCTCCGGTGATGGCGGCTCCGAACGTCATCCCAATGGCGGACATCATGCTGGTCTTGTTGATCATTTTTATGGTGATCACGCCCATGCTGCACAAGGGCGTAGCCGTAAACATGGCGTCAGCTGAAAATGTCGATAAGATGCAGGCGGCGGATCGTGACGATGCCATCATCGTCGCCATCACTCGCGACGGCAAGACCTACCTCGGCAACAAGGAAGTATCTCTCGATGAAATTTCCGGCGACATAAAAGATCAGCTGTCGAATCGCCTGGATAAGACGGTCTATATTCGCTCCGACGCACGCGCCAAATATGGTGACGTCGTCAAGGCCGTTGATCAGGTTCGCGCCGCCGGAGTCGAGAATCTAGGGCTCCTGACGGAGAGGATGCCCCCCAACTCGCACAATCCTCCTCCGCCACCCCCGCAAGCAGGTGGTGCTGACTAGTGGCGGGACCGGGAGCCGGGGTAGCAAAGGAGTTCTCTAAATGGCCATATCCGTAGGCGGAACCAAGGGAGTGTTGGCTGAGCCCAACGTTGTGCCCCTGATTGACGTATTGCTCGTGCTGATCATTATCTTCATGGTGATCACACCGCGCATACCGACGGGGCTCAAAACGCTGGTCCCGCAGCCAGCCCCACCCAATCAGAAACAGCAGCCCCCGGATAACCGGACCATCGTCGTTTCCGTGTTGCCGGGTGGAAAGCTAATGATTAATCAGGACGCGACCGATTGGAATCAGCTCGGCAATCGCCTGTTCGATATCTTCAAAGAGCGCGCCGACAAAATTGCGTTCGTCAAAGGCGATGAAAACGTCGAGTTCGCGCAAGTGGCTCGCGCGATCGACATCATGCGCGGCTCGGGTATCGATCACGTGGGGTTGATCACCGCGAAAATTGAAGCAGGGCAGTAGACGTAATGGCCGGTCGTAGTTTCTTCCATCCGCGCAACGGTGCACGCGATTCTGGGCCGTGCGGCTCCACAGGTGCTATGACTTTGGAATTGAAGGAGAGCGGGATGCGGTGCAAGCCCCAGGCTGTTGTTTTGGTAGCGGTCCTGTTACTCGCTGTCGGCGCGGGAGCTGGCTGCAATAAACTCAAAGCCCGCGATCGACTGAACAAGGGCGTTCAGGCCTACAAGAACGCGCAGTTTGACGAAGCCATCGAGGATTTTAAAGACGCCAAGCAGCTCGACCCGTCCCTCACGAACGCGCAGCTCTATCTCGCCGCCGCCTACGCTAACCAGTACATCCCCGGCGCTCCTTCCCCCGAGAACATTCGCAACGGCAACGCCGCCATTGACGAGTACAAAGCCATCCTCGCGAATGACCCCAATAACCTCCAGGCGATCGACGGGATCGGTTCGATTCTATTCAACATTGGCAGCAGTCCGCCGTTTGATGCGGACAAGCTGGAAGAATCGAAGTCCTACCATCAAAAACACATTGCGCTGAAGCCGGACGATCCGGAATCCTACTACTGGGTTGGCGTAATCGATTGGGGCCTCGCGTATCATGCTAATCGCGACTTACGCGACGACTACAACAAGACCGCGAAGAAACCGCTGAAAGAAGACGACCCACTGCCTCCAAAGGTTCGCGACGACTTCACTATGAAGTATGGCTCGACCGTCGATGACGGAATCACGCAGCTTCAAAAGGCCATCAGTCTGCGTAGCGATTACGACGACGCCATGGCCTACCTCAACCTGCTCTACCGCCAGAAGGCGGACATGGAGACCAGCATGGATGCGCGCAATGCGGATCTCCAGCAAGCCAACGATCTCGTCGAAAAGGTCAAGGCCATCAAGCAGAAAAAAGCCGGCATGTCGCAGCCGACTTCGTAACCGCAACCGCAGCTTTCGCTTATTTGCTGATGTCTGAGGGCGGTTATAGGCTCGCCAGCTTCGTGTTTTTGTCCGCCCAATCACGTGGCAGTCATCAAGTTAGCCGCGCAAGCCAAATCCGAATCACTACCTTCGAAAGTTACTTGCTGCCCGAACGTGGTGTTACGTCCGCGGCAACATTACTCAAATCGGTAATTGCCTCGCCCGCGGTTCTCCTACAATAGTTACCCGGTGGGAGCCAGGGTTCGCCTGTATAGCGCATCCCGCTCGAAATTCTCAAGATAGAAACGTCTGAAGAGGGATAGCAGAGGAGCATCAAGCGTGCGCTATCTCAAGTCCGCCGCAGGACGCACCGCAATCGCTGAGGCCCTTATCGTGCTTTTCACTGCCGCTTGTGCCTGGTTCCTTCTTGGTTCCGACGGAACCTCCTCCGTGCATTCGGTGCCAGGTGCGACGGAACTTGCCTTCGCGGGTGGTTTCTCAACCCATCTGGCGCCCTCCGCCCCGGCAAGCGCTGTAGACGGTTCTGCCGCGCGCTCCGACGCTCCGTCCAACCCTTGGACGCAATCGCAGACGATCAAGCCCGCTGTCCTCGCCAAGGAACTGCAGAGTTCGACCGCTTCGGCAAAACCGATCGTGATCTGCGTCGCCCCTCGCGCCCTTTACAATGGCGCGCACATTCCGGGCGCTCTCTTTTTCGGGCCTGGCTACACCTCACAGGGCATTGACAGCCTCAGGAACTGGGCTAAATCGGCGCTCCCGGCTGCAAATGTCGTCATCTATTGCGGCTGCTGCCCCCTCGATCGCTGTCCCAATGTCCGCCCCGCATTCTCCGCGCTCGCCGGAATGGGTTTTACCCATCTACGCGTTCTCCTGCTCCAGCACGATTTCCGCACCGACTGGGTCATTCCCGGCTTCCCCATCGAAAAATCCCTGTCGCAGTAGCGCACCCCGGCGCAGGCTCCGCAAAGGCGTACAAAATGAGTGGCGCCACGACTTGCTCTTTGGCCGAAATGAATGTGTGCGGCCCGATCAAACATATAATTGGGGTTGCAGCCCTGAAATTTTGCTCATAGCGCAAGCGAAAGAAACCGCAATTGTCGGCCCCCTCCCCTCCAAAATTTCGTTGCTTCTGATATTCTCCGGTCTCATGACCGCGCTTCGCGTGTGCCTTTGCTTGCTCGTCGCATTCGCCGTACTCGCATTCGGATCAAACGATGTGTGGTCCGAATCTGTGCTTGAAGTCACGGCGTCGCTTCTGTTCGTGTGGTGGGCCCTCCTCTGGTATCGAAGTAGTACGAAGGTTGAATGGAATCCACTGAACTGGCCTATCCTTGGTTTTGTTGCGATTGGATGCCTCCAGATTTTGTTTCACCAGACGGCATACGCCTTTCTCACTCGGCTTGAGCTCCTCAAGCTAGCTGCATATTTTTTCTTTTTTTTCCTGGTCGTCCAGGCGTTCCAGACTCTGGAGGACTTGTCGAAGCTGGCGTGGTTTCTCGTGCTGCTCTGTTTTGCTGTTTCGATGGAGGCAATCGCACAATATTTCACTGCCTCGGGGGCAATCTATTGGTTATCGCACTACAGGCTGAACACAACACCGTTCGGCCCCTATCCCAACCGGAGTGACTTCGCAGGATTCATCGAACTGACCTTGCCCATTGGTTTATCGCTGATGACATTTGGTGGAATCTCAAAGGATCGGCTGGCATTAATGAGCCTCTTTGCGATCGTCCCAGCAGGCGCGGTCATTCTGAGTAGCTCGCGAGGAGGAATCATTTGCGTTGCATTTCAACTTGTGCTGCTGATGCTACTTGCCTGGAGATCAGGCGCACTTCGTCTGCGAGCAAAGCACGTAATTGCTGTCGGCGCGCTCGCGGCAGTGACTGCGGGAATCGCTCTTTGGCTCGGGACCGACATCGTGCGCGCTAGATTTTCCCAACTCGGACTGCATGATCTTTCAGTGACGCGCCGTATCTCCTTGGGACACGGGGCCGTACGAATGTTTTTCGATCATCCAATAGAGGGTCTCGGACTCGGAACTATCGTTGCAGTCTATCCACGCTATGAGACCGCATACGATGGCCGACTCGTGGAACACATTCACAACGACTACCTTGAAGTTCTTGCGGAGACAGGACTCATGGGCGGTCTGTGCGGCTTAGCTTTTCTGTGGGTATTCTTTCATGCAGCCCTGAAAAACTTTCGCGCGGACCGAGGACATCTGTCTCGCGCCTTGCACGCGAGCGGAATCGTAGCCGTCTGTGGAATCTTGCTTCACAGTTTCGTCGAATTCAATCTGCACATCCCAGGCAATGTGCTACTTTTTCTTTTGCAAGCACATTTCGCAACGTCCACTTCCATAGCTCAGGTGGATTTGATTTCGCGACGCCCTTGTGTATGACACCGGTTACCATTCAACAAAGCCGACGGGACGGTTCTCTGAACTAAATGAACCCATATCAGAAATTCCCTGGTATCAGCTAAAAGAACAGGGAATTGTTCGCTTCTGTTGACGTCTGATCCGCCTAACTGGTCGTAGAATTGAGGTTTTTCTTTTCCGACTCGTGGGGTGGTTTCAATGGGTCGACGCAACACTTTCTTGAAGTTTACTCGCAGGAGTCTGAAAACCTAAAGTTTGTCGTGGGCGTTGATTTAAGCGCAGCGCTACTTTGTTCAGATCCGACTGGGAATAGTCAGTTAGGTCTGTATTCTTCGGGAAATATTGTCGTAAGAGCCCGTTTGTGTTTTCGTTCGAGCCGCGTTGCCAGGGACTCTGCGGATCGCAGAAGTACACTTTCACATCCGTGGCCACCGTAAAGTCCTTGTGTTTCGCCATCTCCAGTCCCCGGTCCCACGTCAGCGAGCGTCGCAGGGTAGCGGGAAGTTTACGAACGTGTTTACTCAATGCCCCCACAACCTCCGCCGTATCTCTGCTGGGTACCTTGACCAGCATGACAAAGCGCGAATGGCGTTCCACCAAGGTCGCGATGTGACTGTTTCCTGAGCCGCGCAGGAGATCACCCTCCCAGTGACCCGGAATGGCACGGTCCTCCACTTCAGCGGGCCTTTCGCGGATCGAGATGGCCTCAGGGATTTGACCGCGCCCGTCTTTAAAGATACGAGAGTGCTGCGATCGGCGTATGCGGCGCTTGGATCGCAAGTGGTCCAGCAGCTCCTTCTTCAGCGCTCCACGGGCTTGAATGAATAAGCTTCGGTAAATGGTTTCGTGGGACACACGCATGCTCTCATCATCGGGGTACTGGGTTTTCAGCCAGCCGGAAATCTGCTTCGGCGACCAGTCCAGAATCAGTTTACTCGCAACGATGTTCCGCAACTTCAGGTTGATGGAAAGA
>Ga0187783_10004531_pt1 | contig 10291 bp, 8 predicted proteins | sample 1015_SJ02_MP02_2_FD_132471 | JGI IMG/M metagenome (GOLD analysis project Ga0187783, IMG submission 132471) | Tropical peat soil microbial communities from peatlands in Department of Meta, Colombia - 1015_SJ02_MP02_20_MG | ecosystem: Environmental > Terrestrial > Soil > Wetlands > Peat | place...
CACTGATTGAAGCTCGGCGACGAATTCAACCAATCCCGGCGCCGCAAGCGGGCCAAACAAAGGCCATAGGACGCCGATAAACGTCGTTGCATAGCTGGGCGAGCAGACCAAAGAGCAGCACAACGCAAGTGCGATTGATCTTTTCTTCACCCGCTTAATCCCCAGTGACGGTTAGCTCGGAGTGCACAGACCGGTCTTGCCGTTTCGGATCAAATTGGAGCGCAACAGGCGACCCCATCGTCCGACGTATCTACACGGCGCGAATGCGACGCCTTTACCGCGCTATTGACCGACTTGCCGCCTGGCTCGCAGAGAAATTTAGTTCGGAGTCCGTGACTTCACAGACACCCTGAAAACTACACCGCATGACCAATCGCTGCTTCGCACAGTGACAAACTTTAGCAGGCTTTCTTCCAGGCCAGGTCACGAGTCTTCTTTGCGCCCGATCTCGTGATACTCTTAATTTTTGCGCGCCGGCGCAAGCATTTGAGAGGTCGTCGCGGTTCGCGGCCTTCATCGACCCGTAGACCGTGCGCCCCGATCCCTTTGCGAACTAGGTAGGAGTGATCGGCCCTCTCCGCCAATCAAGACCACAAGCCGCTGATAGCACAAAAGTTTTTAACGCACTTAGGCCCGTGCCCCAACGGCTGCCCTAACAGCGGCGCACGCGATCTGTTCTTTAAGTTCACTGATGCTTGACCGGCGGCATTGCTTCCCACGGGTGCCCCTTCATGTTTGTCAAAGTCGGCGCGTCGAGCTTCGTGACCCTCCCCCCATGCTGGACCGGCGCCTTCGATTTCGCGCGCGCAACCCCACTTCAAAAATATCTAGGACGCCATAGTCCAGATAGGTCGACTCTAATCACTGCTACCCGTCAGTCGGTTTACCGCCTCATCAACGCTGTGAAATAGGCGGTCCGATCCGAGGGCGTACAGAACGCCAAACCGAGACAGCGCCGCATGTGCTCTGGCAGATTCGAGTCTTGCAACAGCAAAACGTATATTCGCCGCCCGACAATGGTTTAGAATTTGAATAATCGCCTGAGCCGCGGTGAAGTCGACATCGGCGATACCGCTTGCTTCAAGGACGACAAGGGATAATGGGCGGTCGTAGCTATCAATCATTTCAATCATGCCACGCTTGAAGATTTCGGCGTTTGCAAAGAGTAACGGAGCCTGGAAAGCAATGACGGCAACGCCCTCCCGCCTTTCGCCTTGCCCGGGGATTTCAGGCGGCCACCATACCGTCGTACCAGGAAGCTTTCGTAGTTCGATGGGATTTGTTCGAATCGTTTTCGACACGCCGTGAAGCAGCGATAGCCCAATCCCGATCGCTACGCCGGTCTGAATGGGTAGAACGATGATCGCCGCTGCGGTTAGCAACACAAGCAGCCCCTCGACGGGAGCCTGCTGAGCGATCTTTACGATCGTGCCAACTCGAACGAGGCGCCGGGCTACAAATAGAAGCACGCCGGCAAGTGCCGATTCCGGCACGTGATACAGAAGCGCTCCGCCCAAGAGTGCCAAGACCAGCACAATTAGCGCTGCCACCAGTGCACCCAGTTGCGAGCTGCCGCCTGACTGTACCACTGCCGCCGTACGTGGCGGACTGGCGTCGACGGGGAAGGCTCCCAACAGGGCAGCAATAAGATTCCCTGCGCCCAAACCGAGAAAATCCCGATCGACATCAGCCTCGGATTCGGCGAAAGTCCGAAAGGAATGTGTCACAGTTGCGGTCTGTATCATGATCACAAGCGTGACGATTAGCGCCAGCGGTGTCAGTTGCCGCAACAGGTCGAAAACCGGTAGCGCAGGGCGAGGTAGTCCCCCGGGCAAGGCTCCAATGACGGCAACACCGCGACTTTCGAGGCCAAAGGCCACAGCAACAACGGCCGCCAACACGACGCCGATCAACGCGCCGGGGACACGCGCGCTTATCGTGTCTGTCAAAAGCATAGTTGCGACGACTCCGAGGCCGATCGCCGTCGAGATAGGGTTGAATTTCGAAAGGTTTGTGGCGATGGCAATCGCTTGACCGACGAGATCGCCAGGGCCTTTGGGAATGCCAAAAATGCTGGGTAATTGCGAGATGAGGATGTGTACGGCAATACCAGCCAGGAAACCTGTTATTACCGGTGTCGACAGTAGATTCGCGATCCAGCTGAGCTTGAAGATCCCTGCAGCGATGAGCATTAGTCCGACGAGTAGGGTGAGTGTCATCGCGACCGACCCGACCGAGGTCGAGATGCCCGCGGAGAGAGTAGCCAGTACTCCCGCAAAGATCGGCGTTATGGTCGAGTCGGCACCAGCCGTCAGAACGCGATTTGCGCCTAGCGCCGCAAAGCCAATGGTTGCACCGATGAAAGCATAGAACCCGATCTGTGGCTCAAAACCACCGAGCTTCGCCGTCGCCATCTGTTCCGGGACAGTGATGGCGGCGAGCGTAAATCCAGCGACTATGTCCTGACCAAAGCTATCCTTCGTCCAGCCCTCAAAGGAGTTGAACAATAGTCGCGGCCATCGCCGTCTGGCGACGATCATTTTTTTGCCTCGCTATCGCACTGTCGGATTTGATCTTCGACGAATTGGCTGAGATTGCGGATCTCGAAGTCGTTGACGGCGCCTGGTTTGATGCGGCGTCGGACCATAAGCGTATTGCTGGCCCGGCCCTGACATGGGTGTTGTAGTCGCATAAATATTTTGGATCGCACCGGAATCGTACGCGCCAATGATGATCGTGAGGACCGGGTTGAGCGTTCCCGTGGCAGTCGCCGTGCGGGAAATCGCGCCACGCGTGACCGGCGCGGCGACGTATTGTATCGGGCTCTTTCCGCGACGGACCACCACAACGCGCCGACTCCCGCCAGAACGCAGAGCGCCCCGATTGCTGCAGCCAGGCAATATTTTTGCCTGTCGCGGTCCGTCTTGCGTGCGACGATCGGCGACGTTGGGAACTTCAGCGGTGTGCCACCAAACTCGGCTTGTGACGTGTCTGAGCTAAGATTCATCCGAATCTCCTACTGCTCAGCCGCCGGCCTCTGCTTGCCGGCAATGTCCAAATTCGGTAACGACTTTGTTTGCCGCGTATTGCTGCCACACGATGCCTAATGACGATCGGTCGATACCGACACTGACGTTATCGACGTCTCCGCTTATGGCGATGTTGCTGATCGACACGTTGTTGAAGCTGTGACTCTGACTGCCATCGTGCGTTTTGAGAGTTTTGGCGCTCCCATCGAACACGACGACGATCACGCGATTTTCAGACGCCAATTCCTCGGAGGTATCGGTCAAGACGCAATCGAATCGTTGTCCCGCCGCAGACGCTTCGATCGACGCCACAAGCGAGATTAACACAGATACAATAGTTGCCGCCAACGAGCGAACTTTTGGTGATCGCATTTTGTCTTCAATCGTGCGTTCATCCTGGATGGAGTCAAGAGCAAATTCGGCCAGGTAGTGGCTGCTCACGTCAATGGCAGGCCTAAGCTCTGCACGCCTTTGCCTTTACACATGTTATTCATCTTAGCCAGCCGACCGAGATCAACGTCTTTGCGCACATGAACCTTGAGGATGTCGAGCCTACCTTGCCGGTCCGGGCGATCAACCAAGACTTGGCGGTCGAAGCGACCTGCGCGTAACAGGGCCTGGTCGAGAATTTCCGGCCGGTTAGTTGCCGCCAGCAAGATGACGCCGACGGTTGGATCGAAGCCGTCAAGTTCGGCGAGGAGTTGATTTAGGGTTTGTTCCTTTTCGTCAGTGCCGCCGAAGCCGCCTGGGACCCGGCTGCGGCCGAGCGCGTCAAGTTCGTCGATGAAAATGATGCATGGTGCGGCTTTGCGCGCTTGTTCGAAAAGGTCGCGTACCCGCGCGGCGCCGACCCCGACGAAAATTTCGATAAATTCCGACCCCGAGATCGAAAAGAAGGGCACGCCGGCCTCGCCGGCAGCAGCTTTCGCGAGAAGGGTTTTTCCGGTCCCGGGTGGACCTACCAACAAAACACCCTTCGGCACGCGCGCGCCGAGGCGGCCGTAAGACTTCGGATCGCGCAAAAAGGCAACCAGCTCTTGTAGTTCAAATTTGGCTTCGTCGACGCCGGCAACGTCCTTGAATGTTACTTTCGTATCAGTTTCCACGTATACCTTGGCGCGCGACCTCCCGACCGTCATAAGTCCCCCGAATCCTTGTCTTTCGGCAACTCGTCGAAACAGAAACATCCAGATTATGTAGAAGATGACGGCCAGCGGCCGGTTTGGCGCTCGAATGCGCCGCTCTCCGGCGCGTGCGTAATGACATGGGACTGATCAATGTCCGCGTCATGGTGTCATTTTGCCGCCGCGTTCAAGAAGCCCGGCGAGTCATCGAGACGATGGCTGCTCGGGCCCTCAAGCGAGGTGAAAACGACCTAGAAATTTATGTCATGTGCGAGATTCCGAATAACGTCATTCAGATTGACGCATTCGCAAAGTTGTTCGATGGGTTTTCAATCGGTTCCAACGATTTAACCCAGCTTAGTTTAGGCGTCGATCGCGATTCAGAAATCGTGTCGTTTGATTTCGACGAGCGCGATCCGGGCATGCTGGAAATGCTCAGACTTGCGGTCGCCGGGGCCGAGCGTAACGGTCGGCACATTGGTATCTGCGGCGAAGCGCCCGCTAACTTTCCCGAGGTCGCTCGATATCTTACAGAACTTGGGATCGATTCAATCAGCGTCAGCCCCTCGAGCGTGCTTCGCACTATGCATGTCGTAACCGAGGCCGAGCAGGCGATGATCAAAAACTGTGGCACCGCGGCGGAGTAACTGCCGCCCCGGGTTGCATAGGCGACAGATAAAACTCCGGACGTTCTAGCGTTGGTTATCCTCCAATCACAACGCGTCAACCATCGGTGACTTTTGAGCTGTTTCGTACACCAAGAACCGAAGTTCATCCTGCTTGGGACTATCGGTAACCCCGCATTTCGAGCACAGCCACGGGTGTTTGCGTCGATCAGCACCGTTCGCCGGAGAAGGCAGCCAAAAGCAACGGGTTAGGCTGCCGATTTTATCACTCCAAAATTCTGATCGATCCCACTAGCACTCCGAATTAGCAAGTGCTAAAAAGCTTCCGCCTCGCGGGGAAAGATTTTTCCCCAGCTGGCATCCTAACAAAAAACAACGAAGTTTCAGTAGCGTAGGAGGGCATCATGAAGTTTCGTCCACTGCACGATCGCGTCGTCGTCAAGCGCATCGAGGCCGAGGAGAAGTCCGTCGGCGGCATCATCATCCCCGACACTGCCAAGGAAAAGCCCTCGCAGGGCGAGGTAATCGCCGTTGGCCCGGGGGGCCGCGACGAGGCCGGCAAGCTTATTCCTATCGATATCAACGAAGGTGATCGCGTGCTGTTCGGCAAATGGTCGGGCACGGAGGTCAAGATTGATGGCGAAGAACTCCTGATCATGAAGGAGTCCGACATCATGGGCATCATCGACGAGCCGATCTCTAAGAAGAAGGCCGCGTAACCCCAAGCTTCAATTGTCGTTCGCGGCCTGTGGCCACCGCCGTTGGCGTCGCAAAGACGACAATTCACAAGAATTAAGGAGAGATTCAAATGGCTGCCAAGGACGTGAAATTCTCAGTCGATGCCCGCGACAAGATGTTGCGCGGCGTCGACATTCTCGCCAATGCGGTGAAAGTGACGCTCGGCCCGAAGGGCCGCAACGTCGTGCTCGACAAGTCGTACGGCGCCCCACGCATCACCAAGGACGGCGTCACCGTCGCCAAGGAGATCGAACTTGAGGACAAGTTCGAGAATATGGGCGCCCAGATGGTGCGCGAGGTTGCCTCGAAAACTTCTGATCAGGCCGGCGACGGCACCACGACCGCGACGGTTCTCGCCGCAGCAATCGTCAAGGAAGGCGTAAAGGGCGTTGCCGCGGGCATGAATCCGATGGATCTTAAGCGCGGGGTTGATCTCGCCGTTGAGGCGGTCGTCGAGGATCTGAAAAAGCACTCAAAGTCGATCACATCGAACGACGAGATCGCCCAGGTCGGCACGATCTCGGCCAATGGCGACCAGGAGGTTGGCCGCTTCCTCGCCGAGGCAATGAAGAAGGTCGGCAACGAAGGCGTCATCACGGTCGAGGAGGCCAAGAGCCTCGAGACTGAACTCGAAGTCGTCGAGGGCATGCAATTCGACCGCGGCTATATCTCACCGTACTTCATCACCAATGCCGACAAGATGCGCGTTGAGCTGGAAGATCCCTATATCCTGATCTACGAAAAGAAACTAAGCGCACTCAACGACTTTTTACCACTGCTCGAGGCCGTGGTTCAGGCTGGCAAACCACTTCTCATCATCGCCGAGGACGTCGAAGGCGAGGCGCTTGCCACGCTGGTGGTCAATAAACTGCGCGGCGGTCTTAAGGTCGCGGCCGTGAAGGCTCCCGGCTTCGGCGATCGCCGCAAGGCTATGCTGCAAGACATCGCCGTCCTGACCGGAGGCACCGCGATCTCCGAGGACCTTGGCATCAAGCTTGACCACGTAAAGCTGGACATGCTCGGCAAGGCCAAGAAGGTGATGATCGACAAGGAGAACACCACGATCGTCAACGGTGCCGGCAAGAAGAAGGACATCGAAGGCCGCGTTGCTCAGATCAAAGCCGAGATCGAGGAGACGACTTCCGACTATGACCGCGAGAAGTTGCAGGAGCGACTGGCCAAGCTCGCCGGCGGTGTGGCGGTGATCCGGGTTGGCGGTGCGACCGAGGTCGAGGTTAAGGAGCGTAAGGATCGCGTCGATGACGCGATGCACGCCACCCGCGCGGCCGTCGAAGAGGGCATCCTGCCGGGCGGCGGCGTGGCGCTTCTGCGCGCTGTGGAGTCGCTTAAACGGGTCAAGACTGCGAATGAGGACCAGAAACACGGCGTTGAAATCGTTCGCAAGGCGCTGTCCGCTCCGGCTCGCCAGATTGCGATCAATTCCGGCGAGGATGGCTCCGTCGTGGTCGGCAAGATCATTGAGAATGACACCTATGGCTACGGCTTCGACGCTCAAAGCGGCGAGTTCGGCAATCTCGTGAACAAGGGCATCATCGACCCGACGAAGGTGGTTCGCGTCGCGTTACAAGATGGATCGTCAATCGCAGGCCTCTTGATCACCACAGAGGCGATGGTCGCCGAGAAACCTAAAAAGGAGACGCCGATGCCAGCCATGCCGCCGGGTGGTGGCATGGATTACTAATTATCGATCGATTGCCAAGACGATTAGGCCCGGAGATTGCTTCGGGCCTTTTTTCTCGCGCGTTCCACCGGATCAAGCACGTTATGTGCGGTGGAAAACGCTTGGGTTAGGTCCTCGGGTTTTTTGTTCTTCGAGGAACTCGTAAAGCTTGTGCCGAACTTCGTGAGGCAAATCGACCGTGCCAAAATCGTCGGCTAATATTGCCTTCACCGCACGCACATGTGGTGAATGCGCGCCTGTCGGCACGTATTTGCTGAACTAAGGTTTCGGGGGCGCCGTCTGAACCTATGACCATGACCCATCGTTCGCGCTCTTTGCGAGCGTCGGGGTCCGCGCCGCATCTGTGAACCGCGGTGAATTGTCATAATACAAGCTCACACAGGGGGACTGACCGCGCTTCGGCCAGCGGGCGCAGCAATCGGCGCCACGACCGCGTTACCGCAATAGTCCTGAGAGTTACTCGCTGTGACACTGCTCACGGCGCAGCAAGCTCCGGTCCTAACGCTGCCAGGAAAAAGCGCGCGCCCTGGTTAAAACCTCGGCGTGATGCTCCAAGAAACACCCTTTTCAAATTGCTCCCACGCAATCGGCCCGGACGTCACGTCATTACGATAGCTGAAATCAAATCAATCAGACTATCAGGGATGTGGTCCCGCAATTGCCGATCAATTAGCGTTGCAGATTAGTGCGCGAACAGCGTACTAGCGAAACATTTGCAGGCAGTTTATGACAAATCGATGAACGGTCCGACGGGGTCGTAAGCCGATGTCGAACGCCTTAAATATCAATCATTACGGATTTACCATTAGCCTGAGCCCATAGCCAACCAAGAAAGCAAGCGCCGCGGCGGTCACGCCGATTAAAAGGACCTCTAGGCCAGATCGAAACCAGCCGGCTGGCGACCACAAGCTCTTGATCGCGCCAACGCCGAAAAACGTCGCGGCGGTAGCGAGTACGCTGGCGCAAAAGCCCTCCGGCAGTAAGTAGCTTAAGAGCGGCACACAGCCGCAGATTATGAATGCGGCAAATGTGCTGAGAGCAGCCAGCTGTGGTGACCGCAGTGTAGGCGACATACCATATTCTTCGGATGCCATGGTCTTCGCCCAGAGTGTGCGATCTGACGTGATAACATTCACGATGCGGGCAAGGTCATCGCCTGTAAATCCCTTCGCTTCGAAAATTTGCCTGATTTCCTCGCGTTCCCCATCCGGCACGAGTGCTATGTGTTTTCGCTCAATCCCGAGTACGCGGTCATAGTCATCATGCTCCGACTTGGTACTGGTATAGTTGCTTGCGGCCATGGCAAAGCCATCGGCCAATAGATTGGCAAAACCGAGAATGAGGAGAACAGAGGCCGAAAGGTTTGCACCAACGACGCCGGCAACGATCGCAAAAGTGGTAACCGTGCCGTCAATGCCACCGTAAATCCAATCTCTGAGGTAACTGATGTGCGGTCCTTGGCGCAAGCGATCGTGGATCGCTTCCCGAGTGTGGCTATGTTCCAGCACTGGTGACATCGTAAGCACTCGGTCGACAACGCGTCACGCGACCAACAAAACGTCTTCCACGTTCTCACATTGCCACATTGATGACAATCCGTTTGCATTGGTTATCACTCTGTCGGTCTCGCTCTGCCGAATTTTGCGCTGGCGCACCCGCGGTCTTTTATCCCTTGGCGCGGGGTGCCGCGTCGCCGTGCCTTGCAAGGTTCGCTCGTGCGCACAGGGCCATTGGAAGGCTCACCGCTGGCCGTGCGTTGACGAACAGTGCACGCTGTCCGGTTTGTTTCGAGATATACTAAGTACTTGATAATTAGTCCCCATATTTTGCGTGTGTTATATAAGAAAAAGGGGACTGTTATGCGTGATGCAAAACCCCGTGTCGCCGCAGAGAGCGTATTCAACCGCAGTCAACGGCGGGAAGCTGAAATCAGTGAAGCGATCAGGCAGGAGGCGGCTCGCCATCGGGCCGTCGTCAAAAACATGCACCGCTTGAGAGCATTGCGTTTGGCGCGAGACGCAAAAAAGCCCACTCAATAAGGGCCGTGGGGCGGGCTACGCCTCGACAGGTCCAATTCTATACATTCCTTTGCGTTCGTCAGCAGGGTATCTGTTAGCCAGCGAAACGTGGATAGTAGGCTTCATTGCTTTCTCGGACAGTGGGAAAGGAAATGATCCTTTCGTTCGGCAGGAATGCGGGTGGCCACAAGTCATGACCGATATCGCGATTGCGAATGGGAGTATCATGCTCGCCGCGTCAGTTTATGGGGTCGATAAAAGCAATCCTATTTTGTTTCTGCACGGGCCAAGATCGTGCAAGCCGACCCTCAGTGCGGGGCAATACTGCTCGACGATCATCTATCGCGTCTTAAAGCAACGAACCCGCGCGCGGAAGTCGTTCAATACCGGAATTGTGGCCACTCTATCCACCGCATGCGTGCTTTCGCACTACGCTTTCTTGGTGATGTCGAGGCCTTTGTTTCGAAGGTTATTTCAGGGTCTGCCAGTGAGGGTGCCGACGCGCATTGAAATGAGTATTTTGTTCAACGGTGCGTGGATCGACTGTAAAATGATTAGGTGGCGACGTGCAACCAGCCAACATGTCAGTCGGGACAACCTCGGCACTGTGAGTCATTCACGGCACGGTACGAGGCGCGCCAGCTTGTAAGCGTTTCATCTGCTAATTGGCAGGTCATATCGGGCGTTTCAACTTCAACGTCCGGTGATGTCTGCTTTACCCCCGGAAACCGACAATCAATAAAATCAATGGGCTACAGACGTCCTTAGCGACAAAAGCGACAGGGAATAGCGACAGCCGTGTAAAGCGGAAATAGATGAAGCGAGTTTACGGGGCGGGAATAGCGACGTGCGCCCCAATATTCGTTCGGCTACGTCCCGACGGGTAGGCAAAAGCTCGCTATTGCGCGAAGCCCTGAGGCCGAATAACCACCCGATCAACTCATGCCTTGGGCAGGCAATTGTTGGCATTTTTGTTGCTATCCTCAGTCTTTGGTAAGATCCGTCGTCTCACATCCATGTTTGCAGCTCGTGTCAGTCATCATAGCGATTGGAC
>Ga0187783_10004532_pt1 | contig 10290 bp, 21 predicted proteins | sample 1015_SJ02_MP02_2_FD_132471 | JGI IMG/M metagenome (GOLD analysis project Ga0187783, IMG submission 132471) | Tropical peat soil microbial communities from peatlands in Department of Meta, Colombia - 1015_SJ02_MP02_20_MG | ecosystem: Environmental > Terrestrial > Soil > Wetlands > Peat | place...
CGACACGACCACCCCCGCAGGCAAGCATTGATTTCCGCGGGCGTTTCGCGCCGGCGAGCTTGCTACCATTTTGCTACCCAACGGCTCAGTACGGAGCAGGACAAGGCAGCATCAAGGCGTTAGCTGGTGCTCGATAATTGCCGATTTACTGGACGCTTTGTTACGAATTGGTACGCGAGGTTATCGCCGTCGCCGAATTACAAAACCGCTGCTCTACCGCTGAGCTAACCCGGCATCCAAAGCGATTTCAATAACTTATCCCTTTCGGGTTCCTCGATTTCAGGTCAATTGGCACCGAGTTGGCACCGAGTTGGTTCGCGAGTTCCTTCCGCAGCCAAGCATCCACTCCGGCTGCCGCGTCAGCTTGTAGCGTGGGAATGAAGGCGGCGTAAACCGAGAGGGTGGTGGTGACGTTGGCGTGCCCCGCACGCTCACTCACGACCTTAACATGCACCCCATCCATTAGTTGGTGGGAGATGTGAGTGTGGCGCAGACCGTGAAATGTAATCCGTCGCACTCCGCATTCGCGCACGAGCTTGTCGAATGCTTTGGTGAGGCTGTCGGGGTCCCATGGCGATCCGTCAGGATGGGCGAAGACCAACGCGGCCCTAATTCCTTGGTGCTGGCGTAGGGCCTCGACCGTGATCCCGGGCAGTGTGATCGTTCGTCGGGAGCCCGCTGTCTTTGGCGATTTGAACGTGGTCTTACCCGCGAGCCGCTCCAGCGATTGGTTGACTGTCAGACGCGCGCCTTTCAGATCAATGTCGCTCCATCGAAGTCCCAGGAGTTCGCCCCTCCGCACGCCCGTCGTCACCGCGACGAGGATGGGGAGATAAAGTGGCCCGGCCGCGTGGAGCAGCGTGGCGATCTCGGGTTTGCTGAGGATCGCGATCTCGCGACGTGGCGGACGTGGGGGCCGCACTTGCTCTGCCGGGTTCTTAAACAGCACTCCCGTCTTGACCGCGTGGGCTAGTGCCTGCGACAGCGTGCGATGGACGTGGAGAACCGTTTGCGCGGCTAGACCCTGGCCCGCCTTCCGCCCTTTCACATATCCATCACGCGTCAGCGCGGCCTCGAATGCCTCGATGTGCGTGGGCGTCAACTGGCGAACCGGAACGTTCCCAAGTCACGGGGTGATCTGGCGCGTGACAAGTTGTCGATGCCGCCACGCGGTCTTGTGGGAAGTCCGGCGCTCGATGTCCACCGTGAGCCAATGCTCAAGATATTCCGCGAGGGTCATTTTGGTGGGATCGACGTAGGTCTCTTCGTTGCGTCGATTAAGGAGGCGATTTAATTCCGCCTGCGCCTCACGCTTGGTCCCGCGAAATGTAATGTATCGCGACAGCCGTTTGCCCGTCGCCGGATCGCGACCGAGATCAAACTTGAGCCGCCAACTTTGTCGGCCGCGTTGGTGGATGTGGCCCTGCCCTTGGTTTCTCATTCGTCCTCCCCCACCATTCCCTTTTCGATATTCGCCAATGCTTTCTCGGGATCCGCGACGAGGGCCCGCAGCACATTAAGCATATGGCGGCGCTGCTCTGCCGCCATATGCTCCACAAACTTTGGGGCCTCCCCGCCAAGATACTGCGCCAGCCCCCACAGGATTTCCGAGTTCATCGAGCGATTGTTGCGTTTCGCGCTCGCCGCGACCATCCGATGGAGGCCAGCGGGTAGCCGCAGACGCGTACTAATAATGTCGTCGGCGGTTTTGCGAGCCACGGCTCCCTCCAGATTTTCTGGGGCCACCTTATCACGGACTAAACGGGACTGCAAGGGATCACTCACGGGATCGCTTGTGGGATCGCGTGGTACCATAATCCCGCCGCGATCAAATGGCACTGTCGGGCCCGAAAGGTGGTGATGAAAGTGGACGACTGCAAAACCCTGACCGTGCCCGAGGCCGGAAGGCGCTATTTCGGGCTGGGCCGCAACGCCATTTACGAAGCCGCCAGACGTGGTGATCTGCCGACAATCAAGATCGGTCGATTGCTTCGGGTGAGCGTAGTGGCGTTGGAGCGAAAGCTCGAACGGGCAGGGGACGACGGCCGATAATTTCGGTCGGGATGTTTGACATCGTGAAATCCGCCCGCAGGGCAGAAAGGAAAGTGTGATGGCCACTTACCAGATAAGCGTCGATCAAGCTGTGCGTTATGTTCAACAGAACATGATGCCCGGCGTTACCTACGACGAGGCTTACGATTTCTTGTACGCGGACCTTGAGAAAAAATACGAAAAGGAGCGAAGGCATCTGGAGAAACGTATCCAGCAAAACGCTGAACGTCTCCGAAGAATCGAAGAACGTATGGAAGAACTTCGTCGATTGTATGAAGGAGATGAGAACTACAAAGAATGGGTCGCCGCAGGCAGGCCATCGTAAGCGCGTGGGGGATGGTCATTCCGGCCATCCCCTTTTTTCACACGGGCATAGCCCGGAAAGGACCAATGAAAATGACCGCTACTTCCCTTCGTCGCGAACTCAATCGCGTCGAGAGTTTTGAGTTCGTTGCGCACCCCCTCGCCAACATGTTCCCCATGATCGAGGGCCAAGCCTTCGAGGACCTAAAGGGCGATATCGCTAGGCAAGGCGTCCTTGTGAAGATCACCTTGTTCGAGGGGAAAATCCTCGACGGACGTAATCGCTATAAGGCTGGAATAGAGATTGGTTTTAAGTTTGGTGCCGAGAACTTCACCCAATTCGATGGCACATCCGAAGAAGCCGAGCTTTGGGTGATCTCGACTAACCTTCATCGCCGCCAGCTTACCGCAAAGCAAAAGCAAGAGATGGTGATCGAGCGTATTCGAAAGTCGCCCCACATGTCCGCTCGTCAGATCGCCAAACTTCTCGGCGTCTCACACACAATGGTAGCGGACCAGAAGGAGCGCCTACAGAACCCTCCCGATCTGAAAGAATTTAAGAAGTTCAAAGAGACCTGGGAGGGCCTTTCAGACAAGTACCGCCAAGCGTTCGTGAAAGAGTTCAATATCGACATCGTCGATATTCAGCGTTTGGTCGTGGAGCCTTGCTCCGCTGCAAATCCAGAAGGCTACGTCGTCAGTTGACGGGCCGGAGCGATGCTCCATGGAGGAGGGCCGGAAATGGGGCCCTCCTTTTTAAGGGGCAGGCGCGAGGTTTTTGGGCCTGCCCTTTCTATGCTGTCGGTCTGAGTAGAAATATTTTTTCTCGTGGTCACGGCATCTGCTATCGAGAGTTGAGGGCGGCAACCACGAGAAAGTAGCTATAACAAATTGATTTAACTAGTCTATTACTTTGTCCGACTTAAAAAAGCCACAATATTATGTGATAATAGGGAGAATGCAAAATCGCAAGTTGTGCCCAAAGGTCAGGGATCAAGCGACCGTGAATTGCAAGCCACCAGTTCGCATTTGGCGCGTCTGCGAGACGTGTGGCGAGGATTACCTCGTCATCAATCGTCGGCAGAGATGGTGCTCCCAAGAATGCCGCGACGAGTTTCGTTGTGAGGAGTTGCGAGCCGCGCGGAAGCTTTACGCGAAGGCAGGCCGACCAAGTTTGGAGGTCGTGGAGAAGGCTACGTCATGAACCAAAAGGCGCGAGGAAGTCGATTGAGCATCACCGCAAGCCGATCAGCAATGATTGGTGAGAATGGATTGAGACCCGTAAGCGCCTTGAGGAGGGTGGACGCGCCCTCCTCACTCAACAGCCGGAAAATGAGAATGCACAGGGTTCGAACACGCAACGCGCTAGTAGGAACCCAGGAGCGGGCGGACGCGCTTGGCTCCCCTTACAAGCCTCGGGCTCTTGGAGGCGAATTGCGCGCTAGTGCGAGCGATCGTGTGCGAGCGTTAGCATGTGCGCCCATTGGCGGACGACAGAGATGGCGACGATTATTCGAAGCTCTCTGTCGTCCGTTGCCAAACATGAGGACGGTATGAGCTACCAAAACAACCATTCCCAGAAAGAGCGTCGCGCCCAATTAGCTCACGACTCCTTCGCTAGCCGAGCCGCCAACGACATCGAGTTGGAAAGCAAGGAACGGTTTGGCGCGAACAAACCTCAGATCATTGGTGAGGGCGCACCCAATTACCCGAAAGGTTCAGCGTGGACGCGCGACCGACTGCCTGACGAACCCCCGCTTGGCTACAGCGTGAACGACGTTCCGATTGTGGGCGAAAGACACGAAGTCCAAGCAAGCCTTAAGCGCGTTGATTGCGCCAGCATGGCAACGCCACGAACCGAGGAGCGTGCTGGCGTGGACGGGACCGGAGACGAAGCTCCATCTGATGACACCATCTCAGATGTTCGAGACGCGTCTCCGGTCTCCCCCATCCCGTTGGATTTACCCGTCTACATTCCCGAGGATTGAAGGAGCAGCTAATGCCGAACGCTTTCGACGAACTCGACCTAAACCACGATACCGCTCTCGAACTAAATCCGCTCACTCAGGAAGAGTGGGATGAAGATGAAAGGCGGTTCAGAGAGTTCAGGCGAGCCAAGGCGGATCAACCATTCGACGGGCGGGAGTGGAATTGGAAGTTCGGTTTCCTCGCCAAGGTGCGGTTGGAGATATTGGAGAACGAAAAGCTCACCATCGACGAATTGGTTGAGTTTAGTGAACACCAACTCGCGGAAACGATGGTGTGGTTCTTGGGCCTGCCGCAAGAGGAGCAATCGCGCCACGCTGCCAAGCTGAAGGCGACGTTGACGGAAGTCATGAAGCTGAAGGAAATGAACCAACAAAAGGCGTTGATATTGCTCAAACGCGATTACGGCATCGACGAAGAGCAGGCGATGGCGATGGCGGGGGAGATGGTGTGATGCAAGCCAAGCCCTCAGCACGCGACAACCAACAAGCCCGCCTTGCGGCGTATCAAAAAGCGACGAAGGCCAAGCCGCAAGCACAGCAATCTGCGGGAAAGCAAATCTACCCTCACCTTAGAAGTCAATTCGATCAACGGTCGCAAACGAAGGAGAAGTGAAATGGGTAAGAACAGTCTATCGAAGGGTTCGCCTGCTGGAGGTTTTGGCAGCGCGCAGCATCGCAAAGTTGGAGTGCGTACCGGGAGCGGGAGCATCGGGACATCGCCTAGAGGCGTCTCGCAGATCGGGTCGAGTATGGAAAACCATGCGACCGGCGTCGGCAAGGTGCTTCGTGGCGCGGTCGAAAATCTGCACCAGGGTCCCAGCTTTCAGCCGGTAGCCTTCGGAAACAGCGTTGCCTTGAATGTTGGCAAAGGATCGCCAGGCGCAGGGCGTAACCTCTACGGCCAGAGTGGTTCGCAAGGGTGCTACGGCGCACCTGCGCAAGGCGTGAACGTGGGCAGTGGGCCTTCAACCCGAACCGGCAGAGATTTGACCAAGTAAGGAGCAATGATAATGGCACACGACATCAAACTCACGAGCGACAAAGGCTCTGTGGCCGACCGCATTAACGCGCGGCTTCAATCGAGCGGGGTTGGTGCTGGTCCCGACGTGGTTGTGAAGAAGGGTGACGGCCCTACGAGAACAATAACTCACATCCATCACGGTGGCCCACAGCACGCCTCACGCAACAACGCGGACGGTAAGCCACCTAAGGGCGGGGTTTGAAATGGCGACGATGGCTGAGCTTTGCCTATGGGCCTGTCTTTTGTGGGCCGTAGGCGTACAGCGAAGGAGATTGATCCATGTCAGGTGACAGCACAGCGCGAGCGATAGCGGGCCTCGCGCACTATCGCGATCCAACCCCTGAGGAAATCCAAAGGGGGATTGATGCGGCTATGCGCGAGGTGTGTGCGCGGGACGCTCGATACAGCCCGAACGCCACCACAGGCGATGGTATCGTAACCGTGCAGAGCGGGATGAAAGTCACTCCCGGCCAAGCGCTAGCGCCCAACGAACCTTGGCGTCCGGGTTTTAAACTCGATGTGCCGAAAGAAACGCCTGGGGGGCAGCGCACTCAGGAGATGATTGGTCGGCTTTGCGATGCGCACCTTGGCCCTGCGGTGCCGATAGAAGCGCAAATCGCGGCGCTATCGCTCGCGACTGTCGAAGAGATGCTGACGCTGTTAGCGAAGCGGCCGCAATCAAAAGCGACAGCTACGCTTGGAGCGATGCTCGAAGAGCGAAGGGCGCAGCTAAAGGCGCGAGAGGCGATGCTGCACCATGACCATCCTTGAGATCGAAGCCGAGCTTGCTCAACTTGACGAGCTAATCGCACGGCCGCGCGATGTCGGGCACTACGTCAATGTCTTAGAGCTTCGTCAGGCAAAGCGCAGACGCGCGATGTTGCAAACCGAGTTGAAGAGGTTGAACGAGGAGAAGCCAAAGGTAGTGGAGGCATGAAATGCAGATGAAGTTCGATCCCAAGATGACGCCGGATCAATTTATGGAATTGGTTCCTGGTGGTTACTTCTCGCTGTCGCGGAAGCGACGGGAAGTGCAAATGATGACCCTTGGCGTTAGCGACCGATTGATGCGAGCAGCGCAGACCAACCCTGACAGCGTGAGAGTAGCGGCAAGGGATGCCGAAGGCGTCTCAATCTTTGAAAGGGCAATGTTGAAAGTGTGACGTTGAAGAAAAGGGAACGACGAATGACTATTCAGGACAGTAGAGCTACGTTGAACGAGAAGCTTAAGGTGGCTGCCGAGGCTAAGGTTCAACAGTTGATCGAGGAATGTTCACAGGGCACCAGCGACCAGGAGGATGTCGCCAAGGCGTTGGTGGACTTCCACCATCTCGACTTTGACGTTGCAGTGGCGTTTGCAAATGCAAGGGAGGTTAGAGACAGGGCTAAAGCTGAGCCGCCACCATTAAGGATCTGGCGCAGACCGGTACGTTCGACAGAGGGGCCACCTAAGATTGAGGTGGCCCCAAGTGTTTCTGAGAAGCCGGAAGCGAAAGCTGAGCCCGAGCCGGAGCCAGAAGCCAAGCCCAAGGCTGGTTTACCTGCGGTCTATCACCAAGCCGCTCACGACCGACAAGGTAGTGAACTTGGAAAGCGCCCTCCAAACGATGAATGAGGAACACGCCATTATAGAGAACTACGGAGGTAAAACCGTCATCGCCAGTTGGGAGCCATCACCGCTGGATGAAGAGCGCCGGATGATCGTGTTTCAAGGGAAAGACAGTTTCTTACTGCGCTATTGCAATCGGTATGTGACGATCGAGGTACCACATCCGCAAGGCGGCACCAGATGGCAACCATTTCCATTAGGTGCATGGTGGCTGAATCACAGGGATCGGCGGCAATATCGGGGCATCGTCTTTCGACCAGGAAAGTTGAGGGATGTCGGGGAGTGCCTCAACATCTGGCAGGGTTGGGGCGTCGTGAGAAAACTTGGCGATTGGGGATTGATCCGAAGTCACATTGAAGAGGTGATTGCGGACGGTAACGCGGAATATGCCGACTACATTATCAAATGGATTGCGTGGTCAATCCAGAACCCCGACAAACAGGCAGAGGTCGCGCTGGTTCTGATTGGTGCTAAGGGCACTGGCAAGGGAACTTTGGCGAGATGCTTACAGAAGATCTTTGGTGCTCATGCGTTTCAAGTTTCGAGCCGAGATGAGGTAGTTGGACGTTTCAACGGCCATCTACAAGATTGCATCTTGTTCATTGCCGACGAGGCGTATTGGGGCGGCGACAAGAGATGTGTCGGACGGTTGCAGGCAATGATAACCGAAACGACACTGGCGATTGAGAAGAAGGGTTTCGAGATCATCACTGTCCCGAATTATCTGCATATTATAATGCTAGCAGAACCAGGGTGGGTAATTCCGGCTGGAATGTTTGAACGGCGTTATGCTGCGTTCGAAGTTGGCACCAAGAGAAGAGGAGATCGAGCTTACTTCAAGGCGCTACACCAACAGATGTTCGATGAAGGTGGCGCAGAAGCGATGATGTGGGATCTAAAGGAAATGGATCTCGATGGTTGGCATCCCCGCGAAATGTCGGACAGGCTGCTAGAGAGCTCTGCGTTACGGAAGCAACAGACCAAGACGTTGCCGCCATTAGAGCAATGGTATCTGACGCTATTGCATGAAGGCCGGATACCTGGCGCTTTGATTAATCCGGATCCCATCAAATGGCCCAAGAAGATGTCCAGGCCGAGTACGACCTACACTAAGAGACTTAAAGACAATGCTACCGAGCGTTTCCCTAGGTTGAAATGGGAACTCAGCGACAATCAGTTGGCAGAGTTCTTACTCGATTCAGAATGGCCGAAGGCCGGAAGATTTAGGGACAGTAAGAACAACGGCTACACTTTCGAACCGTTGAAGGAAAGTCGCCAAGAGTTTGATAAGCGTTACGGTCCACAAGGTTGGAACGAAATGGAAGAATGGGATCCCCACTCAAAGTCGTTCTTGGACGATTGATGGAGGTGTGGAGGAGTGGAGAACTGTGGAGACCAGTGGAGGCCACTTTGCGTTTAGGTTTTAGGATACGGCTATTAAAAAGGTACCTGTCCACCCTTTCCATAGTCTCCACACTTTCCACTAATGAAAGAGTATCCATTCTTATAAGAGGATGACCGTGAGTAAGATCTCAATGGTGTTGGATAAGATCGAGGCCCAACAACGAGAGGGTGAGGCATCGCTTGTTCCTGACGGGATGACGTTGATGGACTTGGCCGATGCCGTTGTCAGAGGAAAGGTGAAACTCAGTCCGCAACAGATGCGATTGTTGATCGAGTTATTGCCTTATCACTTGCCCAAGCTGTCGGCCGTTGCCGTTGGTCACTTCAACGGAACAGACTTTGCAACGCAGCTTGATCGCGCCATCCAACGATCCGCTGCTGGTCCGCCAATCAAATTGATCGAGGCCCAAGCAATCGAAGGCGATGCCGATCGATGCCCCGATCATTGATGCTAGTCTTTACTCTATGGATGATTGGCGTGATTGGGCTGATGCTGATTAACCTTGGGCTGGCTCTTAGATGAACGCCGAGGCGCCAGGTTGGCCCGTAGCCTGGGCCCATTCTCCAGCGCGGGCTGCATTGTTCTGTTAGAAAACAACGATTTACCGGGGTCTATCCCCGTTATACAATCGGGGCCGCTCTCCCCGCGAGAGCGCGGCCCCGACCTTGCGTCACCCCATCCCCCGATGGATCCCCCGACCGAGGTCGGGGTCTGCATTTCCACAAATGATTATGGCGAATTACGGCCGTCGCTTGGGCAGCACAAATTCTTTTTCTGCGGTGTTGCGCATCGGATACAATGCTTCCAGCCCCCAGACAGTGGCGTTGTGTATTCACTGTCGCTGGTTAGAGCGGAGTGGATGGCGTGAACCTCCTCCACTCCGTTCGCCTGCTACCGCCTTTCATATCTTCGGATCAGCCGCTCGATCGCCTGCGCTATAGCTGCCTCGGGGTTGGCTGCGATTATCGCGTCAGCACGAAGGGCGATCTCTTTGGGTTCGCAGCGCCACCAATATCGTCCTTCCCTATGTAGCTGCTCTTTGACTTCCTCCTTCGCCCGGTGCATCGCTTCTGTCATCGCGCGTTGCTGAACCCATTCTTCTAGAGTTTGCTTTTGGCGCTTCCTCATTGTCCCGCCTCCAATCGTGCAATGGTCATGTGACTAACGCCGAACAGCTTAGCGATCTCCGTCAGGGTTTCGCCTTGTGCTCTGCGCCGCAACGCCTCCGCACGTTGATACGCAGTTAGTGAGGGATGCCTCCCGAACTTCACTCCATTCGCCATGGCCCTAGTCCGGCCCTCTGCAGTTCGTGACAGGATCAGATGACGTTCGAACTCGGCTAGTCCGCCCAAGACCGTCACCATCAATCGCCCATGTGGCGTGTCAGTATTGGCCCAAGCATCGTTGAGACTACGGAAGCTTGCGCCAGCTTTGCCGATTGCATCGAGCGTGTTGAGGAGATCGCGCGTTGATCGCGCTAGCCGATCCAGTTTGCACACCATCAGAGTGTCACCCTCGGCCAGTGCTGCAATCGCTTTCGCGAGTTGGGGCCTATCACTCCGCGCGCCTGATTGCTTCTCGGCGAACACGCGCTCACAGCCAGCCTGCTTTAACGTCACCTGTTGAGCATCGAGCGTTTGCCCATCCGTACTCACTCTTGCGTATCCGATTATCATGGCTTGTAGCCCCGACTTTTGTTCGTGGGTTTCGTTAAGTAGAATCCCGCGATTAATGCGGAGTTCTAATTTTCACTCATGTTATGAGTTTTGTTCACTCGGGCCACTCGTTGACCGGAGGAGCAACCGGCTTTCGAATGATCTTCGATTGCTTACGCTTCGCCATTGCTGGCGAGTTCTCAATAAAGAATGGTTGGGATAGACTGTTGATAGCCATAACGATAGCTCCATGTGTC
>Ga0187783_10004533_pt1 | contig 10289 bp, 13 predicted proteins | sample 1015_SJ02_MP02_2_FD_132471 | JGI IMG/M metagenome (GOLD analysis project Ga0187783, IMG submission 132471) | Tropical peat soil microbial communities from peatlands in Department of Meta, Colombia - 1015_SJ02_MP02_20_MG | ecosystem: Environmental > Terrestrial > Soil > Wetlands > Peat | place...
AAAACTGATCGCTTTCCGGCAGGAACGATGATCGCTTTCGCTCAGGAACGGTGATCGGATTCAGACAGGAATAGTGATCGGAATCGCGCAGGAATGGTGATCGGATTCAGCAGGAATATGCAGATGGTCCGTCGTTTTGCGTTAAGGCCGGCTCAGAGCTTCTGATAGTTGGAATTGGTCGTCGTGACCTGAAGCTTCTTGGCCGTCGCATTAAGGACCGTCTGCTGTACGTAGTTCGTGCCGTCGGGCAGGCTTGCCATTTGAACCGTCAACATTACAACATCCTTCGGATCGTCCATATAGGTGTTGACGTTCAGCGAGCTGACTTTTCTTGTCGCCGTGTCGAAAGAGACCGTCATCTGATCGCCGGACTGGGCATAGTTCTTGAATATGAGCCCCACAGTCTGCCCTGCCGGATTGGGACTTAACGAAGCATTGCCGGCGCGGAAGGCTTGGGCCATTTTCTGCGAGTCGGGTGGAACGTACTTGGCGAGTAGCGTCTTCACCTGCTCCATGTAATCCTGCATTTCTTCCTTCTTTTTCTCAATGATCTTCTGCTTCATTCTCCCACCGCTAGGTGGCGGCGGAGCGGAACCCACTGGTGTCTTCTGTACTGTCCCGTCGGGCCCGTATTGACACAGGGACGCCTTGGGTGGCTTGGCTTCACCCTTCAACGTAAGCTGTGTTGTCTCCGTCCACTGATACTCGTGCAGCCTCTGCTGATTGTCCGCAACCGACTGCTTGACGGCTGCCAGCTTTTGCTGCAATTCTCCCCCTGAGCCTGCACCCATCTGCGCGGCTACGAGGATAGCTCCAAGCACAACTGCTGGGATGAACGTAATGTGTTTTCGGTTATAGTGGCGGGTGCTGGCACTAGGTTTTATCACACCGATACGGCTAACGTTTGGATTCACTTTAAACTCTCCCTTGAATTCACAAAATGGACTCGCGACGGCTTCGTAACGCTGCGAAAATGGTCCTTTGGTGCTCATCTCTGGTTTCGCTTTTCTGGGAACATCTAGCCGCGTTACCTAGGGACTTTTATTGGTTCCAGTAGTAAAAACCCAACTTCCAGTTTTTGCTCACCTCTCTCTATTTCTTTTGGCGGAATCAGACCATCCGTGGTTGGGCAGGTTCCGGCACCGTGCGTCGGCGGAAAAAGAGCTGCACCAATTTGACTTCGCCCAGAACTCTTTGCAGTTCGCCGAACCCGAAGAAAGGGATAAACATCACGAACATGAGCAGAGTGAGCGTCAGAATTCCCTTCAGGGCGCCTCCAGCAAGGTTGCTAATACTCTCGGAAAAGGACTTTTCATGATAGAAACCGATGGCGGCGTCTTCCAGAATTTTGCAACCGGCCAGCACGATGGAAAACGAGGCAGACTTCAGGAGAGTCGGGTAGACAAGCGGTGCTTCCTCGGCTGTATCGCCCAGATGGAGGGCCCGGGCAATAAGTACGAACTTTCCCAACACCAGTGCATTGATGAGTGCGATACCGTGAGACAGGGAACTGATGTGCTCCTCGTCCAGAATCACGGACTTATACAGAAGCAAGAGCCCAAAAACCAACCAAAGGTAAAGTACAATGACGATGTAGTTCTTAAACTCGTGGTAGGCTTTCTGCTTCAACGCTTTACTTGTTGTGCCCACGTCATCCACTCCGGATCAACACCAGCTATCGAAAACAAATGGGTTTATTCTCGATTCCTCATTCACCGAACTCCAAGTGTCGTCGGGATCAAACTCGTTCATCACGCTAGCCGCTTCGACGGTGCTCTTTCCCAAATCCTTCTGGTAGGTCATGCCGTTCTGGTTGATGATGAACGTCATGATGCCGGACTTGCCGTATTCAGCGGGATAAGCGACAAAAGCGAATCCGTTAACCATCTTGCCATCGACAACGTAGTCTTTTGCGCCACCTTGTGCGTGAGCGCCTTGCTTGTGCAGCATACGAAAGTAGTACCCATGGAACGGCTCGTGCGAGTTCCGCTGCACGTCGTATCCTTCACTCGTCGCGAATGCCACCAATGGTCCGAGGGGACTTCTCGATGCTCCCTCTTTGGACTCCCAATAGAGTCCGTTCTGCTTTCCGTCGTCACTAATGAACCTCAGGGCATATTGCTTTTTGGGTGCGCCGCCATGGGGTTGCGAGAAGTACTCCTTCTGAGCGTCGGCTAATGCGCCACAGATCTGAATTACTGCCAGTTCATTGCGACCTATACGACGAGCAAGGATTTCATCTTTTCCGCCTGCTGTATCGAAATACCATCGGCCTACGTTGTTCTTCTTCAAGGGAATGGGGAAGGCAAAGTTATCGACACCGGTCAACAGAACCTCGGTGTTGTCGTCCAGCTTGCGCCAGCGGTTCATCACTTGGTAAGAGGATATAAAAGCTTGGACAATTTCCTTGTCCTGCGTGGCGCCGCCGGTGTAGATAACGTCTTTCGAGTCGGGTCCAAAAATGGCAAGCACAGCGTTCTGGTCGCCAGATTTGGCTGCGTCGATCAGCGCTTTGCCCGCTTCCTCAGGAGAAACAAATGTTGTTTGGGCATTGCCTGCAGCTGCGGCCTTCTCGGGCTTATTGCATGCACTAAGGGGGATGATCAGGGCCAGAAGTATCGAGACTGAAACGCTGATCTTACATCGTGTTTTGACGGACATTCTCTTTTCCCTCTGGCCAAATTCTGCACGTTGATCCGCATCACTTTCAGCGTTTTGCTATCAATGTCCGATCACCGGCGAAATCCACCTCCACCACGATCGCCGCCCCCCCAACCGCCGCCTCCGCCGCGGCTTGCCCAACCGCGTGAACTCTCCGTTCGCGATCCCCAACCGCTACTGCCCGATCCTCCGAATGCAGAAGAAGTGCCGCCACTGTCTCGTCCTCCCCAGCCGCGTGCGGCCTCAGAGCCTCCCCAAGAGCTGGACCCGCTGGGTTTGTTGACATCGCTCCAACCTGCACCGCTGTTCTTTTCCCAACCACTGCCGGTGTTCTGGTAGGCGGTGCCGTTATGAGCGGCGTATTCGTTGCCGCTCCCCGTTTTGCCGACGGCGGTGTTTCCGTATGCGGTGCTGCTGGCGACAGCTCGGCCACCGGAAGAGGTTTGCACGCTTCCGACCGATCCATCCGCATTCGAATAATGCTGGGTGTAGGCCGCCTGACCATTCTTCGATACCGTCGAGCTCCCCCAATTGGAATATGCATTTGAACCTTGGTGAGTAGCACCATAGGCTCCACTAGACGGGTTGTAGGCCTGCCCAACCTTCTGACTGCCGTAGGGGGTATTGGCGGAAGCACCGCGGGCGTAGGTTCCCGTAGATGGGTTGTAGCCCGTGCCATAATGTGCAGAGCCGTATGGTCCGTACGCAGAATATCCACCACCGTAATAGCCACCGTGCCAAGCAGCGTTTCCGTAATACGGATGAGCGCCGTAGTACGCCGCCCCGCCGTGCCAGTTGCAGTTCCAACTGCTCCATCCCCAGCCGCAACAACCGCCGCTCATCATCGCTCCCACTGCAATTCCAGCTCCGAAAGCGAGCACTCCTGTGGCCACCACGTCGGCTGTGGTGTAACCCGGCGTGGCATAGGGCGTCCCGTAGACTACCGCAGGGTTGTATTGCGGCACGTACACCACCTCAGGGTTTGTAGGTTGGATGACAATGGTCTGTGGCGACTGCTGCACAACCGTTATTTGCGAGCCTGAATTCAGATTCCCGGCTTCCTTAGCCTGCGCGCGCAGCGTTTGTACAGCAGACATCACCGCGGGGGCCTGGTTGTGATAGGCCTCTCCTAGCGAAGAAGTCCAACTGAGATTCTTCGCCATGTTGCCGAGCACCGAGGGAAATTGCGTAAGGGCCTTCACACTCGGATCCCAGGATTGTTTGTCGACCGCCTGCACAAGCCCGTTCCCGGTTAGGTTCTTGTGCTGCTGAAGCCAGTAATCCGCAATTGCAATCTGGTCAGTGTACGTCGCAGCGCTCAGAATCTGGGCGACCAAGGCATCTGGATAAAGGGCGATGGGTGCAACCAATCCTTGTAGTTCTGGTGCCGTGAGCGGCAACCCTTGTCCAGAATATGTGGGCGAAGGCGTTGACGATTCCTGCGCATCCGCATCAATCGATGTGGTGGTGACGCAAACCAGAACGCAAGACATGAAGGATGACAAAACCTCTTTGCTCACCGACCAAATCATTGTTCCCCTTTTCCGGCAGTAACGCTTATCCACAGAAAGTCATGATGGCGAAGTCACTTCATCTTGTCCTTATCCATCACGAATTCAACGGTCGAGTTCAAGGGAAGCATGGCCTGCTCTTTCTATTTCGGTTGTGGGATGTGGTATTCGGTGCTTGTGCTCCGCACGACGTACTCCTGGCAAAGACATCCATCTGCTCCGTCTTGTGCCCCTTTGTACCGTAGTTGACCGAACTCTCTGAGATAATCTTCCCGCTGAGGGATGGGTTGGCACCGAGGGAAGGAGTCCCGCCAATGACTAGAAGGGCTGTAAATAGTGCCCAGAGCATTTTCATTCAAACCTTCTGCGGCAGTAATCCTAGGTCGGACTCCAAGTGCTGGCTACTGGTAAGAATGCTGGTTTGGGCCTACAAGTCTTGCGTGCGAGTTCTTGCGCCCAGAGCGTTGTGCCAGGCTTTATCTTCTCGCTGGTGGCTTATAGAATGCCAAATCGTACCGCTTGCACTGATAGTTTTGCCAGTTGTTGCACGAGCCCATCCTGCGTAGATTCCAACCAGACTTTTTCTTTCGTTTTTTGAGTCCAAACAATTAAAGCTCAACGAAAAAGGAGAAGATATGCCAGTTAAAAGCCCAAGAGAGATGTTTGTGATGGTCCTTAGCGATGTGCGACAGAGCACAGAAAGGGCAGCTAAGATTTACCAGGAAATCGGCCAAGCGGTCCAAGATTCTGAGGTCAAAGAGGCTCTAGAGGCGCGGAGTTTCATCTCTGAGAAAGTTCTGGCTACACTCGATCAATGCTTCAAACTCATCGGCGAACAGCCGGTTAAGCTGAGTGGACGCCTTGAGGAAGTCTTTGTGGAGGATTTCCGCAAAGAGCTAAATGAGATCCAAAACCCAGTTGCCAGGCGTCTGTTCATCCTGGCGAAACTGATCCATCTGACTCACTTTCGAATTGGTGAGTATGTGGCCCTCGTCGCAGCGGCTGATCTGGCTGGGCACTACGGAGTCGGTGTACTGCTGGAAAGCTGCCTTGCAGACAAACTCGCTTTCGTGGAACGGACACGGCGACTGATCCGGAGGATCGTCGAGGAGAGAGTTGCCGAACGCCTGGCGGCATAGAGACCTGGATCAGGAGGAGCCCGTCAGCCGGTCCGACTCGAACCCTTGTTTGCAAACTGCTGCGGGTCGGTGCGGCTTAACACTGCGATCGGGCAACCGGGGAGGCACAAGCATGCTGACATTGCACTGATCCGGTCCCTTTGGGCGGTCGGTCAACGTTGACTGTGGATGCACTTTGTACATGACGTTACAACAGGTTAGAACATCGTGAAAGAGGGAATGAGATGAAAGTTTTGCATATGGCTTTGTTTATGGCGTCACTGCTCGGGCTTGTGGCAACGGGCTTTGCTCAAGATAAGTTTGAAGTCTACGGTGAGTATTCTTATCTCCGGTTCAATCCCACGGTATTTGGTCTCAATAGCCGCAGTTTCAACGGTGGTGGCGGAGGCGCCACCTGGTACTTCGCCAAGGTTTTGGGGGTCAAGGGCGATTTCATGGGCTACGGAAGTACTACATTCACCAAGACCTTCAGCTCCAGCCTAACCCTACCCAGTGGCGGAGTGGTTCCAGCAGGCACCTACACCACACAAGGCAACATGTTCACCTACTTATTTGGACCGGTGATCAGGATTCCCATTCCTAAGGTCAAGCCTTTTGGAGAAATCCTCTTCGGTGGATCGAACACCAACGGTTATGTGAACTTGGAGAACTCGATCATCGCGAGCGGAGGAACAATCTCTAAGACCCCAACTCAGCACCCGTTCACGATGGCAGTGGGCGGTGGACTTGATATTTCCGTTTCAAAGTACATTTCGCTCCGGCCGGGCGAGATTGATTATGTGCTGTCCAGATACTCGAACCCATTGACAAGCACGAACAACCAAAACAACTTTCGTTACTGTGGTGGAGTGGTATTTAAATTTTGACCTCGACACCGAGCAGGAGGACACATCCACCCCGGCGAGACTTTCAATTCGACTACTCGCCGAAGCCAGATCTGCACGGTCACGCAGGAGGTAGGCCTGCAACGTGGGTTGGTTGGCTATGGTCAGTGGCGACAAAGATTCCCTGGTCGAGCGGTGTAACAAGCAGCATTCCCTTTGGCACTCACTCATCGACCGCATTTTCGGCGGAGACGGCCTGGCATCGTCCTACGATGAAAGTTCGGTACAGTTTCGGTACAACTGAGGAAGGTCCGGCCCGAACGCAGGAGTTACAGATCATAGCGAACCCATCGGTTACATTTTTCAGCTCACCGACCTTACGTTTTCTTTTACTATCGTGAGAAATAACCTCAAGACTGAACAGGGTCAATGACTTCGAGAAAAGGAAACTGGTGGAAGTCGGTATTCCGAGTGCAGACCCGCCGGATTCCATGCTCGCGCATGAGGATCGCGGTATGCGCGTCATGGAGCAAGTTGCCTGCAAGGTGAGGAAGCTCCATGATAACCTGCGCGGCGACATCAGAGTGTCGTTGCGTGGGGACAAGGACACTAAGCCCAGGCGAGGCGAGCAGCGCCGCAACAAAGTCCCACGCTGCCCGCACATTCCACGGGCGTCGCATGACCCTCGGGTGAGTGGTGACGCGCAGAAACTCATACAAGATCGCCCAGGTGGTATACCAAGCATCCGCATGCCCGCGTTGGCGCTCGAGCCAGCCGCGACATGCGTCATGAAATGGCGAGTCTTGGTCGGCAGCGTATACCAGCACATTGGTGTCGACTACGAGCACTAGCGCCCTTCCATGGCCTGGTAGAGGGCATCCCGACCTGCAACGTCCACCAGTGCACCACCGCTATGGAACGTTGGCAGAGGAGGCAGTTGCCCCCGTTTTTTCGAGGACCGAAACAGCATGCGCAGCGCGGTCTCGACGAGCTCGGACATCGTGCGTCGCTGGCGCGCTGCCTCGCGCTTAAGTTGGGCCATCACGGTCTCGTCAATATTAAGGGTCGTCTTCATATGGTAAACCATATCATGAGTATGGTAAGATGTCCATCGGGCGCCACTCTGGGTGTCTTTTGTTCGCACCTCTCATCCCTGAGCTGCGGCATCATCGATTCAAACATCACATTACCGCGCGGCGAAGCGGTGTCAGATCACCACGTTTCACGTTCAGGATGTAGTTCTCCACCTGGAAGGGCAGTTTATGGGCACAGCGATAGGGGTGTCGGCTTCGGTCGGTGAGCCCCTGCACCCCACATTTCTGGTAGCGATCGAAGAATTTGTAGCCGGTCAGTCGCACGCGCACGCTCCCTCCTGGCGCGAACCATCGGCCGCTCTGGCATCGGCAGTTCTTCACATGCGGCCTTTACGACTTCTCGCATATGTGAATGGCCATTATCCCCTTACCTGATCCTGACAGGGTCCGGCGTTCCGTCCGACCACCAGCCGGCGGGAACCATGAATACGTTGATTGGTTCCGGAGCACCACTGAACTGTGGATTCAGCATGACGGGAGAATGGGGCAGATCTGCACCCCAAACGGCACCGTCCATGAGTGGAGTGTAAAACATCAGGTGAGCGATCCAGTTGTGGTGGCCGCCGTCGTTAAGGTACTGTTCTTTCGACATCATGTAGGACATGGCTCCAGGCTCCAGGGGCGGCAGTTTTTCTTTCATGAACGTCTTGATGTCGTCCCTGATCTGCGCTTTGGATTCGCCGGCCAATACCAGCTCCGTTCTTTTGTACGTCATCGGCAGGATGGAGCGCGCAGCCGGCGGATTGAAGCAGATGGGCCCGCGCATTTTGGGGTTCCAAAAGTTGTCAGAGCCATCACCATTGAATGGGCCGGTCCACCCTCGCTCTACGACACAGACGAAACCGTTCTTGCCCTTGACTGCAGTTTCGTAGCCATGCCGTCCAAGGATGAGGACATCGGCATCGTGCGAGATGGCCTCGGGCGCTGCGCTACGAGCCAAGGCAATCTCGGCGTTTTGATCCATCAGGTATTGATCAAGCGGAGCCATGCTCGCATACGCTGCTTTTAGGTCCTGTGCCTGCGCTGGCCACCACTCGCCGAGCGCTATAACCAGCAAGCATGATGCTCCCATTGCGAGCAGATTCCTGCGCGACACTGTGATGCTTGTCATTGTTCGTTTTCCCCCATGATGTATTTTGCAACGCTTTGCCCGGTCGCCACTGCCCAAGCATACGAACAGGTTGGTATGTAATCGTTGGGATCCATGCGATCAGCCCCGTTTGCGGTTGCCCGCCGCGCGAAGCGAACTCAGCCAGCCCACGATATTTCTAACTCCCATTTTCCACACCTTCGCATCTTGAGCATTCTTTGCCAACACTTCGTAGCCTTCGACCATCGCGATCAGAAAGCTCGCAGTCTCTTCCAGAACCAAGTCGCGACGGACTCTTCCCTGATACTGCCCCCTCCGCAAGGCCATGGTAATGCCTTCCTGCCAGGCATGGAAGATTCTCTCCAATCGCTTGCGGAATTGTTCGTCGAGTTGAGACATCTCCTGCGCTAAATTGACCAGGGGACAACCGCCCTTTAGATTTTTGGGCCGAGCTGGTATCGCCTGTACAATGCCGATCAAAGCATCGATGGGGTCCTCGTCCTTGCTCCGCTGCAGAGGACGTAACCACCTGTCACGGGTCATTTCTGCGACGATTTCTTCGATAATGGCATATCCCAGAGCTTCCTTGCTTTCGAAATGGTAGTAGAGCGCTCCCTTGGTGACGTTGGTGGCGGCCAGAATTGTATCGATCCCGGCACTCTGGAAGCCGCATCTGTAAACCTCGCGAAAAGCTGCTTGCAACAAGCGCTGTCGCGTGCGCTCAGGATCGCGCAGCCTTGGCGCTCTACGTTTCAGATTCTTGCGTGCCAGCAACATACCGCCCAGTTTGCATGATCCAATGACCAAAGTCCAAGCCTTTGCTTAGCTTGTGACATACCAACCAGTCTGCATCTTGGAATAAACGAGAGTCAAGCTCGGGCGAAGCGCCGTAAATCTGGAAGGTTTGAAATTCATCTACCGTTTGATGTAGTCCTACAAACCGCAGTCACGAAGGCGATCTAGGCGCCAGTGTTCACAGAACGTCGAAACGAGCCATCATGCCACGATCCTCGTGCTCAAGATTGTGGCAGTGGAATAGGTACCTTCCCCTAAAGCCAGCAACGCGCATACCGACGACAACCTCGTCACCTACGTTCAGCGCAACCGTATCTTTCAAACCAACCTCGTGGGGGAGTGGCGGTCCTCCGTTACGTTGGAGAATTTGAAAGTTCATGAGGTGGATATGGATCGGATGAACGACGTTGTGCTTCTCGCGAAAACTGTGATTGGCAAGCCGCCACACTTCGGTGTCTCCCAACTTAACTTCTGTAATCGCCCGGGCGGGATCGAACTCCTCACCATTGATCGACCAGCGTGCCTCTGTCTTCACAGAATTGCCCCTCGTAAATACGAACGTTCGGTGCGGAGCTGAACGGTCGTTGACAGTCTCAGAAGTCTCCACGAGGCGCTCCGGAATGTAAGTGTCGTCCTTGATCTTGCGCACCACATCGAACCGCAGAATTGAGCGTGTCGCGAGCGGTTGGTTCAAATCATCAAGGGTAATCTGAGTGTTAACAAGGTAGGCGGAGAAATCGACGATCACCTCAACCCGTTCCGCCATGGCAAGAGGAATATCTTGGAGCGGTCTCGGCCTCTCGAACAGGCCGCCGTCCGTTGCGATTTGAACAAATGGGTTGCCCGAACTCAGGGCTAGATGGAACGACCTCGCGTTTGATGCATTCAGCAGCCGAAAGCGATATCGGCAGGCAGAAACTTCCATCTTGGGCCAAGGCGCCCCGTTAACCAAAATCGTATCCGTATTGGGTCCATCGACAGAATCTGGCTCGTATAAAAGAGCACCATCGGCAGAAAAAAGCCTGTCTTGGAGAATTAACGGCACATCATAGCCATCTTTCGGCAGTGGCAAGTTTTGCTCGTGCTCACTTTCGACGATGTATAAGCCAGCCAGCCCCATAAAAATGTTGCGACCCGTGTGGTCGATGGCGTGGTCGTGATACCAAAGGGTTGCA
>Ga0187783_10004534_pt1 | contig 10288 bp, 8 predicted proteins | sample 1015_SJ02_MP02_2_FD_132471 | JGI IMG/M metagenome (GOLD analysis project Ga0187783, IMG submission 132471) | Tropical peat soil microbial communities from peatlands in Department of Meta, Colombia - 1015_SJ02_MP02_20_MG | ecosystem: Environmental > Terrestrial > Soil > Wetlands > Peat | place...
CGACGGGGACCTCGGCCCGTTTGGCGTACCTGACTGACCATCGCACTCAAACCAACAAGGTCGTCATCGGGGACCCCGAACTGCCCTCGCCGGCTGTCGGGGGCCCGGGCTCCGCGTCCTTCCACGCGTCCCGGCGCCGCACGATCGGGCAACTGGTCGCCGGTGGTCTCTTCCCGGGACTGTGTTCCTCAGACGAACTGCCGCGTGAGTTCGGCGACCTCGTCGAAGTTCTTCTTGATGTCGGGCAAGGACTGGCTGGCGTCGCGGTAGGCCTGTTTTGACATGTCCTTATTTCCGAAGCGAAGTCGCCCGGAGTCGCTATCTATGACGTCGGCGACCAACAGAGCGCCGGTCTCGTGGTCGAAGCCGCATTCGATCTTGAAGTCGAAGTACGTGCCGCCGAGCCTCGCCCACGCCTGCTCGACTATCTCGAATGTCCGGACGGTGAGGTGGCGAAGTTGTTCAAGAAGCTCCGAGGTGACCGCTGCATAGCGACTGTGCGACAGCATCTCCTCGCTGATGAGGTCGCCGGCGTGGACGTCGCCGAGCTGAAGAGCGGCCTTCGTGTTGGGCACGAAACGCCGCAACACGTCGCGGGCGAAGTCGAATTCAAGGAGCGGGTCGTGGTTCGCGTCATCCTTCTCGAAGACCTCGAAAACGAGATCGGCAAAGACGGTGCCGTCAGCGATGTCGGTATTCCGGTCGAGAAAGCTGCCAGTCGCCATGCGTCGAGCGACGAGTTCGAGAGGGATCATCTCGACCTTGCGCGCCCGAAAGGTGACGGCGTCGAGCCGCTCGACAAAATGAGTCGGCACGCGATTGTTGTCGAGTAGCCGGAAGATGTTGCAGGTCGTCGTTGTAGACGACGCCGCCTTGCCCTCGATGACATCGTGCTTCGCTCCGTCGCCCGCCGTGATGTCGTCCTTGCTCCGGATCAACACGGTGCCGTCGCCGGCGTCGATAATGATCTTCGTCTTGCCTTCGATGGCCTGCATGAGCCTCTCCTTCACTCGGGCCAGAACGGCCCACGTAACGTCGGGGATTGTCGTCAGCCGATCGGGACGCACCGAACGGATCCGGTCGATCTCGTCCACGCCGGCGCGAAGTTTGCGTCGGGTGCGGTTCAGCCGTGACCGCACCGTGCCGACCGGGATGTTGAGCGCATTAGCAGTCTCCTCGTAGGTGAGCGCCTCCCACGCGTGGAGCAGCAACACGTCGCGTTCGCCGGGTGGTAGCTCGTCGAGCAGTTTCGCCATCGCTCGCACCTGAAGTTGAGCGTCGATGACGTCCGCGAGGGCGTCGACGTGGTCGTCCGGCGCGCTCCGCGCGACAAGGCGGTCCAACACCCTGAGTTCGCCGGCCCGCCGCCGATAGTGCTTCCGCAACAGGTTGGACGCAATCCCGTACAGCCAGGGCAGCGCCGTCAAGCAGTCCGAGGCGTAGCGGGAACGGGCCTCGAACGCAGCCAGAAATACGTCAGCCAGCAGGTCGCTCGCATCGTCCGGACCGATCCGCCGCGCGAGGTACCGGAAGACCGTCTCGGCGTGCCTATCGAAGATCCCGCCGAACCGAGCCGGTTCGTCGAGCGATCCGATTACGAGTTCAGCATCCGACCGGCCGATCACACCTCATCCTTACCGTCAAGGCCGACTTCGGTTCGCGTGATCGTGCGCGGCCTGTCCACCGACCGCATGCGTGCCACGGCTGCGACCCGGAGTACGGCGTAGGTCAAGGGTCCGGTTCCCTTCTTGGGCTCCCTTCTCGGGCCCCCGCCCGCCCCGTGCTACCGGCCCGGGCCCACCTGGCGTCCACGGAGGCTGCGGCGGCCCGGCCCCTCCCCGTTGACCCGGCTGGTCTAAAGGCCGGTAGGGGGCCCGTCTCGTCTGGAACTCGGGATGCGGAGGTGGGCGGCCTGGCAGGAGCCGGAGCCGCGGCTCACCTTTCGATTTGCCGTACCGGACCTCGGCCGCCGTCCCGGCTCACAGCCTGTTCCACGAGCGCGTCGATGAACTCCGGCAGGACCGGTTGTGCAGTGATAAGCACCCGGTAATAGATGGGGCCTACAAGCTTGTCGACCGCCAGATCGATATCGGCGGACTCCGCGATTTCGCCGCGGTGTTGGGCGCGGAGGAACGGGGCGCGGTCGCGATCACGTTGGGGGGACGTGAAGTCCGTTTGCAACCGGGCCGCGACCGTTTCGTCGTGCTGGGCCTGGCCAGCGAGCGCCCGCCAGACGATGCCAGCGTCTGTGCTGGTCAGGAAGGCGACGAGTTGACGCAAGTGGTCTGTTAGGTCGCTGCGGAGATTTCCGCCATCGGGCGAGGAGAAGTGCTCGTCGGCGTCGACAATTAGGGCGTCGAAGAGGATGTCCGTCTTGGACGCCCACCAGCGATAAATGGTCTGCTTCGCGACGTGCGCCCTGGCCGCGATGCCCTCGATAGTCACCCGGTCGAACCCTCGCTCCGCGAGCAGGTCGTCTGCCGCCTCCAGGATGGCTATCCGGGCTTCCTCGCTGCGGCCATGGCGGTTGCCGTGGTGTTGCACACTCATTTCATACAAAAGTACCGAATCTTGAATAGACGCAACGTTGTGTCTATAGTAGCGCCATGACGAATACTCTCGCATCGCCTCAACTGGGCATGGTCCTCGGGCGCCTGTTCGAGGAAGCGTCCCGGGATGACGACCTCGACGAACCCGCGCTGCCGTCAGGGCGGAGCGCGTGGGCTGAAGTCACGGCAGCCGAGCGATCGGACGCCTTTGCCGACTACTACATCCCTATCTCTGCCGAGGCCGGCAAACTGCTCTACGCCGTCGCCCGGGCCATTCGGCCCCGGACCGTTGTGGAGTTCGGTACGTCTTTCGGCATCTCCACCCTCTTTCTCGCCGCGGCTCTGACCGACAACGGCACAGGCCATGTGGTGACGACCGAACTGAGCAAAAGGAAGGCAGTCGCGGCCCGAGCCAACCTGGACGAGGCCGGGGTCGGCGAGGTCGTGACAGTCCTGTGCGGCGATGCAATGGAAACACTCGACGGCGTCCGGGGACCGGTGGAACTGGTATTTTTGGACGGCTGGAAGGACTTGTGCCTGCCCGTCCTGCGCCTGCTCGAGCCCAAGCTGGCGCCGGGAGCATTGGTCGCCGCCGACGACATCACCCATTCCACAATGGCTGAGTACCTCGATTACGTGCGCAACGCGGCCAACGGGTACGTCACCGTCGCGTTTCCCGTCGAGGACGGCCTTGAAATCAGTTCCTGGACGGGCACCACCGCGCCATGACGTCCTCTGCATTGAGCGGCGAGGGCGCCGCGATACCGGTCACCTCGGTGGGCGCGTCTTGGCGAACGTTGTTGTTTACTCTCGGGCCCCGCGCAGTTTCAACTGCTATTTGCGAACGGCTGGCGTAATTTGCCTCCACGCTGCAGCAGTACTACGTCGCCGTGGTCGGCTGAGCCATCTTGCACTGCGTCATGCCCGAGGTGATGGGCTATTTGCTCTGCTTTGCCCCGGGGCTCGGAATTCCTCGCGGTAGCGACTGGGCGCCATGCCATACGTCGCACGGAACCGGCGTGCCATATAATTGCTGTCGGGCCACCCAGTCCTGGCGCTTATCTGGCTGATCGGCATGTCCCCTTGCAGAAGTAGCTGGGCGGCCAACTCGAGGCGTCGCCTCTCCAAATAGCGAAGTGGGCTAATGCCAAGCTGGCGTGTGAACAACCGGCACAGGTAGGAGCTTGATATGTGCACGCGCTGGGCAAGTTCGGCAAGTGCCCAGCTCCGTCGGGGCTCTACGTCCAGGAGCTTGGCTGCGGCCACGACGGCGGGATGGGTCATAACGACGCCTTGTCCCGGTTTCGAGAAACTGAACGCAGGAGCCAGTTTGTCGAGCACGACGAGCAGCAGGCCAAGACGAGTCAGCGCGTCGCTGGCTCCCCCTGCGGGCCTCGCCAGCTCCACCAGGTAGGGCTCGATTGTCGCTAGATCGATAGAGGTTATTTTCGGTGGGCGGTCCATCGCGCCGTCATTCAGCACCCCGGTGGCCCTGGCCGGCACTCCGCTGCCTGTGACAGTTGCCGACGTGAAAGCGGCCAGGACCGGGTGGCGACGCAAGGTTGCCAGCTCTGTAACAAGTGTCTTGTACGGTATGTACAGGTTCCAAATCTCCAGGTCGCTGGGGCTATCGAAAGTGTGCCACTGACCGGGCCGGACGAGCAGAACTGAGCCCGTGCTAATCGTGTCCGAGCCTGAACGCGTCCGGTGCATAGCCGTGCCCGATTTCACCACGACGATCTCCATGAACTCGTGTGCGTGGACCGGCGGCGCTTTCGCATGCCTAAACAGGCTTGCTGAAGCCACGACTTCGTCCGTTCCCAGTACTACTTGGTCGGGCAGGACATAACCTACCCCGGCACTGCCGAACGAGCGCCGCACCTTGCGCGTTGTCTTGTCGATGCAAAATGGCGGCACTGGCTTGGTCCAGGAAACTCCCGAGGCAACAATACCGATCGTGACCCAACCATACGTCACCGGTTGTCAACCTCGTGCTGTTGTCTGTCAAGGACGTGCTAGCTCGGGCCGGTCTCAATTGCAATGGTCGGCAAGTGGCTACAGATGGCTACGCCCAGTTGCCGACGCCGTGCCGAAAGTCGCGGCGCGAGGCGAGGCGAGACTGTGGGCCAGAACGCTGGCATGACCGCCGGGTCACCATCCGCGATGTGGCGCGTGCGGCCGGTGTCTCGCTCGGTACCGTATCGAACGTCCTCAATAACCAGGAAGTGGTCGCCGCGCCAACGCGCCGGCGCGTCCTCGAGACCATCGCCGAGACAGGCTTTGTTCGCAGCACCGCCGCCCACGAGTTGAGGGCGGGCCGAAGTCACACCATGGGCATGATCGTGCTTGACCTGGCCATCCCGTTCATCGCCGAGATCGTGAAGGGCGCCGAAGAGGTGCTTAGCGACAGTGGCTACGGGGTGGTGGTGTGCTCGAGTGAGGAGTCGTTAGAGCAGGAGAACCATTACCTGAGGGCGCTCGAGGAGCGTCGCGTAGAGGGCCTTCTCATTGCACCGGCGGAAGACGATCTATCAGCTCTCTGTGCGGTGGCGCGTCGCGGAGTGCCGACGGTCCTACTGGACCGGGACGGTGGCCCACTGGGGCTGTGCTCGGTCACCGTGGACGATGTCCGGGGCGGGGACCTCGTGGCCAGCTACCTGCTCGAGCTAGGCCACGGGGTAGTCGGCTTTGTGAACGGCCCCCTCTCCGTACACCAGTGCGCCGACATCCGCCAAGGGGTTCGGAAAGCGTTCAGGCGACGTGGCCTGAGGATTGCGGACGCGCTCGTCGAAGTCATGGCGCCGGCTCTCAGCATCGACGACGGCGAAAAGGCAGCAGGGCAGCTCCTGACGTCGAAACCCTTACCCACCGCCGTCATGTGCGGGAACGACCTGCTCGCCCTGGGTGTGTGGCGCGGCCTTACCAGTGCCGGCGTGGCCGTCCCTCATGACGTGGCCCTGGTCGGCTACAACGACACCCCGTTCGTGTCCGTTCTCACCCCTCCGCTCAGCTCAGTGCGCCGGGCGACATACGAGTTGGGTGAGTCAGCGGCAATGCTCCTGTTAGACGAAGTAAGCCACCGGGACCACGAGCACCGTTCTCTCCGCTTCGAGCCTCAGCTTGTTGTGCGCGCCTCTTCCGGCTAGGCGACGGCAGCCGGTGGGGGATGCGCGGCCTCTGCGGCGGATGAACAATGGAGCCATGACCTTCGATGGTCGCGTCCCCTCAACGGGACGCACCCTTGACGGGCCGGCTCCCCCAGCGGGCCCAGTCGGTCCGCTGCTGGAGCTCGAGCGTGTTAGTAAGTCCTTCGGCGCTGTCCACGCCCTGGTAGACACTTCGCTGGAGCTTTACGCAGGCGAAACGCACGCCCTGGTGGGCGAGAACGGCGCCGGCAAGTCAACGCTGGTAAAAGTCCTGGCGGGGGTCTATTGGCCCGACGCGGGGACGCTTCGGCTCGGCGGCCGCTCCGTAGTGCTCTCGAGCCCAGCGGCTGCCCGCGAGGCCGGCATTGCCGTCATTTACCAGGAGCCGAGCCTGTTCCCGGACCTGACCGTGGCTGAAAACGTGTTCATGGGTCGCCAGCCGCTGCGCAGCGGCCGCCGGGTCGACAGCAAGGCGATGCGCCGCCGCGTCCTGGAGTTGCTCGAGCCGTTAGGGGTGCGCCTCGACCCCGAACGTATCGCGAGAGGCCTCTCGATCGCCGACCAGCAGGTTGTAGAGATCGCCAAAGCGCTGTCGTTGGATGCGCGGGTGATCATAATGGACGAGCCGACGGCTGCCCTTTCCGCCTACGAAGTAGACCGTCTCTTCCGCGTAGTCGAGAACTTGCGGGCTTCCGGCGCAGCGGTGCTGTTCATATCGCACCGCCTGGAAGAGGTGTTCGCTATAAGCCAACGGGTGACGGTGATGCGCGACGGGCATCGCGTCTTCACCGGTCCCCTGGAAGGGCTCACGTCCCAGGACCTGGTGCGGGCGATGGTGGGCCGTGACGTGGTCGAGCGCCAATCGAGCCAGCGGGTGAAGCCAGGTGAGACCGTGCTCAAAGTGGAGCGGTTGACCCGGGAGGGAGTGTTTGTAGACATCTCCTTTGAGGTCCGTAGCGGCGAGATCGTAGCCTTGGCTGGCCTCGTCGGCGCCGGCAGGACCGAGGTGGCCCGAGCAGTCTTTGGCATCGACCACTATGACGCAGGAGCCGTACATGTTGCCGGCCACGCGCTGAGGCGGGGGGCTCCGGCGGCCGCTATGGCGGCGGGAGTGGGCCTTGTACCCGAAGACCGCCGGCTTCAGGGCCTCGTGATGGAACTGTCGATAGCCAGCAACATTGCGCTGGCGTCCCTTGGTAAGTTGCAGCGGTTCGGCATACTGCGCCGGGCGGCGGAGTCCCGGTTCGCGGCAGACTGGGCGACGCGCCTGCGCCTCAAGTACGGGCGGTTTTCTGACCCGGTGTCGACTCTTTCAGGCGGTAACCAGCAGAAGATCGTGTTGGCAAAGTGGCTCAGCCGGCACCCGCAGTTGCTCGTCGTCGACGAGCCGACCCGGGGCATCGACGTCGCCACCAAGGCTGAGGTCCACCGTCTCCTCGGCGACCTGGCGCACGACGGTGTGGCCATCCTCATGGTCTCTTCCGAGCTACCCGAGGTCCTCCTGATCTCTGACCGGATCCTGGTGATGCGCGAGGGCCGCCTTGTCGCCGAGTTCAGCCATGAACAGGCCTCAGAGGAGTCGATCGTGGCCGCCGCTACGGGCCAGACGAGCAAGGTCCCCTCATGAGCGTGGCGATCGGCACCGTCGGGCCGGGCGGGGGGACTTCAGGCTCGCGTCGCCTGGTCGAGCTTATATTCCGGATCCGGGAGTTCGGTATCATCGCCGTCCTTTTGCTATTTGTGGCCGTGACGGCGTCCATCCAGCCGCGCTTCGTCAACAGCCAGAACATAAAGTTTGTGTTCTCGAATGCCACCATCTTCGCCCTCCTGGCGGTGGGGGAGACCCTGGTCGTCGTTACCAGGAACGTCGACCTATCCGTTGGGTCGGTACTCGGCTTGTCAGCCTTCCTGTCGGCCAACCTTTTCTCGCAAGTGCACGGCATGCCCATCGTGGGCGTCTTCGCCGCCGGTCTGGCCATCGGGCTGGCCTGCGGTGCCGTCAACGGGGCGATCGTCACCCTGGCTCGGGTTCCCAGCCTGGTAGTCACCCTTGCGACCCTTTACATTTACCGGGCCCTCGATGTCATAATCGTCGGGGGCGGCCTGGTCGTGGCGAGTTCCTTGCCGAACGCGTTCCTGGCTATCCCGACAGCGAGCTGGTCCCGCTTGAGCGCAGTCCCTTATCTCGCGATTGTGATCGCCGCCGTTGTGGCTGCGAGTGCCTACTGCTTGCGGTCGTTCCGCCCCGGCCGTGAGCTCTACGCCATCGGCTCCAACCCGGAAGCGGCCAGGCTGGCGGGCATCCCCTCGGGAAAAAGGATCTTTTTTGCTTTCGTGATGAGCGGGGGCATAGCCGGCGTGGCGGGAGTGCTGTGGGCAGCAACCTACGGCACTGTCGATTCCACGGCAGGCTACGGGTACGAACTGACGGTCATTGCCGCGGTCGTCGTCGGTGGCGTCAACATTTTTGGCGGGAGCGGGACCGTCGTCGGAGCCGCCTTGGGGGCCCTGCTCCTCGCCACCATCAACCAGGCGCTCTACGTGCTCGGGATCTCGTCATTCTGGGACCCGGCCATCGACGGTTTCCTAATCCTGGTGGCGATTTCCCTGGACCACTGGATTTCCGTGCGCCTGACCAGCGCTTTGCGCAAGCGGAGCCTCCACCATGCGACCTGAAGCGGCATTGGGCGCGACCGAGGCCACGGCTGCGAGAGAGCCACCGTCCGAGAGCCAGCGCGGCGGAGGCGCAAGCAAAGGCCCGGGCTATGGGCGCCTCAAGTGGCTCGTGCGCTGGGAAGGTGCCCTGATCATCGCCCTCATAGCGACCATCGCCCTCGGAGCGGTTACCTCGCCAGAGTTCCTGACCGTTTCCAACATCTTCAGCAACGTGAGCCTTCTCTACGGCGAGTTAGCCATCATGACTTTGCCCATGACGCTGCTGATCCTGGCCGGCGAGATCGACCTCTCCATTGCGTCAATTCTCGCTCTTTCGAGCAGCCTCCTCGGCTATTTATGGGCACACCACTGGCCGATGCCGCTGATAATCGTCTGCGTCCTGGCCGTAGGAGTTGTTTGCGGCGCCTTCAACGGGTTACTGGTCACAAGGCTGGGGCTCCCGTCGCTCGCGGTCACTATCGGGACGAAGACGCTTTACGCCGGGATCGCCGAGATCGTCCTGGGCCCGGCGATCATCACAAATTTCCCCTCGCGGTACACCACTATCGGAGTTAACCCCGTCCCGTACACCCATGGGCTGCTCTCCTACTCGGGGGTTATTTTCATCGTGCTCGCCGCGGTCTTCGGCACCGTTCTCCACGCCACCCCCTTCGGGCGCTCCGTGGTGGCCGTAGGGTGGAACAAAGAAGCGGCCCAGTTTGCAGGGATACGCGTCAAGCGGGTGAAGACCTCGTTGTTCATGGTCTCCGGCCTTATAGGGGCGTTGGCGGGGATCCTCTACACGTTCCGGCTCAGCACCGCCGAGGCCGACAACGGCATCGACCTTGTTCTACCCGTCATTGCCGTAGTCCTACTCGGCGGGGTCTCCATTTTCGGGGGTAGGGGGACGCTCATAGGCGTCATACTGGCCGTCCTGGTCTACTGCGGCCTCCAAAGCGCCCTGTTGTTGACCAACTTCAACGCCAATGCTCTCGAGATCGTTACGGGTGGGCTCCTGCTTTTAAGCGTCCTCATACCGAATGGAGGAGAACTCATGGCGAGGGTGCGTCGTTTCTACCGGCTCCGTAGTCCCGTGTGGCAAGAAAGGAGGTAGGTCTTAGCACTTATTTATAGAGTCACGTTATTAGTCCTGTACAAACGAAAGGATCCAAGCAACTATGCGTTCGATATTTCCCAAGTGGAGAGTGGCCCTCGTGGGTACAGTTGTCGCGGCAGTGAGCGCGGCGACGCTCCCGCTGGCGGGCCCGGCGCTAGCTGCGCCCAAGCCCGCGCTAGCAAAGGGCCTCAAGGTATTTGTCATCCCGAAGAACCTCGGTAACTCCTACTTCACTACCGCAGACAGCGTGAAAACGGGCGGCGCTCTGGCCGCCTTGAGCCAGCTGGGGGAGGTGGGCCAGGAAACCAGTGGCACCACGGACACGCCGGCGTCGCAATTGCCCGTGATACAGGCCGACATCACCAAAGGGGCTAACGCTCTTATCATCTCGGGCACCGACCCGAGCGCGCTTTGCCCGACGCTCAACGCAGCTATGAAGAAGGGCATCACCGTCGTCACCTACGACTCCGACACCAATTGCCGCGACCTGTTCATCAACCAGGCCACGCCCCAGGGCATCGGCAGCATCGAAGTTGACATCATCGCCAGTGAGATCCACGACTCGGGCCAGATCGCCATCGTGTCTGCCAGCATCGATGACACCAACCAGAACACCTGGATCGGTTACATGAAGCAGGAGCTCAAGAAATACCCGAACGTTTCCTTGGTCAAGGTCGTCTACGGCAACGACGACACGGCCACGTCGACGACCGTTACCGAGGGCCTGCTTTCGGAGTTCCCCAACCTGAAGGGGATCATCTCGCCCACCACGGTCGGCATCGCGGCAGCAGCCGCTGTCCTGGACACGGCCAAGTACCGCG
>Ga0187783_10004535_pt1 | contig 10287 bp, 11 predicted proteins | sample 1015_SJ02_MP02_2_FD_132471 | JGI IMG/M metagenome (GOLD analysis project Ga0187783, IMG submission 132471) | Tropical peat soil microbial communities from peatlands in Department of Meta, Colombia - 1015_SJ02_MP02_20_MG | ecosystem: Environmental > Terrestrial > Soil > Wetlands > Peat | place...
GCGGCCAAGTTATCCTCATAGTAAACACAGCATCGGAATGCGGGCTTACCAAGCAATATGCTGCCTTAGAAAAGCTTTTTCAGATGCATAAAGAGAGAGGCTTTACGGTAATCGCCGTTCCGAGCAATGATTTTGGCAACCAAGAACCTGGCGAGAATCATGAAATCCAGAACTTTTGCCGAACCAATTTCAGCGTCACTTTCCCGGTTACGGCCAAAGAGGCGGTTAAGGGGCCAAATGCGCACCCATTTTTTGGCCGGGCTCAGAAAGTCTTAGGATTTTTCTCCAAACCCCGTTGGAATTTTCATAAATATCTTATTGGCAGAGATGGAAAACTCATCGACTATTTTATCTCCGCCACCGCGCCCGATCATCCACGAGTAACTAAGGCCATCGAACAGGCGCTTTGATCCACAACGCATACCGGCTTGTCAAACCTCAGGATGCTCTTTTACTATCACAAGAGTTCACACCTGCGGAATGTCAGGCTAGGTCGGTGCTCATTTACCAAAATGGAAGAAAGATAACTGGCCTTTTTTTAGGAGCACAGGCAGTGACCTGAGATCAGCGAATTCGCGACAAAATATCGTCTGAAAGGGTCGTCCAAGTTTTGGATTCGGCCAAAAATTTCTGGAGATTTTCGCATTGAGCTCGTTGCTCAAATCGATCGTTCTCCAACTTCGTCGTGGTAACAGTATGTGATGCTAAATCGTCGACAAATGTTGCAAACGCTTGATCCGGTTCTTGTTTAAATAGATCGGATAGGGAATGACCTCTCACCGTGTGAATGTCGCCCTGAAATTTTATAGACGTTGAAAAGCATTTTGGCAAAAATTATTTTGATAGACAGGATGCCGAATACGTCGAATGGACCGAATTGTTTCCCGCCGACAAGGCTATAGGATGGCAAGGAATTTATAAGAAAATTTTTAAGATTTCAGGCGAAAATGCCAAATGGTTAAAAGAAAACAAGGCGTTAAAAGTATCTGGGCCAAAAGGTTCGACACTTGAGGAACGTTTCCTGATAGGTGCGAATTTGAAAGATATGAATCTTTCGGGTGCAAACCTAGGCCGTGCAATCCTTAATTATGCTAACCTCGCTGGCGCCGATCTTGCTAATGCCAACTTGAGTGGTGCCGATTTTACTAACGCCAATCTCACGAATGTTAATCTGACTAACGCCGATATGAAGTTTAGAACCTATTTCTCTGGGGCAGATTTGTCCGGTGCCTACTTTTTAGATTCCGGTAACAAAAAACCTGTTACGCTAGCGTGGTTGAACGAAAATGGTGGTAAATGGGGTAAAAACAACCCACCAAAAGGCATTTAATTTCCTCATTTAGAATTGGCGCAAGATTCAGTAGCCATGACGTATCCGCGATGCGGAGGAGCTTGGCGATTTGGAACTGAAGTGGACACCCCAAAAACTGGACAGGTCCTTTAGGTATGTAATCCGGTTTGATAAGCCCCAAAACTAAGGGGTTTAATAGTGAAAAAAGAGAGATGTAAAATAGAAATACGGCGTCAAAGTACAACAGTCAGCAGCAGTCCCCCGCTAACACGTTCAATTAGGTTGCTCTGAAATTGTCCAACAGGATGCTTGTGAGCGACTGCTTCGAATACGAGTTTGGAGATTTGTTATATCTTGTTTAAAGCCTGAAAAATGGCGCCATTTTCTATTTCGTCCATCGCAACAACAACAATAGGAATATCACAATCATCAAAGTCATTTACAATAGGATTATTTTTTATCCTCAGTTTCACCCAATGCATTTACAGAAAAAGATAGCGTCACAGAAAAAAACAACGTAAAAAAAGTGTTCATTTACCCTTCCTGAAAATTCTCGCGTAAACATGCATTCCTGGCACCTTTATAATTCAAAATGATCTTTGCAATTTTTATGATTTTGCGGCTATGTTTGTAACTTAAAGGAAGGGAGCATGGAATTTTATGGCAGATCTAAGGTTTTTCCGTAAGTCTCATATTTTTACCTTTGTATGGGCTATTTTTATGGCTCAAGTCATAAATGCTCATGCAGATGACAAAGTGTTCTATACAGAAAATTTAAAAAAAATCACCCCTCCTGATAGCTCCCAAGCAACAGGACATTTCCATGTTGATGGACTATTGTCTCCTTCGGAGTTCAATCCCGATACAGTTAATGAATTAACTCCTGTGGCTTTTTACATCGGAAGTTGGACCTTCAATCAAACAATGGGCGAGGCGACTTTCTTCGATCCAAAGTTAGGAAAAGCTATATTCTCATTCAAATCATTTAGCTCTGGTAAAGCAGTCAGGTGGCTAAAAATCAGTTTAAAATGGGATTTAAATTGGATTTCATTTTGTGTCGAAGGTGAAACCACTGAATTCTTACCCTCTCCATTAGCGGGAGATTTTTTGATTGATGAAGCAGGTCGTATTGCAGCTTCAACTATAGGGAGCTTCCGCCTTGGGGAGCTCTACCGCACCTTTAAACTTCCGCTGGAAGGAAAAATTTACGAAGAAGAAAGAACGAATTACAACGTAAAAAAAGTCAAAATCACCGCCGAGGGCAAGTGGACAACATGGAGAAACGATAATTTATCCCTCTTTTCTACCTCCATGTCAAATAAGGGGATTTGCATTGAGGATCGCAGCGCAGCTTTGCCTCCCAGCAGTAATTATCCCATGATTCCCAATGATACATTTCCCTCAGTATGGCCTGAAACGGCATTCCCGATCGAAAACATTAGAGTCTTCAGCTATAGTTTAGGAACAGCCCCTGCCAGACAATGGGTTCTTTGGGCCATCCAGCATAATATTAAAGTTCTTATAGGGATAAACCTACAAAACTATACACAGGATTTAGCCAATCTCTCAGCTGACTATCTTTCCGCTGACCCCTACCTAAAATCCTGCTTTGATAGAAATGTCTTGGCCTACGCTATTGGAAATGAAGCTAATATTCCAGAGATTCCTGATATTATTAACGGCATTCAGGCTACTAATACTCTCATAGGGCTAGGCTCAATTCCGACAGCGCCTGTAAGCACCGTACTAAACCTCAATGATCAGTGGATCGTGAATGCCTTTCCTCCTGAAAATGCTGAATTCACCAATGATTTTTTAACTCTCTTGCCATTCTTGGATATATTAATGTTTAATACTTACGGCGGCTACTTTATTTATGAGCCTGCCCTTTTGCAAGCCTCCCTTTCCTGGACTTCTAACGGTCAAGTGTTCTCGGTATTGCTCAATCAATTCGGCTCTATTAGAAGTGCTGCTTTAAAGGCAAACGTTTTCAGCAAACCTCTTTGGATCTGTGAAACAGGGTGGTCGTCCGCCCCCCTTTCCAATCATCCTGAACCTAAAGGTTGGTCCTCTGCTGCTCATCTGAAAACATTTTATAGAAATTTTTTAACATTTGATCAGAGCACCCCTTACTTCCCACAGTTGGCTAGTCAGCAAGTTCAGCCTCCTGAAATGATTTTCTATTTCGGCCTTCGCGACTCATTTTTGCCATTGCTGAATGTCGAGGAATTTTTTGGTCTTTATAAAAGCTCTCCGACATTGATCCAAAAAGATTTGTGATTATTATAACCGCCCAGCCGACGACACCGTAGTGCAGTAATAGGCTTGATGGGTGAGTCTTTTGCCAATTCAGCGCAAAACCGTAGGTGCCTGCCTATCCATATCTTGCTGCGCCTATTTCTTAAGTTTTTGCAACGATCATATCCGGTTAGTGGTATCATCTCAGCCGTTAACGGTAGAAGGCCTGGCCTAAGTGCGCCCAATATCCGGCTGAATAAGGGCCAGCGGCGCTGGGGCAGTCACGCCGTATCATGAGTGCTCGACGATACCCCTATTGACCCGTTTGGCTTGTCTTCTAGCATCCCATTGTGCTTAAATTTACTAAAATAATATATATTATTATTAGCGCATTCTATTCTTACGTCCTATCTGCTGCCGAAATCATCCCTATAGACGCTGTTCCTGGCCATTATGAAGCGGAAAAATACCTTTTGAGTCGGCATCTCGTAACCAATCTACATTTAGCTAAGGTTGATGAAAAACGACCGCTGCTTTTAATTTTGGGTGGGTCAAATGAGAGTTACACCTATGCACCAGGAGATTGGCGTATCAAGAGCTTTCTCGACCGTGGGATTCATGTGCTAGAAGCAGAGTACTTTCTAAAGCCAAAAGTCGGCAGCGTCCCTGATACACTCTCATTGATAAGACTTGAATCATTTTGGGAAGAGATTAGCGAATATCTGAAATCTGACAAGATTCCCCAAGTAATCGATCAAGATATCATTGGTGTAATGGGTACATCAAAAGGTGGAGAATTGGCTCTTTTGCTTGCAAGTCATTATCCGCAATTCAAATTCGTGGTTGGCGTTGTGCCAAGCCACGTGGCCTTTCAAGCAAGCAATACCACGCTTTATCACTATTCTTCTTGGGCTCTAAATAATGCTCCCGTGCCTTTTGTGCCATTTTCCAATTTTTCAGTCGCAACGATTTATGGTGTTCTAACAAGGATTTTTTGCCGACCAGACAACGTGAATTTTACTTGGATGCATTCTCAAGCTTTGACCGATCAACAGGCAGTGGAAAATGCCATCATCAAAGTCGAAAAAATCAATGGCCCAATTTTGCTCGTTTCGGGAGAAAGAGATCAATGGTGGCCGTCGGCAGATATGTCTCGAAAGATAATGGCCAGACTCAAAGAAAAACAATTTCCCTTCAGTCACGTCCATTTTGACCGTGATACCGATCATTTTCCTTTCGATAGAGAGCCCGATCTGTGGGACAAAATGCTCTCTCACGTTGATAAGATGATAAAGATCCGTCACGATTAGTCAGCTTCTCTTATTTAGGCCCAAAAATAAGATTTTCAACATTAGAGCCACAGGCTATAAAACCAGCACTAAATTTGGAAAACACTTGCCTATGCAGGCCTGCTTACGCCTTCTGTGCCATTTGAAGAAACCAGCACCTGCCTTCTCAAGAGCCATTGGCATGGCAAATTGACTGGGACAAAAGCACCGGATGAGCTTCGAAAATCAATATATGTTTAAAAGTAGTCGATTTTATCTGTTGATATTAGTCTTTTTTATATGGCCGTATCTGGGCCAACCCTTACACACAGGTTATTTGCCAGTTTCTTGGCGTTTCGCACTAGGATTTTTGGCATTGATTGCTTTGGCCAAAAATCAGTGGCCAAAAAATTGGTTGCAGATGTTAGGCCTAAAAATGAGCCGGCGACAAATGGCATATTGTCTATTTAGATATTATTGAAGGCAAGACAGCCGCAAAAAAGACGACCACCAATATCATTTTATCAATATAAGGATCAAGGAGAAACAACCGTTTTGTCTTCCGCATCCTTGCAATAGCCCTCGCAATAGCCGGCTTCCTTGGAGATCCTGCAATGCTCGGGGTTCTCCATGCAATCGATGAACTTCTTCACTGCCTCAAAGCTGTTGTCGCCCTTGAGGCATTTTTGATAATAGGGGTTTTCATATAGCTTGTGAGCTGGATCAAGCACCCACCGCACCCGAGCTTCGATATTAGCCATTCCGATTGGGCAGGTGGTTAGACTGTCATTGGCGAAGCTGGCCGAAGCACAGCAAAAAGCAAGCGCACAAAAAATCAAATATATTTTTTTCATCGAAGGCTCCAGCGGAATATCTTTCTCAAATAAGATAACTACTAGCCAGGGCATCAACAAGCCGATGGATCAGCTGAAGCGCTCTGCCAGGTTTTCTGACGGGCCCCGAATACGAGTACATCGAATCTGTTACATCACAATAGAAGCTGAAATACGAAAATGTAAGGTAAGAGTAAATTCATGATGCTTCTTATTGCACTGAACGGCGAATTTTTCCACAGCACAACGTCATGAAAGTTTTTGTTCTTCTTTTTTTGCTTTTGAGTGGCTTGTCCATGGCCATGGATACGCCAAAAGAGCAGAAACTTGACAAAATAATTAGGCTTAACATGGGTGGCTATAAATTCGATACGACATTGCAGACCATTAGTGAATCGAATCCATTCTTAAATACTCGGAAATGATGGCGGAACAAACCACGCTTCGTCTTTCATTTAAATCGACCTTAAAAAAATCGGCTACGGAGAAATTTTGGCAGCCATAGAAGCCATGAAACTAAATTCTCAGTTAGATAGGCTCTTTATTTGCTTCAAACCAGAGGAACGTGAGCTGCAAGTAGTTCTAAAAGCCCTTAGGCGCGTCGGGAAATCAAATAGCTTTGGCCTAGGCTATTTTCGGGAGAGCAAGAAAGAGGGCTGTCTTCAAATAGACAGGCATCGTTTTTAGGGATGATAATCTAATCCCGTAAATGGTTAGTCCCTACCTTTTATTTGCGACCAAATGGCATTATCTAGCCAAATTACGGTTATATCAATGGCGACATAATCTTCAGCTGGCGAAGCAATAATCAGAATACACTTAAAATTTTTATAATCTGTTTGCTTGAAAAACATTTTTGCATGAGGGCCATATTTCTTTTGGGAAAGGGCAGTTAGTTTTGGACCGATGGCGTTATAGCCTTCAAAAGCTTCTTTATAGGACTCTACCGTAGTGGAAAGGTGCAATGTCACCGCCGATGGCAATTGGTAAGAAAGTTCAAATTTATCAATATTGTCCTTTAATATAGCTTTGAATTCTCGGCTGAAGTAAATCGATTTTAATAACTTAGCGAAATTGTGGTCTGTCCTATCATTCCTTTCCACTTTACGATAATATAGTTTTTCATCAAGGAATGTAAAATCAGGGTAATCGCGACGAGAACATAGTTCAATCGTCCTAGACATAACCTCACTTTTATTCAAACAAAGGTCTGAGCTAATTATTAACGTATTATCAATCGGGCTTCTAAATATGCCACCCGTTAATGGTTTTACCGATTCGGGAAAAGCATAATAATTGGGGGCCTCGCCATTGGCGCTGGTCCCTTTGACAACGAAATCATGAATCTCGATAGCAGCTGTAAACGAGAATTTAGCAATAAAGAGGATGGCGAATAGAAGCTTATGCATTATCGAGGTTTTCCGGATTTTGTTTGTGAGAATCTCTGTGTGATAACGGCAATAAAAGAAAGCCCTGAAAAAAAATATTCCGCGGCATAAACGGCGATGCCCGTTCATGGCGTTGATAAGTAGTCGAAGCGGCTACTTGCGATGACAGGTAACAGATAGTTTCTTAGAGGCCAATTGTCTGCCCAAAGGCCTGTAATCAACTAGAGTATTGAATTCCGAGATATACTCGTAACATAAACAGATGGCCATATAGATAGATTAATAATAGTAACGCACAAACATTTGGCATCCGTCTGGTCCAGCTCTAAATGGTCCATGTGGAACGTAGGGAGCTCTGTTGACGTAGCTGCCAACCTCCAAAACAGTTTGGACAGATTGGGTTTCGTCTTGGTTCAACCAAGCTAGTTGGCCTTCCGTAATGACCACTTCTTCCCACGTATCGTGTCTGGCAACTTCGCTGATTATCGCATGAGGACTCAATCGATAAAGTAAAATTTTCTCGCCTGACATGCTCTGTTCGTCAAGATTGTTTGCAATTGTTAATACTTCGTGCAGGCCAATAAGCGAGGGCTTTTCGAGCCGCGTCCAACTGCCCGGCGCAATGAAATCAGATAAATATGAAGCGTTACATTCAGTTGTAAACGTTGAAATTAAGAAAATTCCGAAGATAATGCTCCAGGCTTTTTTATTCATCGTATATTTTCCTTCTGTTGAGTCGTGACTGTTAGAAAATTCTATGATGAAGATATTATGAATATCAATGGCTAGATGACCCAAATCATTTTAGTGAAGTTTTGCCAAAGCTATTTGATAACTCTGCATGGTTGATAATATTTGAATTCCTGGTTTGGCGTAGGTGAGCGGGATTTGTATGATGTTTTTTAAAAACAAATAGAAAGGACTTGGAACGCCAAGGCTGAGCATGGCGTTAAATAGGATATTTATGAAAAACTCAAACTGTGCGCTGTGGGGCATCTGGGCTATTTATCGCTTCTTCCCCGAGAGCACCATTTTTTCATGCTTCCTTTGGCGCTACTAGTAGACCAATTTCGTGAACAACTATTGCAGTACCTGCCCTCGTTCTTAGGAGATAGTCGATGACAACAGCTGCAGTAGTGAGTGTTTTCAGCCGTCTTTTGTTTATAAGGTCCATCTTTGATAAGCGTGTTGCGAATTTCTAGTCCGCTTTTATTGGCGTAATTTTTATCCGGATTAAGTATGCCCCGCGCTTTTGCTATGCGGATGGTGTATTGAGTTCCTTCGTACCAAAATTTGCTTGTCTCGCCGGGATAAGCCTTAATTTTTACGTCTTTGGTCTTGCCATTCGTCATAATCGGTACGTATACATCAGCCGCCATAGCTGCCTGTATGGTCAACCTGCGATAGAGAGCGTGCTAAATATCTCAAATTGGTTTCGATGTTTAAGGGTAAAATTCTTGATGGAACATTGAATGTTAGACGAGCCTTAACCCAGCTTGGTGAAGTCGTGTCGAAAGATATAGTGCAAACCATCAACCGTGGCATTGCACCCGAGCTGAAGCCGGCAACGGTTCGCAGGAAAGGGAGTAGCAAAGCGCTCATCGATACCGGCCGACTAAAAGGCTCCATCACCCATGAAGTGCGAGGTGTCTTGTGACCCAGTGGCATCTCATCGAAACAGCCTTAGAGCAAGTGTTTAGCGACGCCGTTGGTATTCCCTTCACCTGGGATGAATCCATCAAGCGCATGCCGCGGGCTCCCGTAGGGATATTATCGCTGGGTAGCAGCATGACCGTAGGCCGCGATGGCCATCGGTATAGGTTTCGCGATAGCGATATATCGCTCGATATTTATGGTTATCGAGAGCTTTCGATTAACGTGCAAATTCGCGCACGGCTCGCGAAATCCGCTCCATCTTCGCGCATCTTAGCTGAAAAGGCCCGCTTGGTCTTAGCGAATCCCGTATATCGCGAGCGCTTAAAGAAGGCCGGGCTTGTGTTCGTGGAAACCCATCCGTTGGTCAACATCGATTTTAGTCGCTCGGTGCGCAAAGAACTGAGGTCAACATTTGACGTCGTATTTCGGCTCGTGGTCCATGAACAGCTCACCAACCGCACCATGGATTATTTTGAAAGCGCTGTTGTCAGCGAGAATTTTCGATGAGTTTGGACAGTATTGTTCACATCACGATAGATACCAAGAGCCTACAGATGGCTCAGGCAGGGTTTGGCATTCCCTTAATCATTGTGCAAGAGAATGAGCTTACCAATGGCCGGGTGCAGATTTTCAAAGACCTGTCGAGCTTGCAAGTCAAAAACACCCAATCAACACTTTATCGCATGGCTCATCTAATGCTTGCGCAAAATCCGCGCATTCGGTTTGGAAAGATCGGCGTTCGTCTAAAGAGCGAAACTATTGAAACCGCCCTTTCTGCCATCGTCAATGAAGATGCGGATTTTTATGGAATACTCCTGGCGAATCATCATGGAGAAAACCACGCAGCCTATATGAAAGATATAGGAAGCTTGGCCGAGGCTATTTCGAGTAAGCGTTATTTAGCAGGCGTTGATATAACTGATAAGCATCTTGATGTCGTACAAGAGCTTAAGGCCAAAGGGTATTCTAATATTTTTTGTGCCTATCAGACGCTAGCAGAAGAGTCATTATCCGCTGCCTTTATCCGAAAACAAAATTGAATCGCCAAATCCCACGTCAATATGAATTCTCGATAGTTTTCTTAATTGACGGCCATGGGGTGGTTTCGTGGAAATCTGGAATGCAAGACTAAATGATATTCCGCCATAAGGACCCTGATTGGGCAAAGAGGCTTGCTGTACGTCTGCGAACCAGACGCAGTCGCCGAGATCTTTTTTAAGCGCAAATTTCATTAGTTTTGTTACCTCTTCCGAGGAAATTCCTTGGGCTAACGCATCAACATCGCGCGTATATCGAGTAGTGTCGACGGATTTAAAAAGAAGAAAGCCACCTTTGAAGATGAGGCTTTTGGCAAGACTAGGCTCTGCTTCGATACGGGCTATAGCCCTTTCGAGCGCGACAACCACCCTCAAATCATTCACCGTCAAACCAGTTTCGAGACTTAATTCTTTAAGACGACTTAATATTTTTTCTTCCGAGAGATTTTTCATGCAAGTGCCTCAATATATGATTGGATTCGGTGCAATGCGCCAAGCTTTTTAGCTACGTTGACTAGGTTCGATAAAGTAGTCTTCTTTAGCTGCAGAGCACGGCGCAAGGCCTCAATGGTAATA
>Ga0187783_10004536_pt1 | contig 10286 bp, 10 predicted proteins | sample 1015_SJ02_MP02_2_FD_132471 | JGI IMG/M metagenome (GOLD analysis project Ga0187783, IMG submission 132471) | Tropical peat soil microbial communities from peatlands in Department of Meta, Colombia - 1015_SJ02_MP02_20_MG | ecosystem: Environmental > Terrestrial > Soil > Wetlands > Peat | place...
CCAGGTCTATGTGCGCAGTACACCTTCGGATATTCCGCAACCGGTTATCCCAGACTCGGATAGTACGAAACTGGGAAATTCGGAGATGAACGGCTCTGCTCGCGAGCCCGCGTTGTGCGTGCACGGGCTGGAGGGCTCGTCGCGGAACTGGACCGACCTGATGGACCTGCTGCGGTCCCAGCTGACCTGCGATGCCCTCGACCTGCCCGGGTTCGGCGACTCTCCGCCCCGCCCGGATGGCCGTTACTCGATCGCCGCCTTCGCGCAGACGGTCATCGCGCTGATCGAACGGCGTGGACCCAAATACCGCGGCCCGGTGCACCTGATCGGCAACTCGCTGGGCGGCGCCGTCTGCGTGAAGGTCACGGCCACCCGCCCGGACCTGGTCCGGACGCTGACCTTGATCTCCCCGGCCCTGCCCGACTCCCGGCCGCGGCTGGACCTGCTGTATTTCCCGTTGATGTGCCTTCCGCGGGTCGGCGCCCGGCTGCTGCGGCGGTACCAGGCCGTGCCTGCGGAGAACCGCGTGGCCGACGTCATCGTCAACTGCTACAGCAACCCGGCCCTGTTCCCGCAGGCCCGCTACGCCACGGAAGTCGCCGAACTCTCGCGCCGGGACACGCTCGGCTACTCCGCCGCCGCGCTGGTGGGCTCGATCCGTACCCTCACCGCGGAGACCCTCAGGATCGGCCGCCATTCGGCCTGGCGCGACGCTGCCCGCATCACCGCGCCATCCCTGATCGTCTACGGTAGTCACGACCGCCTGGTCCGCCCCCGCATGGCGGGCCGGGCCGCGCGCGCGTTCCCCGGCGCCAGGATCGTGGTGCTGCCGCGCACCGGCCATGTCGCGCACATGGAGCACCCGGGCGTGGTGGCGGCCGAAATCAGGGTGCTGCTGGCCGCCGCGAGCCAGGTCAGCGCCGGACGGACGCGGGAATTCCCGCTCGCGCCAGCCGGTTGATCGTGGCACGGGGCGGGAAGCACGAACCCAGCCCCGTTCGGATGAAAAAGACCTTTGGAGATAATCGTGTCGCTGCCCCCGCTGGTCGAGCCTGCCGATGAGCTGACCGTCGATGAGGTCAGGCGTTACTCCCGTCACCTGATCATCCCCGACGTGGGGATGACGGGGCAGAAGAGGCTGAAGAACGCCAAGGTCCTGTGTGTCGGGGCGGGCGGGCTGGGCTCGCCCGCGCTGCTGTACCTGGCCGCGGCCGGGGTGGGCACGCTGGGCATCATCGACTTCGACGTCGTCGATGAGTCGAACCTGCAGCGGCAGATCATCCATGGGATCTCAGACGTGGGGCGGTCCAAGGCCTCCTCGGCCCGGGACAGCATCGCCGAGATCAACCCGCACGTCAACGTGGTGCTGCACCAAACCCGGCTCGACTCCGACAACGCCATGGAGATCTTCGCCGGCTACGACCTGATCGTGGACGGCACCGACAACTTCGCCACCAGGTACCTGGTCAACGACGCGTGCGTGCTGCTCGGCAAGCCGTACGTGTGGGGATCGATCTACCGGTTCGACGGGCAGGCCAGCGTGTTCTGGGCCGAGTACGGCCCGTGTTACCGCTGCCTGTACCCCGAGCCCCCGCCGCCCGGGATGGTGCCGTCCTGCGCCGAGGGCGGCGTACTCGGCGTGCTCTGCGCGTCCATCGGGTCGATCCAGGTCAACGAGGCGATCAAGCTCATCACCGGGATCGGCGAGCCGCTGGTCGGCCGGCTGATGATCTACGACGCGCTGGAGATGACCTACCACTCGGTCCGGGTGAACAAGGACCCGGAGTGCGCCGTGTGCGGCAAGAACCCGACGATCACGCATCTGATCGACTACGAGGAGTTCTGCGGCACGGTCTCCGAGGAGGCTGCCGCGGCGGCCGAAGGCTCCACGATCAGCGCCAAGGACCTGGCGGCCATGCTCGAGGCCGGAGACAACATCTTCCTCATCGACGTGCGCGAGCCGAACGAATACGAGATCGTGTCCATTCCCGGCGCGACCCTCATCCCGAAGGGCGAGTTCATCTCGGGCGCCGCCCTCGAGCGGCTGCCCCAGGACCAGCGGATCGTGCTGCACTGCAAGAGCGGCGCCCGAAGCGCCGAGGCGCTGGCGATCGTCAAGAACGCCGGCTTCTCCGACGCCGTGCACGTCGGCGGCGGCGTCCTGGCCTGGATCAGCCAGGTCGATCCCTCGCTCCCGTCGTACTGATCGCGAGGACAGACGATGAAGGGCGACCGGGTCGAGATCGTGATCGACTCCGGCGAAGGCACCCGGACGTACGAGATCACGGCCACCCGGGCGGGCCGCCGGGTGGAGATCACCAACCGGCGCGGCCTGGTCGAGGTGGCCGAGGTGACCAGGACCGGGACCCCGGTCCGCACCGCGCGGTTCATGGCCAGCCGGGTCGTCGCGCTGGTCGAGCATCCCGTGGCCAGCCGGATCCCAGGTAGGCCCGCGGACGGCTAGCATTCGCAGGTGGAGCTTCTCCAGCCGCTGGTCCAGCCCTATGCCTGGGGCTCGCGACACGCGATCGCCGAGCTGCAGGGCCGCCCGGTCCCGGCCCCCGGCCCCGAGGCCGAGCTATGGATCGGGGCGCATCCGTCGGCGCCTTCGGGCCTGGAACGGGGCGGGCGGCCGACGAGGCTGGATGCCGTCATCGCGGCCGACCCGTACGCCGAGCTCGGGCCAGGATGCGTGGCCCGTTTCGGGCCGCGACTGCCGTTCCTGCTGAAGCTCCTGTCCGCCGAGCGGGCGCTGTCGATCCAGGTGCACCCGTCGCGCGCCCAGGCCATGGCGGGCTTCCGCACCGAGAACGAACGCGGCCTGGCGCCGGCGGACCCGGCCCGGAACTACCGCGACGACTGGCCCAAGCCCGAGCTGTTGTACGCCCTGACCCCGTTCGAGATGGCGGCGGGCCTGCTCACTCCGGCCGACGCCGCGGGCATCCTGCGCGCGCTGGCGGTCGAGCCGCTCGAGCCGCTCGCGGCCCGTCTGGAGGACGCCCCGACCCCGCAGGCGCTGGGCGAGGTGTTCGGGACCGTGCTGAGCTGGCCGGAGGCCGGGCGCGCCGGACTGGTCGCCGATGTGCTGGCCGCCTGCGGGCGGCTGGCCGGCCAGGGCGGGCGTTACGCGGGCGCCTGCGCGGCCGCCGTGCGCAACGCCGAGGATCATCCCGGTGATCTCGGCCTCATCGCCCTGCTGCTGATGCGGCATATGGTGCTGCAACCTGGTCAGGCGGTGTTCATGCCCGCCGGCGGGTTGCACGGTTATCTCCACGGCACCGGCATCGAGCTCCTGGCCAACTCCGACAACGTGGTCCGGGCGGGCCTGACCAGCAAGCACATCGACGTGCCCGAGCTGCTGAAGCTGCTTGACCCGGCCGTCATCGTGCCGGTCCTGTCGCCCGAGGTCCTCACGGACGGCATCTACTGGTTTGATACTCCTGCCGCGGAGTTCCGCCTCTACGTGGCCGATCTCACCGGGGACGCGGTCACGCTGCCGGGCGCAGGCCCCCGGATCCTGCTGTGCACCGAGGGCGCTGCGCTGCTGCGCGGCGAGTCGGGCGCGTCGGTCAGCCTGGGCCGCGGCGGATCGTGCTTTGTCGCCGCTGCCGACGGCCAGGCCTGCGCGACCGGGCGCGCGCGGCTGTTCCTGGCCAGCCCGGGAGACCTCAACCCGGGGTGAAACCCGTATTGGCTGGGGTGAGCTGCGTGGGCTAGACTGCGTGGGCGCAGCGGGCCCGGTGCCCGGTGCCGGTGGGGTATGGGGTAATTGGCAGCCCGACGGGTTCTGGCCCCGTTAGTCTAGGTTCGAGTCCTGGTACCCCAGCCAGTTCAGTCGCCAGCGCGGACCCGGCTTTATGTCCGCGCTTGTTCATGCCGGATGGCACCGGGCCGGTCATGGTCGGTTCGCCGCCGGTTGGCCTGACCGGTCGCGAGGCGGTAGTCTGTACGCCGCTGGCGATGCCAGACTTACGGCCCGGCGAGGATCCTGCCGGTGCCATGCTCGGCCCCGTCGTCTAGAGGCCTAGGACGCCGCCCTCTCAAGGCGGTAACGCCGGTTCGAATCCGGTCGGGGCTACTTTCCTGAAACTTCTTCCCCGGGCACGTGCCGTGCGGTGTCGTGCTGGTCCTGGTGCCGGTCAGGTGTCAATGTTCGGGTTGCCGGCGGGGAGCGGGACCAGCCGGGCGGGCTGCTCGGAGATGACGATCGCTGAGTGAACGCTCAGGTCGGGCCGGACGTGGACGAGTTCGCCCGGGGCCATCATGCGCCAGCCGCTCTCGCCGTCCAGTTCCTCGGACGCGATGATCACCGATGGCGCACCGTGCAGGGCGGACGCATGTATCGAGGACGTCGAGCTGCGGACGTGCAGGCCCTTGTCCTGCACCGGGGTCTGGCTCGCGCCGGCCGGCCGCTCCAGGATATGCAGTGCGTGCTGTCCCGGATAGCGCAGCGCCCACAGCTCGCCCGGCGCCGCCACGACGACGTTCAGCGCGGAGACCGGCAGGTTGGCTCCTATCCAGCTGGCCGCGGCCGTAATTCCGGCTCCGACGTCGCCGCCGTGCGCGTCGGCCTGCTGGGTGATCAGCGCGAAATACCGCTCCGAGTCGGTGTCGCCCTGGACGAGGCCGGCGTAGGAGCCAAGCTGCTCCTCGAGCCTGGACAGCTCTCCGAACCCGCCGTTGTGGGCCATGATGCGGCCCTGCATGACGAACGGATGCGTATTCTGCAGGGTTCGGCCGCCAGCGGTGGCCCACCTGACGTGAGCGACAAAGGCCGAGGACTCGGCCTCCCGCGCCTCATGGATGAACTCCTCGTCCCGGAAGGCCGGCTCCGGCTGTTTGTCCACCACGGGCGTGCCGGCGGCGCCGAAGAAGCCGATACCGCTGCCGTCGACATTGCGGTGGCTCTGTGCTTCCAGCGAATCAGGCGCGTCAAGCAGCCAGAACGTCGCCCGGATGCGGGCCGCGCCGGAGGTAAGCCCGAACAAGCGGCACATGGCACTCCCGTTCCCTTCTGTTCCACCGCACCGGTCCGCGTCCACCAGTATGGTTCAGCTGCGCCCCGTAGCGCACCGGGCCTGTCGCGGACACGATCCGGTAATCGCCTCGGTTGTCCCTCCGGCGCGATGCCGCCGGTTAGACTAACCGCGACGTGAACACCCAGCCGGTGACATCCTGCGAGGGTCCGTGACAGTGAACCCGGTAGCCTGGCCGCGTCATCGGCATCGCGCGTGGGCGGCCGTCAGCGTCCTGCTCGCCTGCGCGGCCGCCGCCTGCTCCTCGGCGGCGCCCATCCCCGCGCCGACCGGTGACCAGGCCGCCCACTACCGGCTTTCCGACGCCCCTGCCCTGCTGGTGCAGTGCATGCTCAACCAGGGGACCCTGGGACGTTCCGACTCGATCTTCTCCGGCTCGCCGGCCTGGCTGCGCGGCGGAAACGTCATCATCACGCCCGCCACGGTCACCAGGTTCGGCACCTGGTACCGGGCTAACGACGCGATCACCGTGGGCGGGAAGGACCTCAGCGAGTGGGCCACGTGGTCAGCGGCCAACGACCAGCTGCCCGCGGCCGTGTGCGGGACGTCGGTGTCGGCCCCCGTTCTGCAGAAGCAGGTCTTCAGGTCCGATCCAGCGGCCGGTAACCCATGGGGCGCATGACGTCCTCGCGTGGGTGATGTAGAATACACGTTCGATCACGGGGTATACTGTCGTGATGACCGCGTATACACCGCCCGGGTGGCCGGCTGGCGTGCACCCGCCGGGCAGCGAGGAGTTCGAATCCACCGCGGTCACCTGGCTGCTTGACGTGGTGCCGCCCGACTACCGTCTGCACGGTGTGCTGCGCCGCTATCCGGTGGCGCTGGCCGCGATGGCCAGGTATCACACGAAGGCCTGCGTGGAGGGCGCGCGCCAGGGCTACCGGACGGCGCGAACCGAGCTGGCCGGGCAGCTACCGCCGCACGCGATCGATACCGTCCTGGCCGCCTACCGCAAGGAGGGCGCCAGGCTCGCCGCCACCGCCCGCGCGGTCGGCCTGATCGAGCGCGCGCTCCGCGGCGAGGTCTTCACGCCGAAAATGCAGGACAAGCGGGCCGCTAAGTGAGCCGGGGGCGGCGCGGCTCCCGCTGACCCGGGCGAGAACCAGCCGTCACCGGGCACGTATTCCCTGACCACCCGGGCCGGGACGCCCGCCACCACGCACCGGTCAGGGACCGTGCCGCGGACCACCGAGCCCGCCGCGACCACCACGTTGCGACCGATGCATGCGCCCGGCAGCACGATCGCCCCGGCGCCCAGCCAGCTGCCGGAACCTATCCTGACCGCCGCGTTCTGCGGCATCTGCCGTCCGATCGGCTCGTCCGGGTCGGTGTATCCGTGGTTCTGGTCGGTGATGTAGACGTAGGGGCCGGTGAACACGTCGTCCCCGATCAGCAGCGAATGGTGGGCGACGATGTGACTGCCCCGGCCGATCACGCAGCGGTCGCCGATCCGCAGCACCGGCGCCGGACCGAGATCCTGGCCCGGGACCATTCCCGCCGACAGGCTGACGAAGGCGCCGATGAGCGTGTCCGCGCCCACGGCGATCGAGTGCTCCCCGAACACCGACCCAGGCGGGAATGCCGCCATCGACCCGCGGCCGAAGGCGGCGAACCTGCGGCCCGCCGGAGTATCCGCCGTCACCACCCCGGCCCGCTGGACCGCCCCCCACCCCCAGTGCGCCACTCGCCACCGCAGCCCGGCCAGCCACGGTCCCCCGGGCCGCCAGCGCACCGGGGACACCCGGCGCACCGAGAGTACCCGGCGGCCCCCGGTCATGGGCCGGAGCGATTTCACGGCCGAGCCGGGGCAGCTAGCTGGCCGCAGGCGCCATCGATCTCCCGGCCGCGGGTGTCCCTGACCGTCGTCGGCACCCCGGCAGCGGCCAGGCGGCGGACGAACTCGCGCTGCACGGCGGGCCGGGACGCGGTCCACTTCGACCCGGGCGTCGGATTCAGCGGTATCAGGTTGACGTGCGCCAGCCGTCCGGCCAGCAGCGACCCCAGCAGGTCGGCCCGCCAGGCCTGATCGTTGACCTCCCTGATCAGGGCGTACTCGATCGAGACGCGGCGTCCGGTGGCCGCGGCGTAGTCCCACGCGGCGGCCAGCACCTCGTCGATCTTCCACCGCTGGTTCACCGGCACCAGGGTGTCCCGCAGCTCGTCGTCCGGGGCATGCAGGGATACCGCCAGCGTCACCGAGAGACCCTCACCGGCCAGCCGGGCGATGGCGGGCACCAGGCCGACCGTGGAGACGGTGACCGACCGCTGGGAGATGCCCAGGCCCTCCGGCACCGGATCGGTGAGCCTGCGGACCGCCGCCACCACGCTCGCGTAGTTGGCCAGCGGTTCGCCCATGCCCATGAACACTACGTTGGAGACCCGGCCCGGTCCTCCGGGCACCTGGCCTGCCGCGAGCAGCCGGGCGCCCGCCACCACCTGGGCCACGATCTCCCCCGCGGACAGGTTGCGGGTCAGGCCCGCCTGCCCCGTCGCGCAGAACGGGCAGCCCATGCCGCAGCCCGCCTGGGACGACACGCACATCGTGACCCGGTCCGGGTAGCGCATCAGCACCGATTCGATCAAGGCCCCGTCGAAGGCGCGCCACAGCGTCTTGCGCGTGGTCCCGGCGTCACAGGACTGCTCGCGCTCCGCGGTCAGCAGCCGGGGCAGCAGCGTGTCCGCCAGCCTGTCCCGCGACGCCCGCGGCAGGTCGCTCATCTCGTCGGCCTGTTGCGTGAACCGGCCGAAGAAGTGCCTGGACAGCTGGGCGGCCCGATACGGCGGCTCGCCGAGGTCCACCACCACGGCGCGGCGCTCGGCCATGGTCAGGTCGGCCAGGTGCCGCGGGGGCCGTTGCCCGCGTCCGCGTCCGGCCAGCACGAGTCGGGCCGTCGGCCCCGCTGGGTTCGGTACCGCCAGCCCCGGGGGCTCCGGCGCCACCGGCTCCGGCGATGCTGACACCACCGGATCCGGCGCAGGGGGACGAGGGCGCGACACGTGGCTCCGTTCGGTCGCATGGGGTTTTCCTGATGCCCCACCAGAATAGGACGCGGGATCGGCGGCCGGGGCCCGCCGGCGGCGGCCGGGTTTGAGCTCCGCGATTAAGTCGCTACATTTCGTTCATGGCCACGTCGTATCCGGGCCCCGGCGGTCGCCGGATTCTGCCGCAGCCGGTCACGCTGCTGGAGAGCTTCAGCCCTTACGGGAGCCGCAAGGTCACCGTTGACTACGATGGCCAGGTCACGGCGGCCTACCTGCACGACGACACCTCCGTGATATCCGCCACCTGGATCGCCAACCACCGGCCGGCGCCGCAGGCCACCGACCAGGCGCGCCTGGACGCTGGACGCGCGCCGCTCATGCCGGCCGCGTGCACCAAGCACCCGGGCGGCCGTGCGCCGCTGCAGGCCAGCGCGCTGGAGGCGCTGTGGTTCGAGGAGGGCGACGGGGTGGCGATCCTGGAGCATGGACGGCCGCTCGCGGTGATCGCCGGGTGGTCCGACATGGACCGGGGGATGCCCGGTTACAGCAGCGACGTCATCGGCCAGACGCCGTTCGGCTGGTCGCTCGACGACGCCGCGGAGGGGCTCGCGCCCCGGCTGGAGCGGTCCAGCGCCTACTGGCGCTGGCGGCATTCGGCGGACGGGTGGAGCCAGTTCCAGGCTGCGCTGCTCGGCCACCTGCAGTCCAGGCTCGGCCCGGGCGGGCACTACTGGGACGCCTCAGCCGGTCAGCAGCCGCTGACCGGGGTGACCGAACGGCCCCCGGCCCCTCACCGCCCCTACACGGTCCTGTCGACCGTGGGCATGAGCTGCCAGCGGATGCCCGCGGTCGAGCAGGTGCTCGACGACCCGAGCGAGTACGCCAGGATCGAACTGGCGGTGGCCACCACGCTGCCGAGCGCGCGGGCGGCGCGGGTGTTCCTGTGGCTCGCGACCTACCCCTGGCACGCCGTCACCTGGTTCGGCCCAGGCCACAGCGTCCGCTGGTATCACGAGCCTTCGACGTTCCCGCTCGGCGGGGAGGGGTACGAGGCTGTCCTGCTCCTCGGCTCGCCCGGCGCGCTGGCCGGGCCGCAGCCGCCGGACCTGTCGGGTTTCACGTTCGGAGGGGATCCCGTCCGCTGGCTCTGGGTCGTCCCCATATCGGAACGTGACCGGCAGCTCGCAAAGGAACGCGGATCGGCCAGCCTGGTCAAGCGGCTAGCCGCGCAGCAGCGAAGCTGGATCGTCGGGCCCTAGTAAGGATCTGTGAAACTAGCCCCCGGGGATGAACACGACCAGCAGCAGCCACACTACCGGGGCGCAGACCAGAAGCGAATCGAGCCGCTCGAGGATGCCGCCGTGACCGGGCAGCACCGTGCCCATGTCCTTGATGTCGAGGTCGCGCTTGATCATGGATTCGACCAGGTCGCCGAGGGTCGCCGCGAGGACCGCCGCGGCCCCGGTGAGCAGGCCCTGCCAGGCGTGGCCGTGCAGCAGCAGCGGCAGGCACAGTGCGCCGGCCACCAGGCAGGCGACGGCGGAGCCCGTAAAGCCCTCCCAGGTCTTCTTCGGGCTGATGACGGGGGCCATCAGATGCCGGCCGAGGGTGATCCCGGCGAAGTAGCCGCCGATGTCGCTGCAGATGGTCAGGATGATGAAGGTCAGCACCCGCCGCGGGCCGTCGGCCGGGACCAGCATGGCGGTGACGAACACGGCGGGAAGCGGCAGGTAGACGAGGGCGAACATGCCGGCCGTGGTGTCCTTGACGTAGCCCGAGGTGCCGCCGCGTAGCCGCCAGGCCAGGACGGCGATCACGGTCAGCGCCAGCGCGGCCAGCGCATCCCGCCACCCCAGCCAGTACATGCAGGTCACCATGGCGGCCCCGCCGGCCACCACCGGGATCAGCGGGATGTTGATGTCGCGCTTGGCGAAGGCCCCGGTCAGCTCGGCCAGCGCGATGATGACCGCGATCCCCATGTACAGCAGGAACGTCGCCTTGACGGTCAGCAGCGTGAGCACGACCAGACCGCCGAGCCCCGCGCCCACGGCGATGGCGGCGGGGAGATTGCGGCCGGTGCGCCCCCCCGGCTGGGGAGGATCGGGGGGGCGGGCAGCCCCCTCCCGGGGTGGAACGGCGGGGCGGGCAGCCTCCGCCCGGGGTGGAACGGGGAGGCGGCCAGCCTCCCCCCGGGGGGGAACGGGGGGGCGGGCAGCCCCCTCGTGATCGGGGGGGGTCTGGGGGGGGTCGTCCCCCCCGAGGGAA
>Ga0187783_10004537_pt1 | contig 10285 bp, 7 predicted proteins | sample 1015_SJ02_MP02_2_FD_132471 | JGI IMG/M metagenome (GOLD analysis project Ga0187783, IMG submission 132471) | Tropical peat soil microbial communities from peatlands in Department of Meta, Colombia - 1015_SJ02_MP02_20_MG | ecosystem: Environmental > Terrestrial > Soil > Wetlands > Peat | place...
GTATGGCGATGCGCCGGGCGTCACCAAATCCATGCGCATAGCAGTTTCTGACCTGAATCTGGAACAGCTGTTCATCGTCTATCCTGGACAGGAATCCTATTCTCTGGATCCGAAAATCCAGGTGTTGCCGCTTCCAAGCATACGCGAGCGGTTGAGAACTCTGAACCGTGGCGCTAGATAGGGTAAAGCACCCAAGAAACAACAAAGTGAGCGATGGCTTGTCTTTACCTTCTATTCTGTCTCTAGGACGGAAGAGTCTCAATCTTCAAACCCGGGTTCGATTCCCGGTAGCGCTACCACCTAATATCCGCTAAGCCGCTCTAAATGAGTTTTTCATTTTGCTCCCAAAACATGCTTACACTGGCGTCAACTAGAGCAAATCGTGGTACATAATAAATCCCAACTGTTGCAGGAGCACCCCCTTAAGGCGCTTTCCGTCCGCCGCCTGCGTTTCCTTGTCCTTTCCCTCAAGAGGGCACGTTTGGCTACGGATTGGTAAGAGGGTAGCCTTGAGTGATGGCGTACCGTGACAATGTCACGCCGGTATTGTCTCGCTTACGGTGGTGCTGCGCTACGAGCGAGGAGGCTCAACTCGATGACCAAGAGCGGGTCAGCCGCTGGGGGAAACATGCTACACTTCGGTCCGCCTTTTTGCGTCACCAGCGGTCTGACTTATCTGCCCGCGCGACCTCGAGAGTGCCGTTGCGAAGCGAAAATTTAATCCCTGCCTGCCAAGCGCACCCTGGTTGAAGATCCGCAACGGAAGTATTCCCAAGAAATAGCTCACCAGGGTGAACATACCGGGAGCGAAGGTCGGCGGCTTTTGCGAAGCTCGGGCCGCTTCTGCACGGAACCACCCGAACATCTGCACTATCTGCGAAATCGGCCAGCACAAGGCCAAGCGTTCATTGTCATGGAATTTCTTACCAGGGACCGATTACGCGAGTGGCAGGCAAACTTTTTGCCAGGCCCCCGAAACGAGGCATAACTTTAGCCATCATTTGATGCTATAATTGATGTAACGGAGTTTCGATGCGAACTACCATTGCCCTCGATGACGATCTCGTACGCACCGCCCAGGAGTTCACCGGCGTTGCCGAAAAAACGGCCCTAATTCGGGAAGCTCTCAAAGCCCTAATCGAGCGGGAGAGTGCTCGCCGGCTGGCTTCCCTGGGAGGCACGATGCCGGGCTTGAAGAACATTGTGCGCCGCCGGCGCGAGAGCAGGATACGGCGAAATTGATTCTCGCGGACACTTCGGTCTGGATCGACCATTTCCGTTCAGGCAACAAAGACCTGCAGAAGGCTCTGAACCAGGGGCAAGTTGTGATTCATTCTTGGATCATTGCAGAATTGGCCCTCGGGTCACTGCGCGAACGCGCCAAAACACTTGCGATGCTCGACCTCTTACCCCAAGTGCGCGTGGCACGATTGAGCGAACTGCGACTCATGATTGAGGCTCGTCGTTTACACAGTGTTGGCATTGGCCTAGCCGACGTGCAGTTGATCGCATCTGTCTTTCTCAATCCGCCCACGCTTCTGTGGACAAGAGACAAGCCACTCCGCCGAGTCGCCACAGCTCTCGGCATTCACGCTGCGTTGACCTGAGAACCTCGGTAAGCCGCTTTTCCATGATGCTTCCTTTGGTGAACGTAGGGCGTAAACCAGGAACATCTAAGCCGATCCGTCATCTGAACCGCGGCCAAGGGACCTTGCTCCCGCCGTCCTAAAAAGACAATGTAAGCCCACACGGCAGAAGGTGTTGATTGTCGGGCAATTCTGGTTGGATTTCAGCCTCCTATCGCCTCGTAAAACAGGCCCTTTTGAGGGGTAAAATTTCCCAGTTATAGTGGTAAATTGTTTCGGGCCGCGCTGCTAAAAGCCATTAGCGACAAGGGTTTGCCAGTAGCACTGAAAAAATTGGCAGGTGGACGTAACGTAAAGACAGTTTTCTCTCAAAAATCGAATTGGTATTACTAATTGACTGCCCATACTGGCCGGGAGGACAATTGTGCCGTTGTGGGCGCTACAAAATCTACCTATCTTGCTTCGCTGTTTGCTCTTCTGGCCAGCACAGCGACGTTGGCGCAAACGAATCCTGTCCCACTGATTAATCAGCCGCTTGCGCCAATGACCGCCGCACCTTCCGGGTCTGGCTTCACGCTCACGGTCAATGGTACGGAGTTTGTTTCCGATTCTGTCGTGAACTGGAATGGCACGGCGCTGGCGACGACTTTTGTCACCGACTCGCAGTTGACCGCAACAGTTCCCGCATCTGACATCGCGGCGCCCGCCACGAATGCCGTCACCGTGACGAATCCCGCCCCCGGTGGCGGTACGTCCAATGTGATGTACTTCGATGTCGCGAACCATGCTTCCAGCTTGGTGTTTTCCGACTTTTACAGCGTCTTCAGCAACCCAGCAGGGAGTGCAATCATAGCCGCTGACTTCAATGGCGATGGAATACTCGACCTAGCTTCGTCGGTTGGGGTTAATCAGGGAGGGTTGCTCGTCATTGAGCTTGGGAATGGCGACGGTACCTTCCAATCGTCTTTCCAATACCCCGTCGGAATCAACCCTCAGCAGCTCATCGCCGCGGATTTCAACGGGGATGGAAAGCTCGACCTCGCGGTAGTCGCCAATGGGGGGTACGACTTAAACACCGTTTATATTTTGCTGGGTAACGGCGACGGTACGTTCCAAGCAGCTAAGACTTTTGCCACAGGCAACTATCCCACCTTGATCGCCTCGGGCGATTTCAACGGCGACGGAAAGCTCGACCTCGCGGTAGGTTGCGAAGGTATCGCGGGCAGCAACGGCAGCATATCAATCCTTCTCGGCAACGGCGACGGGACATTTCAAACGCACACAGATTACACACCACCCGGCGAAGGCTTACAGACAGTTAGCGCGATGGCGCTGGGTGACTTTAATGGCGATGGCAAGCTGGACATTGCACTTATCGATGGTGACGCTGGCGCGCTTTTCATCCTTCTCGGCAATGGTGACGGCACCTTCCAGTTCACAAGCCCAGCGCCAACGGTTGGGGCCGTCTCGATGCTCACAGCCGATGTCAACGGAGATGGCAAACTTGACTTGGTCCTCGCCCAAGACAACGGAGAGGTCGCCGTCTTGATTGGTAATGGTGATGGCACGTTTCAATCGGCTGTCGAATATCCGAGCGGAGGGAACAATAATTTAGAGGTTGTGGCAGCTGACTTCAACGCAGATGGCAAACTCGATCTCGCTACGGGGAATGCAAACTCAAGCACCGTTGCCATTCTGCTCGGCAACGGAGATGGTACCTTTCAAGCCCCACTGACCTTCCCCACAGAAGCGCCTGGTTGTGTCGTAGGCGATTTCTGCAATCCCCTCGCCTTAGCGGCGGGCGACTTTAATGACGACGGTAAGACCGATCTCGCGGTTATACTAGGAAACACAAGCTACGACCTTCTAGTGCTGCTGCAAGGAACCTGGCCCGCGCTTGCCGCTGACCCTCCAAGCATAAGTTTTGGGCAACAGAACGTCGACACTGCGAGCGTGTCACAGGCCGTTAGCTTCACTAACACGGGCAATGCTACCTTCGACATATCGGGCATCGGCATAACGGGTGCAAACGCCGCTGATTTCTCCCAGAACAACAACTGCGGGGCAACTCTAGCACCTAATGCGAGCTGTCAAGCGAACGTGACCTTCACTCCGAACATGCCGGGAACCCTAAATGCCGCAGTCAGCGTCGCCGGCAGTTCCTTCAAAAACCCAATCAATATGCCGATAACGGGCGTTGGGTATGGTGCCGCGGCGAGCGTGTCACCGGCAACCGTAACTTTTCCTAGCCAGTACGTTGGGGCTTCCGGCCTGCCGCAGACGGTCATAGTAACTAACAGAGGCACAGCTGCACTCGCGATCACCAACCTATCGACCAGTATTGCTGACTTCGGGACCCTCAGCAACTGCACGAATAGTGTCCCGCCGAACACGAATTGCACTATAGGTGTCTTCTTCGACCCAAGAACAAGTGGCACGAGAGTTGGAACCTTGACCATCACGGATAATGCAAGTGGAAGTCCGCAGACGGTTACGCTCAGCGGTACAGGGCAAGACTTCTCTCTGGCTCCCAGCGGTCAAACGACAGCGACCATCACGCCGGGACAAACAGCCAGCTACACCGTGGTTGTGACACCCGGTGGGGGGTTCAATCATACCGTGGCAATGAGTTGCAGCGGAGCACCGGCCCAGTCTACCTGCTCTCTTTCGTCTAGTTCAGTTGCCCTCAACGGGTCTACGGCAGAAGTCGTGAACGTCACGATAACAACTGCGGAAGGTTCGGCGGGATTCGCTCAACCGGTCGGTCGTCTGCCGTATGGCGGCACGCTTTCATGGTTAACCGGCACACTGGCGCTCGTGACGTTGTTGAGCCTGGCTACGTGGCGGCGCAAGCTCCGTCCCCAAAACCTCTACGGATTGGCGTTACTCTGTCTGCTCCTCATTGGAGTCACAATGTCTGCATGTGGCGGCGGAGGCAGCGGCGGCGCGACGTCCGCAGGCACCTACAAGCTGACTGTGACTGGCAATTTTATCTCCGGCTCGGCGACGTTGACTCACACTGCGAATCTTACATTGGTGGTGCAGTAGCCACGCAGTGAGAGATTCGCCGATCCCGACGTACCTATACTGAACAAAACCATTTACTTGTAAATGACAGGCAGGTTCGCCGGCAGACTTGGCATCTGATCGCAAAGGGTCATGATCAGATCGCGGCGGGCGACACCCGCTGTTTCCTGCCCCGGCGTCGCAGCTCGGGCAACATGGTGCTAGAAACCAACATAATTCGGATGGCGAGAGCTATTCACAGAGGTAAAGATCTTCATGACTACCTCGCGCTTGTACTGGTTAGGGGACGGGCGGCGTGCGCCCACGGGACCAGCGACTCCCAGATCCGCCGCACGATACCCCCTCGGTTACGAATCGATGACGGAAAAGCTAAATTTGGGTGAAAGCATTAAGAAACGAAGGCAGAAGATAAAACTGTGTGAGGAACCGTCTTTGCCGCGTCTGAAAGGCTCTACTGGCAAGAGCCGCCACCGCTTTTCACATGCACGCCGCCAAGGCAATTGACTACGGTGTCGGCGCGGCTACCTGTGCTAAAGCTGGTCTCGTGGGGAAACGCATTGACGGTATCTGAACCGACACCGAGGTCCCGCGAATGTCGCCTGCCGGGCAATGGGCACGGCAAACCGCGATCAACGTCTGAATGATCTCATTGTGCAATGTGTCCCTAGATCAGCTTTAGGTGCCTGTCGCTTTTGACAGTTGTCTGCTGGGGCCGCTCGATATAGGGTCAGCACCTTCAAGATTTATGGACCGTGGGTCTGACGAGTCGATTCAGCAGCAACATCTTCGAGAGAGCATGAACATGAAGCCATCCGAAAATCCTCCAACGCAACTCGATCTCCAGCCGCCCGCCATGCCACCCGGCTCTTCAACAACTGCGAACAGCATCCTTCGGCTCACTGCGTTGCTCGTCACAGCACTTGTCTTTTGTGTGCCCGTCGGCTCACACGTTCTGGCAAAGACTGGCCATCAGGCCAGTTCGCAAGAAAACTCAAACATCGATCCCGATGCCATGGAGGCTCTCAACAGAATGGGCGCCTACCTTCGAAGCCTCAAGGCGTTTGAAGTCAACTCCGAAGTTACGAACGACGACGTTCTCGATGACGGAGAGATCATTACCGACAATAGAACAAATACACTGCTAGCCGTGAGCCCCAACCTTCTTCGCGCGGAGCTGAAAAGTGACGAGAAAGACGTCTTCCTCTTCTACGATGGAAAAAACTTTACCGTCTACGGAAAGCTCGTGAACTACTATGCGACCGTGCCGGCCCCAGCCACGACCGGACAGTTAGTCGATAAGGTCTATAACGATTACGGCATCGAGATTCCCTTGGTCGATCTCTTTAAGTGGGGAACCGACAATTCTGCCATCAATAAGATCACCTCCGCCTTTGACGCCGGCCCCAGCACAGTGCAGGGCATTACCTGCGAACACTATGCCTTTCGCCAAGAAGGCCTTGACTGGCAGATCTGGATCCAATTGGGCGAGTACCCGCTGCCACGAAAGTTCGTCATCCGCACACTTACCGACGATGCCAGGCCGCAGCATACCGCCAACCTCGTCTGGAATTTGGCGCCATCCTACAACGAAGCAGCATTTGTCTTCGATCCGCCTGCCGGTGCTCTGCGCGTGCCGCTCAAAGAAATCAACGCCGACGGCACCAAGAAGAACCAGTAGAAGGAGACTTATGAAGCGATCCAATCTACTCTTCACCCTTTTCGTCGCCGCTTTGGTCTTCAACACTGATCTCTCAGCGCAGAGGCGCGGAGGAGGTAACTATGGTGGTGGCAATCGCAACGTGCGCAGCAGCGCCAACAGCAGCGTCAACCGGAACTACCATGAGAACACCAACGTAAACCGAAACGTCAATGTGAACCAAAATGTGAACGTAAATCGCAATGTAAACGTAAACGTCAATAACAGCTACCACGGCGGCTACTACGGCGGAGGCTACTACGGTGGCGGCTGCTGTTATCATCCGGTCGCGACCGCCGCGGCGGTCACCGCCACAGCAGCGGTCACGGCCGCCGTCGTTGGTTCGATCGTCGACAGACCACCTGCAGGGTGTGTCACTCAAGTCATCAACGGCCTCGCCTACCAGCAGTGCGGCAACACCTGGTATCAACCCCAAATGTCGGGAACGACAACGACCTATATCGTAGTCAACCCGCCCAGATGACTCACGCTTGAGCCCGCCCGAAGCCTGTCGTCATTCGCACGTACAGTTTGACGACCGGAATGACCGGCTCAAGGTCTGGCAGAATCGAGAACCGACAGCCCTCGCGAAAATCTAAACCCTAAGTTTCGGCAAACCCATAGCCGTTAGTGTTGTCAGGTGCCCAACACTTGAGTTGATTGTGAGGCAATCCTGGGTGGACTGCAGCCTACTAAAAACCGGCCTTTTCGAGGGCTAAAATTTCCCAGTTATACTGAGAAATACGCAACCCCGCTGTCGCTATTGGCTTTTGGAAGCACGGCCCAAAATCGCCATAGTACTGAGAAAATTGGCAGGTGGAAGTGGCGTTTCCCGGTAGCTATACCATATACCTGCCGCGACCGATTGATACATGGCATCAAGCGAAACTGCTCGCAGGCTTGTACCCATCGTGTCGCCACTTTCCTCCAACACGAACCGCTGATCTCGCCCAACACATCGCATCAGGCTTCGGGAGGGAGCAGTTCCAGTGGCATATCTGAAGGTTACAATTATCGAAAAGGTGAGAATCGCAAAGCGCCTATGCATGGCATCAGGTACGTCCGACCACATGGGGAGGAAGCGCTCAATACTCTGAAGCGCATGAACCGAGCGATATGACCTTGGAACGCATTTTGCAATTGAGCCCTGGCTCCTGGGGATCGAAAACGCTGCTTGGCGCAGTTGGAGCTTGGGCTTTTCCCGGAATCGGCCGCCCGTCCGCTTGCCGCGGGGGCGTTGCGGAAGAAATTAGTTCGCAGGAGCGTGGCGCACGCGATTTCTACGACGCATTGGTCGCCCTTGGCATGTTGGAGAAGCGGGGCGGCAAATATGCGCACACGCCGGACACAGACCTGTTCCTCGACAGTGCTAAGCCGAGCATATGGCGGCACGCTGCAGATGTCGAACTCACGCCTGTATTTCTACTGGGACTCGCTTACGACGGCACCGAGCGACGTATGCCCCGGACGCCGGGCGTTTTCCACCCCCCCTCCACCGTTTATCATCTTGGTGTCGGGAGCCATCTTGGGAGCTCTCGGAAAGGCTTTACACTGTTAGAAAAAACACTACTTCTTTGTTCACGGCGAGCATCTCACTTGGCACAAAAGAATACGATGCCCAGAGATCTGCCGGAGGGAGGCTGCCTGTGAACCGACTTTCGCAATTGCTCCTGGCTGTGATCATCGCGGTTGTCTCGCCTGCCTTGGGATGCAGCGGTGGCACCGCTAAGGCCCGCTTACTGAATGCCTCTCCGGGAGAAGCAGGTCTCAATGGCATGGTCAGTGGCAGCTCTTTTGCGAGCAACGTCACCTACGGGGCCGTCTCGAACTATAGCTCGGTAGCATCAGGTTTAGTCATGCTTGAGATCGAGCCGTCAGGTTCGACCAGCGTGCAGCTCAATGAAACCGTAAGCCTGCTGTCCAACATGCCCTATACGGTCATGGTAGCGGGCTATCCTCCGAGCGTTAGCACCGCCATTCTGACGGATAACAGCTCCGCTCCTTCCGCGGGGAACATCCTGCTGCGCGTCATAAATGCCTCACCTTCGCTCGGAACCGCGGACGTCTATGTGGTCGCGCCCAACACCGACCTCGCCAGCGTGCGCCCCACCGTCAGTTTCTTGATCTTTGCATCAGCCTCCAACTATGTTTCGCTGGCGGCGGGCAGCTACGAGGTCGTGTTCACCGAAACGGGACAAACCGTTCCGGTGATCAGCAGCGGCTCGTTGACCTTTACGGCGGGACAAGTTCGCAGCGTCGTTGGACTGAATGGCGCGGTAACTGGCTACACGACAGCAGTTCTCACCGACCTGAACTGAGTACCGCACACAGCGAAACGCTCTTCTCAGGCCGCAAATCCGGCTGGGCTCGACGTGGTGGTTCGACTTTGTAGTCTTTCCGCGGGCGCGCATTACATGTTTTCGGGAATCCAACAAGCGGGAAACCTTTGTCCCCGGTAGGCCTTTCCCCCAGTTTTTCCCATCAAAACTGGGAAAATAGAGAATGGGCTCTACTCCCAAACCTAGAGCAGCCGGTGTTTTTCCATTCTGTTCGGCAAAAGCAAAGCCCTTGATTTCCGAGACCCGTTTGCACTATCCATTGCCGTTACCTCAGGCATCCATACTGGTACTGCGTGGTGCTACCGTGGAGCGAAAAAAAGCATACAGTTCGCATTCAAACGAGGGTTCCCGCCGAGGATCAGCCACTTTATCTCCGACTGCGGGGCATCGAAGTGAGCACACCGACTGTGTGCCGGTCATCCCGCGCAGACAGAAGCATCTATAATTTTGTCAATTTTTGACCATTTTATTCCTGCAAAGAAGCAGGCTTCAGCTAGCGACCCATCAGGGACTTGGCCAATCTCTCAAAGGCGGGAATGTTTATGGAAAAACTTGCAAAGTAATGCATTTTTTTCGATTCGTCCGAAACACGATCCTTCAAACCATACGGCAATAGCTAAGATTTAGCCGCGATGATCGAGCTTCCGGCGCCCCCGGTGGCCTACTCTTGGGCTCACATAAGATTTCTTTACAAAACTGCAACAGTGGCATGACAACTACATGTTCTCCCCTGCTTAGGATTCTCGACCAGAGCCACTTCGATCTAACAAGGAGAATGTTATGCGACGTCGCGGGATCGCTTTTGCGGCTTGCTGTGGGCTCGCTCTGATGTTTGCTTCCAGCGTGGCTCAGGCACAATATAAACTCAAGAATCTCGTTTCTAATCAAGTACGTGCAGCACAGAACACCGACCCGTTGCTGGTGAATGCTTGGGGACTGGTCTACAAACCGGGTGGACCATTCTGGATCAGCGACAATCTGAGCGGTTGGTCGACCATTTACGATGGCACCGGCGCCAAAAAAAGCTTGGACGTTCTTATTCCGACTGCGGGCGGGAACGGTCCCGGTACACCAACAGGCACTGTTTATAACGGATCGGCACAGTTCCTGGTTGAGGGATGGCCCTCGGTATTTCTTTTCGCAACTCTCGACGGCACGATCAGCGGCTGGGCTCCGCAGTCAAATCCGAATGCAGCCATCGTCGCGGTTACCAGTTCGGGTTCGGTCTACACGGGCCTTGCCATCACCAGCAGCACTACCAGCCCCCTACTATTGGCCGCCGACAATGCTAACAACAAAGTCGACATCTATGACGGCAGCTTCGCCCTACAAGGATCCTTCACCGATCCGGGCATCCCTTCAGGCTTTTCGGTATTCGGAATTCAGGACATTGGCGGAGTGGTTTATGTGACGTTCGCCAGCTCCTCTGGAGGGACGGGAGGTTTCGTCGACGTCTTCAACGAACAGGGTACGCTGGTGAAGCAACTGGTGAAAGGCGCCCCACTCGACGAGCCCTGGGGGCTGGCCATTGCACCCGGGAACTTTGGTCCTCTCAGCAATACCCTGTTGGTTTCGAACAACACGAATCGGGGTACGATTAACGCCTTCAACCCCGCAAACGGTAACTTTGTGGGCAC
>Ga0187783_10004538_pt1 | contig 10284 bp, 8 predicted proteins | sample 1015_SJ02_MP02_2_FD_132471 | JGI IMG/M metagenome (GOLD analysis project Ga0187783, IMG submission 132471) | Tropical peat soil microbial communities from peatlands in Department of Meta, Colombia - 1015_SJ02_MP02_20_MG | ecosystem: Environmental > Terrestrial > Soil > Wetlands > Peat | place...
CCGGCGGATCAGGACGCGCACGCAATTCCCGGCCGCGAGAAGTTGGCGCGCCACGTGACTTCCGACAAACCCGGTAGCGCCCGTAACGAGCGTGGTCATAAAATGCGGAAAGCCTCTTTATCCGCTGCTGCCGTGGGAGGAACGGCCACGGCATGAGACGCATGCGCGCCGTTTCCGTTCAAGTGGCCATTGCCATTTGCTTTCAAGTTGGGCCGATCTTTCAACAGGCCTCCCATCTTGCCCGAAAGAGTCCAACTCAGAAGTTTCCAGGTATCGCCGAATTTTTTGTTGCCGCCCAAAACCGAAGACGCTTCGTAGCCCACATGCACCATGCAGTCCGCACAGCGAGGGTCACGGCCGCGACCGTACTTCTCCCACGGTGTCTTTTCCATCAGATCGTGGAAATGTTCGTGGTGGGCATCGGTCATCAAGTAGCACGGGCCCTTCCAGCCGCGCGGGTTGTAAGTGGGATTGCCCCAAGCCGTACACATCAGTTCGCGCTCGCCGCGCAGGTACTCCATATAGACGGGCGTGGTCATGATGTTGTAGCGCTCCAGAAGCGAGCTGGCCTGTACGAATTTCCGCCGGATTTCTTCGCGCGACATGAAGATGTCCTTCGTATCCACGGCCGCGTAGGAATAGGCGGGCGAGATCATGTGGCCGTCCACTCCGAGTGTTTGTAAATACTCAAAAAGCTGGTCGATTTCCTCAATGTCGGTCTCTTTGTAGATGGTGGTGTTCGAGGTAACCAGGAAACCTGCGGCTTTGGCCGCCTGGATTCCTTCCACCGCTTCGCGGAACACTCCATCGCGCTCGACGCAGATGTCGTGCGTCTTTTCGAGACCGTCCAGATGGACATTGAAGAAGAAACGTGATGTCGGCTTGAAATCCTTCAGCCGCTTATGGATGAAAATGCCGTTGGTGCAAAGGTAGATGTGCTTTTTGCGCGCCAGAATCTCACTCGTCAGCCGGCCAATTTCGGGATACATCAAAGGTTCGCCGCCGCAGATCGAGACAATCGGCGCACCGCACTCATCGACAGCACCGAGACACTGCTCGACCGTGAGCATCTCGCCGATGGTGGCTTTGTACTCGCGGATGCGGCCACAGCCCGTGCACGTCAGATTGCAGGTGTGGAGCGGCTCGAGCATCAGGGTGAGCGGAAACCTTTTCTCGCCGCTCAAGCCTTTGCGGACCAAGTAACCGCCCATGCTGGTCATCAAACTGACAGGAGTTCTCATCCACTACCCCCCATAGCCATTGGGATGCTCGCTTGTGCCTGCAGGAATCTGCGTGCCGATAAACCTCCGGCGGCCGTGTCGTAGATTATCGTAACGTGCCAACGCATAGAGCGGGAAGGAATTTCGATACAGGTGATACTTGAGATAGAACACGCGGGGGAAACCGGTGCCCGTAAAGGCATCTTCCTCCCAGGTGCCGTCCTCGTTTTGATGGGAAATCAGCCAATCGACAGCGCGCTCCACACAGGGATCGGCCGGGCCGAGAACGGCGAGAAGACCAATCAGCCCCCACGCCGTTTGTGACGCAGTGCTCTTCCCCTTGGCCTTGAGGGTCGGATCGTAGTAGGAGAGAATCGTTTCCCCGAAGCCGCCGTCCGGATTCTGCACGCGAACAAGCCAATCGGCGGCGCGCTCGCACGGTTCGGAAGATCCGAAGCCCACTGCTTCGAGCGCGCGCAGGACCCCGCTTGTGCCATACACGTAATTCACGCCCCAGCGGCCGAACCACGAGCCATCCTGTTCCTGTTCGCGCTTCAGATAGTCATGGGCGCGGGCCACGACGGAATGCGTCACCGACCAACCCATGTGCCCGAGGCATTCCAGGGCGCGAGCCGTCACGTCGGCGGTGGAAGGGTCCAGCATCGCGTTGTGATCGGCAAACGGGATGTTGTTCAGGAAATCGAGATTGTTTTCGTGATCGAAAGCACCCCAGCCGCCATCGCGATTCTGCATGCTCACCAGCCAGGTCAGGCCGCGCCGCATCGCCTCGCCGAGAGGCACTGGGTTCGGATCGGACACACGGCTGAGAGCCATGAGGACGAACGCGGTGTCATCGACATCGGGATAAAAATCATTGTGGAATTCGAATGCCCATCCGCCGGGTTCGGCCTTCCGATTCTTCACTTGCCAGTCACCCGGCCCCAGGATCTGATTTCGGACGAGCCATCGCGAGGCAGACAGAAGCGATGGGTGTGAAGGATCGAGCCCAGCTTCTTCCAGAGAAACCATGGCGATGGCCGTATCCCAAAGCGGCGAGATACAGGGCTGGACACGGAGGGAACCTTTTTCTTCGATTTCATAGCGCTCGAGAAAACCGATCTCACGCGCCAGAAGTGGGTCCGTGGTGTCGCCGCGCTCAGCAAACAGCGCGAAAACGGAATTCATCATGGCGGGATAGATCGTTCCCAGACCCTCGCTGCGCTCGAGCCGTTCGAGCATCCACCCGCGGGCCCGGGTGAGAGCGACCCGGCGAAACGGCTTCCACGGTAGGCCGTTATAGAATTTTACGCAGCGGTCGAGTCCCAAAAAGAAGTTCTTCCAGCAAACGAGTCGCCTATCCCATTGAAGCGACGGCGGCTGAGCGCCGGGTGCCCGGAAAAGCTCGTCGACACCGACATCGTCAGGCAGGCGCCAAGCGGGCTTACAGGCGTAAACGATCGCGAGCGGGATGACGATCGCACGCGTCCACGAGGACATCTCATACAGGTTGAGCGCGAACCAGTTGGGCAGCAGCATGATCTCCGGCGGAATCGCCGGGACCATTTTCCAATCGATCAAACCAACCATAGCGAGATAAAAGCGAACGTACGAATTTGTGGATTCCAGACCACCCAGTTCGTGGATTTTCTTTCGAGCGCGCTCCAGATGCGTCGCCGAGGCCGAATCGCCGGCCAGACGCAAAGCCACCCAAGCCTTCACCGTCGCGTTGAGCTCCGACGGGCCGCCCTGGAAGATGTTCCAGCCGCCGTCCGGGAGCTGGCGATCGCGAACGTATTTCGCAAGCTTCGGGACTTTCTTCGATTTTTGTTGGCCGAGGATCGTGAGATAGAGAATGTAGTCAGATTCCAGCGTCGTGTCGGCCTCCAGCTCGCCCCACCAATAGCCGTCGCGATGCTGCACCGAGAGGAACCAACTGACGGCCCGGGCTACGGCACGCTCGACCGGAGAAGCGACGTCGGGAGGACGGCTGGTCGTCAACACCCGTCCCGAGCCGGCCCCTTCCCGCAGAAGTCGTGCCTCCGGTGTCATCAACCCCTCAGACATAAATCGTCACAGTTGAGCCCGCCGCGGCAACTCACCTCGGTCTGTAGCTGCACCCCCGCGGTATGCTACGCCTCAAATCGCTGGCGCTGGATGTTTTCAGATTGGAAGTACTCAATCCCCAGCCCTACAGATAGTTACGGGCCAAGACCCTTCCCTATTATCTTTTGTAAGCCCGCTCGGGTCAACTGAAAACACACGGGATCCCTGGCCAGGGCACTTAGTAGGATGGCAGAAACGACGGCGGGGCTGCTTGCTTGATTGGACACACCGAACTCGGGTGCATCGCCCTATTCCTCCTTCTTGTTGCGTTCTTCGAGGCTGCCAATGCGCTCGGCCAATTCGGGGAGGCGTGCAAACCACGCGTACTGCCGCTTGAATTTTTCAAGCGGTCGCGCCGGGGTGCCCCAAACGGTCTGGCCGTGGCGAATGGTCTTACCCGAGGGTATTCCGGCTTGAGCGCCAGCTACAGTTCCGTCCTCCAGCGTGCAATGGTCGGCGATTCCCACCTGACCGCCAATGACAACGCCTTTGCCGAGCCTGCTGCTGCCGGACACGCCCGTCTGCGCAGCGAGAATCGAATGCTCGCCGATCTGGACGTTATGGGCAATCTGGACGAGGTTGTCGATCTTGACGCCGCTCTGGATGCGCGTGGTTTCGAGCGAACCGCGGTCGATCGTCGTGTTCGCGCCGACCTCCACGTCATCGCCGATTTCCACAGTGCCGATCTGGGGGAATTTCCACTGGCGCCCGTCCCCGAAGACGTAACCGAAGCCGTCGCTACCGATGACGGCGCCCGAGTGCACTTCGACCCGATTGCCGAGACGCGCCCCGGCATAGAGCGTAACGCGGGGGTGCAGGTAACAATTCTCTCCCACGGCGGCACCGCGGCCCAGAAAACAGAACGCTCCCAGCGCCGTTCCGGCCCCGACGGACACGCCATCCTCGACAATGACATAGGGGCCCACCGTCACGTCGGCGGCGAGAGTTGCGTCGGGCGAGAGGATCGCCGTGGGATGGATGGATACGGGTAGAGAGGGTTTTTTCAGAAGCAGGGCAGCCGCCTTCACAAAACCCAATTTCGGATCGGCCACTTCGAGAATCGTCTTTCCCGGCACATCAAGAGCGGGCGAAGCCACCAGACACAGAGCTGCAGATGCTTGGGCGCGCTCGCGGTGTCGGGGCGAAGCCAGATAGATCAAGTCCGTGGTGCGGGCCCGCTCGGGGCTTGCGACACCCGAGATTGTTGCGCGCGCGTCACCACGAAGTCTCGCTCCCAGATATTGGGCCAGCTCGGCGGCTGTGTGATTCATAGGCACCTCGGTTCTGCAGGCTAGGGATACAGTGGCCTTTCGCCCGGCGGACGTGTCTTCCAGCGCTTGTGCACCCAGAGCCATTGGTCGGGATGCGCGCGAACGTAGTCCTCGATGACTCGCGTGAAGCGCGCCGTATTCTCCACAATATCCGCTTCTTCGCTTCCCGTACGCGTAAGCGGGACGGCGGGAGCAAAGCGCAGGCGGTATTTCCGGAGCTTCTGATCCCAGTAGAGAAAGCCGGGCACAACAGAGGCGTCGGTGCGAAGGGCAATCCTGGCCAGGCCGGAAGTTGTCGCGGCAGGGACGCCAAAGAAATCCACAAAAACCCCCTCGGCCGACGTGTTGTGATCGGAAAGAACACCGACCGTTCCTCCCTCACCCAGCACTTTCAGGATGGAACGAGCCGACCTGTTTTTCTCAATCGGTTGGTTGCCGGAGCGACAGCGATAGCGATTGATGAGGGCATCCACGCGTGGGTTGGCAATCGGTCTGACCAGGAAAGAAAGCGGGTGGCCGTACAACGCTTGCGCAAAAGGAGCCAGTTCCCATGCGCTCATGTGCCCGGTAAGAAACAGGATTCCCTTTCCACGACGCCGCGCGGCGTCGAAATTTTCAAATCCATCCACACCGACGATGCGCTCGATATTCTCCCGCGTATATTTCGGGAACTGCGAGAATTCGCCTGCCATCCATCCTACTTGCCGAATCATGCCGCGAATCACCCGCCTGCGCTCATCATCGGTCCAGTCCGGAAAGGCCAGCTGCAGGTTTGACCGGGCCGTACGCCCGAGCGACGGGCGAACCGTATAGGCGATGGCTGCAAAAAGGGCGCCCACCGATCTCGCCGCCGCTCGTGGCAAAAGCCCCAGGAATTTGAGTCCCCCCCATGCTGCGATGTACTCGAGCGATTCCCGCATCGCGGGCCATTATACGGTTAGGAAGTTCAAATTGAGTCGAGGATGCTAGACTCAGTCACATTGAACCGCGTCGGCACAAGCGAACCCCGCCTTGCCGTATGGTTGGCCTCCGCCGTCGCTGTCGGCGTTTGCCTATTCGGAAACCTGGGAGCCATCGGGTTCCTAGGGCCCGATGAACCGCGCTACGCCTGGATCGCGCGCGCGATGGCCGAAAGTAACGACTGGGTCACGCCGCGTCTATACGGTGAGCCATGGTTTGAAAAGCCCGTTCTCTACTACTGGGCAGCGGCCGCGGGCTTTCGCCTGCATCTGTCGGCGGAGTGGGCCGCGCGACTCCCGTCAGCCTTCGCGGCTCTCGCGGCGGCACTCGCGATCGGATGGCTTGGGTGGAAGCACTACGGGCACGAAGTGGGTTCGCTGAGAAGTCCCGCCCTGCTGGCACCGCTCGTACTTTCAACCACTGTGGCGGCGATCGGATTTTCGCGCTCAGCTTCACCCGACATGCTATTCAGCGCATCGATCGTGCTGGCCATGGCGAGTGCAGCGAGCGTGCTCAAGCGAGCCGGAGAGCTGGGCGAGGTTGAGCCAGGGACCCGCCGCGCCCATTGGGGAGCGTTGGCACTGTTTGGCGTATCTCTTGCTCTGGGCGTGCTGACGAAAGGCCCGGCGGCACTCGCGCTCGCCGGCGGGGCGATGGGGTTCTGGGCGATTTTCACAGGAAGGTGGCGCGTCGCCCTCTTGCTCACCCATCCCGTTGTGATCGTCGTGTTCTCGATCGTCGCGCTTCCCTGGTACGTGATCTGCGCGATTCGTAATCCAACCTTCCTGCACGTTTTCCTTTTCGAGCACAACTTCGAGCGCTATCTCACGCCGATATTTCACCACCGGCAGCCGTTTTGGTTTTTTGGCCCGATTGTTCTCCTGGCGCTTCTGCCGTGGACGGTGCTGATGGGGCCCGCTGCTCGAGAAGGGTTGCGGCTCTGGCGAGAAAAATCCTGGGCGGGCTCACCGGGATTTTTTCTCGCTTGCTGGGCGGCCTTTCCCGTTCTCTTCTTCAGCCTGTCGGAGTCAAAATTGCCCGGGTATGTTTTGCCTGCGATTCCGCCGCTGGCGCTTCTGGCAAGCGTAGGGGCGATCCGGGCTATGGATGACAGGCGATTGCCAACGCACCTTGTTTTCGCTGGCATCGGATTCGCGTGGCTTCTGTTCGGAATGGCTGCCTGGGGCGGCCTGGCACGTATTTCAACCGACGCCATCGAGAATTTCCAAACCACGGAGACGATCACGGTCCTCGTGGCGCTCGTGATCGGTGTTGTGCTCGTTGCCGCCAGTTTTTACCAACCGGCCGAACGGGTGATCGGACTCTCGGCGCTGGCGGTGGTTGTTGTGGTCGAAGCAGTTAGCTTCACAGCTCTTCCCCAACTCGAACCCCTATTTTCGGCAAGAAGCCACGCGGCATTTATGGCGAACGACAAGCATCCTGATCGGATCTTTACTTACCATTTGCGTCGCAGCTGGGACTACGGACTAGCCTTCTATTTCCACCGGGAGCTTCCCGAATGGAAGCCGACCGATCCGGAGGCGGCCCTGGTATTGACGACTCCGGAGGGTTTGGCCGAGATAGAGACGCTCGGGCGATTCCGAGGAGCGCTCGACGAGGCTTACATAGGGATCCTGTACGTGCCAGTTCAACGGGAGCCGCGCTAGCGCGTCGCTGTGGGCGGGATACTCTGCAGGAAAAAGCTTACGATCTGGCTTTCATAGTTTCTGCGGTCATCATCGGACATGTCACGATAGCTCTGCGGCTCGCGCAAGGTGGATTTCGGATCCGGAGCCTTGATAAACAGCTGTAGGGTTTGGTGGGAAAGCGCCGGGTGATCATCGGACTGTATAAACAACTTCGGCACGCCCGCCGTCTTGGCCAGGCGCTTCGAAACGGGCGGTTCGTTGCGGAAGGGGTAGTTGACCATCCGAAACCCGAAATCTGAGAGGCGGTCGACGTAGGGCAGCGCCGTGAGCCCGGATTTCTGTATTTCGAGTTGGGCCATCGTCCGAGGGTCGTCGTAGGCGTCGTCCACAGCGAACGCGGCAATTCGAGAGTCGCTAGAAGCCACCTCCAATACCACATAACCTCCCATATCGACGCCCCACAGGCCGAAATGGTGTGGATCCACATCGTCGCGGGTCGAAAGCGCCCCGATGGCAGAGCGGAGCTCAGCGGTTTCCCGGTACCCCAGCGTGGTCGTTCCCGGGCTCGTGCCATGTCCCATGAAATCGAAGAGAAAAACGTTGAACTGGTGGTCTTGCAGGGCGGTGACCAAGGTTAGAACTTCGGCCCGCTGCGAGAGGTACCCGTGGCAGACCACGATCGCCGGCGCACCGCGAAGGCCCGGAAAGAGCCAGCCCTCGTGCGTCGAGCCGCCCGAAACCGGGAAATCGAAGGTCGTGGGATGACCCATCATGACGTCGGGATTGAGCGTGGTTGCATTCCGCAGAGGATGCAGGACCTGGTACAGGAGGAAGCCGGACACGGTCGCCACAGTCGCAAATCCGAAAAGGAATAGCGCCAGGAGGCCGGAGAAAACCTTGGCGAGACGCTTGGGGGGATAGCGGAGCTCTGAAAAGACTGCCATCCAATAAGAGCCGGCGCTATGCGTTCGCGCCTCGGCGAAGCCGATGGTAGCACAGTTCTTGGCGAACCCGAGCCGCCGAACGCCAGCCGTGCGCTTATTCACGCACTGTGTTCCCCAAGCGGGCGACGCTATAATGTAGGGCGTATCCAAAAACTTTCATGCAGATCGTCGACCTGCGGCAACTACATTCCCGATCCCTCGAGAGCCTGTTTCAAGAAGAGGCACGCCGCTGGCGCGACGAGCTGTGCTGGGACTATCGGCCATCCATCAATCTCGTGCGCAAGTTCATCGATTCCCATGCGCTGGGAGGCTATGCTGCCGTCGAAGATGGGCGCCTGACGGGCTACGGCTTCTACGTGATTGAAGAGCACAAAGGCTTGATCGGAGGACTTTTCGTTTCCTCGCAGCGCACGCAAGGTGCGACCACGCAGAAGCTGCTGGCCGAGCTGCTCAGCACCTTGCGAGCGACACCCCGCTTGGAGCGCATCGAGGCGCAACTGATGCCCTTTGGCAGCGAGCTCGATCCCGAGTTCCTTTCGCAATACCTACAGCTTCACCCGCGACAGTTCATGCTGCTGCGACTGGAAGAGGCAAAGATCTCGGGTAAGCCTCTTTCCGCCGGTCTTCGCCTCGAGCCATGGACCGAGCGTGCGTTTGATGGGGCAGCCCGACTGATCCAGCTGGCCTACGCAGACCACGTGGATGGCGTGATCAACGACCAATATCGAACCGAGTCGGGCAGCCTCCGATTCCTGCGCAACATCGTGCTACTGCCCGGATGCGGACAGTTTTTGCCGGAGGCTTCTTTCCTGGTGCGGCCGGCCACAGGCGACCGCTTGGTCGGCATGGTATTGACATCCACGGTCGCTGAAGGAGTCGGCCACACCACACAAGTTTGTGTGGTGCCGGGCTATCAAGGCAGCGGGGTCGGCCGTCACTTGATGGAGCAATCGATTCAAGCACTCCGCCGGCGCCATTACAGCTCTTTGTCGTTGACGGTCACCTCGACGAACCGGCATGCGGTAGAACTTTACGAGCGGATCGGTTTTCAGACGGTGAAAAGGTTTGCGGCCGGGGTGTGGCAGGCCTAAATCATTTTCTCGAGCGGTCCTTCAAAAGGCCCTTCAGCTCGTCCATAAACTCCTTCACATCCTTAAAGTCCAAATAGACAGAGGCAAAACGAACGTAGGCAACTTTGTCGAGCTTCTTGAGCTGGGCCATGAGTAGCTCGCCGATCTCAGTGGTGGTGCGCTCGCGGTCGACCGCCTCGCTCACAAAGGCCTCCGCCTGATCCACGATCGCTTCGAGTTTGCCGACCGGGACGGGCCGTTTTTCGCAGGCCTTCAGCAACCCCTGAAGGATCTTTTGGCGATCGAACTTTTCCCGGCGCCCGTCCTTTTTGATGACCATATAGGGAATTTCATCGATGCGCTCGTAGGTGGTAAAGCGGCGGCTGCATTTCAAACACTCGCGGCGGCGGCGAATCATGTCGCCGGTGCGAGCTTCCCGCGAGTCGATGACTTTGTCATCCAGGTGCGCGCAAAAGGGGCACTTCACTGCCGTTTCTCCTCGAGGGTTGCGGCACGCTCCGCCTCAGAGAAAAGCCCGGCCTGTTCCGCCTTCGCCTCCGAGCGTGCCAGGCGTCGCAATTCACCCATCGACCATCCCTCGCGAAACAGCAACGGGAGTCCCACCAGACAGCAACTCGCAAACGCGATGAGCCAACAGGCGATCGATGCCACGGCGGCCGGCTCTTTTTCTACTCCGAAGATCAAGGTCAAAACCAGAAAGGTCGCAGCCTGCGATCCGCCCCCTGCGACCGGAAGCTGCGCCGCCGATCCCACCAGCGTGAAGGCGACGACGAGTACGACGTTGCTCAGGGTGAGAGCGGAAAGTGCTCCCGGAAATGCGCGGATGACCCAGACATAGACGAGCACGACCAACACCCAGTGGGCGGCCGTATAGAGCGACGCGATGCCCCAATCTTCCCAGCTCCGAATACCCTGGAGGCCTTCGCTGAACCCCTCGAGCAGCGCCACCACGTGGGCCCGCCAGCCGTGGCGCCACTTCGGTCGGCCAAATCTGGTTCGCAGCCAACGAGCGCCGTGATGCCGAAAATAGATCAAAAAGGCGACGG
>Ga0187783_10004539_pt1 | contig 10284 bp, 11 predicted proteins | sample 1015_SJ02_MP02_2_FD_132471 | JGI IMG/M metagenome (GOLD analysis project Ga0187783, IMG submission 132471) | Tropical peat soil microbial communities from peatlands in Department of Meta, Colombia - 1015_SJ02_MP02_20_MG | ecosystem: Environmental > Terrestrial > Soil > Wetlands > Peat | place...
AACAGCAACTCATCTGTTTCCGCGCGGTGTATGTGTTCGACATCAACCAGACCGAAGGCAAGGAATTGCCCACGCTCACCGAGGTGCAGGGCGACGTGAGCGGATACCGCGAACGGCTGTTCGAGTTTGTGCAATCGCAAGGTGTGGAATTGAACTACTCCGAGCGCATTGCTCCCGCGAAAGGTCTGTCCCACGGCGGTAAAATCAGCCTCCTTTCGGGGATGAAGCCAGCCGAGGAATTCTCAACGCTGGTACACGAGATCGCTCACGAAATGCTGCATCGCGGCGTCCGCCGCGCACTTACCACTAAGCAGGTACGTGAAACCGAAGCCGAAGCAGTGGCCTTTGTGGTCGCCAAAGCGATTCGGCTTGAAACAGGAACCGCAAGCGCCGATTACATCCAGCTATGGCACGGAGATGCCAATCTCTTGCGCGAGAGTCTGGAAGCAGTGCAGCAAACTGCAGCAGTAATCCTGGGAGCCATCGCGCGAAAACCCGAACACACGCAGGAATCCGATTCCAGCAATTTGGAGTCGGATTCCGTTCCTGCCATCCGTCGGGTCGTCCGCCGCGGGGAGGGTAAACATTGGGCTTATCTCGCATAGGGGGCATCTGGCAAGGAACTAGGACTCCCGTATTTCGTAGAACAGAAAGGCTTCGTCGTTTGGGAAGAAAATGGAAAGCCTCGAGAGCGTTTCGGATTCCGCTTCTTCGCGGATCTCAGGTCTGGCCTCGCGCGGCTCCTGGTAAAGTATTCGACAGTTCCCTAATGAGAGGGCCAAATCACCGTTGGAACCCTCGAAAACAATCTCCTTCTCGGTTATCTGACGTACTTTAACCACTTGCCTCATGGTCCATCGCACGCCAGCTCCGTGGATAGTCCGGAGAGATTCAGACTGTTCGAAAGGCCACTGCCGATACGGGCCCTCAGCCACCACAGCAATGGGAGTTGATTCGTCTTTCCACTTCTCCAGTAGCGCACGTGCATCTCGCATTGAAATTTGCATGGCTTCGTTCATCTGAGGCTCCATTATTATTGCCGTGTTCCACTGAGGCGGCTGCCAATGGGCCTCTTTGCACTTCAATGTTCCTGCAATTCATAGATTACGAATAGCTCGTTTGACGCGAAGAAGATCGAGAGAGCAGCACGCGCTCCCAGCGGCTGAAACGGCGGACCTTCACAGTGTTCCCGGTACGCGAAAGCACACATTTCCATTAATAGCGACATACCGCCGCCGCCGAGGCCCTCGAACACAACAACGGTCCCCATTTTTGACGCGATTTTGCCCTCTGAAAGATTCTCCGGAACTTCCCTTCCAATGATGCGCTCCACGCGGATTTTTCCGTCGATTGTGGAGGTGTGCTCCAGCCATTCGATTGAAAATACGTCCGAAATTTTGCCGCGTAGACCGATGTTCCAATCAACGCCCCCTTGAGTCACGCGCCGCAGACCCCACCGCGATGAGTCTTGGCCGAACACGAAGACAGGGGCAGATGCATCCTTCCACCTATTCAGAATCCCAACCGCCTGTTGTAGAGATAAGCTCATCCTGTCTTAATTTATTTTCCTATAAAGGCAATCGGCTCCGACAGTCTGCAGTGGGAAATCGCCACCATTCTGATTCGCCGATTCTGTTATCAGGTCTGCTTTGAAAGCCAAATGAATACGCCTAACTTGGGTTGCGGCTTTGATCATGTCGCTGTCTAAGGTGAATAATTTAGCAGTCGCCCCGGGATTGCAACGCAGATTTCAAAAAAATGCTGCATGCGGTCGGTCGCTATGACGGCGTGCCACGAAACCCCTATGAACGATAGACAATGGGTTCGGTTAAACGCCGTCCCCCTTTTGTCTCGGTCACACCGGGTTCCGCGAATGGCCGTTTTAGGTACAATATCACTGTCGCTACTTCGTAGTTCCTCTTCGAGTGTCTGAGAGTCCCTCAGCAGACTGGATGTTGCATGAGGATTTGTGTCCTAGCGAAGGCGGCTTCAGTCGTCGCTCTGATTTTGGCGATCCTGATGGGTTGGCTGTGGTACGCCTTTTTCGGACGCCGTCACGTAACAGCCCAGGCTCGTCCTATCGACTTTACAAATACCGCCGATGCACTCCAATCCACGAACGCACCGCTGATCCTTACCGCTGCCGATCATTTCTATTGGCTGAACAACGGCCCAGCCGCGGCTCCTCTGTATGCCCGTGCTGAAAACCTCTTTTCAGAGAATGGCGACAAGAGGAACGAGCTCCATGCACACATCGGACGCCTCCGGTCAGAAGCGGAGACCATGTCGTTCGTCGATCTCTCGCATTATCTGGGCCAAGAGCTGCAGAGTCCCATGCTCAAAGAAGACAAGGCTCTACGGCTTTGGTGTCTGATCGCGAAAGGTTACACCGATATTGAGATTGACTATCGAGCAACGAAGCGCGACTGGCTGGAAGCTCGCGACCTCGCGAAGGACTTGGGACAGGACCAATGGGTCACGCGGGCTGACGGCGAATTGGGACTTGTAGCTTTTCTCGAAGGAAACCCTGGCCGCGCAGCCCGATTGCTCGGTGGGGCACTTCTTTCGGCGATGGCGTCTGGCGATGTCGGCGGCCAGATCCGATTTTTGGACCTATTGGGTCAAGGTTTTGAGGAAGTAAATCGCCATGCCGAGGCGATGAGATTCTTCGACCGCGCCATCAAGCTTGCCGAAGGCGAGAGGGATTCTGGCTTGCCATTCATGGCCTATGAAGGAAAGGCTCAAACGCTTGTGGCTGTGGGCAAGCCAACTGAGGCCAATACAGTGCTGCAAAATGCACTCGCAAAGGCGGGTGCACAACAGAAGCGCGGCCACGAAGCAGCCCTTTTGATTCTGCTTGGAACCGTCGCCGAGAGTACTGGAGATAGTTCACAAGCTATTCAGTACCTTGAACGGGCTGGGCAGATCGCCACCAACGTTCAGTTTTATCGACTGGAAGCCGACACTATGTTTGAGTTGGCAAAGCTGTATCGTAATGCCGGCGACCTTGTCACGGCGGATGCGCGAGCGACGCAGGGACTGGCTGCAAGCCAGCGCGTAGGTGATCGTTATTATCTCCCTCGCAACTTGACCATTCTCGCCGACTTGAAGGCGCGCCGCGGACGAACAGGTGACGCTGACGCGCTCTACGAACAGGCGGAAGACGTGATTGAAGGCATGCTCATTAGCGTCGTCGAACCGTATTGGAACAGTTCGGTTGCGGCAGCGATGAGCCGGACGTACCTACAGCATTTTGAGCTGGCCGCGAAGGCGAACGACGTTCCCAAGGCTTTTCGCATCTTGGAGAGAGTGCGAGGCCGAACGCTGGCGTGGGCTCTGAAAGACAAGAAGGCATTTCCAACCTCAGAATCCCCTCAGACAGTAGCCCTCGAAACCGAGGTCGCGAGCGTTCAAGGTCAGCTAATGCGAACGAGCGATCGCGGCAAACGTGAACAATTACTGGACCAGTTGGTTGACTACGAACGACGACTGGGTTTGGCTTGGACAAGGCACGATCTTGCCCCGCAGAGACTACCAGCGCAGCCAGACCAGCTCAGTTCGATTGAGAATGATTTGAGGCCGGACGAGGTCCTATTGGAATATGTGCTTGATGATCCGAATTCCTTCTGCCTCGCCATAACGCGATCTGGCACCCATCTACACGAATTACCGACCGGACGCCAGGAAATTGAACGGCTCACGCATGGACTAATTGAGAACGTTCGAGCGAAGCAGAGTGACGCTGACATCCCTCACCGGCTCTACAACTCGCTCGTCGCACCTATTCAGGAAGCACAGAATGCAACGCGGCTCATAGTCGTGCCTGATGGCGTCTTGAACCTTCTGCCGTTCCCGGCGCTTCGCGACCAACACGGCCAGTACCTCGTCAGGTCCACGACCGTGAGCTATGTGCCTTCGAGCACAATTCTTGAGATTTTGCGGCATATTGAAAAACAGCCGTCTGCCCCGAGGCCACTCTTGGCTGTGGGTGATGTGCCCTATGAAGACCAAGGTGGTGCGGCCGGGAGGATTCCGAAACCCGCTTCATTTCGAGGACGAGTCGAACGGGGTATAGCAGATTTATCCGGGATGGCCCTTAGCGATCTGCCTGAAACCCGAGAGGAGGTTCAGCAAATTGGTAAAATCGTTGGCCCGGATGCCGTCCTTTTGATGGGAAACGACGCCACTGAAACCGCATTCAAAAAGGAACCGCTGGATCGCTTTCGAGTGTTGCACTTCGCCGTTCACGGCTTCGCGGACACGCAATACCCGGAGCGATCCGCACTCGTTCTCGGCCCCGACGCTAAGGCAGGAGATGACGGCCTGCTGCAGGTTCGGGAGATCATCCGACTTCGACTGAATGCGCAACTAACGACACTCTCTGCCTGTGATACAGGTGTCGGCAAACTCCAAGGGCAGGAGGGGATCAGCAATCTTGTGGAGGCTTTTCTGGTAGCCGGTTCTAGGTCTGTCGTCGCCAGCCTGTGGAGTGCCGAGGATACATCGGCGAGCGCTCTGATGGAGCGCTTCTATGATCACCTTGCGCATGGTGAAGATACGAGTTCGGCTTTGAGAAGCGCCCAGCTGGATTTGCTGACGAAATTTGGCGACCAACTGAGTCCCTATTATTGGGCAGAATTTGTTAGCGTTGGAGAGACGTCCACGCCAGTTTGGATCACGAAATGAACTTGAGCCTCGACGAACGCACCAAGGTTTTCGACAAGGTCTGCCGACTCGTAGAAACCAAGCACTTCGATCCGGGAATGAACGGAGTCGACTGGAAAGCGCTGGCCCAGAGTCGAAGGGACCACATCCTTGCCTGCGACGAACCGGAGGCGTTTGAAAAGGAAGTCCACAAACTCGTGGCGGAACTTAAGACGAGTCACACCGGATTCCGACACGCTAGAATGAGAAATATCCCCGCCCGCCACGCGATCAATGCGACCCTACACCGATTTGGCGTGAACGGTGACGAGCGCTGGATGTTTCAGGATGTGCATCAAGGTGGTCCCGCTTACGCAGCAGGAATACGGCCAGGCGATCTTCTGCTTGAATGCGGCGGGCGAGAAATCCGGCCCCCGGATGATCTGACGTTCTCCGTTGGAGAGTCCGCGAACTTGCTTATCGAAAAGCTGAACGGAGGGCAGGAGCGGCTCAACGTTCAGTTGCCAATGCCCAAGTCCCAAAAGCATCCGGTCACGGCACCCAAGGCGGTGCACGCGAGAAAACTGACCGACGATATCGGCTTACTGAAGGTCGCGATGTTTCCGGGGACAATTGGGATTGACGTCGCGAAGGACATCGATAGGGGAATCGCAGCACTCAACGGTTGTCGGGGATTGATCGTAGACTTGCGCGGCAACACGGGAGGAGGCATCGGCGGGCTACGGTTGATGAGCTATTTAACTCCCGGAAAACTCGAAGTGGGGTACAGCCTCACACGGAAACGCCGCGAGCGGGGGTACAGACGTGAGGAACTCGCACGCTTCGCGCGAATTCCGTCGCACAAAGCGAGTTTGATTTGGCTGGTAGCCCGATATGCATTCGTTGAAAAATCAATTCTGGTAGTAACGGAGGGACTTGGCCCGCGCAAATTTCACGGCGCAGTCGTACTGATGGTAAATGAGCACACCGCGAGCGCTGGGGAAATGGTGTCAGCCTTTGCCGAGGAGAACAACCTTGCTGTGATCGTTGGAACGAACACGCCTGGGCGATTGTTTAGCGGTAGTGCGTTCAAAGTTGGGCACGGATACATTCTCGGCTTGCCCGTCGCAGCTTACCTCACATGGCAGGGCCGAATGCTGGAGAATAACGGGATTGTGCCCAAAGTTTCGATCGAGCTTTTGCGAGATGCGCTAAGAAATGGCAAAGATACTCAACTCGAAACGGCAGTCGAGATAGCAAAATCGCTTCTAGCCTGAAATTCCGTGTAATCTAAGTGCCGGAGCATCTACCCGGGAGTCTTGAAGACCTTCACTGGCCGTAAGTCTGAGCTGGCCGATGAGAATGTTTAGATTGCTCTGCAGCGTGTGCGCCGCCTCTCGCATCAGTGGACCGGGGCACAGTTGGCTCCCGAGCGACGGGATTTTTTCCTCGAACTAGGGAAGAAGCAACGAACCCGCCGAATATCATCGTGCTCAGCAGTCCCCACACAAGAACGACGGGCTTCCAGGGAACGGGAACGAGAATCCGCATGGCAGAACCTCCCGAGACGAACAGCAGCTTACGATTCTCGATATTATAGTTCGAAAGCCGCGAGGGAGGCGGCCGGGGTTTCTTTCGGGGAAAGGCGCCCCCTCGGATCAGAACTGAACTAAAGGCATGAGCAGTGTAGGACTACGCGCTTGTACCACACGGTTGGCAGGCTATTTCCTTAGACCTTTGTTGTTCTTGTTGCCAGCCCTAGCGTATGAGAGCGCGCGCTTTAAATCGGCAGACAAATCCATGTTTTCGGTCGTGATGTGAACAGGTACGTCCAAGCCAGCCTCACGTCCAAGATATTGGCTCAATTCCTCAGGCGAAGCAGTCATAAATCGGCCTTCGCGCTTCACAGGCATCCCTGACCTGGCCCAACGCTGTGCGACCGCAACTGGCTGCCCAAGAAACTGCCCGATCTGAGTCCAGCCCTTAAGCCGATCCTTCGGAGCCTCGGGCCTCGGTGCCAGACGACTCTTTTTCGACTTTTGCTTTTTCATGACGGGGACGGCTACTTCACACGAACAGGATAGAGGGACCACTCTAAACCAAGCGGGCGAATACCAAGAAGATACGAGCCCGGGGAAATGCCACCCAAATCTATGCTGGCCTTCAAGATCACTGTGTGATCTTCGAGTTGCGCCATTCCCCGTGTGCTTCTGATCTCTTCGCCACTACCACCGAGCAACGCCACTGCGTAACTCCCTTCTTTGCTTCCGATCGGCAGGTCCAAGACCAGATGCTTTACTCCTCGCGAGAGTTCAAATGGGGCCTGCTCTGCCTCGGACGGCTCGTCTCCACGCGCAACTGAACGCTCCCGAAGATTTAATGTCACTGTTGACGTTTGAACAGGGGGTTGGCCACGAAACCATAGCAATCCTCCGATGATGATGAGAAGAACTGCCGTGGCTACTAGTGCCACTTGAAACGCAGGCTTTCCAGCGGTTACTTCAGCGCGGAACCTGCGAAAGTCCTGAAAACACGGAGTACACGAACTAAGATGGTTCAACCATTGATCGGCTTGCGATAGCGGAACCTTGTGCTGTGCGATGCCCCTGAGCACTGAGGGATCAGGGCACCCGACCCTCCCTGGGTTTGAGAATTCTTGGGATAAACCCCTATCAAGCAGATCCAGTATCCGCTTTTCCTCGACGCTGAATTCTTCTCGTTCCTTCAGAATTTGCCTGCCTCAACTAATCGTGGATTGTACGAAAACAAAGTGTACCGCCAACTTCGGACAAAGCGCGCAAAACACTTCAAAGTCCCAACTTCTCCCTGAGCCTGGCGAGGGCGTACCGAAATCTGAGCTTGACCTGAGCCTCTGACATGCAAAAGAAGGAAGCAATCTCAGGGTAAGAGTAGCCGTACTTGCGGGCTATCCAAACTTTGCGTGACCACTCGTCCAGATTCTGAACTGCTTCTTTCGCCTGAACAGAATGCTCGATATCTCGCGTCGCCCTCGAATCGTGAGCTTGCCGCAGAAGCTCAAGGTCACGGGCAGAGGGGAAATATTGGATGATCTCCTTTCTTTTGCGTTCTTTTCTCAAAGCCCGATTGAAGCGATGAATGAAGACACCGAAAAGATAGGCATCGAGGTCGCGGATTTGTGTGCCTCTGCCGCTCGACCTTACGATTGTTTTGCCTACAGATTGGAGTGTGGTCTCCCAAACGTCGGACGCAATTGCGATTGCTTCTTCAGGACTTTTCCGAGGTTGCTCCTTAACCGCATGTGCCTGGATTCGTGGCCAAAGCCGGCGTGCAACGGCAACCAACTCGTTGATGCGGTTTTGAATGCCCGGATTGGGCGGGGTAAAGCTCGAAAGAATCCATTCTGGCCCGACTTCTTGCCTGGACATCTGCGACGGCCTCGACCCTCAGTGGTAATTAGACGGCCAGAGCTCAACAGAAGTCGGATACGCAACAGCCCGCTTGCGGCCCAGATCAGCCGAGGAGAGCTCCCACAATCACAGCCCATTCCTCCTCGAGGGAACTGCGGCGGAGGCTTGCCCGCACGCTCATACCGTACGCAGCATTTGACGAATCGACCTCCTTGCGGTGTAAATACGGTGTACCCATGCACCAGCCGGGCCTTCGTCCTGCCGCGCTGACTCGTGACCCTAATCCAGCCGCCTTTGGCATCCCAACACAACCCCGACACCGCGAAGTTCAGGTTTGTGGACGGCTGGTCGCTTAAGACAGGAGTCTCGAAATTTATTGGAGTAGCTTGCCATTGAGAGGTCAGGCGCGTCAAGGCAAACTGCGCTCTTATAGCGCACCGAACTCGTAGACGGACTCAAAGTTTTTCTTAATACTTTTCTCTTCCTGCAGGTTCCTTTAGTAAACGTGGGGTAACTCCGAAAGGCTGAGTCGGACCCCGTTGGTAGCCATGCTTCCCCTAGTCGATGTTCGACATCTGTATTCGGTAGTCATTTTGGCCGAAGAGCTAAATTTCACGCGCGCTGCACATCGGCTGAGAATTACGCAATCCGCCCTCAGTAGGCAGATTAACGAGCTTGAAACACAACATGGATTCCAGTTATTTAACCGCGACCGGAAAAGGGCGGCTCAACTGTCCGAGGCCGGACGCACTTTCGTTCAGGAAGCCCGGTTGGCGCTATTGCATGCGGACCGCGCCATTCATATGGCACGCGCCGCTCATCATGGATATGAGAATGTGTTGCTAGTCGGGCATGAGTCTCACGCTGATCAGACGTGGGTTTCGGCGCTGCTAACGATTGGGCTGCCGCTATTCCCAAAGTTGAAGGTGCGCTTGACGACGCACTTCACGATGGAACTGGTTCGAAGCGTGCTGGCAAACGAACTTCACATGGCACTCGTTACGGTTCCGCCCATTGACGGGAAGCTAACGGCAGTTCCTTTCGGCGAGACTCAACTTTATGCTGTTTTGCCCGAGTCGCACTCGGCAGTTCACCACGAACAAGTCAGAATTCGAGATCTTGCAAGCGATGAATGGATTCTATTTCCACGGAGCGTCAACGCGGTGATCTATGACGCCATTACAGAAACTGCAAAGAAGGAGGGAATTCCTGCTAAGCGTGCTCATGAGATCATCACGGCCGAGCAGGCGTTTCACTTGGTATCTGAACGCGCAGGCGTCGCGATTTTCCCCAAGCCGAGTGCCTTGACGCTCCGGGCCGAAGGAGTCGTGGTTCTGCCGCTATCCGATCCGTCGTCGTTCGAAACTTGCTTGATTATGCGGCGCGATGACGACTCCAAACTTGTCAACGAGTTCGCCCGAGCGTTCCTTCGGAAGTATGTCCGGAAGCTAGGACCAGTCCGGCAAATGGAACTGCCACTATCAGCCTAAACTCGAACCTCTACGTCATCGTGAACGGAGAGCCTCATGGACACCAGCCGGCGGGATAGCCTTGGCTTAGCCCATTCATGATGTCTCCGTGTGCTCAAGAATGTGGCCGTCCACGGTGGCCTAAACTGCGGCAAGTACAAGGAAACCGTAGAGGGTAAGGAGGTCTCGTGCGGGGAGGCCGCGGTCTGCAGCCAGTGGACTCTGGACCGCTTCCGAATGAACTTCGCGAGCGACCACCATACCGGCGGAGCAAGTGCGAGGAAGATACAGAAATGGTTGGGCCACGCCAGCCTTGAGACCGCGCTTCGGTATCTTGCGGTCGGCGACGACACCCGCGACGACGTGCGCAATATAGTCAATGGTGTCCACGTCGATCTATGAGTCGCTAGCGGTCCTTCCCAGCAATCCCCGAAAATGGACCGAAGGAATGCTTTTTGTGTGGCTAAAATCTGTACCCAAATCGGGCCATCTGAAGGGCTCAAGAAAACGTGTAACTCACTCCTTATATCTCAAACGCACCTAACCGGCTTTCAAAATGCACAACTTATAACGGAAGCTGGGACTCTACCAGAATCTATAGATTGTGGAGAGCAACTTGGCTGGTACCTGTCTGCTCCTCTACAAACTTGTGGACGCGAGTTAGGTACTGTCCATGTTGCTGAGAAGGTCACGCATCCCTCCTGAGAAATTCTCTGCCTCAAAACTGCCACCCTCGCAACATTAGTTGGACTATGATGGATGGCACCCAGATGAATACGCCG
>Ga0187783_10004540_pt1 | contig 10281 bp, 8 predicted proteins | sample 1015_SJ02_MP02_2_FD_132471 | JGI IMG/M metagenome (GOLD analysis project Ga0187783, IMG submission 132471) | Tropical peat soil microbial communities from peatlands in Department of Meta, Colombia - 1015_SJ02_MP02_20_MG | ecosystem: Environmental > Terrestrial > Soil > Wetlands > Peat | place...
TGCGCCATCCGCCGCGTCCGATGTGCCCTTATTGCAGGTCCACCAAACGCAAATGGGATCTCATGTCGGGACTCGGGCGCATCTGGTCCTACTCCGTTCCACATCCTCCATTGCTGCCTGCGTACTCGGACCTTGCGCCTTACAACGTCATCGTCGTCGAGCTCGACGAAGAGCGAACCATCCGGTTCGTGGGGAACCTCGTGACCGGAGCCGACGGCAAGATAAACGAGATCGATCCCGCGAGCATCCGTATCGGTGAGCCCGTGAGAGTCGTCTTCTGCCGGCTCGTTCGCGACGACGGCTCGTCGGTGAACTTGCCGCGGTGGGTACGCGTAGCCAGCTGAGCGCATAAATCGCGGCGTCGCCGGCGCCGACCCTGGTTCGACGTGAGCCACGTGAGCTCCGTGAGCGCCAGCTCCATGTCAGTCAGGTGAGCAATCGCTCCATGTCAGTTACGTGAGCAAATCCTGCAGCTCGTCCGTAGACCCCCCGAGTAGAGGTTCCTGGCCGGCCGTTTGGCCGGGAACAGCCGACCGGCGGTCGGGCTGGACCGCCGGTCGGCTGGTCTCACTCATTCGTGACCCTGCTCGACGTCGAGCTCCGACGGCGAGGAGCTCAGGATTGAGCTGTCTGAACATTCAACCGTGAGACATTCACCTCGACGTCGAGCGTGTGGGAGCTCCCGCCACCTTCGACCGATCCTCGCAATGGGGAGACGTCTTGATAGTCACGACCCCATGCGACTGTCACGTACGTGTCGTCGGCTACCTGATTGTTCGTCGGGTCGATGTCGAACCAACCCCATCCCGGGAGGAACACCGAAGCCCACGCGTGAGAGGCGTCTGCACCTAACCTTCGTTCCGCCTCAGGAGGTGGAAGCGTTTCCAGGTAGCCGCTCACATAACGCGCTGCGAGGCCCGTAGATCGGAGACAACCGACCGCCAGATGCGCAAAGTCCTGACAGACTCCGCGCCGGTGCTCGAAAACCTCCATCAGCGGGGTCGTCACGGAAGTGAAGCCCGGATCGTACGCGAAGTCCCGGTGAATGCGACCACACAGATCAAGGGTCGCCGAGACGATCGGACGGCCAGGTATGAACGACACTGCCGTGTACTCAGCCAACTTCGAAGAAGTCGGGATCAAGCGCGATGGCATACGAAAAGGCCTCGCATCCCTCGACTGGGGCAGCCTGTCGGCGTCGACCAACATCCGAGCCGTTTCCCACGGAGGCCCGCTTGTCATCTTCCGCGTAGCAGGCGTTGAGACTTCCACGTCGCTCGTCGCAGTCACGCGCATAACCCGGAAGCCCCCTCCGACGACGAACGAGGCAACGACGTTTCCATAAAGGTCGACGTGTTCCGACCAAGCACTTACGGAAGGAACGACCTCGAGCGCGTGGTGCAGGCAACGCTGGAATTCGGTGTCACGGGGCCTCAGGTGTGCCTCGTTGTACGACTGCTCAACCGGAGCCTCGTACTCGTAGGTGGTCGTGTGCCTTACGCGGTAGATCCTCTTCCCCATCTCGGGCCCGATTGTGTCGCCGACCCGAGCACGTGGGGTGGACTCCACCCCTATCCGAGTACGCGTTGGCTCGTCGCAGTCCCCCTGGTTCGCCTGATCCGCCTTGCTTCCGGGATCGTGCAAGGAATTCGACATCCCTGCGGGAAAATACGTCGCGAGGATGTTCTCGTGAACTGCGGCCACAGCCGCTTGTAGCTCCCGCGAGAAGGCAGACAGTTCACCAGATGTCATATTCCGCCCTGCATGTTCACCCAGAAGCATGCTCGAGTCGTTCACGGCGGCCACGGTCTGTTCGTTACGCGGGAGACTCTTCGCCAGCTCCAGAGCTTCACCGATACAAGACGCAACAGAGCGTGGAAAGTGCCCGTCGTGGAGCACGAAATGGACCATCGACAATCCCTCGGAGCGTCGATTGGGTCACCGCCCGGCAGCGACCCAAGGAGTCGGCATACTCGTCCACGTCGACCTGCGGAAAGGTTGATATGCAGCGAGGGAACGGAGAACGGCCGTTCGTCGTACCTCGACGCACGGGTCGTCAGTTGCGCCTTTGTCGGAACAGATCAGACTTTCAGCTCGCACCCCGAGGACCCGGCTGGTGAGGTCGACGCGCTCGAGCTGCTGACCGAGTCGCACGAATGTAAGCGCCTCGTCCCGTTGCATCGTGCCCCACACGACTCCGTTCAGGTGTTCGCAACCGGCAATTACCTTGCGCAAGGCCCAGATCCTGTCATCCCTTTCTTGGCCGATTGGAGTTTCAGGCATGTTGGACCGCGCTGGAGATTCGCCAGCGGGTTTCCGGACGAGAGTGAGCCACAGGTCGTTGCACACTTCCCACACTTCGCGCGGCACGACCGAACGTGCCGTGCGCAGGTTGGAGCGTGCCGCATCGAGCGACGCCAAGATGGAGGACGGGTTGTCCCGATCGGTCAACAAGAACCTTACGATCCTCGATTCCTGGGACGCGGAGACAGCGCCGTGTACGTGTAGTCCACTCTCCATTGGACCGTCAAAAGTGCCTTGGAGACCGGCGATCATAAGAAGAGGACCCCATCCGACGTCTTCTCCCACCGGCAAATCGAAGTGCGTCTCGCTGTGAACGGCGATCACACGCGCCATGTCCTCTGCGCGCTCGAGATAGCGGCCCGTCCAATACGCAGCTTCGGCCATCCGTGAAAGCAACATTTGTCAGAACCCAGCCCGACCGACGATCGCCATGTGTCCTACTGCGCTGACTCGTGAAGTCGGATCGCACTCGGTGCGATCGCGGAGTGGCCCGCAAGATTCGACCCAGCGTTGAGCTCGCGGAGCTTGGAAGTGCTCCGTCCTTGTCGAACGGGCAACGCATCCACGAGGAGGGCCGAGGGGTCGACGATCCAAGTGTCCTTGGATCCCCCACCTTGCGAGGAGTTGACGATGAGCGAACCAGATTGCCTCGCAACCCGGGTCAGCCCACCCCGTGTGACGTAAGCGCTCTCTGGGCCGAGAAGCGTGAATGGTCTGAGATCGACGTGTCGGGCCGCCGTTTCACCTTCGCAGAGCGTCGGCACGGTCGACAGCTGCATCACGGGCTGAGCGACCCAGCCGCGAGGGTTCTGCTCGATGCGCCTTGCGACAACCCGCAGGGCTTCGTCTTGCACCCGAGGGCCGATGACCACCCCATAACCACCAGCCTCGTTCGAAGGCTTGATCACCAGCTCGGGAAGATTCGCGAGCACGAACTCCCTTTCCTTTTCGTCGTCACACCTGTACGTCGGAACGTTCGAAAGGATCGGCTCTTCATCCAGATAGAAGCGAATCATGTCCGGAACAAATGGATAAAGCGCTTTGTCGTCGGCGACCCCTGCCCCCGGAGCGTTCACAAGGGCAACCTTTCCATTCCTCCAAGCTCTGATGAGACCGGGTACTCCGATCAACGAGTCGCGACGAAAGACCTCTGGATCCAGGTAGAGGTCGTCTATGCGCCGGTAGATCACATCCACCTTCTCGAGCCCGTCGATCGTCCGCATCGTCACTGTCCCGTCAGCAAGGACGACGAGGTCGTCCGCCGTCACGAGCTCGATTCCCATCTGTTGAGCAAGGAAACTGTGCTCGAAGTAGGCGGAGTTGTGTATTCCCGGTGTCAGAACGACGACTGTGGCTCTCGTCGCTTCTGGCGACAACGACGACAGGAGAGACGCGAGCCTTCCTATGTAAGGGTCGATCGGCTCGACGCTGTAAGAGCGGAAAAGCTCCGGGAAGACCCTTTTCGCGACCATGCGGTTCTCGAGCATGTACGAGACCCCGGACGGCGTACGAAGGTTGTCTTCGAGCACGAAAACGGTTCCGCCACTGTCGCGGATCAAGTCACTTCCACATATGTGTGCCCATATACCGCCAGCCGGTTCTGCGCCAACGCATTCCGGGCGAAAGTTCGGTGAACCCATCACCAGTTCCGAGGGAACGACGCCGCTTTGCGCGGCGTTCTGCTCGTGATAACAATCGTCGATGAATCGGTTCAGCGCACGTAAACGCTGAACTAGGCCTTGTTCAATGTCGTCCCACTCGGAAGCGGCGACGATACGTGGGATCACGTCGAAAGGCCACGGTCGTTCCTCCGCGTCCCTACGCTCTACTTCGCTGGTTCCGCTCGAGCTCGAAAAGTCTCCAAAGGTCACTCCGATCCCGCGAAGCTCGCTCTCTGCTGCAGATTGGTGAGCGACCAAAGCCTCGAGACCGAGCTCGTCCAAGTAATTCCAAAGTGCCTCTGCGATCGGACGTACCGTGCCGTCCGATGTGAAGTGTTCGTCGTACAGGATCTGACCCGCGTCAGATCCAAAGGTGTCCACACGTCATCTATAGATCGAGACTGGGTCCGCTCGATTGCCGCAGTGTTTCCAGTTCGTGAAAGGGGCATCCGACCTCTGCGAAACGGGCGCAAACGACGCTCGGGATCGCAGTGTCGCTCAGGATCGTAGTGAATAGACGATCGTGACCTGCGCACTCACTTGCTGACTGCCGGGCTCGATCGGCAGTTGGGCCTGTGAGTTGGAGGCGTAGGCCGGGGCCAATTCGCCCTCGGGGAACGACGGCTGGCTCTGATCCGACAGGGAGCAGATCGGGCCCAGCCGCTCACCAGCCGCAGCTGCCATCGTCTCGGCGTGCGTACGGGCCTGCTCGACAGCAACCGAGCGCGCCTGGTCCTCGATTCCGCTCTGGTCGCTCATCGAAAAGGTGAGGCTGTCTATGCGAGCCGCGTCACCCGCCGCCGCGGTGACCGAGTCCACGATGGAGCCGGCAGTCGCCAGGTTCCGCAAGGTCGCCGTTATCGAATTGTCCACCTGGTACCCGACGAACACTGGCGGATTCGCGAAGTTGAACTGAGGCTGGAGAGATAGGTCGGAGGTCTGGATGTCCGCGGCAGCGACGCCCCCTCCCTTCATCGCTCCGACGAGAGCAGCGGTCCTGTTGTCTGCGTCCTGCATCGCTTCGTTGGCAGTTGGATCGGTAACAGATACTCCGCTCACGAGCGTGAGCACGTTCGGAGTGCCCGTTGCCTGTCCGTTGCCCGTCACCGTCAGACGAGGGCCACCGGACGAGCACGTCACAGAGATCGGGGTAGCGGCAGGGGGATCCGATGTACCGCAAGCTGCGAGAAGCACAGGCGCGAGAGCGGTAGCTCCTAGAAGTCCCAGACCTGAGGTGGCCGCACGGATCGACCTCATCTCGCAACCTCCACCGTGAGACTCCAAGAGCGAAGGGGCGATCCACAAAACGCGTGACGCGCTCCGCACACGCGCAGCTCGGCTGCGTCGATTCGGACCGAACCTGCACGCACGAACGACAGCGTGAGCGCGGTGCTCGCTTCGGAGCTGTTGGCGGCGTTCGATCGAGAAGACAAGCTCGACCCAGAAGACACGAACCGCGTAACTCCTTCGGGCTCTGACGCCTGCACAGCGGGTGCGGTCCACTCGATTCCCGGACCACTCGCGTTCTGTGGGATGGCGATCGTGATCGTCTCGCCTACTTTCGCCGAGAGAGGGAGCGCACCGTAGCCAGAGGAAGCCGACGGATGGGAGGTGCCCGACGATTCTTGCGATGATTCGTTTCCCTGCAGGGTGCTACCAGTTTCGTCGTTCGTTGTACCGGCACAGTTCGCGGGGCCGCCGTCGAGCGAGACCAACACACAAAGGTTGGAGGCGGAAGCCACTCCGGGGCGTCGGGACTGTTCGAAGGCGTTGCTCTCAGGCGCCGACGGTGCGTTCGCCGACGCGGCAACCTTCGACGTCTGAGAGCGCGATGCGAAATTCTTCGAGGATGGGGACTCCACGCTTCGCAGCGAGAGGGTCGTCGCCACAACCGCTATCACCGCTGCAGCCGTCCCGAACAACATTTGTCGACGTTTCCGGTCACGCCGGTGCACGGAAGAGAGCAACCGCAGGCGGGCGGCTGTTCTCGCCGTGCCATCCGATGGGAGGCCCTCGTCGGCTTCCGGGGATGCGAGACCTGCTCGAAGGCGCCGCTCGAGCGAGTCCAACGAATCCTGCTCAGGCACCTTTTCCTCCTGTGCTTTCTTCCTCGCAGCTCACCTGCGAGCCGCGCTCTTCTGGGAAACTCGATAGACCTTCTTCGCCCAGTAGCTCATCGCTTTCGCCGAGTCGCCTCGCGAGAGTCGCCTTGGCTTTCGAGAGCTGCGACTTGACGGTGCCGACAGCACATTTCAAGACGCTGGCTATCTCGTTCTCGGGGAGGTCGAGGTAGTAGCGCAGGACGATCGCCTCACGCTGGCGATCGGGCAGAGACCGCACAGCGTCGAGGACGTCCAGGGCGTCGCCGGCGCGTTCTGGATCCTCCGAGCCGCCCGGCAGGGACCGAGGGCGCGAGGTGTCCCAACTGATGCGGTTCCCGCGATCCTCCGAGGCACGCCGCCGAAGTCGAGTGCGGCAAAGGTTGACGACACCAGCTCTTAGATAGAACTCCGCCCGTTCGGGCTGTCGGACGCGCCACCATCCGGCGAACGTCTGGAGGAATGCCTCCTGCACCACTTCCTCCGCCGCCGGGGCGTCCCCTATCAGCAATGCCGCAAGACGACACAGTTTTGTGTAGTGCTGCTCGAACAAAACGGTGATGCGCTCGTCGCGGCTCGCACCGCGCCAGACCTGTTCCCCAGTCGCGGCGCACTCCCCCTTGCCCGAGGGAGTCAGAGGCACGACGTCGCCCACGTCCCTACAGACGTTCCTTACCTTGAAACGGTTGCCACCGAAATCGGTATTTCTTCATTCCGACGCTTGGGCGTCGCAGGAGCAGAAAGCGCTGTGGCGTGGGTTCCCGCCGAGGTTTCGTCAGGCTCTGAGCAGTTGCCCGGGCCTCGAGTCGAGTCCGTCCGTGACCGCCTCGCCGTTCTCGCGAATCGCAACGCCGTTCACGAGGACGTGAGTCACGCCGACCGGGGCATCCGCCGTCAGACGCTCTCCGTCCGCCGGGAAGTCTCGCACCCGCCGCAGCGGGCCGGGAGCCACACTTTCGGGATCGAACACACAGATGTCGGCGGCCTTGCCTTGCTCGATCGTTCCGCGCTCGTCAAGGCCGTACACCGTTGCCGGCTCCCCGGTGAGCTTGTGAATTGCACGCTCGATCGGCATCACTTCTCGATCACGCACCCATGGCCCGAGAAGGTCGGTCGCGAAGCACGCATCGCACAGCTGTGAAACGTGCGCCCCTGAGTCGGCCAGGCCGAGCAGAACGCCGTCGCGCGGCAGCAGCCAAGCGATTCCGTCCGGGTCGTTGTTGGCAAGCACGGAACGCAAACGAGTAGTGAGCCCGTCTCCCAGCGACACGTCGAGCACAACGTCGAGAGGAGTGCAACCTTGTTCCTCGGCGAGCTCGACGACCGAACGCCCGACGAGGTCCGGACGTGCATCGGATTCCGCGATCGACAACGAGCTCCAGTTGACCGGCACGTATCCCTTGCCGCACAACTCCTCCCACGTGGCCGCGCGCCAAGCCGGGTCACGATAGGCGGCGATCCGGCCCTCGAGATCCAGGCCCATCAACTTGGAGAACGCGGGGCGGCTGTTCCACGTGAACGGATCGGCGAGTGTCATCTGGAAAACGAGAGGCCGGCACGAAACCTGGGGCCACACCTCTATACCTTCCGCCCGCGCCGCGTCGTGCTCGGCGATGACCTTCTCGTGGTAGGGGTGACCCTTGACCGTCAGTAGTGCAGTCCAAGTGATGGGGCGGCCGATCTCCTTTTGGATCTGAAAGACGTCGTTGTGGGCGATCGCGCCTCCGGGAAGCAGCGCAACAACGCCTTTCTTCGATTTGCGCAGCGGTTCCAGCAGAAACCGGAGCTCCCGAAGATCGGCCACACGCGAGGGAACCGGTCGACCACGGTCGCCGTTGTGAGTCGGCGATGCGCTCGAGGCGAAGCCCATCGCGCCTGCTTCCATGGCTTGTGCGACGGACGCCTGCATCGCGTCGAGCTCGTCATCGGTGGCGGGGCGCTCGTATGCGTCATCGCCCATGGTCGCAAGCCGAACAGCGGTGTGCCCGACGTAGCAGCCGTAGTTGAGGGCCGTGCCACGGCGCTCGACCGCGTCGAGGTATTCGGGAAAGGTCTCGAACTCACGCCACGGGACGCCGGCTGAGAGGGTGTCGAAGCTCATGTCCTCCACGTGCTGGAGTGTGCGCGCGAGCATCTCCACGTCCTCAGGTTTGACCGGGGCGATCGAGAACCCGCAATTGCCTGCGACCACGGACGTCACACCGTGGAAGGCCGAAGGGGTCAACCAAGGATCCCAGAAGACCTGAGCGTCGTAGTGCGTGTGGATGTCTATGAAGCCCGGTGCAACCACCTGGCCCGCAGCATCGAGCTCGCGAATTCCGCTGAGGCTCTCACCCACAGCCGCGATCTTTCCGTCGACGACCGCCACGTCCGCGCTTCGTCCGGGTGCTCCGGTCCCGTCGACCACTGTGCCGCCCTTTATGACGATGTCGCCGTCCACGAAAGAACCCCCTTCAGGTCGGGTACGGGGTGTACTCACGACAAGCCGTGTACCCACGCTCCGTCACCACAATAAGCGGGTGAGGAATAGGTGGCCAGGCCACCCCTTCGCCAGCTGCAAAGGAGCGATTCGCGACCTAGCGAGAAGCGATTCGCTACCTGCGAAGCAGCGATTCGCTACCTGCGAAGCAAAGGTGCGACGTCGCCACCAAAAGCGGCCATCTGGTCGCACAACTCTTCGACCGATCTACTCGGAAATCGAAGTTGTACGTGCGCCACACCCATGTCGGCAAGCTCAGCCAAGTTCTCGGCGATGTTTGACGGCGAGCCCGTGAGCGTGCCCTTCGGCACGTCCCAGCTTGCAGCGCCCACATGGAACGTGCCGGCCAACGCCCCGATGTCGAGAGGCGCCCCGTTTCGAGCGGCTTCCCGAAACTCGAGCAGTTCGGCGATCTGTTGCCTGAGCTCGGCACGTCGGACGGTTTGAGGGAGCCAACCGTCGCCGAGAGTGGCGGCGCGCCGCAGCGCCGGACGGCTCGAACCCCCCACCCAGATAGGAGGTCGCGGCTTCTGCACGGGCCTTGGCGAAACTCCGACGTCCTTTGCCGGCCAGCGCGGCCCCGGAAGATCCGGGTACTCGTCGACGAGCGCTGCCGCAATCGAGCCGATGGCTTCGTCGAGAAGAGCACCACGGCCCTCGAAATCCGATCCCAGCACGTCGAATTCCTCTAATACGTGTCCGGCCCCCACTCCCATGATCACGCGGCCGCCGGAAAGAAGGTCCAGGGTTGCGAATTCCTTTGCTGCCCGAAGAGGGTGGCGCAACGCGGCGATGTACACGTGCGACATGAGCCGAACTCTCTCGGTGATCCCGGCGAGCCAACCCAACGTCGCGACGGTGTCGTACCACGTGGTCCCCATGGCGTCAGCAGCCCTTCGAGGGATGAACGTATGGTCGCAGACTGCCACGTAGAAGAAGCCGCTTTCGTCGGCTTGCCGTGCGACGCGTGCCAGTTCGGCGGGTCCTGCCGTCCGCTCCCACTCCTCCACATAAAGATTCGACTGCGACTGAACCGGGAGTTGGATCCCGTACGCGAGCGTCGCCTCCGGTACCACCAAGACCGGCTCCGTCAGGGACGCGACAGCTGTGCGTTCAGGGTTCGGGCTCATGTGTTCTCCTGTCGACGAACCTGTCGAGGACGTAAATCCATGGAATCCGTGTCATTGATCGAGTACGTGACCGAGGCGAAGACGGCGTCGATCACGCCTCAATATCGGTTCGCCACTTCGTAAGCGAGTGACTCCGAGGAGATTAGAGACTCAGCGAGCACGCGCGACCGGGTGAGATAGAGGTGAAGCGGGAGCTCCCAGGTGAAACCCATGCCGCCGTAAACCTGGATGCAAGTCTTGGAGTTGTTGGTAGCGGCCGCTGTCGCCACCAGCGCAGCACCGGCGGCGGCCCGCCTCGCGTCGCCTATGTCGGGTTGATCGACGTTGACCGCGGCGGCCTGCACGGCCGCTCGGGCACTCTCTGCACGGACCAACATGTCAGCACAGAGGTGCTTCACCGCCTGGAAGCTGCCGATCGCCTTTCCAAACTGCTCACGCTCTTTGGCATACGACACAGCAAGGTCCAAGGTGGCAGCCGCAATCCCGACGCACATCGCGCCAGTCAAGATCTCAGCGTCGCGCTCCCACGAAGACGCCACGTCTTCTGTCGCGATCACCGTGACCGCTTTTCGTTCCGAGCCCTCATCTGTCGTCGAAGCCCCGTCACA
>Ga0187783_10004541_pt1 | contig 10280 bp, 5 predicted proteins | sample 1015_SJ02_MP02_2_FD_132471 | JGI IMG/M metagenome (GOLD analysis project Ga0187783, IMG submission 132471) | Tropical peat soil microbial communities from peatlands in Department of Meta, Colombia - 1015_SJ02_MP02_20_MG | ecosystem: Environmental > Terrestrial > Soil > Wetlands > Peat | place...
CCGGAACATTGCTGCTGGTAGCGGTTCTGGCATGTCTGGCGCCGGCGTGGCGGGCTTCACGCCTCGATCCCATGCAGGCGTTGCGCACGGACTAAGTCACCGGGGAGAAACCGAATGGGCGCTCTTGTCCACGATCTTCGTTACGCTCTACGCCAGTTGCGCAAATCGCCGGGTTTCACCGGCACTGTCATTCTCACGCTGGCTCTCGGCATCGGCGCCAATACGGCCATCTTCACGCTGGTCCACGGCATTCTGCTGCGCACCCTGCCGGTCGGCGACCCAGCCCAGCTTTACCGCATCGGCGACAACGACGACTGCTGCGTCGAGGGCGGGATCCCCGGCAACGCAGCCGACACCGGTGACTTCACCATCTTCTCCGCCGATCTTTACCAGTACCTTCGTGCCAATACCCCCGAGTTTGAGCAACTGGCCGCCCTGCAGGCCGGCCAGTGGGGCTGGTCGGTGCGACACGGAAACGAGCTTCCCAAGTCGCTGCATGCCGAGTTCGTTTCAGGAAATTACTTTTCCACCCTTGGATTGCGCGCATTTTCAGGCCGCCTGTTTACCGATGCTGACGACACGCCTGCCGCCGCACCGGGCGTAGTGATCAGTTACGCGATGTGGAAGACGGAGCTGAATGCCGATCCCTCGGCCGTGGGGTCGACGATCTTCGTCCAGGCCCGTCCCTTCACCGTCATCGGCATCGCGCAACCCGGTTTTTTCGGCGACCGGGTTTCCGATTCCCCGCCCGACTTCTGGATGCCCATCCAGACCGAGCCCTACGTGCGCGGCGACAGCTCAATTCTGCATCAGGAGAGCTCGAATTGGCTTTATCTGGTGGGCCGCGTGAAACCGGGAGTTGCCGTTCCGGCGCTTCAGGCCAAGATCAGCGCCATGCTTCGCGAATGGCTGTGGTCGCGCAAGGTGCTTGTTGAAGCCGGCGCGGGCGCAGTGATTCCCAAACAGCATGTCGTGCTTGTGCCCGCGGGCGGCGGCATCCAGAATCTGCAGCAGGAGAACGGTCAGGGCCTGCAGCTGCTGATGATCCTGTCGTCGGTCGTGCTCCTCATCGCCTGCGCCAACATCGCCAGCCTGATGATGGCGCGCGCCACCGCGCGGCGCGGCGAAATCGCGGTCCGCGTATCGCTCGGCGCTGCCCGGCGGCGCGTCATCCGGCAGATCCTCACCGAAAGCGTCCTCCTGGGCTGCATGGGCGGCGCAGCCGGCCTGCTTGTCGCCTATGCAAGCACACGCGTGATCCTTCTGCTCGCGTTTCCCGATGCCAGGAATCTTCCCATCGACGCCGCACCTTCGTTGCCGGTTTTGGGTTTTGCATTTCTCGTCTCGCTCGTGACCGGCATTCTTTTCGGAACCGGGCCGGCCTGGCTGTCTTCGCATGCCAAGCCCGCCGAAGTTCTGCGCAGCGTCAACCGCACCACGCGCGACCGGTCTTCGCTGCCGCAAAAGTCGCTGGTCGTCTTCCAGGCAGCACTCTCGATTGTTCTGCTGGCCGGCGCCATTCTGATGACGCGAACGCTCGCCAACCTTGAGAACCAGAACTTCGGCGTCAGTACCGCGGACCGTTATGTGCTTCACTTCGACCCAGCCGGCGCCGGCTACACCCAAGAGCGCCTGCCCGCGCTTTATCGCCAGCTTCAGGATCGCTTCACCTCGCTTCCCGGCGTTACAGCCTTCAGCATGGCCCTATACAGTCCGCTCGAAGGCGACAACTGGGGCGAGTGCGTCATCCAGCAAGGGCGGCCCCAGCCCAAACCGACTGACCGGTGCGGCGCCACATGGGAGCGCGTCAGCTCCGGCTTTCTCGACTCGATCGGGGTACCGATTGTCAGGGGACGCAACCTCACCGACCAGGACACAACCACGTCGCCGCAGGTTGTGATCGTCAACCAGACGTTCGCGAAGAAGTTTTTCCCCAATCAGGACCCCATCGGCCGGCGTTTCGGCATCGATTTTCCCGAATACTCCGGCTCCTGGCAGATTGTCGGCGTCTTTCGCGATTTCAAAATGAATAACCCCCGCGACCCTGTTCACCCCGTTTTCCTGCGCTCGCTCTATCAGCGCTTCGAAGGCTACTCGCAGGGCGACATGATCGGCACCGAAAACCAGTCCATGTATATGAACGCCATCATCCTCGGCTTCAATCGCCCCCAGCCCAACGCCGATTCGCTGATTCGCCAGACCCTCGCCTCCGTCGATCCGAACCTGGCGGTGATGGAGCTGCACACCTTTCGCGCCCAGGTCGCGAACAACTTCGATGCCGAGCGGCTGGTCGCCCGCATCTCCACTCTTTTTGGCGCTCTCGCCACCATCCTGGCCTGTGTCGGCCTCTACGGAGTCATGTCGTACTTCGTCGCGCGGCGCACCGGTGAGATCGGAATTCGCATGGCCCTCGGCGCCACCCGCGGCAGCGTTGTTTCGCTGGTGATGCGCGGCGTTTTCTGGCAGTTGCTGATCGGCCTCGTCCTCGGCATTCCTGCGGCGTTCTACGCGGAATACGCAATGAAGAGCCTGCTCTACGGCATTGGCAGTTACGACGTGTGGGCCCTTGCCGGCGCGCCCCTGATGCTGGTGGTTTGCGCCACTGCCGCCGGACTCATCCCCGCTCGTCGCGCGGCTTCGATTGAACCCATGCAGGCATTGCGTTCGGAATAACCTCCCCGAGGTGCATCGATCATGAATGCGCTCTTCAACGACGTCCGCTACGCCCTGCGCCAGCTGCGCAAGGCTCCGGGCTTCACGATCACCGTGGTTCTGACCCTCGCTCTGGGCATTGGCGCCAACACAGCGATCTTCACGCTGGTGCATAGCATTCTTCTGTCGTCGCTGCCGGTGACCCATCCATCGCAGCTTTATCGTATTGGCGACGAGAACCAGTGCTGTGTCGATGGCGGATTCCCCGAAGATGCCTCGCAGACCGGCGACTTTTCGATCTTCTCCTACGATTTATATGAACATCTGAGGCAAGCAGCTCCTGAATTCGAAGAGCTTGCCGCCACGCAATCGGGAATCTGGGATTGGAGCGTGCGCCGCGGCGACGAAATGGCCAAATCAATGAAGGGCCAGTTTGTCTCGGGCAATTTCTTCTCCACTCTCGGCCTCAGCGCCTCTGCGGGCCGGCTGTTTTCCCCGAGCGACGATACACTCTCCGCGGCGCCGGCCACAGTGCTGAGCTATGCGGCTTGGCAAGGCGAGTATTCCGGCGATCCGTCCATCATCGGCTCGACCATCTACATCCAGTCCAAGCCGTTCACTGTGATCGGCGTCGCGCCGCCGCGCTTCTTTGGCGATCGCGTTACGGATACGCCACCCGACTTCTGGATGCCGCTCCGCACCGAGCCATACGTGGAGGCTGGAGACGAGATTCTCGATAGCCCTGAATTGCATTGGCTCTACTTAATAGGCCGCGTTCACCAGGGCGCCAACATCCCTGCTCTCCAAAGCAAGCTGACTGTCGCGCTGCGGCAGTGGTTGTTGTCGCGTCCCGATTTGATGGCCGATGGCGGAGCAGCGCTCGTTCCCCGGACGCACGTGGTGCTCACGCCGGGCGGCGGCGGCATTCAGATCCTCCAGAACCGGGCGGGCAAAGCCATCAACATGCTCATGGCGCTCTCCACCCTGGTGCTGCTCATCGCGTGCGCCAACATCGCCAACCTGATGCTGGCCCGCGCCACGACGCGGCGAGCCGCCATCGCATTGCGCACGGCCCTCGGTGCGAGCAGGCGACGCATCCTGCGCGAGATCTTTACCGAAAGCGCCGTCCTAAGCTCGATCGGAGGGCTGGCCGGACTCATCGTGGCGTACGCGGGCTGCCGCACCATTCTGGCCCTTGTCTTTCCCGATGCCAAAAACCTGCCCATCCACGCCAGTCCTTCGCTGGCGGTGCTGGGCTTTGCGCTGCTTGTTTCGGTCGTCACCGGCATTCTGTTTGGCGCGGCGCCCGCGTGGCTCTCGTTCCATGCGCAACCAGCCGAGGCGCTGCGCGGGGTGAGCCGCACCACGCGCGACCGCTCGTCGCTGCCTCAAAAGGCCCTGGTTGTGTTTCAGGCCGCGCTCTCGGTGGTCCTGCTTGCCGGCGCGATCCTGATGACAAAAACGCTGACCAACCTCGAAAACCAGAACTTCGGCGTCGTGACGCCCAATCGCTACGTGGCGCACTTCGATCCCCAGGGCGCGGGCTACGCCGTCGACAAGCTGCCCGCCCTCTATCGCGAGATCGAGGATCGCTTCTCGTCTCTACCGGGCGTAACCAACGCGAGCCTTGCCCTTTATACCCCCCTCGAAGGAGACAACTGGAGCGACTGCGTAATCCAGCAGGGACATCCCGTGCCCCGGCGATTCGACGATTGCGACTCGAGTTGGGATCGCGTCGACACGCACTTCCTCGATGCCATCGGCGTGCCGATCGTTCGGGGCCGAGGCATTACGGAGCAGGACACGGCCACATCGCCGCCGGTCGCGATTGTCAACCAGGCGTTCGCAAAGAAGTTTTTCCCCAACCAGGATCCGATCGGCCGGCATTTCGGCCTCGACAGCCCGGAATACTCGGGAACTTTTGAAATCGTCGGCGTCTTTCGCGACTTTAAGATGAATCTGCAATATCCGGGTGAAGGCATTCACCCCGTCTATCTGCGCCCCCTCACCCAGCAATTCACCGGCTACAAGGAACAGAACATCGTTCGTACCGAGACACGATCCATGTTTGTCAACGCGATCATTCTCGACTTTCACTCGGCTCCGTTTGACGTTGACGCGTTGGTCCGCAAAACCCTTGCCGGCACGAATCAGAATCTTACCGTTCACGACCTGCGCTCCTTCGGCACTCAGTTGGCAGGCAACTTTGCCGAGCAACGATTGACGGCGCGCTTGACCGCCCTTTTCGGCTTGCTGGCTCTCGCGCTCGCCTCGGTCGGGCTCTATGGAGTGATGTCGTACTTTGTGGCGCGGCGCACCGGCGAGATCGGCATCCGCATGGCGCTGGGAGCGACACGGCCGAGCGTGGTCGGCATGGTGATGCGCGGGGCGCTCTGGCAGATCCTCATCGGTCTTGCGCTCGGCATTCCGGCGGCTCTTTATGTCGGATACCTGATGAAGGTGATGCTTTACGGCGTGAATAGCTACGATCCGGCCGCCCTCACCGGCGCGCCGCTGCTGTTAGTCGTCTTCGCGGCCGCCGCGGCCTTCATTCCGGCCCGCCGCGCCGCATCTGTCGAACCGATGCAGGCGTTGAGAACGGAATAACTGAAATGCAACACATATGAATCAGGCTGGAGAAAATCGAACCTCATGATCGAACTGAAGAACGTGGAACGAAGCTACAAAACAGGACACACCGAGGAGTGGGTGCTGCGCCGGATCGGGATGAGTATCCGCGAGGGCGAATTCCTCACCATCATGGGCCCGTCGGGCGCAGGAAAGTCGTCGCTGCTCAATGTGCTGGCGCTGCTCGATGATGGATGGAAGGGCGAGTACTGGTTTGGCGAAACGGCCGTCCATGCGCTCAACCGCAAGCAGCGCGCCGATCTCGCCCGTCAGCGCATCGGAATGGTCTTCCAAAGCTATCACCTGCTCGACGACCTCACTGTCGCCGAGAATATCGACCTGCCGCTCTCATACAAGAACCTGCCGGGGAAAGACCGCGGCGGCATGGTGGCCGATATCCTCGATCGATTCCAGATCGTGGCCAAGAAAGATCTCTTTCCCAACCAGCTTTCCGGCGGCCAGCAGCAACTGGTGGGCATTGCTCGCGCCGTTGTGCACGCGCCCGATCTGCTGCTGGCCGACGAGCCCACCGGCAATCTTCACTCCACGCAGGCGCGCGAAATCATGGAACTTTTCTGCGAGCTGAACCGCCAGGGCACCACCATCGTCCAGGTAACACACTCCGAGGACAACGCGCGCTACGGCAGGCGAATCGTGGAGCTGCGCGACGGCTGGATCACGCGCGACGAGAGCATTGCGGGAAAGACGGCAGTGGGCGCCGGCAGCTAGTGGCGGCCCGACGAAGACCTAAGGAGAAACGAAAAAGGTGAAGCGCTTCAAGTCAAATCGGAAGGGAATTTTCACATCGGCAGCCTGGGTTCTTCTCCTGCCGGCGAGCCTGATGGTTTCGGCGCAGGCGCCGCAGCCGGGATCGAGCCAGGCGCCCGCGCAGCAAGCTGCGCCGGCAAATTCACCAGCAGCGCAATCTGCGCCCGAGGCCCCCGCGCCCGCGACCAACGGCGCGGCTGCGCCGCCTCCCACGCTGGCGGAGCAGATACAAGAAACGCAGCGTCAGGCGGTCGTCCCGCAGCGGCCATTTCACGTCGATATGCCGCACTCGCATAACCCGCTTTCGCCCTACGAGCCGAACGATGCGCCGCCTCTTGATCTCACCAACTCACCGCGCCTTGAGAACCTGATTCGCGACGGAAAGCTATACATTTCGCTGCATGATGCCATCGCTCTGGCGATCGAAAACAATCTCGATCTCGCCTATTTCCGCTATAACTTCCCCATCGCGCAAACCGACTACGCTCGCACCAGGGCCGGCGGCACCGTAAATGGCGTCAACACTGCAATTGTGCAGTCATCCACGCAGGGCGGCTTCTCGGGGGGCAGTTCCGGCTCCGCGGGCGTCAGTTCCGGCTCAGCAGCGGCCGGCGCTGGCGGCATCGTCTACTCGACCCTCGGCTCCGGTACCGCGGTCGCATCCTTCGACCCTTTCCTGAACTTCAAGGCCTTCACCGACCACAACGTGAGCCAGGAGGGCAACGCCTTCAACTATGGCATTCTCACGTTCAAGCAGAACACCATCGAAGCTCTGGCGAATTACACGCAGAATTTTCCCCTCGGGACCGGCCTGACCGTCAACTACGAGGGCCAACGGTTCGCCAATAACAGCCCTTACGAAGCGATCAATCCCACGCTTTATTCGGATTTTCAAGTGATCCTCACGCAGCAGCTTCTCGCCGGCTTCGGAATCTCGGCCAATGAACGCTACATGCACATCGCAAAAAAGAACCTGCAGATCACCGACCTGGCGTTTCGCGCGCAGGTGATCGCGACCGTCACGCAGGTCGAGAACATTTATTGGGATCTTGTGAACGCTTACCAGGATGAACAGGTGAAGGAGCGCTCACTCACCTTTGCTCAACGCACACTCGACGACGACCAGAAGCAACTGAAATTGCAGGCCGTTCCAGCTATGCAGGTTGACAAGGACGAATCGGACGTGGCCAACAGCGAAGGCGACCTCACCGTTTCGCGCGCGGCTCTGCGCCTGAATGAACTCCTCATCAAAAACGCGCTGACGAAAACCGACAGCGAGGCCATTGACGAGATGCCGGTCATTCCTCTCGATCGCGCCGGGCCGGCCGACCCAAACGCCGCCAAATCGATTGACGATCTGATTGCCGAGGCGGAAAAGAACCGTCCCGATGTTACCCAGGACGAGCTTGCCATGCAGGTGGCGGCGGCAAGCCTCAAATCGATCCGAAATGAGCTATTGCCCACGTTAAACGTTTATGGCTTTTACGCCGGAGCGGGAATTGCCGGGCCCAAGAACCCGACCTGCGATCTGAGCCCCTCTGAGTGCACGTCCGACTTGCCAGTCGGGTTCGGCAGCATGTTCGAGAACACATTCAATTATTCCTCCCCGGAATATCAGTTCGGCATGAATCTCTCGATCAATCTGCGCAACCGAGTTGCCAAGGCCGATCAGTTTCGCGCCGCGCTGGAATTCAGGCAGCGCCAGATCGCTTTCGAAGAACAAAAGAAGTTCATACGCTTCGACGTGCGGAACTCGCTATTTGCCTTGCAACAGAAGCAGGCTCGCGTGGATGCCGCGACAAAGGCTCGCGACCTGGCGCAACATACATTCGACGTCACCGAGCAGGAGCAAAAACTCGGCGCCAAGTCCAGCAGCGATACGCTGGCCGCGCAGCACGATCTGTCGATTGCCGAATCGCTACTCGTCGCCGCTCAGACCGATTATGAGAAGGCCAAGGTGGACATAGACCGGGCCACCGGGGAGACACTCGGGCAAACCGGGGTCTCGATCGACGACGCGAAAGAGGGAATCGTGTCGCATGAGCAGCCCTGAATCAACAAGCCATAGATCGCCTGAAGCTTCCATTTTCGGCGCAGTGGAGTCGCGCTGGGGATCATGGCATTGGATATCATGCAGAGTGAGCAGAAACCGGGATCGGCGCTGCAGCAGCCAGGCGTTTCGGAAAGGCACGTTCTGACAACCGCCGGGCCGTTGCCGGAGGCGCTTGGGATGGCGTGCATCGAGGCGCGCCGCGTCGCGCGCTGGGCCCAGGAAAGATATGGAATCTTGATCAGCGGCGCTGCCTGCGGTGTCGCGGAGGCGAATCATCACCAACATTAAGAAGGAAACTCGCCCCAAAATCAGGGTGCTCGCTGCCGACGATCAACCCTCCATCCTTGAGGCCGTCGAGCTGCTGCTCAAGCCGCAGGGGATCGATGTGGACTGTGTGCGCTCGCCGCAACTGCTGATGGAAGCGCTGGGCGAACGCGATTACGATGTGTTGCTGATTGATCTGAACTACACGCGCGACACGACCTCGGGCCGCGAGGGCCTCGATCTGCTGGCCAACATCCTTGAGATCGATTCTCGGCTTCCGGTGATCGTGATGACGGCATGGGGCAACATCGACCTGGCCGTTGAAAGCATCAAGCGGGGCGCGCGCGATTTTGTCCAAAAACCCTGGGAGAACGAGCGCCTCCTCTCTCTCATCCGGATTCACGCCGAATTGCGCCAGGCGCTGCGCCGGGCCCGGCAGCTTGAGCTCGAAAATCGGTTGCTCCGGGCCGAAGGCATGCCGGAGTTTGTCGCCTCCGCGCCCCAGATGCAACCCGTCCTCGAATTAATCAGCCGCGTCGGCCCCTCTGAGGCGAACGTCCTCATTACCGGCGAGCACGGCACCGGCAAAGAGATCGTCGCGCGCCTCCTTCATGCCGCGTCGCCGCGCTCTCGCATGCCTTTGGTTACGGTGAACGCCGGCGGAATGCCTGAAGGAACTTTTGAAAGCGAGTTCTTCGGACACGTGAAGGGCGCCTTCACCGACGCCCGTACCGACCGAGTCGGCCGATTTGAGTTGGCCAACGGAGGTACCCTGTTTCTCGACGAAATTGCCAACGTGCCCGTCCGCCAGCAAGCCAAACTGCTGCGCGTGCTCGAAACCGGCGAACTGGAGCGCGTCGGATCGTCGCAGACCCGCCGCGTAGACGTGCGCCTTCTCTGTGCGACCAACGCTCAACTCGTCGAAGAGGCCAAGGCAGGCAACTTCCGCGAAGACCTGCTTTTCCGCATCAATACCGTGGAGATTCATTTGCCGCCGCTTCGCGACCGGCGCGAAGACATCCCCTTGCTCGCACAGCACTTTCTTTCCCGGCTTCGTACCCGCTATCGCAAGCAGGTGAATGGCTTTTCTGCAGCCGCAATGCAGCAAATGATGCAATACCCGTGGCCAGGCAACGTGCGCGAGTTGGAGCTCAGCATTGAACGCGCGCTGCTGCTTTGCGCCGGAGAAGAGATTGAAGCGGCAAATCTCTCCGTCTCCGGCCCTCGTCCGGCAACCCCTACGCTTGAGAACATGAGTATTGACGAAATGGAGGCCACGCTGATCCGCAAGGTGCTGCGACGGTGCGATGGCAACATCTCCCAGGCTGCGGAGTCGCTGGGATTAAGCCGCGCGGCGCTTTATCGGCGCATGGAAAAGTATGGCCTATGAAAAGGGCCCGCTCAGGCGCAAACGCTCGGTTGTCCGCCGGGTCTGGTGGCATTGCCTGTTTCTCGCCCTGCCTGGGTTCATCCTCGTTGCCGTTCTCTATTTTGAGAAGTTGATCGGCGTCCCGCTCGCCGTTCTGCTCGCCGTCTGCCTTCTCATTTTTTCGGCCCTCGCCGCCAGTTCGCTGGTCGAAACAATCGTTCGTCCTTTGCAAACACTTTCCAACGTCCTCGCATCGCTCCGTGAAGGCGACACCTCCTTCAGGGCGCGAGGTGCAGGAGCGCAGGACGCGGTGGCTGAACTGGCCGCAGAAGTCAACGCCCTCGCCGATTTGCTGCAGAAACAACGCTTGCGCTCGCTTGAGTCGACTGCGCTGGTGGCCCGCATGTTTGAGGTGATGCACACGCCGCTCTTCACCTTTGACCGCGATAACGCTTTGCAGCTGGTCAACAATGTCGGCTTGAAATTCCTGGGAATGAACTACTCGCGCAGCATCGGTCGAAGCGCGCGCGAATTGGGATTGCAGGA
>Ga0187783_10004542_pt1 | contig 10277 bp, 10 predicted proteins | sample 1015_SJ02_MP02_2_FD_132471 | JGI IMG/M metagenome (GOLD analysis project Ga0187783, IMG submission 132471) | Tropical peat soil microbial communities from peatlands in Department of Meta, Colombia - 1015_SJ02_MP02_20_MG | ecosystem: Environmental > Terrestrial > Soil > Wetlands > Peat | place...
CGACCAAGGAATAGAGCGGAAAGCTGTTGGTCTCAGCCCCAGGAATATTTAGAAAGTTTGCCTGGGACCCCGCAGCAAGCACCAGAAAATCGCCCTGATAAACCGGGCCTTCCTTGGTCCTTATGCTGCGAGCCGTAGGGTCGACGGCGCTAACCTCTGCCACCTTGAGCTCGAAGTTGGGGGACTTGCGGAAAATCCTCGCCAGCGCAAAGCCAACGTCCTCGGTAGCAAGTTGCGCCGTAGCAACTTGATAGAAAAGCGGGTGAAACTGATGGTAATTATGTTGGTCCACCAGCGTAACATGCACTTTGCCACTGCGCGCCAGATGATGCGCGCATCCAACCCCGGCGAATCCGCCGCCGACGATCACTACGTGATGCTCTGTTTTTGCGGACCCCATCGGAACCTCCGAACAAGAGTTTCAATCGGGCACGGGTTTGAGGCCCTGAGTGGAGCCTGCAAACTATGGGTAGCAACTCCAACAACAAAGCTGCTCCAAAATACTTCCAGATTCGACCATCGAAATGGCACGTTGGCCGTGGCACTGACCCACGTCGTTTACCAGGCCACCGGCTGGCGGGTTCAAGCGGTCCTCCAAAGCTGAAAGCCGCCTTGGAACGCGTTGGCGTTGTCACCCTCGCGGCAGCCTTTCGGTAGTGTCTTAAGGTATTTCACGTTGCCTCCACCGAGAACGATTTCGTCGGGCTCGAGGGCAGTGGTCAGACGCTTCACGACGTCGGCAACATGCTTGCGCCACTTTTTTTTTCCACGACGCTTCAGACCGCCAATACCAACGTAATCTTCGTAAGTGGCCTTAAGGTAAGGGAGATGACCGAGCTCCATCGGCTCTAGAATCCCATCGACAATCATGGCACTACCGAGGCCGGTCCCAAGCCCAAGGAAGAGCATCCTTCCGCCCTTATAACTGCCGAGGGCCTGCATCGCGGCGTCATTGATCACCTTCACGGGACATCGGAAAGCCTTCTCGAAATCAAACTTTATCCAGCCAGCACCAAGATTGTACGGCTCCTGGAAAATATGGCCATGGAGAACCGGTCCCGGGAAACCGATCGACACCACGTCGTAGTACCAGCCGGCGGCCAACTTCATCACACCGACGACCATCTGCTTCGGCGTCATCCTTGAGCCGGACACGAATTTTTGCGACGCCTTCTGACCAGAGGCGAGTATTTTCACGTGTGTTCCGCCAACGTCGATTGCCAACACTCTTAGGGAGTGTCTGGCCCGTTTGTGCCGAGCATGTGCGCTCTTCAACCCCTTGACTTTCATGCGACTGTTCCACAACTCGACACAACGGAGTCTGCCCGTGTGGCGATGTCATCGCATGGCTCCCCGCCCAGGTACCCATCTCGGAACAGCTGCCAGTCAGGTCTCGTGGCATGGATTTCCTGACTGCGGAGGCCTTCATATCGGCCGTAGTCCCATTCCAAAAGGTCGGGATCGATCGGCGCAACGGAGCCAAACCCGGCCAGTTCGCAAGTCTGTCTCACACGCTGCAAAAGGCTGCAGAAGACTTCTTCAAATGTCAATCCTTTCAGGCGGTCGGCCAGTCGAGTAGCGTTACGCTCCCCACGCGCAGTCAGAGGAAGATCGCTACGCCCAGTGACCTGACGTGAAAGAAGCTCCTTACTCACTCTTGCCCGCCGTTTCCTTGGTCGTTCCCGCTGGGTTGTATGAATCTTCCGGCCTTCGCCGCCGTAAACACCAGATCCAGCGACTACTTCCCGAGCACTTCCTTCGCTGTGGCAACTATGTTGGAAGGCTCAAAGCCGAATTTCTTCTGGAGTTCCTTCAAGGGCGCAGAGGCACCAAAAGTTTTCATGCCAACGACGCGGCCTCTAGTTCCGACATAGCGCTCCCACCCAAAAGTAGACGCTTGCTCTATAGCCACACGCGCAGTGATGTTGAGAGGCAGCACATGGTTGCGGTACTGCTCTGACTGGTGTTCGAAGATTTCCCACGACGGCATGGATACGACCCGACAGCGAATTCCTTGAGTCACGAGTTCTTCGTGAGCCGCGATCGCGAGGCTCACCTCACTGCCCGAGGCTATCAGAATCACTTCCGGATTCGCACCTGCAGAGTCGGCAAGTACATACGCGCCCTTCGCGACACCGTTGGCTGGCGCGTACTTCGAGCGGTCAAGCGTCGGAAGGGCCTGGCGCGACAGTGCAATGACCGCAGGTTCATGGCGAAGCTGCATCACATAGCGATACGCTTCGACGACCTCATTGGCATCGCCAGGGCGCAATGTAACCAACCCTGGTATGGCGCGCAGTGAAGCGAGATGTTCGACTGGCTGGTGCGTTGGGCCGTCCTCGCCGTCGCCCATGGCGTCATGAGAGAAGATGAAGATGGAGGGTAGCTCCATCAGCGCAGCAAGGCGGATCGAGGGGCGCAAGAAGTCACTGAATATGAAGAAGGTTGCTCCATAGGCTCGGATTTTGGACAAAGCCAGGCCGTTTACGACGGAGCCCATGGCGTGCTCGCGAATCCCAAAATGCAAGTTCCTTCCACTGGGTGACCCTGGTTGAAAGTCGCCAGCCTCCGGGAAAGAGAGGGTCGTTTTGTTCGAAGGACCGAGATCTGCAGAACCACCCATGAACCACGGGATGTTCTGCGCTAAGACATTGAGAACTTTACCGGATGCGTCGCGTCCGGCCACGCCTTTGGGGTCAGCGGGAAATACCGGCAGGTTGCGATCCCATCCCGCAGGAAGTTCGCGATGCTGCATCATTTCGATCTCGGTGGCAAGTTCCGGGTATTTGGTCCGATAGCCGGCGAACAGTCGGTTCCACTCCTCTCGTGCCTTTGCGCCACGGGCACCAATCCCGGCTGCAAAGTGATCGTAGACTCCGTCAGGAACCAGGAACCGCGCATCTTCAGGCCAACCGTATGCCCGCTTGGTGAGGCGAACCTCCTCTTCACCCAAGGGCTCGCCGTGTGCCGCTGACGTGTCCTGTTTGTGAGGTGAACCGTATCCAATGTGGCTGTCGAGGACGATGAACGTGGGGCGGCCCCGTTCCCTCCTGAAGACGTTCAACGCGTTCTCGATACGGTCGAGGTCGTTCGCATTGCCGACACGCAATACGTTCCACCCGTATGCAAGGAATCGAGCTTCCACGTCTTCGGTGAAGGCAATCGTCGTATGTCCTTCGATCGTGATGTGATTGTTGTCATAAACCCAGCAAAGATTGTCGAGGCCGAGATGGCCCGCCAGCGAAGCGGCTTCCGAGGAGACCCCCTCCATCATGCATCCATCACCGCATAGCGCATAGATCTTGTAATTGAAGACTTCAAATTCGGGGCGGTTGTAGTGGCTGGCAAGCCATTTTTGACCGATCGCCATTCCGACGCTCGTGGCAACACCCTGTCCGAGCGGACCAGTGGTCGTCTCGACGCCTGATACCCAGTGATATTCCGGATGGCCGGGGGCTTTACTATCGAGCTGGCGGAACCTACGAATGTCGTCGAGAGTGACGGATGGGTTGCCCAGGCGTTCGTAGTCGGGGTTTACAGCCATGGTTTGGGTAAGGTGAAGCACGGACCACAACAGCATCGAGGCATGTCCATTGGATAGAACGAATCGGTCGCGATCCGGCCAGATCGGATCCTTGGGATCAAAAAGCATGATGCGATTCCAGATCGTGTACACCAACGGGGCGAGCGCCATCGGCGTGCCGGGATGACCCGACTTCGCGGCTTGGACCGCGTCGATGGAAAGAGTGCGGATCGTGTTGACGCACAATTCATCCAGCTCCGACTGAGACCGCGGCGCACTGCTTGCTGATGCACTCATGGCAAGGCTCCTCGGCTTCGCCCATCTCCGTTTTCCAGTTCTAGGACTTTTCCCAAGCGGCGCAAATGGCGTTTCTCCTGGCTGAATCGCGCCGACAAGAAAGCTTCGACAAGATCCCACGCCACTGACGGTCCCACGGTGCGGCCGCCCATGCAAATGATGGTCATGTGGTCGTCCTCGACGCCCTGTTTGGCGGAGAAGTGGTCATGGATTAAAGCAGCACGCACTCCGCGAACCTTGTTTGCGCACACCGACGCGCCAACGCCGCTCCCGCAAATTGCGATCCCTCTGTCGATCTGACCTGTGACCACTGCTTTCCCAAGGGGAACGACGTAGTCTGGATAATCGTCGTCATCGGCAAGCGAGTGAGCACCGAAATCGACGACTTCGTATCCGTTGGCCTTCAGCTTTGCCAGAATTTCTTCTTTCAGGCCGTATCCGCCGTGATCGGTGGCAATTCCAACTCGCATAATCTTCCTTTCTTGCCTTGCCCCGCGCTCAATACACCAGCCGCGGCACGATCGGCCAAGATCAGGGCCTCGTCTCGACTTATCCTGCCTGAAGGAATGGATTCATCGCCTGCTCGCAGGCGCTTGAGCGCGGCGACTTTTTCTGCACCGGTTATGACCCAGAGAATGCGCCGAGAACGATTCAGGACGGGGTAGGTCAATGTCATGCGGCGGCGCCCCTGATAGATACCAGTCAATGCGACGTCCCGATCCCTCACGTTGAGAACCGGATCCTCCGGAACCAGCGAGGCTGTGTGCCCATCCGGACCGATGCCTAGGTGGGCGAGGTCAAGTACCGGGGGCCGCCCGGCAAGTCCTTCGAGGGTGCGTGCGTAATCATAAGCTGCTGCATCAATGTTGGCAGAGGTCACCGGCATCGCATGGATGTGCTCGGGGTTGAGGGGCGCGTGCGAGAGCAGAGTCTCGCGCAAGTGAGAGAGGTTGCGGTCGGGGTCTCCGTCCGGAGCGATGCGCTCGTCGACCTGAAAAACCTCCAGTTTGTCCCACGGAAGCAGTTCACCAGCGAGGGCGCGGAGCATCACAAATTTTCCGCGTTGCTTGACAGCATCGCGCGCCGCCGCGGCGATCATCGAGGCACCTCGAAGTGCAACGGCATCCGCATCGCTCAGTACTTCAAAGTCCATTCGGGCCTTCCTTGGAGATTACGCGCCTGCAGAAAGAGAGAATTCCTCCTCGACCGGTCCTGTAGGGTTGTGCCAGCCACCCGCGGGTGCCAACAGTTCATCGACTTCCTTTGGACCCCACGTCTTTGCCTCATAGGGATATACCGGCGTTGCTTTCTTTAGCACCGGATCGACAATGCGCCATGCCTCCTCCACGTAATCCTGGCGCGCGAACAACGTGGCATCACCCTCCATGGCGTCTCCTAGGACTCTCTCGTAGGCATCCATCTCATCGGAACGCGGGTGGCGACTGGCCAGCATTTCCACGGTTCGTCCTGCTAGCCCCTCACCAGCAGACATCACCGTACATCCCATAGCAATCGCCATATCGGGACTGATGCGGAACCGCCAGTGGTTGGGCAAAAGATCGCTCTCTTGACGCAGCGTCGGCGGTTTGCGGAAGGTGGCGAAAACTTCGGTACAAGTAAGCGGTAGGCACTTGCCGGCTCGCAGGAAGAAAGGAACATCCTTCCATCGCCAGGAGTTCACCGCGAGCCGCATGGCTGCGAAGGTTTCCACCTTGGAACCGGGTTTCACGCCCCCTTCGTTCAAGTAGCCCTGGAACTGCCCGCGTACGAGGTCCTTCTCGGTGAGCGACGGAATCGCCTTCAGAACCTTCACCTTCTCATCACGAATCGACTCGCTGTCGGTCCGAACGGGCGGTTCCATGCAGAGGTTGGAGAGCACCTGGAAGAGGTGATTCTGCATGACGTCCCGGACAGTTCCGGTCTGGTCGTAGAAGGCGCCTCGGCCTTGCACGCCGAAGTCTTCTGCCATGGTGATCTCGACGCTCTGTATGAAATTGCGATTCCAGAAAGCCTCCATGAAAGTATTCGAGAATCGGAAGACGATCATGTTGTGGACGGGTCTTTTGCCAAGATAGTGGTCGATCCGATATATGTCCGCTTCCTTGAAGGCACTTAACAAAACACGGTTCAGTTCTTGCGCAGAGGCGAGATCATTTCCGAATGGTTTTTCGACGACCACCCTCGCCCCCTTGCTACAGCCTGAACTCACCAGCTCCTGCACAACGGCTTCAAACAGTACCGGAGGTATGGCGAGATAATGTGTGGGATGCTCGGCACCCTTCAGTTCCTGGCGGAGTTTCTTGAAGGTGGCTGGATCCTTGTAGTCGCCGTCCACATAACGAAGGAGCTTGCTTAGCTTTTCGAAGGCTGCCGGATCGAGCCCACCATGTTTTTCAACACTGTCTTTGGCGCGAGCGCGAAGCTGGTCTACGTTCCAGCCACTCTTCGCGACGCCAATGACGGGAATATCCAGGTGTCCACGCTTGATCATCGCCTGAAGATTGGGGAATATCTTCTTGTAGGCGAGGTCGCCGGTTGCTCCAAAGAAGACTAGTGCGTCGGAGTGTATGGCTGCCATAATCTCTTCAACCCTTTCTACTTACCGGCCGCTTTCTCCATGTGGCCACCGAAGCCGTAGCGCATCGCGGACAGCAATCTGTTGGCGTAGTCGGCTTCACCGCGTGAGCTGAAGCGTTCGTAAAGTGCCGTGGTCAGTACAGGCGCGGGAACGGCCTCATCAATAGCGAACCATCGCAAACGCCTTTCATGAGCCTGCTTGCTTCGCGGCGGCCGCCAAAACGCCGCTCTTCGATGTGATTACTCCCATCAATTCATTCCACGAACGGACGAATGAGTTGGCACCTTCATCCTGGAGTTGGGCAGCCAGGGCATCGACGTCAATGCCAACATCTGTGAACTGACCCAGCACTGCGCCGGAGTCTCCACCGTCGGCTGGGAGAATCGGCCCCAGCTGATCGTGCCTGGCCAGCGCTTTCAGCGTGGCCTCTGGCATGGTGTTAACCGTGAAGGGCGCGGCCAACGCTTTTACATAGAGAATATCGGACGCCGCAGGATCCTTGGTGCCGGTACTGGCCCACAGAAGCCTTTGGGGAAGTGCACCGGCATTGTATGAGGTCTGCCAACGAGGTGACGACAGGAGCGCGCGATATGCCTTGTAAATTTGTCCGGCAACTGCGATTCCGAGCCTGTTGCGAAGCGGCTCGGGCACCTTCTGCGTCACGGCCACGTCCCAGCGGCTGATGAAAACCGAGGCCACGGAGCCAACTCGTGGATTCCGACCGGCTTTCATGCGACGCTCGATCCCCCGCATGTAGGCATCGGCCACAGCCACATACTGCTCACGACTGAACAACAATGTTACGTTTACAGGTACACCAGAGAAGATGCATTCTTCGATCGCCGGTAGGCCGGCGGTCGTACCCGGAATCTTGATAAAGAGGTTTGGCCGGGCCGCACGCGCGTGCAGTGCCTTGGCGACCTCGATTGTGGTTTTTGTGTCATATGCCAGCAGTGGCGAAACCTCGAGCGAAACCCAGCCGTCCACGCCGTTCGTGCGATCGTAAATAGCACGAAAATGGTCAGCCGCACGACCGATATCCTGAAGGGCCAGATCGAAAAAGAGTTCTTCACCAGCCTTACCCTTCCCCAACCCCTCGCGAATGCTCGCGTCATAGGCCGTGCTGTTCTTGATCGCGTGATCAAAGATCGTCGGATTGGACGTGAGCCCGGTCACGGATAGCTCATCTATGTAATGCTGAAGAGTCCCCGCATCCAGAAGCTCGCGCGTTATGTTATCTAGCCAGATGCTCTGCCCTAGGTCGTGGAGCAATTCCGTTGCTTTCATTCCGCACCTCGTTTAGTGGACGCAGTGTAGTTACCGGATGAGGGACGCAGCAACTGTTAAAAGTGACAGTAGCCTGGTAGTTTTGACAGGTGGCGAGAAACTGGGGTTTCACCTAGTATCTCGCCCATGAGTGCATGCGCGTCCCGATGGCGCAGAACTCAGGTTCAACGTTCCCCGGGGCATCGGTGCAAATCGTCTCCTAATTTTCTGGCTTCGATCCCAAACGAAGTCACGATAACTGACCCTCTGCAAACGAAGTTGGAGTAGCATCGTGAATCTTAAGCCAGGACTCAAACGATCGTTTCGTGTCGCTTCGGTGAGCTTTTGTGCGGCCATAGTGGGACGGGCTTTCGGACAAACCGGCTCCCATCCAACCAACGTATTTTCCCCGGTATCGACGCCGGCGGACTCCATCTACGATCTTGCGTTATTCGTGCTAGCGATCTGCGTTGCAATCTTCATCATCGTCTTCTGTCTTCTGGTGTACTCGGTGGTGAAATACCGGAAGCGCGAAGGCGACGACGGACGCGACCCGCTGCAGATCTACGGGAGCAACCAGATAGAACTCGCGTGGACGGTGATTCCGGTGCTGACGGTGGTGGTACTCTTTTGACAATCTGAGAAAGAAGTCGCTCCGGACTGCATGCAAGCGAGCTGGTTTGCAGCGAGCCGACTGGCACGCGCTGCGTCACACGCACGGCACGCTACTACACGCTCAAGGGACACCGCTCAAAGTTGCACAAGCTCAATTGGGGCATTCTCACATAGCAACGACTCTGGAAGTCTATACCCATGCCAGTGGGGAGTGCTCAGAGAGAAGCTGTGAACATGCTCGCAGACCAATTGTTCCCAAATGTTCCCAACTTGGAGAGTAGTGGAAATATCGCGCAGGAAGAACCTCAAATACTTCAGTAAGTTAGTGGTCGGGGCGTGGAGATTTGAACTCCAGACCTCCTGCGCCCAAGGATTGACCGCACAAAGAATCAATAAGTTACACGGAATATCACTGAGTGATACGAATTGCTATCAAGTGACGGGATTTCTTGGCCTTGCAGGTGCTGACCGACACTCGGTAGCACTCGGTAAGGTTTGGTGGTGGGCACAAAATTAGGCACAGCGCGATCGCTGATAAATGGCCCGAGTTGTCCGTCCCAGAGACGCGGGATTGCGGGGACGCCTCCGGACCCCACCGCGGCCAAATTTTTTTTAATTTTTTTTTCTGCGACTCGGGACAGCCGGTATTCCACGGTCGCGGCGCTGGGCCGGGCGCGCGATTTCAGGACTTAAGCCAGCGCTCGACGCCACTGCGCAGGATATTTTCGGCCTGCTCTGCCATAGACCTTACGATTGATTCTGCACTTGGACGCTCGTGAATGATACCGATTGCCTCACCGCACACGACTGCAACAGTATCGAGGTCGTCCTGCACTCGTGCTTGCGCGTACCGTTCCGCCAGAGAGCCGAACGCCTGAAATGCTTGCTCTTCATGGTTGACCCATTCGTTCGAGAGTTTGTTCTGCAAAAAACGGAAAGAATACTGTCTCGGCCAACCGAGGCCCCTGAGCGCATCGAGGGCCTTTGTCCGAACAGTAGAATCACCGTTCGCCGCAATGGCTTTATCTGTGTGAGCCTTCTTTGTGAGAGCTTCTGCGGATGCCCAAAAGCGCGTTCCTACCACGACGCCGTCGGCTCCCAAAACCAATGCCGCAGCTAAACCTCTTCCGTCAGCGATGCCACCAGCCGCGAGCAGCAGCGTTTCGGGCGAATGCTGTTTCAAATAGTCAGTAGCCTCTGGAAGAAAAGGAAATGTCGAGCGAGAGGCCCCGTGACCACCAGCTTCGCTCCCTTGGACTACTATCGCCTCTGCCCCGGCTCTCAACGCTAGCTCGATGTCCGTCATACACTGGACCTGGCACACGAGCAGAGCACCAGTTCGACGGATTTCATCGGCGAAGGAGCCAGGATCACCAAAAGAAAGGAAAACGCAGAATGGAGAGTGCTTCAACGCTTTAGTCAGCATACCCGGGGCTTGGCTCAAAGCCCATGTGATGAATCCGACACCGAACTTTTCTGATTTCGCAATGCCAAGCTCCACCTCAAGATCTGGCTCACCGCCCATCGTTCCCGCGTAGCCCCCGCCGACAATTCCAAGGCCACCCGCTCGTGAGACCGCCGCTGCAAGGGCACCGCCGGTTACTAGCGCCATTGGGGCGCAAATGATTGGGTGCCTTATGCCAAAGCGTTTTGTAAGACGAGTCTGAATCATTGGGCATTCAATCGTAATTGACTCAGTTGCGGGTTGGCTAGTGAGCGGCAAAGCCCTGGTTAGTCGAAGCAAACTTGGACAATTGGTTCACTGGACGATCGCGGGGAGAAACAACCGAGTGACAAGCAATTACTGCAACTTCACGTCCTCCGCCTTGGCTTGCTTCAGGATGGGGGGTCGGGCGGGTGAAACCGACTGTCCGGTTGATGTCATAACGAGGCCGGCCTCACAACGGCCCGAGTAGACTGTTTCGGTGTCCACCCTAACAGCGCTCGGACCGAAGGAGGCCGAATGCGAATTATAGGATGCGATTTGCACGCTCGCCA
>Ga0187783_10004543_pt1 | contig 10269 bp, 5 predicted proteins | sample 1015_SJ02_MP02_2_FD_132471 | JGI IMG/M metagenome (GOLD analysis project Ga0187783, IMG submission 132471) | Tropical peat soil microbial communities from peatlands in Department of Meta, Colombia - 1015_SJ02_MP02_20_MG | ecosystem: Environmental > Terrestrial > Soil > Wetlands > Peat | place...
CAAGGTCGGTGCCGCTACCGAGATCGAGATGAAGGAAAAGAAGGCCCGCGTCGAGGACGCGCTGCACGCGACGCGCGCGGCGGTCGAAGAGGGCGTGGTGCCGGGCGGCGGCGTGGCGCTGATCCGCGCGCAGCGGGTGCTCGACAAGCTCGAGGGTGCCAACGAGGACCAGACGGTCGGCGTGCGCATCCTGTCGCGCTCGATCGAGGAGCCGCTGCGTCAGATCGTCGATAACGCCGGCGAGGACGCCGCGGTGGTGCTCAACCGCGTCAAGGAGGGCAAGGGTGCCTTCGGCTACAACGCGGCCGACGGTGAGTTCGGCGACATGCTCGAGGCGGGCATCCTTGATCCGACCAAGGTGACACGCCTCGCGCTGCAGAACGCGGCCTCCGTGGCCGGACTGCTGCTGACCACCGAGGTGATGGTGGCGGAGGCTCCGAAGGACGAGGAGCACAGCCATGCCGGCCCGCCGGGCGGCATGGGCGGAATGGACATGTAATACCCTCTCTAAAGAGGTATCGATTCCGTCATCGACAGCCGATAGTCTTTACATAACAGTTAAGGGTTTGCGCCCTGCCTCTGCCGGGCGCTACCCCGAAAGCCGCGGAACAAGACCCCCTATTCCGCGCATTACTCGCAGGCCCCACGTTGTGGGGCCTGTTTTTTTTCGTCCGTGGTACGGGAACGGGCTGCTGCGCGCGGCCCGCTGCCTTCTCAGCGTGCGCTGCGTCGCAGTGCAGCTACTTCCTTAGCAACCGGCCGCGGTTTATCGTGGCCGCACGAGGAGGCTCCCATGGGCAAGTTTCCGCACGGCGGCCCGACCGCGATCACGGTGCTCGCGCTGCTGACACTCGGCGCGTGTGCCCGCTCCGGACCGGACGAGATGAGCTGGGCGCGCACCGCGCTCGAGCGCAACCCGGCGCTCGAAGTGGTGGCGAGCGATCCGCAGAGCCACACCTTCACCGTGCGTGTCAGGGACTCCGGTGAGCTGCGCATGGTGCGCGCCGAGGACCTCGTTGCCGCGCCGGCCGTAGCGGGCGCGGCGGGCTCTGCCGCACCGCCTGCCGCCGCACCCGGGGCCCCGCCGCCGGCCGCAGCCGCGCCGAACGGCGCGCCGGCCCCGCCCACCGCGGTGGCGACGGCTGACGAGCCAGCGCAGCCCGCGGAGCCGCCCACGCAGCCCGCATCGCTCGGACCGCAGAACGCGCCGAGCATCGAAGCCACTCCCGGGCGGGTGCTGGCAGCCGGGCCCGGCTATACCATCAAGGCGGTGGCAACGGCGCCGCCCGCCGCACTCAGCGTACGCGATGCGAGCGTCACCGCTGCGCCGGTCGAGCGGCGTCACGAGCCGATCGTGTGTCAGGGAGCGCGGCTGCTGCACATCGACAACCGCAACCTGGTGTTTGATGGCGATGCGGTCAGCGCCGAGGACGGTTGCGAGATCCACATCACCAACAGCCACATCAGCGCCACCGGCGTCGGTGTCAAGGCGCGCGCGGCCGACGTGCACATCGACAACAGCCTGATCGAGGGTGAGCAGGCTTCGATCGACGCCTCCGAGGGTGCGCAGGTGTACGCCGCGTCCTCGCACTTCAAGGGTCTGAGCCGCCGGCTCGACAACGCCGCCTTCCACGATCTCGGGGGCAACATCTGGAACTGACGGCCGGGGCGCGCAGCACGCGCCCCACCACAGCGCGCCGGCCGTGAGCGGCGCGCCTGCAGCTCCTGGCAGGCCGCGCGATTTCGGTATGCCCCCGCCCAGTGCGCAGCTCGCCGCGCTGCTCGAGCGCTCGCTCGAGGAGCTGGCGAGCAACGACGCCGCGCGCGCCGCGCTCGCCGCCGCCCCGCCGGCGATCCGCGCCGCCATGCGCCCGGTGTTTGCCACGAGCGACTTCGTGGCGCGCTCGTGCGCCCGCGACCCGCAGCTGCTCGCCGCCCTCATCGCAAGCGGCGACCTGCTGCGGCCACTCGCGCCCGCGGAGTTTGCCGCGCGCGCGGCCTCGATCGCCGGCGCGTCCGAATGCACCGAGGCGCAGCTGTCCGCGGCGCTGCGCCGCTGGCGGCGCGCCGAGCTCACGCGGATCGCCTGGCGCGATCTGGCCGGCTGGGCGGAGCTGCCCGAGACGCTCGCCGAGCTCACGGCGTTTGCCGATGCCGCCATCGACACCGCCGTGCGGCACGGGCGCGGTGAGTTGACCCGCCGCTACGGCGAGCCGCGCGCGCCGCGCGGCGCGCCGCAGCCCCTGGTAGTGGTTGCGATGGGCAAGCTCGGCGGCGGGGAGCTGAACTTCTCCTCCGACGTCGACCTGGTGCTGCTGTTCCCCGAGCACGGCGAGACCGACGGCGCGCGCAGCATCAGCAACGAGGAGTTCTTCACGCGCCTCGGTCAGGCGCTGGTGCGGCTACTGGCGACTCCCACGGCCGACGGCTTCGTGCTGCGCGTCGACCTGCGGCTGCGGCCCTTCGGGGACTCGGGCCCGCTGGTGGCGAGCTTCGCGGCGTTCGAGGACTACCTGCCGCGTCACGGCCGCGACTGGGAGCGCTACGCCTACGTCAAGGCACGCCCGGTCACCGCCCGCGAGCGCTACGCCGAGATCGAGGCCAGCGCCGTGCGCCCGTTCGTCTACCGCCGTTATCTCGACTACGGCGTGTTCGAGAGCCTGCGCGAGATGAAGGCGCTCATCGAGCGCGAGGTCGAGCGGCGCGAGCTGGCCGACAACATCAAGCTCGGCCCGGGCGGCATCCGCGAGATCGAGTTCATCGTCCAGGCGCTGCAGCTCACCCGCGGCGGCCGCGACCGGCGCCTGCAGACTCCCGCGCTGTTCGCCGCGCTCGAGCGCCTCGGTGAGACGCGGCTGCTGCCTGCGGCCGCCGTGGCGGAGCTCAGCGCGGCCTACGTGTTCCTGCGCCGCCTGGAGAATCACCTGCAGATGCTCGACGACGCCCAGGTGCACCGCTTGCCCGCCGAGCCGCTCGGGCGCGAGCGCCTGGCGCTGTCGATGGGTGCGGGCGACTGGCCCGCGCTCGAGCGCGAGCTCGATGCGCACCGTGAGCGTGTCAGCCGCCACTTCCAGCTGGTGATCTTCGGCGCCGGTCAGAGCGACCGGCGCGCCGTGCGCATCGACCTCGGGCGCTTCTGGGACAGCCAGGCGGAGACGGCCGCGCTCGCCGACGCGTTGAGCGCGGCGGGCTTCGGCGACAGCGCCGAGGCCACCCGACTGCTGCTCGAGCTGCGCGCCTCGACGCTGGTGCGCAAGCTCGATGAGCCGGGGCGCAGGCGCCTGCAGGCGCTCCTGCCGCTGCTGCTCGCCGAGGTGGCGCACAGCTCGGCGCAGCTACCGGTCCTGCGGCGCGTGCTGGCGATCATCGAGGCGACCGGCAAGCGCTCGGCATACTTCGCGCTGCTGCGCGAGAACGGCGCGGCGCGTGCGCGCCTGGTGGAGCTGTGCCGGCATGGCGAGTTCCTGGCCGCGCAGATCGCCGCGCATCCGCTACTGCTCGATGAGCTGATCGACGAGCGGCTGCTGACGCAGCTGCCGAGCCGCGCGGCCTTCGTGCGCGAGCTCGCCGAGCGCATGGAGCAGCTGCACGAGGACGACCCCGAGCAGCAGGTGGAGGCGCTGCGGCAGTTCCAGCGCGCTGCGCTGTTTCGCGTCGCCGTGGCCGATCTCACCGGGCTGCTGCCGCTCATGCAGGTGTCCGACCGGCTGACCGATATCGCCGAGCTGATCGTGGAGTACGCCCTGCAGCTCGGCTGGCGGCAGATCACTGCGCAGTTCGGCACGCCCACCTGCCGGGACGGGGGGCGGCTGCGGGCGGTCCGCATCGGCGCGATCGGCTACGGCAAGCTCGGCGGCATGGAGCTCGGGTACTCCTCGGACCTCGACCTGGTGTTCCTGCACGACTCACGCGGCGAGCGGCAGGAAACCAGCGGAGCGCGGCCGATCGAAAACCAGCTGTTCTTCGTGCGCCTGGCACAGCGTATCGTGCACCTGCTCACCATGCATTCCGCGGCCGGCCGGCTGTACGAGGTGGACGTGCGGCTGCGCCCGAGCGGCAAGGGGGGCCTGCTGGTGAGCAACATCGAGGCGTTCGCGGAATACCAGCGCACGGAGGCCTGGACCTGGGAGCATCAGGCGCTGCTGCACGCGCGCGCGGTCGCCGGTGCGGCCGAGCTGCGCGCGCAGTTCGAAGCCGTGCGGCTCGAGACGCTGCGCTACCACGTGCGCCGCGACCGACTGCGCGAGGATGTGCGCAGCATGCGCGAGCGCATGCGCCGCGAGCTCGCGCGCGGCGATGCCGAGCGCTTCGACATCAAGCAGGACCCGGGCGGCATCGCCGACATCGAGTTTCTCGCCCAGTACTGGGCGCTCAAGTGGGCGCGCGAGTATCCGCCGCTGGTCATGTACGCCGACACGATCCGCCAGCTCGAGTCGGTGGCGTCCGCGGACCTGGTGCCGCAGGCGAGCGTCGACGTGCTCACGGCGGCCTACCGGGCGTACCGCGCCTGCGCCCATCGCCTGTCGCTCGACGGCGCGGCGCTGCTGGTACCGGCGGCGCAGTTCCGCGTCGCACGAGCCGCGGTCACGGCGCTGTGGGATGCGACCATGTCGGCAGAGGAGGCAGGGCCAGCGCGGGTATAATCACCCGCTGCCCTCACCTCATATCGCCCGGTTCTCCCATGGTCGCCACGACCAAACCACTCCTCGAGCCCAACGCGCAGAACCAATACGACGTCACCGTCGAGGATCTGCCGCTGTGCTGTCCGATGCCGCAGATGTACCTGTGGAACTCACACCCGCGCGTCTACCTGCCCATCGAGGAGACGGGCTGGGCGAAGTGCCCGTACTGCAGCGCCGAGTACACGCTGTGCCGGTGACGGGCCGCGCGCTGCGCAGGCGTCAGCGCCAGAGACGCAGCTCTGCCGGCAGCGGCCCGGCGCGCACCGCGTCCGGATCGGCCCGCCCGGCAGGCAGGCGGTCGGCACCGGCCGGCGCGTCGTCATCCTCGAACGCCTGCAACGGCGGGACCACCAGCGGTCCCCCCTTGCCGCCGAGCGCGGCGTTGAGCGACGGCAGCTCCTTCGCGGTCAGCTGCGAGAACCGAGTGGTGACGTCGGTGAGCTGCGAGCGCAGCCCCGCGATGTTGTCGAGCTGGTAGGCGGTCGGCGGCCCGTCCCACGAGATGAGCGCGCCGTACAGCTGGTCGGTGTGCTCGCGCAGCCGCTCCTCGCCGGTGATCGCGCCGCCTTCTGTGGTCGCGACGATCTGCTTGCGCAATGCGTCGAGCTGGTGATCGAAATCGGCGAGGCGGTGCTGCAGCGGATCGTTGGCCGCGCGGCCCCTGGCGGCGGCCGCGACCTGCTCGCGCAGCCCCACGATCTGCGCGAACAGTGCCGACTCGTCGTTGAAGAGCGTGTACACCTTCATCGAGGCCTCGTACTGGGCGCGACGGTCGGCGACGCTCCACTTCACCCGCTGGTCCAGGCCGGCGTCGACACGCATCTCGTAGGTCTTGCCGTTGTTCTGCAGGCGGATGGTGTAGGTCCCGGGCAGCACGCGCGGTCCCTGGGTACCGGCCTCCGCCAGCTGCACCGCCGGCGGCACGTGCGGCGGCGGCAGGTGCATGGTCCAGACCACGCGGTTGAGCCCGCGCCGGCTGCTCGCCGGCAGCTGGTCGACGACGTGACCGTCGGCGTCCAGCACCTCGAGGCGCAGCTTGCCGAACAGGTGGCGGCTGCGCTGGTAGTAGGTGATCACGGCCCCAGTCGGCGGATTTTCGCCGACGAAGGCGGCGGCGCCGTTCACCCAGCCGCCGGTCGCCTCGATGCGCTGCTGCACCGGGCGCGCGCTGACGAAGCTGCACTCCTGCGCCAGCAGCTCGGGGCTGAGGTGACGCAGCGGCGTGATGTCGTCGACGATCCAGATGCCGCGCCCGTGCGTGGCGAGAATCAGGTCGCTGTCGCGCGGCTGCACCGCCAGATCGCGCACCGCGACTGCCGGGATGTCGCCGCCCTTGAACTGCGCCCAGTGTGCGCCGCGATCCACCGATACCCACAGTCCGAACTCGGTGCCGAGGAACAGCAGCTGCGGATCGACGCTGTCCTCCTTGATCACGTGCGCGTAGCCGCGCACTCCCTTCGACTCCTGCGCCGTAACCAGCGCGCTCCAGGTGGCGCCGAAGTCGGTGGTTACGTAAACGTACGGCGCCAGGTCGCCGAAGGTGTGCCGGTCGAGCGCCAGATACGCCGTGCCGGGCGCGAAGGCGCTCGACTGCACCCAGTTGACCCAGGCACCCCGGGCGACGCCGTGCACGTTCGCGCTGAGGTTCTGCCAGTGCGCGCCGCCATCGCGCGTCAGCTGCAGGTTGCCGTCGTCGGTGCCCACCCAGATGGTGCCGGCCGCGAGCGGCGACTCACTGATCGAGTAGATCGTGGTGTGCATCTCGGCCACCGAGTTGTCCACCGTGACACCGCCGGACTGCTCCTGCTTCTGCATGGCCGGGTCGTTGGTGGTCAGATCGGGCGAGATGCGCTGCCAGCTCTGGCCGTAATCGCGCGAGCGGAACAGGAACTGGGCGCCGATGTACACGGTCGCCGGATCGGTGGGCGAGAGCGCAATGGGCGTGTTCCAGTTGAAGCGCAGCTTGGTGTAGCGCCTGAGATCATCGGCGCCGAGCCGCGGCTGGATGTCGCGCGTCTCGTGGGTGCGCATGTTGACGCGTCCGATCGAGCCGCCCTGCGCCTCGGCATATACGTAGGCGGGATCGGCGGGGTCGGCGAACATCCAGAAGCCGTCGCCGCCGGCCATGTTCTCCCAGCGCGAGTTGGTGATGCCCCCGGGGTAGGCCGAGTCGCCGACCCAGGAGGCGTTGTCCTGCAGGCCGCCGTACACGTGGTAGGGGTCGGCGTCGTCGACGCTGACGTGATAGAACTGGGAAATCGGCAGGTTGTCGGACTTCCACCACTTGTTGCCGCCGTCGAAGGAGATCCACAGTCCACCGTCGTCGCCGGCGAACACGTGCTGCGAGTTGGCCGGATCGATGAACACATCGTGCACGTCGCCGTGCATGCCGACGAAGCCACCGACCGTGGCGAAGCTGTGGCCGCCGTCCTCGCTGAGGATCATGGCGCCGTCGGTCTTGAACACGCGGCGCGCATCCTTCGGATCGACGATGAGATTGGCGAAGTAGAACGGCCGCCACACCATCCACTGGCTCTTGTCGCCGCGCTCGAAGCTGCCCCCGCCGTCGTGGGAGATGAACAGCGCGGAATCGGTCGACTCGATGAAGGCGTACACGATGCGCGCATCGCTCGGGGCGAAGGCGAGGGCGATGCGCCCATAGGGCTTGGCCGGCAGGCCCTTGTTGGCCTGCGGCGTGAGCTCGGTCCAGCTGCGGCCGCCGTCGCTGCTGCGATACAGGCCGCTGCCGGAGGGCGCCGTCGGGCTGCTGCCCCCGGAGCGGAAGGTCCAGCCGCGGCGGCGGAAGTCCCACAGACTCGCGACGAGCACGTCGGGATTCCCGGGTGCCATCGCCACGCTGGCGCAGCCGGTCGAGAGGTTGCCGCCCTTGAGCACGAGCTGCCAGCTGCGGCCGCCGTCGCTCGTCTTGTACAGGCCGCGCTCGGCCGAGTCGCTCCACAGCTTCCCGGGGACGCAGGCGTACACGGTATCGGCGGCGCGCGGGTCGACCACGATCGCCGCGATGCGCTCCGACTCGGGCAGGCCGGCGTTCGTCCAGGTCTCGCCACCGTCGGTGGACTTGTAGATGCCGTCACCCACGGAGACGCTGTTGCGGGTCCAGGCCTCACCCGTGCCGACCCACACGTTCTCGTGATGGCTCGGATCGACGGCGATCGCGCCGATCGACTGCACCGCCTGCCTGTCGAACACCGGGCGGAAGATCGTGCCGCCGTCGGTCGACTTCCACACTCCGCCGCTCGCCGCGCCGACGAACACCGTCACCTTGCCGGCGGCGTCGTCGTAGCCGGCGAGCGCCGCGATGCGGCCGCTCATGGTGGCCGAGCCGATGTTGCGGGCGCCGAGGCCGGAGATGATGCCCGCGTCGATGGCGCCGGCGTCGGACTGCGCGCGCGGCGCGCCGCTCATGGCGAGAGTGAGCACGGCGGCGGCCGCCACGAATCTCCATCGCATCCGCTGTCTCCCGAGGTTATCTGGCTGCGGCCGGCGGCTGGGCGGCCGGCGGCGCGGGCAGGCGGAATATGGCGTCATCGAGCGGCGTGTTGGCTTCAGCCTTCTCGAACTGCACCTTCTGCCGCTCGCTCGAGCCCTTGGGGCCGGAGTCCTGCGCGAAGGCGAGGTAAACGCCATCGACCTTCTCGTAGTCGCCGTAGTCGGTCACGGTCTCCCTGGGGATGCCGTGCTCGATGCGGCGGTCGATGGCGCGGATCTCGAGGAAATAGTCCGGATCGAGGTACAGGTAGGTGAGGTCGCCGTTCGGGCGCGAGACGCGCAACTTGTGGGCCTGCGTGCCCTCGACGTCCTCGGTGCCGAGATACTCGAGCGTGTAGCCCTTCGCCTTCCAGTCGAGCAGCACGCCGAGGAAGTCGGCGGCGTCCTCGCCCATGCCCTTGGCGTCGTCCGCCGAGAGCTGCTCGGCGTCCTTGCGGCCCTGAAAGGGATCCACCTGCCAGGCCTGTACGCCGTCGTACGCCTGGATCTGCGTCAGCCCCTGCAGCTGCGCCTCGTAGCGAATCGAACCGGGACGCTTGAGCAGCGTGACGTAGCCGAGCTCGAGGGTGCCGCCGTGGACCCGGATCTTGCCGGCCATGCGTAACGCGTGGATCGCGTGCAGCCGCTCGCTGCCGCCGCGCGCCTCGACGTTCTTCGCCGCGAGCTCCTCGGCGGTGTAGGCGAGAGCGTTGGACGCTGTCAGCAGCAGCCAGGCGGTGAGAACACGGCGCATCGACTCAACTCCCCCGATCGTGAGGCGCCATGATGCCGTGAGCTCGCCGCCGGCACCACCAAACTCGCTCGCGCTCAGTCCTCATCGGCGACGTTCAGGTCGCGCGCCGGCGGCAGGTCGGCGCGGATCGGGGCGAGCTTCGCCGCTCGCAGCCGCCTGTTGAGATCCGGCAGCTCGTCCTGGAGCCTGCGCCAGCCCTCGAGCAGCGGGGCGAGCGCACGCTCCGAGGCCTCCGTGGCGGCGAGCTGCGCAGCGGTCGGCGCCGCATCGGCGCGCGTGACCTCGGTGTAGAGCGTGGCGATGTGGCCCTGGACGTCCGGCAGCAGCACGGCCGCGGCAGCCTGCTCCTCGTGTTCCGCGGCACCGGCTTGCGCGTCCTCGTCGCCACCGCCGGCCACGGCGGCGAGCTGCTGCGCGTACCGGTGCAGCGCCTGGGCGGCGGGGCCACCGGTGCCGAGCGCCTTGAGCTGCGCCTGCTGGGAGCGCGCTCCGAGCAGCGCGCGCGAGCTCTCGGTGAGGAGCGCGGCGAGCTGCGCGGCGAGGCGCAGCTGCGCCTCGAGTGTGCCGGGCGGCAGCGGCACGCGCGGATCCTGGCGCACCGTGAGCGGCGCCTCGAAGCGCTCACCGTCCACGGTGAGGCGGATCGTGTAGCTTCCGGGCACTGCCAGCGGACCCTCCGGGCCGCGCGGCGTCGCGTGCGGCACCGCCGAGATCGGGTAGCCGTACGTCACGCTCGCGGGCGCGGCGTAGTGCAGGTCCCAGACCCAGCGGTGCAGCCCGGCGCGCGCCGGCAGTACGCGCGGCGGCTTCACCCAGTAGGGCGGGATCAGGCCGCGCTCGATCTCCGCCTCGCTCGGCTCGGGGGCATCGTCGCTCGAGAAGCGGCGCACGAGCGCGCCGTGCGCGTCGAGTATCTCGAGCGCCGCGTGCCGGGCATTGCGCGGCAGATAGAACTCGAGGATCGCTCCCGCCGGCGGATTCTCGGCCAGCGGCTCATCGGGCGGGATCGGCGTGTCACTCCAGGTACTGCGCTGGACGCGCCAGGCGGGCGTGGGACGGAACAGCTGCACCGCGCGCAGCGGCGCACTGCCCAGCTGGCGCAGCCGGGTGATGTCGTCGAGGATCCACAGCGAGCGGCCGTGGGTGGCGACGATCAGGTCGTCGTCGTGCACGATGACGTCGCGCACCGAGGTGTGCGGCAGGTTCAGCTGCAGCGAGTCCCAGTGGGCGCCGTCGTCCAGCGAGCTCCACACGGCGGTCTCGGTGGCCGCGAACAGCAGGCCCTTGCGCTCGTGGTCCGCACGGACCGCGTTCACCGGCGCATCTGCCGGCAGCCCCGCGGCC
>Ga0187783_10004544_pt1 | contig 10268 bp, 11 predicted proteins | sample 1015_SJ02_MP02_2_FD_132471 | JGI IMG/M metagenome (GOLD analysis project Ga0187783, IMG submission 132471) | Tropical peat soil microbial communities from peatlands in Department of Meta, Colombia - 1015_SJ02_MP02_20_MG | ecosystem: Environmental > Terrestrial > Soil > Wetlands > Peat | place...
CTTTATCAAGAATCGCTTGTCCATTCGAAGAACCTGCCTATCGAAACCGGGGGTGAACTTCTTCATCTTTCGAGGCAGCAGGCGAAATGGGAATGGATGAGCTTTTTTGTCCGGCGCTTGCAGCCGGCGGACGTTTACCGGGCTCGCCTGGAAGGCGAAGAAGCAGCCTTTGTGTTGCTTGGCGGCACCGGTTACGCGGATTGGGGAGCGGGAGCGCAGCGGATCGGAAAACGTAAGCATGTCTTTGATGGATTCCCTTATGCGCTTTATCTTTCCCGGGACAATCAGGTGACGTTCACGGCGGAAACAATCTGTGAAATCGCGGAGTGCAGAGTGCCGTCGCAGGCACGGTTTTTACCCCGGCTGATTACTCCCAAAGATGTGGCGACCAGCCTGCGCGGGGGCGGGAATGTATCGCGACAAATTGTAGATGTGATGACTCCTGCCTTCCCTGCCGACAAGATTATGGTAGTTGAGGTTTATACTCCGGGCGGAAATTGGTCGAGTTATCCGCCACATAAGCACGATGTTCACAACCCGCCAAGCGAGGTCGACCTCGATGAAATCTACTATTACCGCATCCGCCAAGCGGAGGGCTTTGCATTCCAACACCTCTACTCTCCCGATGATTCGCGGGTCTTGAAGGTAAGAGATGGGGACGCGGTCCTTGTGCGCAGCGGGTATCATCCCGTCGTCGCTGGGCCGGGCTACGATGTCTACTACCTGAATTTTTTGGCCGGGTCGGCACGAGCCTTGACCGTCACCGAAGACGCTGAGCATGCCTGGATTCGATCGACGTGGAAGGAGGCTGACTCTCGCCTGCCGCTGGTGCGCGAGTAAGCCCCTGACAAAACGACGGCCGAGCGCGCAACCGGGCTTAGACTGCCGTCCAGCCACCATCGATCAAAATGGTGTGCCCGGTGATCAACGAGGCTGCCGGCGACGCAAGAAATACCACGGCACCGGTGACATCGGCAGGCTCTCCGATGCGATGCAGGGCTGCAATGTGTTCGAGGACTTCGCTCTGAAACTGCGGATCGGACAGTGCTTCCTCCGTGCCCGGAGTACGAATGAACGTTGGCGCCACGGCATTGACGGTGATGTTGTATTTGCCCCACTCGACTGCGAGACACTTAGTCAGGTGAGAAACTCCAGCTTTCGTCATGCAGTAAACCGACTCGGTCGGCAAGGCGACGAAACCCGCTTGCGAACTTAGATTGATGATGCGGCCACGCTTCTGGCGGATCATGACACGTCCCGCGGCCTGGCTGGTAAAGAACGTCCCTTTCAGATTTAGCGCAACCGTCTGATCAAAGTCTTCCTCGCGCACCTGTTCGGCCAAATCGCTGCGCCCGCCACCGGCATTGTTGACCAGGATATCGAGCTTGCCGAAATACGCGACGGCCGCAGCCATGGACTGCATGATCTGGTCAGAGCGGGTCACATCCATTTGCAGGGGCAAGGCACGGCGCCCTAACTCGGTAATCTCACGGACCAGGTCGGAGGCCGTGTTAATGTCGCGCAGGCCGAGGGCTACGTCCGCACCGGCTCGCGCCAGCGCGATCGCAATCGCGCGTCCCAAACCTCGTCCCGCCCCGGTCACCAGAGCGACATCGTCAGTTAAAGCAAAAGGGTGAACCTTGGACATAAAGGGAATCACTCCCGCTGGGTAGTATGCCAGAACCGCTATTCCGGCTTATCGCTCGAGGCCCCAGACTCCCCGGCCGGGCGCAGGGGCACCTCCGCCGCAACTTCATCGGGTAAGCGATTGCAGACGTTAGCGTTAATCCCGCGCGTTCGGACCAAGGGGTCAGGGCACTGGTTACGGATCGTTCCTCCCGGCGAGCGCACGAACCTTAAAGTCGGCAGCTTGAAAGTTACCATCCACGAGGCGTTCGTCAAATGGCTAGCTGTTATGATTTCAGATGTGCTCAGGGACAGGAAGCGGGCAACTCGCTTGCTTATGCTGTCGTTCATGCTTTCCAGTTTGGCTCCGTCGTTATCGAGCGCGGACAGCAGCCATCAGCCCCCGGCGCCCGTACTCGGGGCTGAGTTTTCTGCCGACGATTTCGACTGGCGCGAGATGGTTCCCTATCTTTTGAAGGCTGCCTCAGTGTCCGGAGAGCAAGGCATTAAGGCAGTGCTCGAAAACTCTAGCGTGCTTCGTGCCTATGTGGCGAATGAGGTCGAGGCGGAGTGCAGGCCGAATAGGAACCCCTGCCCCGCCAAGGGCGACAAGGTTACGCTCGAGGGGGAAGTGAGCAAAAGGATTGACGAGATCGCACAGGAAGAAATGTTCCGGCGGCACAAAACGGCAATCGTCGACTACCAACTGACGCGCCGTCCTTTCCCTTTCTCCGAGATTGCGGCGCTCAAAAGCGAGAAGCATCCAGACGCCTATCTGATCCTTGCGCTGGCTGACCGCAGCTACACCGCCGCGCAGGTACAGGCCAAGTACGGCGACCCGTACGACACCGACATTTTTCAGTGGTACAGCGTTTTCAAATACCGGCTGGACCGCCCAGGCTACACCAGCAAGGCCGTGTTCGAGATTGATCCTGTCGATGGGGCCGTGATCAAGGTAGCGATCAGCTTGAAGCTCAAGAAGCCCCAGACCCATCACTAAACTTCAGGATTGAGCCGGCTAGCCTGCGGTGTTCGGCGTAACTTCTAATGAATGATTTCCGACCACCTTACCCATCTGCTGCCCCGCAAGCTATTCGATTATTTCCGCGGCGACTTGGCGAAGGTGTCAAGGCGGCCCGCGGTGGCCGGAAAAACAAAGGGGAAGGGGGGGCTCCCTAGGACCTCCGGTACCGGAAGCCAGGGAAATGAGGGGGTTAGGAAGTCTTTTTGAGTCTATCTCATAGTAAATAAACAGCTTGACGACACAACGGTTCGTGGTAGCCTGTTACATGTAGCCTCCTATCTTAGGGGGTTCTCTCAGCAACCGTCTTGGCGGACCGACTCAAGCCGATGCCCAGCCACCCCATGCCGGATCGAATACCCGTAGCCTATTCTGCCACGGGGAGTTCCGCACCACTTTCGGATGGCGAACCGACGCAACTTTCAGCCCAGGGAAGGGTTGATTTTAATGTGAGCAGCGCAGCTATCGACCGCGGGTTGCTCGCGATGGCGGGCGTGACGTCTGAGATGCGGACGCAGCAGGAGGTGTCTCAGACGTATGAGGGAATCGGCGACGCCGACGTCATGCTGCGGGTCAAGGCAGGTGACGATTCGGCATTTGCGTACCTGGTGCAGAAGTATCGCCGCCCGATGGTGAGCTTCATGTATCGCATGGCGCACAACGCGGCAGCGGCGGAGGATTTAGCTCAAGAAGTGTTTCTGCGCGTGTACCGTTCACGGCAAAATTACGAGCCGAGCGCCAAGTTCAGCACTTGGTTGTATAGGATCGCGACCAATCTGGCGGTGAACTACGTGCGCGATACGCGCCACGAACGTCCCGAGAGCATGGTCAGTGTCGACGAACCGGACCCGGAAACAGGATTGACGATGGACGTGCGGGACGCATCCCTCACGGCGGAGGAGGCGATTCTGCGGCGGGAGCGCATGGCTGCCATTCGGCAGCGGGTTCAAGCTTTGCCGGAGCGGCAGCGCATGGCGGTCCTTATGCACAAATACCAGCAGATGGATTATCGCCAGATCGCTCAGGTTTTGAAGCTCAGCGAATCAGCGACGAAGTCGCTGCTGTTCCGAGCTTATGAGACTTTGCGGGTGCAATTGAAAGAGTTTGTGTGAAGGTATGGTTATGAAATGCAGGGACATTTTGGCACTGATGCCGGATCTGGCCGCCGGCCTGAGCCCGGCCAGTCCGGAACTGAATGAGCATCTGAACCGCTGCGCCTCTTGTCGAGGCAGGCTGGAGGAATTCCGGCAAACGATGGCTTTGCTCGACCAATGGCAAGCGCCCGAACCCTCTGCCTATTTCGACGCGAGGCTGATGGCCCGCATACGGGAGGAGCGGGCCAAGCCAAGCGGATGGCTGGCCTGGCTGCGCAGACCGGCGCTGGCGGTCTCGTTGGGAGTCCTGATGGTGATGAGTGTCGCGCTGTTCCGCACCGATGCCGGGTACCGCCATGGCATCGAGTCCGGGCCGGTTGCGGCGCTTCCCGGCACAGCCGTAGGCGATTTGCAGGCGCTCGACAAGAACAGTGACCTGTATTCGGATTTTGAATTGCTGGACGATCTCCAGGTTCAGCAGGATGTGAGCGCGAATCCATAAGTTCGGTAGCCTCGACTCATGGTTCGCGCAGGATGGAGACCTGAGGGTGTTGCGTGAGGGTGTTGCGGAGCAAACCAGTCCTGGTAGCGATGACGGCGGCGATCTGGATGCTGCTCGCCGCTCCTACTGGTGCCTGGGCGCAAAACCACCACGAAGCGTTTCACCCGGAAGGCCAGAGCCACCCGTCGCAAAACCAGAGCCATCCCCAAGGTGTAGGCCACCCCAAGGAAGGTCACTCCGGTCAATGGCTGCGCGAGCACCGCAATCTAACGCCGGAGCAGCAGCGTAAGGCGCTCGAAAGCGATCCCCAGTTCCGCAATCTGCCACCGTGGCGTCAGCAGCAGCTGCGCCGCTCGCTGCAACGCTTCAATGGCATGCCTCCCGAGCAACAGGAGCGAACCCTGAGCCGCATGGAAACCTGGGAGCACCTGACTCCGGAGCAAAAGCAGCAGGCGCGCGAATTGCATTTCCAAATGCGCCAGCTCCCCCTGGACCGGCGACAGGCGATTCGCAACGCGGTGCAATCCTTGCGCGCCATGCCGCCGGAAGCGCGGCAGCGGGCGATCGAGTCCGACGCTTACAAGAGCCGTTTCACTCCCCAAGAACGCGAGATGCTGAACAATGCATCGCGGCTGCCGCTTGCCCCCGCCGAACCCAACGAAACACCACCCGAACCGTAAGGCGCTTGGACTCTGCGCCGCAGACCGAACCCCTAACTCCGCGGGAACGGGAGCGCACTTCATCCCTTCACCTGCGCAGGAGATTCTTGGCAATAAACAGAACATTGGCGGGACGCTCGGCTAGGCGGCGCATTAAATAGGGATACCATTCTGTGCCGAAGGGAATATAAACCCGCATGCGCCATCCCTCCTGGACCAACCTTTGTTGTAGATCCCGGCGAATGCCGTAGAGCATCTGGAACTCGAAGGACTCGCGGGGGACGTTTTCACGGGTGGCGAAAGATCGGGCCTCATGAATGATGGACTCATCGTGGGTGGCCAAACCGTGGTAGAAGCCGCTCTTGAGCAGAAGCTTCATCAATCTCACGTAATTGGCGTCCACCTCGGATTTTTTCTGAAAGGCAATCTCCCTCGGTTCCTGGTAGGCGCCCTTGCAGAGCCGAATGCGAATTCCCGCGGATAACAGCTTCTCGACGTCCCCGAACGAGCGTCGCAGGTAGGACTGAATGACGGTCCCGATCGCATCCTCATAGCCGGGCCTCTGATGCAGTTCATAAACCAAATCCAGGGTGCGCTGGGTATAACGCGAGCCCTCCATGTCGATTCGGACGAAGTTGCGCGGAGTCATGCTCGTCGCTTTGTTCACCAAACTGGCGACCAGATCACGGGCCAGTCCTTCCTCCACATCCAGGCCCATGTGGGTAAGCTTCACACTGATATTGGAGTCCAGCTTCTGCGCCGCAATCTCGTCGAGCAAAGTATGGTAGATGGTCGCACTAGCGCGGGCTTGGTCAGCGTTGGTGACATTCTCGCCGAGATTGTCGATGGAAGCTTTACAGCCGGACAAAACCACCCTACGCGTGGCCTGAAGAACGTTGGCCACCTGCGTGCCGGCGACAAAGCGGCTGGAAATCTTCTGACCGACCGGGGAGCGTTCGGCGATCGTGCGCAAGGTCCGGCTGTCGGCGAGCGAGCTAAAGAACGCTCTCAGCACAGGTTACCTGCGAGCGCTTCGCTCCGATGACCGTTTCCCGGCAGGTGCATGGTTCACTGAAATTTGTACCACAGTCGTCGGGCCGGGAGAGCGGCTGTCTGCGCGGAGGACGATTCGCGCTGCCTTCCCTTGGGGGGCGGGCTGCCGGCACGAATGGGGCCAAAACCAGAAGGGGGGCCCGACTTCCTCTCCCCGGCATCCCAGTCGAGAGCGCCGAGCTGTCCACCCTCCGGGGAGGAAAAAACCAAGGTCCGGGGACCCTGCGAGCAGCCCACCTCGAGCAGATTACGTACCATGGTCCTCCAGAAACCTCTCCGCTTCGAGCGCGGCCATGCAGCCCGTCCCCGCGGCGGTGATGGCCTGCCGGTACCGACGGTCCTGCACATCGCCGCAGGCAAAAACGCCGGCGACATCGGTCAGCACGTATTTTGTGGTCTTCAGGTACCCATCCTCATCCTTCGCCAGTTGGTTTCCGAAGATCTCGGTGTTCGGGACGTGGCCAATGCCGAGAAACATCGCACTGGTGGGAAAGTCCCAGACGTCCCCCGTCTTTCGGTTCCTGAGCTTCAAACCTGTGACTTCTCGCGCGGCAGCGTCGTATACATCGTCCACCACGGTGTCAGTGAGGAAATGAATCTTATCGTTGCGTTGGGCACGCTCCAGCATGATCTTCGAAGCGCGGAAGACGTCGCGGCGATGGATCAGCGTCACCTTCGTCGCGAAGCGGGTAAGGAACAGAGCTTCCTCCATCGCAGAATCGCCACCGCCAACCACAGCGACTTCCTTGCCCGTGAAGAAAAACCCGTCGCAGATTGCACAAGAAGAGACTCCCTGCCCGATGAGCTGCTGTTCATGCTCCAGCCCCAACCAGCGCGCCGCGGCTCCGCTGGCAATGATCAGGGTGCGGGCATGGACAACCTCGTGACCAAGGTGAATGCGGAACGGCCGCACGCTGAGATCCGTGCTGGTGACGTGCGCCAGCTTGTACTCGGCACCGAAACGCGCCGCCTGTTTGCGCATGTTCTCGACCAGTTCCGGCCCCTGAATGCCTTCAGGAAAGCCGGGAAAATTCTCGACCAGAGTGGTGAGGGAGAGCTGTCCACCGGGCTCATGTCCCGCGATGACCAGAGGACCTAAGTTGGCGCGGGCTGTGTACAAGGCGGCGGTGTGCCCGGAGCAACCGGAACCGATGATGACAACGTTGCGGACATTATTTTCCATAATGATTTCAGGTGATTGGATGGAAGCAAGCGGCATTTCGGTGCAGGGCTAGCGCGGCGGGTCCTGGCCCGCGGCTTTCGTCGCTGCCGGTCTCACAGTCTTCCGTTTGGCGCCTCCCGCCCCCGCCAGGCGCGAGAGTTCCTCCGGAACCGCATGGCGCACTCCCAGCCAATCGCGGTATTTGGCCGCAATCGCCGAGGCTGTCTGAAACAGCGGCTCGTAGGCACTCTGATCCGGAGCCGGATGGTCTTCGGATCCCGAACAGCGTGCCAGCACAATCGATGATTTTCCGAAGCGTTCGATCTTAATGCGACTGGCAGGGGTGTTCGTCGCCACCATGGCGGCGGGGGTGGTCACCGCCGCCGCGCTGGCTTCAATCGCAATTTGCATCACCTCCTTGGGTTCGCGCACGAGAAAGGCCAGGGTCTCCACCATGCTCTTGGGATCGCGGCTGAAGGAGTATTGCACCCTCGAAAACGAGGACGAAGCCGGGAATTCTCGCCGCAGGCGAACCCAATCGGCGGTCCGCGATTCCGACGACACGGGCGCAGGCTCGCTGGTTTGAAAAGGCTCCGAAGGCCGGTCCATGATGGAGTGGCCGCGATCGATCTCGAATTCTTCGCCGAAGGAGACCTTCTGGGGAATGCGAGCCAGAGCCGAGGCAATTTGCTGCTGTTCCTCCTCGGAAGGGGAACACACATTGAGCACGTTCACCTTGACCGGGGGCTTCTGCTGCTCTCCGAGCGCGACCCCAAGCAGTCCAGGAACGAGCAAAACCCCAGCTAAGTTTCGAAGCACAAAGCATTCTAGCAGGAGCGATCGTCTCGAAGGCGGGCGAGGATCGCCGCCCAAAACAGATCGGAGGCCAACTTCGTCGCGATTCGGAAAGGGAATGTCACCGGATGCTATCCTGCAATCGAACATGATCCGCTTCCACCATCTGTTTGACCCGGGCGCGATAAAATTGCTGATCTTCGACCTGGACGGTACCCTGATCGACTCCCGCCTGGACCTCGTGCATTCCGTCAATGCCGCCCTCCGCCACGCTGATCGGCCGGAGCTTCCCGAGGATATCATTGCTTCCTACGTGGGAGACGGGGCCCCCATGCTAATTCGGCGCGCCTTGGGAGACCCCCAGGAGGAGGCTCTGGTAAAAAAGGCGCTGGACTACTTCCTTGCCTACTACCGGGTCCACAAACTGGACTACACCCGGCCCTACGAGGGGGTCCAGGAGATGCTCCAGGTCATCCGCAACGGCAACCCGGTGCCTCGGGAAATCGTTGTGCTTTCGAACAAACCGGTCACACCATCGCGAGCCATCGTTGAAGCCCTTGGCCTGGCAGAATTCTTCTGCCGAGTCTATGGCGGGAACAGTTTCCCCACCAAGAAACCCGACCCCCATGGAGTCCGGGTGATCTTGCGCGAGAGCAAGGCGCGGGCGGAAGAAGCGCTCATCATCGGCGATTCGTCGATTGACGTGATCACGGGAAGGAATGCCGGTCTCTGGACCTGCGGCGTGACCTACGGTTTCGCACCTCATTCCCTCGGCGAAGTCCCGCCCGATGTCCTGGTAGACAGACCCGGAGAACTGACGGAACTGTTCCGCTAATCAACCGCGTCAACATCGTTCCGTCCGGCAAGGGCGGAAAGGTCTGGCTTCGTGGGATCGAAGAGACGGGAAGCATTTATAATCTCGGTTTCAGCTTTCCCGCAACCTACTTTTAGAGAGCGCAACGTGCTCGACTTCCTCGGCGATCTCGAACGGACTCACCTGTGCGGGGCGCTACGTGTGTCCGATTCCGGCAGGAAAGCGGTGCTGATGGGCTGGGTCAACCGCCGCCGCGATCTCGGCAACCTCCTCTTTATTGATATCCGCGACCGAACCGGCGTCACCCAGATCGTCTTTGACGAGGAGAGCAATCCTCGGCTGCACGAAAAAGCCAGACAGCTGCGCAATGAATACGTGATTGCCGTGATTGGTACGGTCATGAAGCGTGACGGGAAGACGATCAACAAGAATATCGCCACCGGGGAAGTAGAACTGGTCGCCCAGGAGCTGCGCATTCTCAACGAGTCGAAACAGCCGCCATTTCTTCCGAGCGAGACCGTCCTGCCCAACGAGGAAATGCGCCTCAAATATCGTTACATCGACCTGCGCCGCGAGGCCATGCAGCGCAACATTCTATTAAGGCACAGCCTCGCCATCGCCATCCGGAACAATCTTTCGGCGCAGGGCTTTTTCGAGATCGAAACTCCGTTTATGACCCGCTCCACTCCGGAGGGCGCGCGCGACTACCTGGTTCCGAGCCGGGTGCAGCCGGGGTCGTTCTATGCGTTACCCCAATCGCCTCAGCTGTTCAAGCAAATCCTGATGATCTCCGGTTTCGACAAGTATTTCCAGATCGTGCGCTGCTTCCGCGATGAAGATTTGCGCGCCGACCGTCAACCTGAGTTCACCCAGATCGATTTGGAAATGTCCTATGCCCGACCCGAACGCGTGTGGGAGGTGGTCGAAGAGTTTCTCACAGCCGCATTCAAGGCTGCGGGACATGACATTAAGACGCCCTTCCCGCGTATGACGTACGACGAGGCCATCCGCCGGTACGGCAGCGACAAACCCGATCTGCGCTTGCCGGCGATGACCGATCTCGGGGACGCCTTCGCCAACGAAGATCTTGCCGCCCTGGGCCTGAGCCCGAAGCTTCCGATCGTCGCTCTGCGCATTCCTAAGGTAGGAGAACTTTCCCGCAAGGAGCGCGACGACATCAAACCCTTGTTCAACGGAAAGGGCCGAGCCAAGGTCTTCGAGGATTTCAAACGCCTGGAAAAGTCCTTTCCCCAGGCAGCTGCTCGGGTTCGTGAACGGTGCGGCGCAGCGAGCGACGACTTGATCGTCCTCGTGGCCGGAGCCGACGCCGCGGCCGGCTCGAAATCCGGCGGCGACGGGAAACCGGAGGCTACACCGCACGACCACGCCGTCTACACGGCGGCGGGACTGCTTCGCCTAGGGTTGGCCCAGAAGTATGCCGAGCGCCACCGGGCCTTCGAGCGCACGGGCGATCCCGCCAGGGATTTTCGTTTCCTGTGGGTAACGGATTTCCCCATGTTCGAATATGACGAGGAGGGCCAA